>Ga0055451_10000899_pt1 | contig 12028 bp, 8 predicted proteins | sample China_Galinas_PW_3_FD_57745 | JGI IMG/M metagenome (GOLD analysis project Ga0055451, IMG submission 57745) | Wetland microbial communities from San Francisco Bay, California, USA, that impact long-term carbon sequestration - China_Galinas_PWB_D2 | ecosystem: Environmental > Aquatic > Marine >... | reverse complement strand
CCTGACGAGGCCGACTGGTATTTCACCAACCCGCCGTCGAGCTACGAGGGTGCCATTACGCTGGCGACCGCGGCATCCCAACTGGAGCACCGGCTTGTCTGGGAATACAGCCTCACATTCGCGTCGTCGTTCACGCCACCGGTAACGGCCCGACTGAGCTTTACGCTTCGCGGCGCCCCGGCCTTTCCCCGTTCCGACGTCGATGTTCATGTGTACAACTATCCCGCGGATCTCGTCGAGTCACTCTCGGATTTCTCCAGTACACCTGCGGTTTTTCAGGACCACGTGATTGTCGCGCCTTTTCAGCCATCGACCGACTTCGTGATCGACGTATCACATGCGGTGAGTCAGGCCCTTGCGGACGGCGCTGCCGGTGTGGCCTTTCGATTTCAGGTCGACCCGCTGTCGTCCCATACCATCAACCAGGCGTTCATGGACGCCTACGATTCACCGGCTGACACCAAGCCGGTCCTGACCGTCATTGACGCATTACCCGCCGACGCAGACGGCTCGGGGCTCGTCGATTTGGACGACTACGACTGGTTCGAGTTTTGCCTGTCGGGTCCCGGCTCGCCCACACCGGACGATGAGATGTGCAAACCCCTGCGCGTCAATTTCGACAACGCAGCCGACGACAACGATCTCGATCTGCGAGATTTTGCCGCATTTCAGAACTTTCTTGGCCTCCACCGATAGACTTGATACGCCTCCCATCACCGGGATTTGAGGGCAAGCGCCTTCTCAACAATAGGAATCACCCAGCGCTCCGGCATTCCTGCCACGAAGTCTCAATTCTACGTAAGTATTTGCAAACAAAAGATTAACGCAATGAATCGAGGCCTCTCATTCTCGTGTCAATGGGCTCACTGGACCATGGCACAGCGATTGCCCAAACGGTTAACGGACCGAGTGAGTACCCGCGCGGAAGGGTGCATGAACTGGTGTCACTCGGCTTTGGATTACTTTAACCGGAGGCACAGAAATGCTGACCGCCTACATGATTGCGATCGCATCGGCGGCAATGGGACAGACCGCCGGTCTGGCGCATACAGGCACACTAACCCAGGACCTGCAATATCCAGGTCGGGTCGCCGTCAACGGAGGCGGCGGAATCTACGTGACGGACCAGGCGTCTGACGCGGTCATCGAATTCGCCGCGGGCGGAGCCTACGTCGCCACCTACAGCGTGCCGGGACCCGTGGGCATCGCGGTCGGTGGCGCCGGTATCTACGTGTCGCACAGCGACGGTACGGTCGGCGTCTACGACGCCACGTTTGCGCCCATCGCCCCCGTGCTGCTCGATCCGGGGGTGGTGACAATGACCGCTCCCAACGGCATCGCAGTCGATGATTTGGCCGGCGAGGTGTATGTCGTCGACAGCGCGGAAAACATGGTGATGGTATTCGAGGCGGCGGGTGGCACACTCGTCCGTGCATGGGGTGCCCAAGGATCCGGCATGGGTGAGTTCCAGACACCGCAGTCGGTGGCACTGGATATCAACCTCCCTGTGCCGCATGTCATCGTCACCGATACCGATAACTTCCGCCTGCAGGTCTTCGATACGGCAGGCGTCTATCAGTACAAGATCGGCTATCACACACTCTACGCGCCGAGCCAGACCGTTGCGTGGTTTGCGCGCAGCGAAGGCGTGGCCGTCGATGCTTGCAACAACATCTACGTCGCCGACGCACTGATGGGTACCATTCGTGCGTTTGACGCCGTGGGCAACGAACTCGATCCCGACTTCATTCCGCTGGTCGGCTACGGCCCCAGTGCCGCATTGCGTGTCCCCACTGATATGACCATTGCCGGCACGAAGGCCTACGCTGTCAGCAGTTTCAATGCCGCCGTAGAGGTCTTTGATGTGACCTGCTCAGCACCGACCCTTCCGCTAATCGCTCCGAGGCCTGAGCTGGGTCTTTCCGAGTCGGCATTGGCCAACGCACGAAAGTCGCGTGGCAAGACCACGATGCACTTTCCGGATAATCCGTTCGACATCGTCCAGGCGATGGTCAACGGCGAGTACGCCGCCGACCTTGACGTCAACAATGACCGCCAGGTCAACATGACGGACCTGGAGTTGACCGTCGCACCTTTCGGCGGGGCAACCGTGGAGGACTTCCTCCCCGGCGTGACTGCGGATGTCTACCCCTTCCCGCTGCAACCGCCACACATGATCGACGACCTGCCGAATCTCTGCAGCCGGTGCCACTCGATGGACGGGCAGCCCGGAGGCATGCTGACGGTGGCGGGCCAGCAGAACCTGTGCCTGTCATGCCACTCATCGAGTGCTGTCGGAAACGGGGATGTTATCCCGAGCGGTGGGGTGGCCAACAACAGCCACCCGCTTGGCGTTTTGGCGACATCGGGTAGTGTTCTCGGACCTGATCCCGCCAGCGTTGCGGATCTGGATGTACACCTCGACGCCGGAAACATTCGTTGCGCCACGTGCCACAATCCGCACGAAAATAGCGCTGGTTCGCCGCTCCTGCGTGACAACCGCGACAACGGCGGCTTGTGCATGGAGTGCCACCGTGGCGCGGGTGCCCCGACGATCCACGCCGTGGGCACGGAGCATGGACCTGAGGTATGCAGCGACTGCCATGACATGCACGCCAGCGGCGACAACCCTGATCTGACGAACGAGATGATGTTCAGTTGGTACAACGGTGGGATGGTCGAAGTCGGCTTTGCGGACAACACAATTGGCGTTGGGGCCGGCGGTTTTGTGGACCCGGCCGCGGGTGCTTACGGTTTCTGTGACGTCTGTCACCCCTACTTCGATGATACTGACCCGGGAAATCCAGTCGTATCGGCTGACTTCCAGGCGCTGAATCCGCCGCATACCGACACCATGGATCTTTGCACCAATTGCCACGCCCACGAGAACGGCTTCATGCCGGGCCTCTCGCAGGCGGCGCTGGCCGCATTCGGCAGCACCGGCAAGTGGGCCAGTGCGGATGCCTGTAACGTCTGCCATGCGGGCACGCATACCGACTGGATGACCACGAGGCACGAGGGCGCTTGGGAAACCTTGAACGCGATTGGTAACGGCGCCAACGGGGGCTGTCTGGGCTGCCACACGGTCGGATTTGGTGATCCGGACGCCGACGGCTTCCTGGATGACGCGACGACGCCGCAGTTCGAGGGCGTGCAGTGCGAGAATTGCCACGGCGAGGGCGTGGATCATGCCACGGAACCCCTGGCCGTCCATCCACCGCTTCATCCGACGGATTCGGCAGTATGCGGTGGGTGCCATACCGACAGCCACCATCCGACATACGACGAGTGGCAGACTTCGGGGCACGCCGTGTCGTCCGAGAATTCGCACTCCAGTTCGTGCGCCGCGTGCCACGCTCCGCTGGGAACCGATCCGGCGACCGGTCACGGCTACGATGTCGAGTGTGCTGCGTGCCACAACCCGCACGTGCAGACGGGCAACGATGCCGTACCTGATCCCGACCATGACGCTCAGTTGAGATGGCCGGAAGTTGTCGCCTGGCCGGCCCCGTCGAACCTGATCGCGGACACGATGGACACGTCACGCTTCAATATCTGTGGCCAGTGTCACCACAGTCGTGGCAGGGTTTACACTTCGACGAGTCGCGGCCCGCACCACAGCCTGCAGGCAAACGTTATGCTCGGCGAAATGCCGATGCCGGGCGGCGAGGAAGGCATGCCGCTGGCACCGAACACCGCCTCAGACCACGCAGTGATTGGGCTCCAGTGCGTCCAGTGCCACATGCACAAGGTTCCATTCGCGGAAACCGACCCAGACCCTGCCATCACGGGTCACAGTTGGGAGGTCAACTACGAGGCGTGTGCTCCGTGCCACACGGACGCGTTAAACGCCGAAGCACTGGCCGAAGGAATCCAGGAAGTCGTACACGCGAGAATAGACAACATCAAGGCGGCACTCGGTGATCCCTCGACGTGGGAATACTCCTGCTGTGGCGGCCCACCTTCAGGCTCACCGGGGCAAGACGACCTGCCGGCCGAGGTGTTGAAAGCCCGCTTCATCGTCAAGTACATCGAGGGTGATGCGAGCTACGGTGTCCACAACGGCGCCTACGTGTCGGCCCTGCTCGATGCGGCCGACACGCTGCTCGGCATCGGTTTGGGCGACGCGGTATACCTCGGTGCCGAGGCTTGCGGTGCCTGCCACATGACGACGCACGCCGAATGGGAAGGCACGTTGCACGCTGAAGCGTTGCAGACCCTGAACAACATTGGCAATGGTGCCAATCCGGCCTGCCTGGGTTGCCACACCGTGGGATTTGGCGAGACCAACGGTTACGTCGACGAGGCGACGACGTCGCACCTGGCCGGCGTACAGTGCGAGAACTGCCACGGCACGGGCGCCTACCACGTGCTGAATCCGAACGAGGCCACGACCCAGCCGTTCCCCAGCTTGGCCGCAGAACTCTGTGGTTCATGCCACACGGACAGTCACCACCCGACCTATGACGAGTGGGCAACGTCCGCACACGCCGTGTCGTACGAAGACTCGCACGCCAGTTCCTGCGATGCTTGCCACGCACCGTTACGTGCCGATCCGCACATTGATTCCCACGCAGAGTTGGGCGTCGAGTGCGTCGCTTGCCACGATTCGCACGCCCAGACAGGCAACGCGATCAACGCGACGCCGCCGGCCGACTACCAGTTGAAGTTCCCGCAGGCGACGCCCGGCGACACCGTCCCATCCAACTCTGTCATAGACGCGACAGATCCGGCTCGCTTCGGCCTGTGTGGTCAGTGTCACCACAGCCGTGGTCGGACATGGGATTCGAACAGTCGCGGGCCGCACCACAGCCTGCAGGCCAACGTGCTGCTCGGCGAGATGCCAATGCCGGCCGACCAAGAGGGCACGCCGCTGGTGGATAACTTCACAGGCCCTCACTTTGCCGAGGATTGTTCAAGATGTCACATGGAAACGGCACCGCATGAGGACGGTCCGCCTGAGGTTGATGCCGTCACCGGTCACAGCTTCCAAATGACGACCGGCGGCTGCAACACAGAGCCAGGATGCCACAGTTCCCCCGCGGCGGCCGAAGCGGCGCTGACCTTCCTCCATACGACGATCGCAGCGGATATCGCCGCCCTGGAGGTTCGCCTCGGCGATCCACTCTACTGGGAATACTCCTGCTGCGGTGGCCCTCCGGGAGGTTCGCCGGGACAGAACGAGGTCCCGGTCGAGGTGCAGAAGGTGCGTTACCTGAAGGCCTACATCGACGGTGATGGAAGCCTCGGTGCCCACAACCCGGATTACGTGGTGTCGATCATCGCCGAGATGAATGCCCTGCTCGATTCGTACATCGCCGGTGGTGGCACCTGGCCGCCGACGACGGCTTGGTGGCCGGGCGCGTGCTGTGACGGCTCACTCGTCTGCACCGATACCATGCAGGCTGATTGCCTCGCCGCAGGCGGCACGTGGTATTCTGGTGAAGATTGCACGACCGATACCGACGGCGACGGGACGCCGGACTTCGTCTGTCCGGCACCGTAGGACGCTGCCGGCGTCGGATGCTTGAGTATCAAGCCCCGCGGTCGATCTTCGACCGCGGGGCTTTTCGTATGGGAGCACGAGAACCCAACCCGACGAGCGCAACTGCTGCGCAAGAATGACCGGAAGATCCGGCTGGATGATTCAATCCACGGCGTGGGAATTCCAAATGTGTCGCAACGTCCCCATCTGCACCGCCGGCGGCGCGGACCAGACGAGGAAGAACATGGCCTCACGGAGAAGTCGTTCAGAAGGCCGATCCGACAAGTATCCGCTACCTTTCGCCAACGTCATCGCGGTGACAGCCAGTCGCACGACGAGATCGTTGACGGCCACCCGAATCTCCATCGACGGCACTTCCGCCTCCGGATCGTGCAACTCGTTCGCCGCGTCGTACAGGCGTTGGCGGACGGCTTGATATTGCGCTTGCACGTGGTCATGCAAGACCTGTTGATAATCGGGCAGGGTCTCCGCCCGCTCGTTCACGTATTCGAGAAGCGTCTGCGCTACCCCGATGCCGACCGCCGACACCGAGAGTGGCTTCGCCGGTGCCCGCAGTGCCAGTACGCGCTCCTCCGGACCGCGCAGCAGGAAGTCTTGCGACACGCGACAGCGCTCGCAACGCACCTCGCTGGTGAAGCTGCCCGTCAGCGCCATAAGTTGCATCGGCTCGCCCTGGCTTAGCCCATCGACGCCGGTCGGCACACAGAGCAGAATCTGCATGCCGTCATCGAGCACGGCGCCGGTCACAATGTGGTCCGCGTATTGGGTGCTGGTCACCCAGGGCATGACGCCGTCGAGCACGAAATCGTCACCGTCAACCGCCGCGCGCATGGCCGACCCCGACCCGCGTCGCGAGGTCGTCAACTGACTGATACCGACCGTGGTCAGCGCCCGCCCCGCGGCGAACTCAGGCAGGAGTCTGGCGGCGAGCTCGGGATTTGAGCAGTCGCCGAGCAGCTCGCACGCCCCGTCGTGCTGGGTCAGGATCAACGCACAGGTCAGGCTCGCGGCCGCTACAGCTTCATAAGCTCGAAGCTGGTCTGCCGGAGCGACTTGCGACCCGCGGAACTCGCGTGCGATGGCAAAACCGAAGCATCCGGCCTCCGCCAGGACCGTCAATGCCTCGCGGGGCCAATCGGCCTCCGGCACATCGTCGACGGCAATTCTCAGTCTGTCGCGTAGCGAATCGAAATCGATGGGTTTCAGTACCATCACTTCCCCTCCGTTACCGCCAAAACGCTTACGGCCCCACGTGCACCACAAGGTGGCGCGCCGAGCCCCGATGCCGATGTTCCCAGAGGTAGATCCCCTGCCAGGTGCCTAGCGCCAGGCGCCCGTCCATAATGGGAATGGAAAGGGTCGTCGAGGTCAGTGCCGCTTTGATGTGCGACGGCATATCGTCGGGACCCTCATGCGTATGGGTGTAGAGGGGGTCGCCCTCGGCCACCGTGCGGCTGAGCCACGCCTCCAAATCGTGACGCGCTGAAGGGTCTGCGTTTTCCTGAATCGTCAGGCTCGCCGAGGTGTGCTGCACCATAATCGAACACAGCCCCTCGGTCGCGCCGGACTCGCCGACAACTGCCTGGACGCAGCGCGTGATGTCGTGCAGCCCCTGCCCTGGCGTCTGAACGCTGATCCGCTTGGTCACAAATACCCCCCCTTCGTTACCGTCCGATCATGGGGTCGCCCTGTTCATTGTCAAGCCGGAGATATCGGACGTCGCGCGGTCCCGCGCTCCATGAAGCGGTCGCACGTCCGCGGTAACCATTAGGATTGCTCCTGACCTGCCTGAACGTCAAGCTGGCGCCGTGACCCGCCGATGCCCTATAAGTAATTGAGCAGATATGGACATGACGCGATCACGACAGGATGGCAACGCGAATGACCGTACAAGCCGATCCCAACCGAGCTGATGCTTTCTACGACGACTTCTACAAGACCGGCGGCTGGAAGTACTCCTTCTGGAAGGAGTACTGGTGGCATCGCAAGAACGTCGTAAAGGCCTTCGGACTGAGGCACGGTCAACTCATGGTCGAAGTGGCGTGCGGAAGCGGCTTTCACACGAACCTCTTCAATCGGATGGGCTTCCGCTGCATCGGCGTGGACCGGTCCAAGGTGGGGATTGAATGGGCGCAGCGCCATTACCCGCGATCCACCTACTATTGCCGCGACATTATGGACGAATTGCCCGTGCCGACCGGCAGCCTCGATGCCATTCTAGCGCGCGGGTGCAGCCATTATCATTACGACCTGAGTTCGACGCAGGCGATGGATACGACGTCGCACCTGATGCGATTCCTGAAACCGGGCGGGGTCTTCATCATGGCCATCGTCACGGACTTATCCGGCAAACGCGAACCGGACAGGGTGTGGCAAAACGGGCTTCAGGATTACGAGAAGCATTTTTCGTCATTCGGCCGTCGTTGGTCGGTGAATTGGGTGGACGGGATGGCCATTTGCGGCCTGTGGGGCACATCCATCACGGAATCGGCCGGCAGCGTTGCGGACGCCGTAGTGACCGCCATGGCATAGTCCGAGTGCCGGCTTGGTTCCCCGGCACTTGCCGCTCGCCGGTCACCCTCCGAAGTTCGCTTGCCAGATAGGCGTCGGAGAGCTCAGCGTTCACAGAAAGTAACCCGAAAAAAATATCAGGCTGGTATCGGAATTGCTTCCAAAATCAGCCGAGAGAGCCTTGGGGGCCTCCATACTGGGAGACAAATCATGCCGGAAGTTGGGAAACTGAAGATCCTGATCGATCGAGAGGAGTGCATCGGTGACGCGGCCTGCGAGGCTGAGGCGCCGGAGACCTTTTATATGGACGACGACGCGAAGGCCTGCGTTCGACCGGAGGTCGGAGACGACGCAGAGTCCATCGTGGCGGCAGCGGAAGCCTGCCCCGTCGATTGCATAAAAATCGTCGACAGCGAAGCCAACAAGACCCTTTACCCTGAAGAAGACTAGGACCTAGCTCGGTCCTCAACGAAACATCCCCGGGCGGCGCGGCATCCGTGGCGCGCCGCCCGCAGGGTTTTTGTACGCACACGAGGGATGCGCCGCTTGCTTTGACGCACCGTGCCTCTCGCGCTACGATTGCGATATGGGGTCGGCGCGGACGATTACAAAGCGGAGCCTTTTCAGACCGCTCGTTTCGGCAAAGCCGATCCCGCCCGCCGTGCTGACCTTCGCCGTTCTGGTCGTGGGGTTCATCCCGGCTGCACCATTGCGCGGGCAACCGATGGTCGAACCGAAACCTCAGCCGCCGGGGGATGACGCCCCGTCGCCCACCGCTGAGGACGTGGATTGGGCTGTGTCTCGCGCCGTTCGGTATCTGTACGCCGCACAGTCCCGGCAGGGTATCTGGTCGGATGCCGGTCTACCTGATCCCGACGGCGTCACCGCGCTGGCATCCTACGCGCTATTTGAAGGCCGCGCACCGGGTCCGGGACTCAATCGTGCGATGGGGCGACTGCTTGGCGACGCGGACGAGCGGACAATTCTCGATCGCCTGTTCACACTCCAGTTGCTTGTGGCGGCCGGCAACAAGCAATCTCGACTACAGATCCAAAAAGTCATCCGATTCCTCGAGTTGCAACAATCATCGGGTGGCGGGTGGTCCTACGAGGCGGACGCCGACCGAGCACACGGACCCATATCGTACCTGGTCCTGCAGTCGCTGAATGATGCCGCCGCTAAGGGGCACAGAGTATCGAAGAAACTCTGGCAAGAGGCGGAACGCTGCTGGATCGATAGTCAGCACGATGACGGCGGCTGGCCGCTTCTGCCTTCTGCATCTGAAGACTCGGCGGCGCAGCGTGAACCGTCGACACTGGGAGGTACGGCGACCGGCCTGGCGGCGCTGAATATCATATACAAACAGCAATACCTCAATGCCGAGCTTGCGTTCAACGGCCGCTTCAAGGCCAAATGCGGCACGGACGTCGTGCGAACAGGCGCGATCAGGCGCGCCATGACGCAAGCGATCGCCTGGCTCGATGAATGCTACGCGGCGGGCAAGGGAATCAAACCATCTACCTGGTCGCGGGGCGGCGAATCGGCTTTCACTTCAAGCCCCTACGAAGTATTCGCGCTGACACGTGCAGTGATACCGACGGGACGTACGCACTTGGGTTCAACGGACTGGTATCGAGATGCTATTCATGCGGTGACACAGGCGCAGCAGGATAACGGATCGTGGGGCGGCGTCGCGGGTACCAGCCTTGCCCTTGCCGGATTGACCCGGGGCCACGCCCCGCTCATGTTTCAGAAACTGCAGTACGGTTCGGAAAGCGACTGGAACCTCGACCCGCTGGATGTCGCTCATTTGACAGACTGGTGTGGTGAGAGGTTCGAACAGCCTTTGTCCTGGCGTACGGTCACGCTCGATGCCGATCTCGCGGCATTACGTCTCTCACCGATTCTCTATTTGAATGGGCACGACGCCCCCGCGTTCTCCACGACGGAACGAAACCGCCTGCGTTCGTATATCGAAGATGGCGGTACGGTACTGGCCGTCGCCTGCTGTTCAAAAAAGGAATTCGCCAATGGAGCGGCCGACCTTGTCGCGTCCATTCTACCGCGGCTGAAGAATGCACCGCTTCCGCCTGACCACCCGGTGTGGACCATGGAGGACAATGTCGCACAGGGAGACGATTGCATCGGTTTCAGCGACGGGTGCCGCACGAGTGTCTTCGTCCTTACCAGCGGCGCATGCTGTGCCTGGCATCAGAATCGCACGAAGGAATACACGCGGCTCTTCGCGCTAGCCGGGAACATCGCACGGTACGCTACCTTTGAGCGCCCGCTTCAGTCGCGCCTATCCGCAGGGCTACCCGCCACACAAGCACCGACTACCGCGATCCTGAAAGTTGCGACACTCCAACACGGCGGCGACTGGTGGGCCGCACCAGGGGCACTGGACAAGTTGTCGCGTATCCTAAGGACGCGGCAAGGAATCGAACTTCAAATCAGCCACCCCACGGACGCCGGCGGGGCAGCCCATAATGGCGTCAACGTCTTATGGCTGACCGGACATGAATTCGCTTTGTCGGACACCAATGAGCGTGCCGCGCTTCGCTCGTTCGTAGATGCAGGCGGCACGATCGTCGCGTCCGCCTGCTGCGGTCGCGCGGCGTTCGATGACACGTTTCGCGCCTTCGCCAGGGAGACCTTTGGAGAAGACAGATGGAAACGTGTCCCGGCGGACGATCCCCTGATGACGGGCGCGTTTGCTCCGCAACTCGCCGCCACACTTGAAGACATGGACATTCGACAGCGACTGAACAGTAATGCGCCTCCCCGTCTCGACTGGCCCATCCTCTTCGGCGTACGAGATGGCGATCGATGGGCGGTCATTTACTCACCTCTCGACTTGCCCTGCGGCGTTGTGGGCCACGCGTGTCGGGACTGCCTCGGCCTGGAGCCGCGTGATGCCCGGGCGGCAGCAGCCAATTTGATGCTCTATGCTGCGCAACAGTCGCTCCGTGCAGCCGTACCATAGTCGCAGACGCTCGCCCTTCGGCGCTCAGCCAACGGTTCGCAAGCTTGCAACAGGTTTCCATTCCACAAAAAGCGGCCACGCCTACCAACAGGTGGACGTGGCCGATCGGAAATCAATTGAGCTAGTTGGACGAAGCGCCTGCAAACAGGCCGTTAGTGCTCGATCTTGTCAATGCGAAGTTGCAGAAACTTCTGGCGATGCCCCTTCTTCAGCGAGTAATTCTTGCGCCGGCGGATTTTCTGGATGACCACCTTGTCGCCTTTGATCTCGCCAACCACGGTGGCGGACACCTTGGCACCCTCGACGGAAGGCTGGCCGATTTTCGGACCGCCTTCGACGTCGCCTACCATGAGCACGCGTTCGAACTCGAAGGACTTGGCATCCTCGGCAAGATCCTTGCGCTGGATCTCGAGGGTCTGCCCTTCCTCTACACGGTATTGGTGCGAGCCGTCGCTGACTATTGCATACACGCCTGAAATCCTCCCGTCTGCGGTGATTCGCTTTCCCTTACCAGGGGGCAGAGACGCCCTCGGGCAATACCATCACCGCGTATCACTCTGGCGGTCACATTGACCGAGCCAAGTAGTTTGGCGGACGCAGCCCCCCTCGTCAACCCCCGACCCGGACAGCGCCATCCAGCCGGACCCGTGACAGAATCTGCGGACAGGAAGTCGGGCAGGTCGTTACTCCACTCTTGCGGAGCGTGGCCTGCCGTCGAGGGAAAGCGGGTGTATCCGACGGCACAGCCTCGGGAACCACTCGCCCTGCCGCGGGTCCGCCCCAAACGCCATGACCCCGTGCATTTAGGTCGTATCGATAATCCGGGGATTGGCGGCGTGGGTCCGGTTGGACCGCCAAATGCCGTTTTTGAGTCCTCGAGGACATCGCGGAACGGCTGGCATGTGTGCCTACAGACCGCCGGTGACGGGAATGACCGTGACGGCCGGCGATGGGTCGCTCGGTCCGGCTTGATTGGTCCCGGTACAGGTGAAGGAGAAGGCCGTGCCTGCATCTGACTCCGACGG
>Ga0055451_10000898_pt1 | contig 12035 bp, 9 predicted proteins | sample China_Galinas_PW_3_FD_57745 | JGI IMG/M metagenome (GOLD analysis project Ga0055451, IMG submission 57745) | Wetland microbial communities from San Francisco Bay, California, USA, that impact long-term carbon sequestration - China_Galinas_PWB_D2 | ecosystem: Environmental > Aquatic > Marine >... | reverse complement strand
GGGAGGTTCACCTGCCTCGCCAAGCCGGCAGGTCAACGCTCCACCGGAGGTGGAGCAACGACCTGCCCTACAGATTTGAACGTCCGCCGATACTGTCACAGACCCTGGCGGCGCTCCAGTGCCACCGGCGAGTTGACAGGAACTTGGCATGTTATCAAGCGACATCGAGCTGGCGGTCATTTCTGACGTTCACGGCAACCGGTGGGCGCTGGAGGCCGTGTTGGCGGACATTGAGCGCCGAGGCATCAGCGACATGGTCAACCTCGGAGACTGCCTGTACGGGCCTCTGGCTCCGGCGGAGACTGCGGAGATCCTCCTGCCGCTCGAGCTCCCCACGGTGCGCGGAAACGAAGACCGACTTATCCTTGAGGCCGCGAGAGATGCTGCGAAGTCGGCGACGTTGAGCCACGTTCTTAGACAACTGGCGCCACGCCATCCGGATTGGCTGGCGTCCCTCGAGGAATCTGCCGTTGTGTTTGAACACTTCCTCCTGTTCCACGGCAGTCCTGGTCGCGACGACGAGTACCTACTCCAGGAAGTCACGGAACAGGGTGTGCGACCCAGGACACCGGAGTGGCTGGCAGCCAAGTTGTCGTCCATCGAGCAGCCCGTGGTGCTATGCGGGCACGACCACGTGCCGCGCACTGTCCGTCTCTCCAACGGCAAGCTCATCGTGAATCCCGGCAGCGTGGGCTTGCCGGCCTACGATGATGAACTGCCCTACCCGCATGTGATGGAGGCGGGCACGCCGCACGCCCGGTACGCTGTGGTTCGAAGAACCGAAGGAGAGTGGCGGGCGGAGCATGTTGCGGTTGATTACAATTGGGAACGCGCCGCCACAGTGGCAAGTGACAACGGCCGTCCGGATTGGGCCCGCTGGCTGCGGTCCGGTCGCGCTTCACCGCGTCCGATGGACTCCTCACGGGTGATAGATGGTGACTGAGGAAACGACACCGAGGCACAGACGATCACTCCGCATCAAGGACGTTCGTGGCCGAAAGGTGACGCAATTGGATCCGGTATCGATGCACGTGCTGCACCGGCGAGATGTGATTGATGCCGAAACGCTGCGCAAGCTGGCCGCTGAGATTGGCGTTGGCTGGCCGTGGCTGGTTCGACTGACATTCATCGCGATGCTCGTGTCTCTGGTCGTCCTTCTCGTCGCAACCGGCGAGTATTTGGTGAGGAATGTCATTCTTGGAAGCGCGCGGCTCGGCGCGTTTGCGGAGAGACTTTCTTATCTGATCCCCCCACTGGCCGGTCTCTTGATGATCTGGTTCGTATCTGCACGGGTGCGGTTCAAACGTATCTACAAGATCATCCTCAAGTACAAACGCTGCCCGCACTGCGGTTACGACCTTCGTATGCTACCGACCGATCCTGAAGATGGGGCCACAGTCTGCCCCGAGTGCGGCTGCGCGTGGAGATTGGACGACACCCGTCATGCGAATGACGACGATCTTGTCTGAAAAAAACCAGGCACGCGCCGCCAGGTCGAACGTACTAAGGACGCTCGTGGATACCGCCAAGGTAAGCGTGCGAAGATGCTCGTCCATTTGAGGCTGAACTCAAAAACCCTCACCACATTCGCGACATCGTCGATCGGGAAGTCGCCAGAGCACGTAGCCGCATTCCGCACACATGGCCGCTGGGTCTTTTCTCGGGTCGCACTCCTCTTCAAGCAGGCAGTACCAGCACTCGGTGAACTGCCCCTCGATCATCTGCTCGCATTTTGGACACTTCCACGGTTGGCAGGATAGAGTCTCGCGTGTTGTACCGGACTGGAACTGCTCTATGATTGCCCGTGCTCTCGATTCACTTTGTCATCGATAATCCACAGTTCGAACACCTCCGCAGCAAATGGAGACGGGGGCGAAAGCACCTGACGCCATTTCGCGCATCAAGCGGCACTCGATTCCTTCGTCCTGCAGAAAGTTCCGAGCGAGTTCTACGGCGACGGAGTCTTCCGTTCTGAATACTTGTTTCATCGCCCGCCGATCATACGATCGCGCGTCGATCATTCAACGGACTCTTGGAGCCGCTGGTGTTTCTCTTCCATTTTGCCATCATCATGTCCGTTGCCGCGGTACGATTCATCAGACGCGGCCTACGGTCCTACAGTGAACGCCGAACGCTGAACTGGCCAGGCGAAGTGTGGACATAAAACGGCTCTGGGATTTGGGAGTATGCTCGCGTGTTCCGTAGCGCCGTCGCCGTACCGCCACATTGCAGAGTCGTGGTGCCTGGCCGGGCAGGGGCTCAACCGTTCGCCCAAGTTACGCTATGGCGCACCCGTGTGGAGAATACAGAGGATACCTTCCAGTTGCGTGCGTCCAGCGCGTGGCGGCCACCATGTGCGCGTTCTTCGATTGCACAAGTGGCGCGATTCACTCCCATGACTCGTCGGTGAACTCCTGGCGTTTTATGAAACCCTGTCCCACTGTCGTTAATCATGGTTTTCGCCAGCGGACGGAGTCTTGGGCCGAGACCTACTTCAGTTGCTTTCTCGCCGTGTCGATAATAGGCACGCGACACGCGGTTTCCTCGGCACGGTGGAACGAAAGGTGGCGTCACATGGCAAGAGTCGTTCGAACAGCCTTCGTTACGACGGAGATGATGCGCAAGGGGTGGGCGCTTGGACACTCATCGGAGGAGTCGATCCTGTTCCGAGACAACTGCGACGCGGCGCTTGCCGTCCCGCTGCATCCGACACGCCCAGACTTGATCTACCTCGAGGATCTGTTGTCGCGAACGCCGGTCCTTCACCAGGAGTTCATCGCCGAAGCGTTTGACGAGCTGCCGGCGGAGGACTTGCGCCTAGACGTCGTGATCGCTCCGGGACAAGCCGACGACGAAGACATCCGAGCACTGCTTGACGCGCTCAGCGCATTGAATTGTGCCCTCGGCGGCGCAGGACTAGCGGCCGAGCAAATCGAAACGGTGACCGCATGACCACGAACGATCATAACGGTAAACCGGACGAGATGATTATTAGACGATTCCGCTTGACGCCTGAACTGCGCCCACCGCCTAGCGGATGGCAGGATGTGCGTGCCTTTCTATGCTCTGCCGGAAGTCTACTCTTGTACTGCGGGAAATTGGCGATCGATGAAGCGCACAAGACGCCCGAAGCGCTGCGCGCGCTGCTGCGAAGGCTCAACGTCCACATTCGTATACCCGGTATTCTGGAGATCGATCTAAAGCGCCCGCACGACACGGAGAATGGATCGCCGTCGAAGGAACCGGAAACGGACCGCGCCCCGGTTGAAACGGCGCGCCTTCGAGATGCGCTTCAAGACGTGGCCGACAAGGTGGAGACCATTGGGAACAAAGGCGGTCACGTCGCTTTCTCAAAGGATACCCTACGGCGGCAACTCGACCAGGCGCCGTATGAGTTTCCAGACGATTCGGGCCTTGCCGCGCTGATAAGGAAGATCGAATACCAGCGGCTCAAGGAAGTTAGCCGACTCCCTTCCCCTCAACAATCCGTTCTCAAAATACTGGACCTTACTCGTGACCCCAACGTTTCATACAGAAAACTCGCAAAGGTCGCCGAAGGTGATCCGGCCATGGGAGCCAGAATCCTCAGGCATGTCAATTCAGCGTATTCCGCACCGCACAAGCCCATTACCTCGATCGAACCTGCTATGGTGCGCCTCGGGCTCACTGCAGTAAAAAGCATCGCACTGGGGTTTTCAATCGCCTCCGCAAACCGAAAGGGGGCGTGTTCAGCGTTCAATTACGAATTGTTCTGGGCCGAGTGTGCCGCCCGAGCGGCCGCTGCCCGGCATATCACGGCGCATCGCGCCGGGCATCCAAGTCCGGACGAAGCCTTTGCTGCCGGTTTGCTTTGCCAGATCGGCCGGCTTGCGTTTGCCACGGCCGTGCCTGACGAATATGCGGATGTGCTAAGTCACGGTGGCCCGAGTGTGCCGGATCGTATGCGCGAGGTGGAACGACTGGTGTTCGGCATCGATCATCATGAGCTGGCCGGAGAAATGATGGCAGAGTGGGGGCTGCCCGAGTTCTTCTGGCGCGCCGTGCTCTTCCAGAGCCATCTCGACGACGAGCGAATTCTCCCGCCGGGCTCGCGAGAACGAACACTTGCCGCAACGCTGGCCTGGACGGAGACGATTTGGCAGATTTTCATCGACCGCGGTATGCCGATCGAAGGCGATCTACGGGAGGCTGCGATTGAGCGGGCCGAGAAACTTGGCATGGCAAGGAGTACGTTCCCCGAACGGTTCGACATGCTTCGCGGTGAATGGAAAGAGACGGCAAGAATGCTCAACGTGCGAATCTTCCCCGTCCTTACGTGGGCGACTTTGACGCACTGATAGCACACACTCCTTGCGCCGACCCATGGTGAATTTGCGGTGCACGATTGTGCCGCCACGAATTCTCCATCTGGGAATCCGGATTCGAAGAAGAAATGTGCCACGCGAGCAGGCATGCAGTCTGCCACATACGGCCGCAAGCCGGCGAGGCCAACCGCGCGGGGAGCATGCAGGTACGTGCTTCCCGCGGTCAGCAGGCAGTCAATCTCAAAATTTCTGAAGTGTCTTCAGAAGTTCCTCCAGCTTGTCCAGCGCCATCTTCAGTCGGGCCATTTCGTTCGGGTCGGTCACGACCGCGAGCTTGGCGCCGACGGCCGCGATGTTGCCTTCGAGTTCCTGGAAGCGGGAACGCGCCGGGCTGCCTTGCTTGGATACAAATCGCGGAGCGGTGCTGCCGTGGTCCAGTTTCCGGTGGTGGTCATTGTCACGTCGCCCTTCCGTGCGCCTGAGGATGGACGCAATGTTGTCGAGCGATTGCGTGCTCGGCTCGGTGGGCACGTTGTCGAGCAGCCATTTCTGGGCGTCGAGCGCCTCGTGATAGAACGTCAGGTCGAGCGGGGCGCCGGCGGTGGCCGACGGACGCCTGTCCGCATAAGCGATGAGCGTAATGCCCCGGATCGTGCCATAGGCTTCGAGAATGTCGAGCGCGCCGCTGGAGTTGCGGTCGGCATAGGGGAACTGCGTCATGAATGCATCCGGCGCCTCGAGCGCCAATCCGATCAGATAGGCGTCCTTTTCCAGATAGCCGAGCACGCCGTCGCCGTCGAAGTCTGCGGCCGCACGGGCGGCGACCAGACCGTATAGTTCGGTGGCGTGCTGAATAACGGCTTCTTCAGACGCGGGCCAATCCTCTGCCGCGGCGCTGGGGCCCTGGGCCGCGCCGATGAGCGCGACGGCGCCCCACATGAGCAGGAAGGATGCACTCGCGGGACGCATTCCGTTGCGCGCCGTCGATCGTGCGGGTGATGCCAGAATCATATCGATTCTCCTTTCGATGGTGTGACAGTTAGCGGCCATGCACGCTGGGCGATAGGCGAATCGCGCGGTGCCCGCCGGTCGTGCCATGCTGAGCAGGCAACGGGCGTAGGCACATGCCGAGAGTCTACCGTGACGAAGGGCCCTTTCATCACACATACACTCCAGCGCCACGTCGATTCGGCGATTTACCCATCCCACGACAGGCCAGAAAAAGAGCAAGGTTGCGGCGATCCGCTGGATCGCCCGAACGACCACCTCGCGCAGGCGAAGGTGGGTGAGTTCATGCACGATCACGGTCTGCAAAACGTCGCGGCGACCCAGATGGCGCGGCGAAAGAACAAGAATCGGCCGAAGAAAACCGGTGACGAAGGGAGCTGCGGGGTCCTGACTGATCCTCGTGACCGGGATTGCCTTGATGCTTAGCTTGCGGCACGTTTGCACGACCAGTCTGCGCGTAGGCTCGTCTGTGTCCGGCAGCAGGTGGCAGCGGGATTGGAAGGCGCGGTAGGCGCGAAGGCGTAGTGTCGCCAGCGTGAAGACCGCAGCCACATAGGCGACTACGGCAAGCGAGTGCCAATCCATCGGCGCGTCGGCAGTGGCTCGGGCGGCAACGCGTGCAGTTTCCTCGGTGGTGACCGATGAATGCTGCGGGACGGCTGTCATTTCCATTCCATCAGCCGTTGTCCAATCAGCTTGTTCCGTGACGGCGGCTGACCGTTGTGGCTCTTCATAAGAGGCTATCGATAACGGACCCAGCGGCGCCAGGAACTTGATGAGCACCGCGCACCAAAGCACGACGTGAATCGAAGCGGGAAGCCGTTTCCCAAGGGCGCGCGTGACGATCCAGGTCACGGCCGTCAGCAACGTTCCAAAGATCAGGCACTGCCAAAGCCAGTGCAATATCCACGCGTTCGACGTAGCCGTCACCAGTTGTTCGTATGTCCCGCTCATCGTTTGCCGCCTTTCGGACGAGGCGAGCGAGCGGTGCGAAGTTCCTTCTCGCGCTTGGCGATCTTGGCCTCGATGCGCCGAAAGTCCTCGGCGGATAGCTCGGCATCCTCGGCGAGTTGGAGCACCATGTCCTCGACTTTCCCGTCGAACACGGTTTTGAGGAAGTCGGCCATGCGCGCCCGCAGCACCTGCTCACGCCGCACGGCCGCCGCGTAAACGAAGGTCTGCTGGTTGCGATCCACTTCCAGCGCCCCCTTCTCGGCGAGCTGCTTCATCATGGTCATGACGGTGGTATACGCGGGCAGGGCGCCGTCTTGCGTGGTCATCAGGTCCTTGACCTGGCGGACGGTTTGCGGGCCGTTTTTCCACAGAACCTTGAGGATGCGCAGTTCTGCGGCCGTGATGTGCGGAGGTTTTTTCTTCACGCCGGAGCCTCCTTTCTCTGACTAATTCTATAGTACTATACGCATAGTAGGCTGTCAAGCGGATTGTGAATTTTTTCTGCGAGGTCTGCGGAGCGGCGGTTTCTCAAGGCAAGAGAAAAAGACAAGACGCGGCTTCCGTTGTTCGCCGGACCGGTGGCCTTGCCTCCTATGCCGAGTGCGGGAGTCGCAATCCTGATTGGGACCGACAAATCCATGCGCCTGACCGTAACATATTTCTTGCGCGGCGAAGGTTGTCAGGTCGCGTCATGTCTGATATTGCACCATCCTAGCGGCGTACGAACGATGCGGTGGGCCGGGCGGGCCCACGAAACCGATGGGCCACCGGCCCCATGGATGGGAGGTTATTCCAATGAATGCGAAGTTGTTGGGCACGTCGATGCTTTTGGGAATCATGGCGATGAGTACCGGCTGTAGCCGGTGGGGTGCGGCCTGGGAGGGCGCCCGCATCGGCAAGAATCTGGCGAAGAGAGACAGCTATCTTCGAATCTACCTCAACGGCCAGGAAGCCAAGCAGAGCAAGCTGAAAAAGGGCTACTTCGGCTACGCAGCGTATAAGTGCACCAAGCCTGTGTCCAAGGACGTGACGTTTCGCTTCGAGTTCATCGACGAGGCGAAGTTTGGCCGCGTCACCGGCAGCAGCATGCGGATCCACAAGGAGTTCGCGGCGGGCAAATCGGACCTGGCGGAGTTTACTATCACGCAGAGGACCTCCGGATCTGAGGGAGCCCTACGACCGGGTACCGATTACTTGTTGTCGGCCATCGGCAGCCAGTGCCGCGTGGTCGACTTCAACAATAACGAGGTCGGCGGCGTGACGCTCGAACCGGGCCTGGAGTATCTGCTCGTCTTCACCATCACAGGCGATCGCAGCGAGTCAGTGCAGGTGTTGTTCGAAACCAAGTAGGACGGCAACCGATCCCGAGCGTCGTTCGAGCAATCGCAATACCATGCTAGCCAAGGCTGCGGCGCAGCGCGGTTGTGATAGTCGGACGGACTATCGAGTATCTATCGTACTTGTGCTCCGTCACACTTGTCACGGTGGGTGGCATGGGCAAGCATAAGCTTGCCCGTGCTGTTCTTCAAGGACACACGGGCAAAACAAGTTTGCCCATGCCACCCTCGTTCAGGCTGAAAACCAAGTACTGACGCAGCAAGTGCGAAGCTCCCGGCACCTCTCAATATCGCCAACTCGTCAAGTCTGCGCCTTCCGGTGCGGTCTTCTTGATACGATCGAGGATCTGATCGACGTACATGACGTGGTAGCGCAATCGCGAGAGCGCATTGGGTCGTTCTTGGTCGCCGTTCCAGCAGTGCTCGGCACGCTCGCCGTAGTCCACCTGCCCGTCGTAGTGCGGGTTGCTGGTTTGTTTTAGAAAGTCCTCCATCAGATAGACGGCGTTGTTGAGATACGCGTTGTCCATCGTACCACAGTAGATATGAAGCTTGCCCTGCAGCTTGGGCCCGAGCTTTTCCCAGTCGCGCTGCAGAATATACCGCAAGTCGTAGTTGTCGCGCCAGAACCTGGCCACCTCCGGATCGATCGCCCCGGTTTGCTTGTCCCAGATTCGTTTCGGGTAACCGTCGTCGCCGACCGGAGAATAGACGGCCTCCCAGATGTCCCACTGAGACCCCGAACGCGAGTGCGTGCCGATTGCCAGCTCGTACCTGTTGATGTCCTCAAGGGTGATGTTGACATGTCCCAGGTGGCTGCGGTCGCCGGGCCGAGGCGTTCTCGCCCAGGGGCCTTCCGCGTAGTAGGCGTTCTTGTCGTTGTAGATGTCGACGACCGTATAGGCGCGAAAGTCGATCGGATCGGGGCAGGCCGCGAAGCACCCGTTGAACTCGTCGGGGTAGAACACCTGCACCGCGAGCGCCTCCCACCCGCCGGTTGAGCCGCCGTACGTAAAGCGTGCCCAGCCCTCGCCGATGGCGCGGAACTTCTGCTCCACGTACGGTAGCAGTTCGTACATGATCGCGTCGCCGTAGGGGCCGAGGTTCTGCGAGTTCACCGCGTAGGAATCGTCGTAGTAGGGGTTGGCGTGCTGCACCTCGATAATGATCCACCGCGGCATGTCCGGGCCGGTCCACTGTTTGTAGAACTCGTACGCTTTCTCCTGCACGATACGGTTGTAGCCCTTGAGACGAAAACGACGGCTGTAGACCGGAGGAAGATTCGGGTCCGGCGGCTCCTCACGAAAGCCCCCAAACGTGCGCGGAAAATGACCGTGGTTGATGATCAATGGATAGCGTGCCTGGGGATGTTCGTCGAAGCCCTCCGGCAGCAGCACGCACGCGCCGAGGTACATCGGTCTCCCCCAGAATTCCGTCAGCATCTTGCTCTGGATTTTGATGTGCTTAATGTATGTCGTGTCCTTGGGTGGTTCGATCGGAGGGATTTCCTGATCGAGCGAAATGCGAATCAGTTCGTCGCTTTTCGGATCGATGCGCATCTTCTTGGGTTTGCTGTAAAAGTTGCCCGGCGCCTGGCTCCATTGCTGACCCTCGCCGCGATCCATCGGTAGCTTCACAGTGTGGCCGTCTGCGCGATGAAAAGTTTCGTACCGGTGCAGCAACCCCTGCACCCAATACTCCCCCGGCGGCACACTCGCGAGGCTCTCCAGCGGATAGCCGAAGGCCTTCGCATCGAAGACGGCGTCGGTGCCAGGCTTGAGCCCGTCCACGGTGACGCCGAAGACCTGCTGCGTCCTCGTCCCCCCACCGATCTGGAAGCGTGGCTCGGTGGAATCGTCGGTCGACAGCATCAGCAGCATCCGCCCATCGAGCGGCGCGGGCGATTTGTCCTTCGGAAACGAGATCCCGATTCGCAGATGCGAAGCCGCGTCGGCGACGACCGGTCGGGGAAGAAGTGATAGGGAGATGATTCCGAAGATGAACAACGCTCTTGAAGCCATCGCGCATGTACTCCGTTGTCTATCGGAAGGAAGCGCATTACAGCCCGCCTCCGTGAGATGTCATTATTCGGGCGAATCGCGCTAGCGTCAAAATGCAGACGTTTTCGACGGTTTCCAGGGAGATGACTGTCCCCGACATGGACAATTGCACCTGGATCGCAGCTTCAGCGGCGTTCGTCGAGCAGTAGCTCGGCGCGTTGCAGGTTTTCGCGAACGCCGGCGACGTAATGATCCGCCTCGGCAGCTTGATACACTGTGAGCGCTTCCCGGTACGCCGCCACAGCTTCCTCCAGCCTCGCAGTACCGCTCTCACGCACACCAAGTCTCTCCAGCGCGCTGCCGAGGTTGTTCTGGGTCATGGCCCAGTCCAGCGGAACGCGATCGCGGGTGTATTCCTTCAACGCCTCCCGCAGCGCCACCACAGCCTCCTCGAGCTTCGCGGAGCCGCCCTCACGCTCACCGAGACTCAACAGCGCGGTACCGAGGTTGTTCTGGGTCATGGCCCAGTCAAGCGGAACACGATCGCGGGGGCGCTCCTCCAACGCCTCCCGGTAGGCCACCACGGCCTCCTCAAGCTTCGCAATACCGCTCTCACGCTCACCGAGCGCCAACAGCGCGCTGCCGAGGTTGTTCTGGGTCATGGCCCACTCCAGCGGAACGCGATTGCGGGTGCGCTCCTTCAACGCCTCCCGGAACGCCACCACAGCCTCCTCCAGCTTCGCGGTACCGCGCTCACGCTTACCAAGATTCCTCAGCGCCTCCCCGAGGTTGTTCTGGGTGCCAGCCCATTTCAGCGGAACGCCATCGCGGGTATATGCCTTCAGCGCCTCGCGGTACGCCTCCACAGCCTCCTCTAACCTCGCGGTACCGCCCTCACGCTGACCGAGCCTCGCCAGCGCGTTACCGAGGTTGGTCAGTGTTGCGGCCCAATTCAACGGATCGCGATCGCGAGACAGGCGACTCAAGAGATCGCGTCTGGCCTCGACCGCCTCGGCAATCGCCGTGTTGTCACCTCTTTCGGTACCCTGCATGTAGAGCGCATAGCCCCGCTCGTGCAGAAACCGATTCTGCACTTCGGATTCGAGGCCGGCGGCCAGTTCGGCGGCGCGACCGAAGTGTACGGCCGCGGCACGATAGTCGATCCGCGTCATGGCCAGTTCACCGCGCGCGGCGCGGGTCTCGATTGCGCGGCACAGGCGCGTCTTGGCATCCTCCGCCGAATGTTGGGATGCCTCAAGATCGAGTTGTTCACACTCCTCGAGCAGCTTCTCCGCTCTCTGATGGTCACCTAACTCAAGGGCCTCGCGGGCCGCCTGTGTCTTTTTTTGGATCGTCGCATCTTCCGTCGGGAGCGATGCCAGGCGTTCCAGCAGACTCAGGTGACGCTGCGCGATCTGAGCAAGCACCGCCGCCCAGCGTTCGGGGGGGACCTCTCCCTCGCCAAGGGTGGCAAAGAACCCACCGACCGCAGCCTCGGAAATGCCGAGTTGACGTGAGAGCTCCACAATCTGCGTCGCTTGATCTCTATGGACGGCAAGATGCGGCCTAATGATCGCCTGGATTTGCTCGGCGCTCGGGCCGGCATTAATGGTCTGGCTACCGCCGTCCATCCGCTCGATATATTGAACCGCGCCATCCGGGTCGAAGCGCGTGTTGCGATTGAGTGCAAAGGCGTTCTGTGGAGTGTCTTTGCGTTTGCGAGCGTACTTGAAGACTGCCCATAGGGCGGTGACTACTGCCGCAACGCCGGCTCCAACGGCTACCAACGCTCCTCGGTTTTTCTCGTCAAGGAACCAATGCCAGGCTTTGGAAAGGAAGTTCATCGCAGATACCGCCTCGTCATGTGCGGCGATACTATCCGATTCATCGAGGCCGTGCTAATTCGGTGCAATTCGTCCGCATTGTATGGAATGCCGTTGCAGCAAATCACTGCAACGCCCCGTGGCAAGTTAGGCATATTTGGTCCGGCGCCTTGGCACACCCAACGGGCCCACAGGAAGACAAATCCCCAAAAAATGATTCTCGCCTCGGAGAGGCGAAGGATGTTTTGCGGATTCAAGCATCCTCCGCCCCATCCGGGGCGGTTGGGGAGTGTGTGAACTGAGTCCACGGGTTCCGTCCGTCCGCCCGCGACGGACTCACTTCACCCGTGGCTACAACCCTCCAACCCTCCGGGTCGGGCGAATTTGCCGGGCGTATTTCACTGCACTTGGGCGCCTGTCAAGCGCCGAATTCCAGTCTCCCAAACCCCAATTCCCGATCACGGGATTGACAAACTCGCCTACGAATTTCATGCTCTAAACGGCGACGATATTCGCATCGTCGAAAAGGGCACACATGCCGGACCCCGGAGGGGTGCGTGAGCCGCCATGGCTCAGGACTGAGTCGGTAAACGGTGAGATGTGAAAGGA
>Ga0055451_10000897_pt1 | contig 12036 bp, 10 predicted proteins | sample China_Galinas_PW_3_FD_57745 | JGI IMG/M metagenome (GOLD analysis project Ga0055451, IMG submission 57745) | Wetland microbial communities from San Francisco Bay, California, USA, that impact long-term carbon sequestration - China_Galinas_PWB_D2 | ecosystem: Environmental > Aquatic > Marine >... | reverse complement strand
ACTCGGAGAGCTCCCCGGACCTTGCCCGGGTGACGGTGACCGCGGATCTGCAGGCCGGCCAACCGCTGCGCCTGGTCAAGTTCGTCGCCTATGGCTGGTCGGGGGTGCGCTCGCTACCCGGGGTCCGCGCCCAGGTCGCCGCGGCGCTCACCGCCGCCCGGGCCAGCGGCTGGAACGGGATGCTTGCCGAGCAGCGCAGCTACCTCGACGATTTCTGGGCTCGCGCCGACGTCGAGGTCGACGGGGACCCCGAGGTTCAGCAGGCCGTCCGGTTCGCGCTGTTTCACGTGCTGCAGGCCGGTGCCCGCGCCGAAGGCAGGGCGATCCCAGCCAAGGGGCTGACCGGGCCCGGCTACAACGGTCACACGTTCTGGGACAGTGAAATGTTCGTGCTGCCGGTGCTCACCTACACCTCACCGCAAGCGGCGGCGCACGTGCTGCGGTGGCGACACACCACCCTGCCGCAGGCCATGCAGCGGGCCGCGCAACTGGGCAAGCGGGGCGCGGCGTTTCCGTGGCGCACCATCGCCGGCCAGGAATGCTCGGCCTACTGGCCGGCCGGTACCGCCGCATTCCACATCGGCGTCGACATCGCCGATGCCGTCATCCGCTACCTGCGCGCCACCGGCGACGAAGTGTTCGAGGCGACGGTAGGCATCGACTTGTTGGTGCACACCGCGCGGCTGTGGCGCAGCCTGGGACATCACGACGGTGCCGGCCGGTTTCGCATCGACGGAGTCACCGGCCCCGACGAGTACAGCGCGCTCGCTGACAACAACATCTACACCAACCTGATGGCACAGCAGAATCTGCGGGCCGCCGCCCACACCGCCAGCCACTACCCGCAGCGGGCGCACGAACTCGGCGTCGATGACAAGGAAATCGCCGCCTGGCGCGACGCCGCCGACGCCATGTACGTGCCCTACGACGAGGCGCTGGGCGTTCACCCCCAAGCCGAGGGATTCACCAGCCACCAGGCATGGGACTTCCAGGCCACCCGCCCCGAGCAGTACCCGCTGCTGCTGCACTTCCCTTATTTCGACCTCTACCGCCGCCAGGTCACCAAGCAGGCCGATCTGGTGCTGGCAATGTACTTGCGAGGCGACGCGTTCACCGATGATCAGAAGGCGCGCAACTTCGACTACTACGAACGGATCACCGTCCGAGACTCCTCGCTGTCGGCGTGCATCCAGGCGGTGCTCGCCGCCGAGGTCGGCCACCTGGGCCTGGCCCATGACTACCTCGGCGAAACTGCCCTCATAGACCTGGACAACCTCGAACACAACACCCGCGACGGACTGCACATCGCGTCGCTCGCGGGCACCTGGATCGCCCTGGTCGCCGGACTCGGTGGCATGCGCCACCACGACGACGGGGTGCTGGCCTTCGGGCCCAGACTGCCTGCCGGAATCACCCGGCTCGCGTTCAACCTTTTCCTCCGCGGCCAGCGGCTGCAAGTCGAGATCACCCACGACAGTGCGCGGTACCGTGTCGCCGGCGGTGCCCCGCTGATGATCACCCACCACGGGCAACCTTCCTGTGTCACCGCCGATGAACCGCTGGAGCTGCCGATACCCCCCATCGTTGTGCGACCGGCACCCGCACAACCGCCTGGACGGGCACCCGCACACCGGCACGGGAAACAGCCGAAAGCGTCTCGGCCGCCGCATAGACACCCGTTGACGCCTTGGCGAAAAGCCTAGCGCCGCATAGAAAGCCGCGAGATCGCCAGGCGGTTCTCACCACCCGGTGCGAAGGGTCACTCCCCGATCACCGGCGGGGCAACCAGGGGCAACTCGCCGATCAGCTCGCTGGTGTTGCCCGCCGAGATCAGATATCGCGGAGCGCGATGTTCCGGGTTGTCGCCGCGTCCAAGCAACCCGGGATGGGCCGTCCCGAGGAACGGCGTGAACGGTGACGATGAGCTCATCCGGCCCGGTGCTCGCGGTGACTCCGGGCCCACCGCCGCGGGCATGCCGGACGGTGGCGGGGTCGACGTCGCGCCGGGCGGTTCGCCCCGCGACGGGAGCGGCTCGACGCCGGGCGAGCTGAACGCAGCGCTGGAAGTGGGCACGCGCCAGAGCGGCTGCGTATCGGCGGCCGACATGCTGGGCCGCGAACGGCCCTCGGCGTCAAAGGCTTGCGGAAGCGCGGACCCGAGCGGCGCATCGGCGAGCCCGGCGGCGGGCGGTGTGGCCGAGCCAGCGGGCGTGGTCGCCGAGCCGGCTGGCAGCACGCTCTCGGTCGCCGGGCCGCCGATCGGGAGCGGATCGGGTGGCTCGGGGATGTCGGCGACGCCGTTGCCGGCGGCGACAGCGGGTCCGCTGTAGAGCTGGCGGACTTGTGAGAGTGCCTCGCCAAGGAGTTGGCCCGCAACGTCCTGGGCTCCGGGCGCCGTGATGGACGCGCGAAGGTCACCGGCCGCCCGGGACAGCTCGGCCAACTGCACCGCTGCCGATCGGCACAGGGCCAGCCCGTCGAGCGAGCCGGCCGCGTACCGCTGCACCGATGCCAGCGCAGCGTCGGCGCCGTGGCCACGCCAAGCCTCGCCGAGTTGTGCGGTGACCTGGCGGTTCAACTCCGTCAGCACGTCCCTGATCTGGTCGACTGCCGTATGCCAGTCATCGGCGTGGCGGGTCATCCGCGCCGGATCCAGCCTTGCCTGCATCTCCATCACCGCTGCGTGGGTCCAGACGCCGGGTGTCCAGTCGTCGGGCCTCACCCGCTCGACCACGGCCGCCTCATCGCGTCACTGTCGGCGGCACTGTAAGGCGTTGTGGTGCTGCGGAATTGGTCGGCGATTGCGACGAGGTTAGCTGCATGCCGGTGGATCAGCCAGCGCAGCGAGTTGGCGCCGACCGCCTTCTCCTGCAGCAGCCGAGCCCATCCGCGGCCTTCCTCGCAGTCGCCGAGCCACCCGTCGGCAAGCCCCTCGGCGAGCCGTTCGACCGTTCGGGCTTGCGACGCGAGAGACGCTGCGGCCCTTTCGCACAGCGCCGCCGCGTCGGTGCCGCCGTCCGGCGTGAGGAATACATCGGCCATGTCTGTCAGACGGCGAGACCGGCGCGACGGTTCCGTCAGCCGCTGTTGCGCAGCGCCGACGCGAGACCGTTCATGGTCAGCAGAATGCCGCGCTGGACGAGTTCGTCGTCGTCACCAGAGCGGTAGCGGCGCAGCAGTTCAACCTGCAGATGGTTGAGCGGCTCCAGGTATGGGAAGCGGTTGAACACCGAACGCGCCAACGCCGGGTTGTCGGCGAGCAGGTTGTCTTGCTCGGTGATCAGCTGATGCATCCGGATCGTGCGTTGATGTTCGTCGGCGATCATCTCGAAGACCCGGTCGCGCAACTGTGGATCGGGAACCAGCTGCGCGTACCGGGCAGCCAGCCCCAAGTCCGATTTGGCCAGTACCTGAGCCATGTTCGACAGCACGGTCGAGAAGAACGGCCAGCGCCGGTACAGATCCTGCAGCACCTCGAGGCGGCCGCTGCCGTTTTCGGGGTCGGCGGCGATCCACTGTTCGAATGCGCTGCCCGTTCCGTACCAGCCGGGCAGCATCACGCGCGACTGGCTCCACGCCAGCACCCATGGGATCGCGCGCAGGTCGGAGATCGACGTGGTCTGCTTGCGGGAGGCGGGGCGGCTGCCGATGTTGAGTGCGCCGATCTCGCTGACCGGAGTGGATGCCGTGAAGTAGTCGACGAATCCCGGTGTGCGATGGACTAATTCGCCATAGGCGTGGTGAGCGAGCGCGGCCAGCTCGTCGAGCACTTGGTATGCCTGCTCGGCATCGTCGCCCAGCCCCTCCATGTCGAGCAGGCTCGACTCCAACGTCGCGGCGACGAGGGTCTCCAGGTTGCGCCGCGCCATGCGCGGCTCGGCGTACTTGGCGGCGATGACTTCGCCCTGTTCGGTAAGCCGCAACGAGCCCGACACCGCACCAGGCGGCTGCGCGAGGATCGCGTCGTAACTCGGCCCGCCCCCGCGCCCGACGGTGCCGCCGCGACCGTGGAAGAGCCGCAACCGGATCCCGGCCTTGCGCGCGGTTTCGACCAGGTCGAGTTCGGCGCGGTACAGCGCCCAGTTCGCGGCGAGGTACCCGCCGTCCTTATTGGAATCCGAGTAGCCGAGCATCACCTCTTGGCTGTCGGAACGCGCGCTGACCAGCCGTCGGTATACCGGAAGATCCAGCGCCGCTTCCAGAATCGACGCGCCTCGCTGCAGGTCGTCGATCGTCTCGAACAGCGGCACGATGCCCACCGGGGAGCAGGGTTCCTCCGACGCGTCGAGCAGCCCGACCTCTTTGAGCAGGACCGCGGCCTCGAGCACGTCGGACACCGAGCGGCACATCGAGATGATGTAGATCGGAACCGCTTCCGGCCCGTATACCTGGACAGCCCGAGCGGCGGCCGTGACGATGTCGAGTTCCTTTTGGGCCAATTCGGAAAGCCTGTTGTGCTCCCGGGTCAGCGGGCGCCGGGTGGCCAGGTCGGCGGCCAGCAACTCGACGCGTTCCGGCTCCGACAGCGAGCTGTAATCCGGGTGCACACCGGCCCAGGCCAACAGCTCGGCGACCACCTCCTCGTGCACGTCGGAGTTCTGCCGTATGTCCAGTCCGGACAGGTGAAACCCGAAGACCCGCACAGATTCACGTAGCCGGGCCAGTCGATCGCCGGCGAGAAGGTCGCCGCCGTGGCTTCGCAGCGAGCGGTCGACGACGTTGAGGTCGGCGAGCAGTTCCGCGGGCGTTTGATACCGCTCGAGTCCCATGTCGAGTTCGAGCAGGGGCTGGCGGTCGAGAATGTCGTGCGCGGTCGCGGTGAGCCGCCCGCGGATGACCCGCACCGCACGCCGGTAGGGCTCGTCGAGCCGGGCCTGTTCGTGGCACCGGTCGGCGAGCGCGGTGAGGTCGTCGCTGACGGTAACCAGCCGCGCCGACATCGACAGGTCCTCCTGGAGCGCTGCCAGTTCGGCGAAGTAATGCCCGAACGCGGTGTGCGCGGCTCTGCCGGTGGCCAACTTCACCACCTCGGCCGTCACGTTCGGGTTGCCGTCGCGGTCACCGCCAACCCACGAGCCCGGCCGCAGAATCGCGTGCTCGAGCAGTGCCGGCGCGTCGGGCCAGCGTGCCCGCAGTGCGTGGCGGACTTCGGCGTTGATCTGGGGCATCACCTCGAAGAACGCCGCATGGTAATAGCGCAGTCCCACCTCGATCTCGTCTTGAATCTTCAAGCGCTGCAGCCGGATCAGCGCGGTCTGCCAGAGGGTCAGGACCTGGCGGCGGAGCTCGGATTCGATGTCGCGGCCGTCCGCAGTCTCGGTCTGCCCGTGCAGCCGCAGCCGCATCAACTCGGTGATCCGGTGCTGGGTGTCGAAGACGGTGCGGCGCCGGGTTTCGGTGGGATGGGCGGTGATCACCGGTGACACCAACGCATCTTCGAGCGCGTGGGCAACGGTGGCCGAATCCAGTTGTGCCGCGTCGAGCTTGAGGTAGGTGGCGGCCAGGCTGCTGTTCTGCGGCGGCTCGCCGGCCTGGACGTGGATCGCGCGTCGCCGTTCCCGGTGGATGTCCTCGGCGACGTTGGCCAGCAGCGCGAAGTGGCTGAACGCCCGGATCACCGGGATGGCTTCGTGGATGTCGATGCCGTCGAACATCTCGGCGTGCTCGGCGCGGTCGATCTCGGATCGCCGCACCCGGAACGACTCGACGCGGGCCCGTTCGACGAGGTCGAAGACGTCGTCGCCGTTCTGCTCACGGACGGTCTCACCGAGGATGGAGCCGAGCAGACGGATGTCTTCGCGCATCGGCTCGGTCGCCTCGCGGCCCATCCGGGTGCGTTGTACCGCGCCGATCGGCGCGAGCGCGTCCGGGAGCTCAGCCATTACCCAAGTATCGGTGCGCGGCCTCAGCCGCGCATGGTGGGCGGCGCTCAAATAGGTGTCGCCGTTGCTCGGTGCGCGCTCTCACCTTCGCCAAGCCAGATCGAAGCGCGTGTTGAGGGAATGCGCCGCATCGCCAAGCCGACGCGGCACGATAGGACGGTGTCTGACCTCTCCTCGACGCTGTTTCCCGCCCGTCGAGTCATCACCATGGAGCCGGCAGCACCTTTCGCCGACGCCGTTGCCGTGTGCGACGGCCGGATCACCGCAGTGGGTTCGGTGGACGAACTGCGCCGGGAATCTGTGGTCGTGGACGACACCTTTGACGATGCGGTGATTTGTCCGGGGCTGATCGACCAGCATCTACACCCGATACTCGGCGCCACCACACTGATGACAGAGGTCATCGCCACCGAGGACTGGGCACTTCCGGATCGGGTGGGCCAGCGGCCGACGAGTACATCGCAAGGCTGCGCAGCGCGGAGCGTGCGGTCCCTGGCCCGTACGACTGGCTCTTCTCCTGGGGCTATCACCCGCTGTGGCACGGCCGCATCAACCGCGCGGCGTTGGACGAGATCAGCCACGTGTGTCCGATCGCGATCTGGCACCGGTCGTGCCACGAATGGTTCCTCAACTCGGCGGCTGTCAGCACCCTCGGGCTCACACGCGACGAGATGTCGGGCCACGGAGCTGCCGGCGACATGGTCGACTTCGACGCCGGCCACTGGTGGGAAACCGGGATGAACCTGCTGCTGCCGGCGTTGACGCCGGTGTTCATGAGCCCGCAGCGGGTTGCCGCCGGCCTCCGCCAGATGGTGGCCCACCTGCACGGCAACGGCGTGACCGCCATCAACGAGCCCGGCCTGATGACCGACGTCGAGCCATGGGAGCTCTACCAACAGATTCTCGGCGCCGACGAGACGCCTTTTCTGTCCACGTTTCTCGTTGATGCGCGCAGCCAGGCCGACTCCGGCATGGACCCCGCCGACGCGGTGGCCGACGCCCAGGCTCAAGTCGCCCGCGCCGGCTCGGGCAAGGTCAGGCTGCTGCCCAAGCAGGTGAAGCTGCTCGCCGACGGGGCGATCATCAGCCAGCGCATGCAGATGCGCGACCCCTACCTCGACGACGACGGCCATCCGGACCCGTGCCACCACGGTGAATGGATGATGCGGCCCGAGACGTTCCGAGCGTTCTTCCGGGCGTACTGGCACGCCGGTTGGCAGGCGCACATTCATGCGCGCGGCCTCGGTGCTTCGCCGTGGCATTCCGTTGTCGTTTCATTCCGATCTGCCGATGGGACCTGCCGACCCGCTCACGCTGGCATGGTGCGGGGTCAACCGCCGAACGCCGGGCGGTCGGGTGGTCTGCCCCGAACAGCGTGTCTCAGTTCATGATTCGCTGCGGGCGATCACGATCGAAGCAGCGTACTCCTGGTGAATGGAAGACCGGTTGGGCAGCATAGCCACGGGCAAGGTGGCGAACTTCACCGTGCTCGGCGAGGATCCCTACACCGTCGAACCGGAGCGGCTCAACGAGATCGAGGTGCTGGGCACCGTGTACGAGGGCCGCTGGTTTCCGACGACTTAACGCTTAGCTGTACTTGATCATCAGCCCGACGCCGACGATCGAAATCACCCAGATCGCGGTCACGAAGAGCGTCACGCGGTCGAGGTTCTTCTCGACCACCGTCGAGCCGGACAGGCTGGACTGGACCCCGCCGCCGAACAGGGTCGACAGCCCACCGCCCTTGGCGCGATGCAGCAGCACCAGCAAAACCACCAGGATGCTGGTGCCCACAAGCAGGATCCGCAGGGTCAACTCCATGGCGGCTACCCTACCGTTTCTAACCGGGCAGGTCGGGCAGCGGCCCCCCGGCGGCGATGGCCGACATCGTCGCGAACTGCTCGCCGTCCAGCGACGCCCCGCCCACCAGGGCGCCGTCGACGTCGTCCTGGGCCACGATGTCGCCGATGTTCTTGGCGTTGGCCGACCCGCCGTAGAGCACCCGCACCCCGTCGGCGGCCTGCGGTGAGGCGAGGTTGGCCAGCTCGTCGCGGATGGCCTTGCACACCTCCTGCGCGTCGGCGGCGCTGGCCACCCGCCCGGTGCCGATCGCCCACACCGGTTCGTAGGCGATCACCACCTGGCCGATCTGCTCCTTGGTCAGGCCGGCCAGTGACCCCTTCAACTGCTCGACGTTGTGCTCGACGTGGTTGCCGGCCTCGCGCACCTCGAGGTGCTCGCCGATGCACACGATCGGGACGAGCTCGTGACGAAACGCCGCGGCCGCCTTCGCGGCGACCAACTCGTCGCTCTCGTCGTGATAGGTGCGCCGCTCGGAGTGCCCGACCACCACGTAGGTGCAGCCGAGCTTGTTCAGGAAGGCGCCGCTGATCTCACCGGTGTAGGCGCCGTCGTCGTGCTGGGAGAGGTCCTGGCCGCCGTAGGTGAGCTTCAGCTTGTCACCGTCGACCAGCGTCTGCACCGAGCGCAGGTCGGTGAACGGTGGGAGCACGGCGACGTCGACCTTGTCGAAGTACTTCTCGGGCAGCGAGAACGCGATCTTCTGCACCAACGCGATCGCTTCGAAGTGGTTGAGGTTCATCTTCCAGTTGCCGGCGATCAGCGGCTTGCGGCTCACAGTCAGTTCCTCGTCTCAGGTGGTCGCACGGCTCAATATTTCCAAGCCGGGAAGTGTCTTGCCCTCAAGGTATTCCAGCGAGGCGCCACCACCGGTCGAAATGTGCGAGAAGCCCGCGTCGGGCAGGCCCAGTGCCCGCACGGCCGCGGCGGAATCACCACCGCCGACGACGCTGAGCGCTCCCTTTTTGGTGGCCCCGATGATCGCCTCCGCGACGCCTTTGGTGCCGGAGGCGAATTCCGGGAATTCGAACACCCCCATCGGCCCGTTCCAGAAGATCGTCTGCGCGTTCGACAGCAGTGCGGTGAACCTCTTCACCGTCTCCGGCCCGATGTCCAAACCCATTTTGTCGTCGGGTATTTGGTCGGCGGCGACGGTTTCCGACGGCGAGTCGGCTTTGAACTCGTCGGCGACGACGATGTCCACCGGCAGGTGGATCACGTCGCCGTGGGTGTCCAGAATTTCCTTGCAGGTGTCGATCATCTCGGGCTGCACGAGGGACTTGCCGACCGAAAGCCCGTTTGCGGCAAGGAAGGTGAAGCACATTCCGCCGCCGATCACGAGGCTGTCGGCCCTCTGCGCCAGTTGTTCGATCACCGCGAGCTTGTCGGACACCTTGGACCCGCCCAGCACGACCGCGTAGGGCCGCTTTGTCGAGTTCGTCAACTGCTCCAGCACCTTGACTTCGGCTTCGACGAGCTTGCCCGCGTAGTGCGGCAGCAACGTGGCGACGTCGTACACCGAGGCCTGTTTGCGGTGCACCACACCGAACCCGTCGGACACGAAAGCGCCGTCGGGCTCTACCAGTTCGGCCAGTTGCCGGGCCAGTGCCATCCGCTCGGTATCGTCCTTGCTGGTTTCCCGCGGGTCGAACCGGACGTTCTCCAGCAGCAGAACGTCGCCGTCGGTCAAGCCCTCGGCCCGGGCCAGCGCGCCGGGCCCGACGACGTCACCGGCCAACTGGACGTGGCGGCCGAGCTTTTCGCCGAGGGCTTTCGCCACCGGCTCCAGCGAGTACTTCGGGTCCGGCCCGCCCTTCGGACGGCCGAGATGTGCAGTGACGATCACCTTGGCGCCGGCGTCGGCCAGCGCGCTCAGCGTCGGGACCGACGCGACGATGCGGCCTGGATCGGTGATGCGGCCGTCGTCGAGCGGGACGTTGAGGTCTGAGCGCACGAGCACTCCGCGTCCCGAAACCCCTTGCGCAAGTAGATCGTCGAGGGACTTGATGGACATCGCCGCGCAGCTGATCAGAGGGACTTGCCGACCAGTGCCGCGAGGTCGATGAGCCGGTTGCTGTAACCCCACTCGTTGTCGTACCAGGCCACCACCTTGGCCTGGTTGTCTATCGCCTTGGTCAGGCCGGAGTCGAAGATCGAGCTGTGCGGATCGGTGACGATGTCGCTGGAGACGATCGGCGCGTCGTAGTACTTCAAGATTCCCTTCAGCCTGCCCTCGGCGGCCGCCTTGAACACGGCGTTGATCTCCTCGGCGCCGGCCGCCTTCTCCAGGTCGACGGTCAGGTCGGTCGCCGAGCCGGTGGGGATGGGAACCCGCAGCGCGTAGCCGTCGAGCTTGCCCTTCAGCTCCGGCATCACCAGGCCGATGGCCTTGGCGGCGCCGGTGGACGTGGGCACGATGTTCAGCGCGGCGGCGCGGGCGCGGCGCAGGTCCTTGTGGGGGCCGTCCTGCAGGTTCTGGTCCTGGGTGTAGGCGTGGACGGTGGTCATCAGGCCGCGGACGATGCCGAACTCGTCGTTGAGCACCTTGGTCACCGGTGCCAGGCAGTTCGTGGTGCAGGACGCGTTGCTGATGATGTTCTGGCTGCCGTCGTATTTGTCGTCGTTGACGCCGAGCACGATCGTCAGGTCCTCGCCTTTGGCGGGGGCGGAGATGATCACCTTCTTGGCGCCCGCCTCCAGGTGGCCCTTGGCCTTGGCGGCCTCGGTGTAGCGGCCGGTGGACTCGATGACCACGTCGACACCGAGGTCGCCCCACGGCATCGCGGCGGGACCGTCCTTGATTTCCAGGGCCTTGATCTTGTTGGAGCCGACGACGATCGTGTCGTCGCCCTCGAGGCTGACGTCTTGCGGCAGGCGGCCCAGGATCGAGTCGAACTTCAGCAGATGCGCCAGCGAGGCATTGTCGGTGAGGTCGTTGACCGCCACGATTTCGAGGTCGCTGCTCTTGCCCTCGGCCTTCTGCCCCTCCAGCGCGCGGTACAAGTTACGTCCGATTCGACCGAAGCCGTTGATGCCAATCCGGACCGTCACGTCTATCTCCTTCGCCGATGTGCTCTCGAGGCCAGCCTAGTGCGGGGACGTTGGTGTGGCTCGGGTGGTACGCGCTGCGGCTAGCGTGGTGGTGGTGCGCTACGACGTGACCGACACCGACACCGCCGCTAGCGTCGGCAGCGGTGATGTCGCGGTGCTCGCGACGCCGCGGCTGATCGCGTGGTTGGAGGCGGCGACGGTGCACGCCGCCGCGCCATTCGTGGGGCCGGGTCAGACCACCGTCGGCACCGCGGTGCGCATCGAACACGGGCGCGCGACCAAAGTTGGCGGCACCGTCGAAGTGTTCGCCGAACCGCCGTCGTCGCCGGCCGGCCGAGTGCTCACCTTCCGGGTGCGGGCCGTCGACGAGTCTGGTCAGCTCGTCGCGGCAGGTGAGATCGACCGGGCGGTCGTCGATCGCGAGCGATTCCTGGCCCACTGAGGGCTGCTGAGTCTGTCGGTGCGCGCGAGTAGTGTCGAACATATATTCGATACATCGGGTCCCGGTGAGTTGATCGCGGTGATCGAGGAAGCCCACCGCCAGGAGTCGAAGCTGATAGCGCGCAAGCTCGCCGCGGTCGCGGCGCTGCTGTGGCATCGCATGGAGGAGTACGAAACCGATCCCGGTCCCGCCTATGCGACGGTCAGCGGCGCTCAGCGCGCCGCCGCTGAAGTTGCCGCGGCGATGAACCTGTCGCCGCGCGCGGCGAGCTTTATGGTTTCCTACGCCGACACTCTGAAAACTCGGCTTCCCAGGCTCGCCGAGCTGCTTGCCGAGGGCAGAACCGATTGGCGCACTGTCGAACTGGTTATCAACCGCACTGACCTAGTCCAGGATTCGTCGATCGATCAGATCGACAGGTCCCTGGCGGCGCGCGTCGTCAACTGGCGGTGCTGGTCACGTCGGCGGATCATCAACGCGGTTGACGCCGCTGTGCGAGTCGCCGACCCTGACGCCGCTCGTGAGCGCCGACTGGCCGATGACAACGACCGCCACATAGACGTGACGGCACTGCCCGGCGGCGCCGCCAGGGTCTCCGGCCAGGTCGCAGCCGCTGCAGCCGCCGCATTCGACCAGCGACTGTCGGCGTTGACCAACGGCGTATGTGCTCGAGATCCGCGAAGCCTCGCCGTGCGGCGTGCGGACGCGCTGGCGGCGATGGCGGAAGGCCGCCGGCTGGCATGTCGCTGCGGCGCCGACGACTGCCCGGCCCGTTCCGCTGATGACCAGGCCCCAGCTGGG
>Ga0055451_10000896_pt1 | contig 12049 bp, 9 predicted proteins | sample China_Galinas_PW_3_FD_57745 | JGI IMG/M metagenome (GOLD analysis project Ga0055451, IMG submission 57745) | Wetland microbial communities from San Francisco Bay, California, USA, that impact long-term carbon sequestration - China_Galinas_PWB_D2 | ecosystem: Environmental > Aquatic > Marine >... | reverse complement strand
TCCAGTAGGTGCCATAGAGGACTTTCACCTCCAACTCTGCGCCCATGCCAGGCGCAACGAGCGCCGTCAAGGCGACGGTGCTCGCCGTGGAGTCACTCCGCGCCGTTGGTACCACGGTGGACGAGCTGCAGAACACGAACCAGTTCTACTCGGCCGCGTGTCGATCGCGGGCGCACCCATTCACTGTTCAGGTGGTGCTGGACACGAACCTCTACGCGGTCGGCAACGCGATCCGAGCCGCGGACGGAGTCTGGGTTGCCGACCTCGAGACGCTGTTGAAGACGAAGGCCGCGACGCTCGTCAGTCGATGCTCGGAGAAAGACCTCTACGACCTGAAATGGCTGTTCGGCCGATTCCCCGACCTGGACGCACGAACGCTCATCTCGCAGGGAGCAGAGATCGATCGCGGAATGACGGCGGAGAGCCTGCTGATCAGCCTGGCCGGCTCGCCGCTCGAAGTCTCGTCGTGCGGGTTCTCGCTCTCGCAGAAAGCCGAAGAGGTCTTCGCCGAGATCGACTCACTCAAGACACAACTCATGACCGCGTTCGACAAGGCTGCGCGCCGTGAACCCACGCCTGCGGTCGGTGATCTGATCCGCAGGCTGAGGAGCTGACGTAGCCCCTACGCCGATGTCGTGCGCGCGTAGTCGACCATCGCGCGGACGTTCTCCGCCGGCGTGTCGCGAGGGACCTCGCATCCGGCTCCGACGACGAACCGCTCGCCGGCCTGCTCGTGGCAGCGGGCGACGGCGGCGGTGACGGCCTCGGGCGTGCTGTTGCGCAGCGCCTCGACCGGATCGATGTTGCCGAGCAGCACCTGATCGGGCCCCATCGCTTCGCGCGCGACACCGAGGTCCGTGAAGTGGTCGAGGTCGACGATCTCGCAGCCGAGGCGTCCCATGGACTGGACGAGCGCGCTCGTGTTGCCGCAGACGTGCAGCCGTACGATCGCCCCCATCGCCTGGAGTCCGTCGACGAGTCGTTTCTCGTGCGGCCACACGAACTCGTCATAGAGCTGTGGGCCGATCAACGATGCCGCAGCGTCTCCGATCCCGATGATGTCGGCGCCCGCGTCGACCTGGGCCCGGGCGTAGCGTAGGGCCAGCTCGACGACGAACTCCGACACCTCGTGGACGAACCCGGGGTCGTCGTACAGGTCGAGCATGATCGCGCTCAGGCCGCGCAGGTCGGCGGCTTCGGCGTACGGTCCCTCGACCCAACCCATGACCGCCTTGTCGTCGCCGACCTCTTCTCTCATCAGCCGGATCGACTCGACGGCGGACCGCATTCGCTGTCCGGCGAGCGGGTCGGGCATCGTGAGGCGCGCGAAGCTCGTCTTGTCGGCGAGCAGCGCATCGCTCTCGACGATGGCGGCCGGCTGGTCGTCGAAGAACCTCACGTGCGCACCCGAGTCGGCGGCTTCTCGCGCCGGATCCGACATGTTGGACACGACGTCGAAGTCGAACGCCTGCGCGGTTCGGACCTGCGCTTCGACCAGCACGCGGTGGTCCTCGACATAGCGGCCGTAGGGCACGCCGATGTGATCGGCACAGAACATCATGACCACCGGCATCACGGCCAGGCGATCCGTCGGTTGCCCCGCGGCCAGCGCGAGGACTCGCTCACGACCGTTCATCGGTTCCCTCCGGGTTGTTCGCTTCGATCGAGCATGCGCCGGAAGGCGCGGATGTGGGCCGGGGTCGTGCCGCAACAGCCACCGAGGATCGCGACTCCGGCGGCGAGGAGCTCGGGGATCTGCTCGGCCATCCCCTCGGGAGTCTCGCGGTAGACGATCGTGTCGCCGACGAGCTCGGGCTGCCCGGCGTTGATCTGGGCCATCGTCGGCAGGCCGGTGAGGTCGCGATAGGTCGTGATCGCTCGGGCAGCCGCGCGAGCATCGATCCGCGTGCCGCAGTTGATCCCGAGCACGTCGGCGTCGCGCGCGCCGGCCGCGGCCTGAGCCGGGTCGACACCCATCATCGTGCGCAGCTCCTTCCCGTCGCGAGTCAGGTCGTAGGCGAGCGATGCGATCACGACCTCGGGGGCACCGGCCGCGCGCGCGGCGGTGATCGCCAGATCGAGCTCCGCGAGGCTCGTCTGCGTTTCGATGATGATCGCGTCCACGCCCGCGCCGACGAGCGCCTCCGCCTGCTCGAGGAACGCGGCCCGGACACGCTCCGGCTCGGCCTCGCCGAGCGGCGCCAACAGCCCGCCGAACGGACCGAGATCCCCGAGCACGAAGCCCGGCCGAATTCCGAGCGCCCGGCGTGCAAGTGCGACGGCCTGCTCGTTGATCTCGCGCACGCGATCGCCGAGGCCGTGGCGCGCGAGCGTCAGCCGGCACCCGCCGAAGCTGTTGGTGATCAGGCAGTCGGCGCCGGCTTCCACGTAGCTCGCGTGGATCGCGAGCACGGCGTCGGGTCGGTCTAGGTTCCAGGCCTCGCCGCAGGCTCCGGGCTCGAGGCCCGCGGCCTGGAGCTCGGTGCCCATCGCGCCGTCGCACAACAGGACCCGCCGATTCAGTTCTTCGAGCAATCGCATCGCAGGCAGTCTCCCGTGCACGTGTGGCCGCCGTGCACAGCCCAGAACCGCGCGCGCTCGACGTCGTGAGCCATCCTGCCCGTGATCGCGAGGAACGAGCGCAACGGGGTCAGGCAGCGACTCGGACCGAGCCGCAGCGGTCCGCGATCGTGGAGCAGCCCGTAGAGGACGGCCTGGTCGTCGAGCTTCCAGCCGCCGTACCCGGGAGCGTAGAAGGGCAACAGCCGCGGCCTTCCGGCGAGCACGACCTCTCGCAGAAGCTCGGCGACGCAGGCTCCGTAGGCGGCCAGGAACCAGGCTGCGTCCGGCAGTCCCATCGCGTGCAGCCGCTCGACCTCGGCGTCGAGCTCGGTGCCGGCGCTCGCGGCGACGAGCACGGCCGACGACACGCCGGCCGCGGCGAAGCCCTTTGCGAGCACGGCGCTCTCGAGCTCCGCTGCGCGATCGAGATGGACCCGGCCGTGCTCGATTCGCGCAACGCCAAGCTCCTCCGTCGCGCACCAGGGCCGGCCATGGACCGCGTACCATTCCGAGGCCTGCCCGATGTGGTCGAGCCACGCCTCTTGCGGTGGTACGTGATCGGGCACACCGAGCTTCCGCAGGATGCGCTCGGCCGACACGGCAACTGCGCGTCCGGTCAGGGACATTGGATCAATCCGCGGTGAGTGGTCGGAACAAGCAACCCTCGGCAAACAGATCGAAGAAGTCCGGGTCGGTCTCGAGCTGCACGTGCTCGATGCCGCGGGCGAGCATCTGGAGCCGTTCGGCTTCGCCCGGGGTCGTGAGCAACGCGGAGGCACCTTCGATGGCGGTATTGCCGAGGCGCGCGATTCTGTCAGGCGCGAGCGCGGGGATCAACCCGATGCGCATCGCGGCCCGCGGGTCCAGGTGGTAGCCGAACGCGCCACAGACGAACACGGTCTCGAGGTCGCGAAGCTGGATGCCGAGCCTTCTCGTAACGATGCGCAGACCGGCAGCGTGCGCCGCCTTGGCTTGGGCGACTTCGGCGATGTCACGTTCGGACACGAACACGGCGCCGTTCTCGTCGAGAACGATCGCGTCGCTGCCGTCCACGAATCTGCCATTCTCGTTGACGAGACCCGATTCGAGGAACACCGCAATCGCCGCGACGAGCCCCGAGCCGCAGATCCCGATCGCGGGTCCACCGCCGAGGGCGTCGCATTCGAACCCGCCACGGGCACCGAACCGGACGTCGGCGATCGCGCCGTCGAACGCCGGCATGCCGCACGCGATCCCGCCGCCCTCGAAGGCCGGCCCCGCCGGGCATGACGCTGCGAGGATGCGATCCCCGTGCGCAACGAGCAGCTCGGTGTTGGTGCCGATGTCGAGCAGCGCGCGCGGTCGGTCGCATCCAGCGAGGTTCGCGACGAGCAGGCTCGCCGCAGCATCGCTGCCGACGTGACCGCCGAGGAGCGGAGGCGAGAACACCCGCACGCCGGCTGGGAGGTCGAGGCCGAGCGCCTGTGCGCTCGTCTCGAGCTCTGTCGATTCGCGCGCGGCGGTGAGCGATCGATAGGGACGCTGGCCGAGCCCGCTGACGTCGAGGCCGAAGAAGAGGTCGCGCATCGTCGGGTTCCCGACGACGACGACCTTGCGAATCCCCGTCATTGGTGCGGCGAGCTCGCGGACCTCGCGATCGACGAAGGCGAGGAGCGTCTGGCGAAGGAAACCGCTGCGGTCACGACCGTCGAACGCGATTCGCGACATCACGTCGGCGCCCGCGACACACTGCGGATTCTCGAACGCGCGGGCATCGACGATCTCCCCGGTAGCGAGCCTCACGAGTCGCAGCACGACGGTCGTCGTTCCGATGTCGATCGCCAGGCCCAGCCCGCTGGCAGTGGGATCGCCCGAGCGCGAGTGCACGTCACCGGAGGTCTCGATGTGCAGCCGGTGGCGGCGCAGCGTCCGACAGCGCACCGCCATCTCTGGATCGGTGACGCGAGCCCGGCACGCGAGTCGGAACGGACTCGGGACTCGATCTTCCTCGACGGTCCTCGGTGACAGGGCCGGCTCCCCGCTGTCGATCTCGACGAGGCACTCGCGGCACTGGCCGCTCTCCTGACACGAGCTCGTGATCGAGACACCCGCCTGCCGCGCCAGCTCGAACAGCGTCGCGCCGGCCGCAAGCGGCACGCGCCTCCCATCGACGACGAGCTCGGCCTCTTTCCGTTCGGCGGACAGCGTCAGTCTCCACTCGGTTCGGGATAGATCCGCTCGAACAGCTCGACCGCGCGCGAGGCATCGGCGGCATAGCCGGCGGCTCCGATTCGTTCGGCATACTCGGCGCTGACAGCTGCGCCCCCGACGCAGACGCGCACGTGACCCATCCCTTCGGCCGCGAACGCGTCCACGATCGTCTTCATGTACGGCATCGTAGTCGTCAACAGCGCGCTCGCCCCGACGATGCCCGCGTCATGCTCCTTGGCCGCGGCAACGAAGCGGTCGGCCGATTGATCGACGCCGATGTCGACCACCGCGAAGCCGGCCCCTTCGGACAGCATGCACACGAGGCTCTTGCCGATGTCGTGGAGGTCGCCCCTGACGGTGCCCATGACGATCGTGCCCCGCCGCGTCGCGGCGGTCGTTCCTGCGAGCAAGGGCTCGAGGACGGCCATGCCCGCCTTCATCGATCGGGCTGCGATCAGGACCTGTGGCACATAGATCGTGTTGTTCTTGAAGTCCTCGCCGACGACCTTGATCCCGCGCACGAGGCCCTCTTCGAGCACCTCCTCCGCAGAGAAGCCATCGGCGAGCGCCTGCTTCGTGAGCGTGACGACTTCCTCGCTCTTGCCTTCGTAGAGGGCTCGGCTCAGCCGCGCGAAATCCGACATGCGACCAGTCTACGTCCTGTTCGCCACGCGCGAACCCTCGTTCAGTTGCCGAGAGTCAACAGGACGCCGTTGGTCAGTTCGAAGCCGAGCGGCGCCGCCGTGGGCCCCATCAGCGCCTGCAGGTCCGCGCGCACGCCGTGTAGGCTCGCGTCGTTGGGGAGGAAGAACGGGAGCGTCCAGTCGGGCTTGGCCACAAGGAACCCCGCCGCGAGCGCGATGGACGCCGGGTCGACGTAGATGCGGCAGCCGGCACCGAGGGCAAGCGACGCCGTCGTCGGGGCGCTCAACAGCAGCACGCCAGCCGTCTTCGGCGGCGCGTTTCCACCCGAGACCAGCATCGTCCCGCCGAGAACCGGGTCGCTGGCGTGCAGCGCCGGCGGCGGCGTGGACGCTCCACAGCCGCGACCGAACGACTGCGCCGTCGCGCCCGGGTCGAGGACCCAGAGCTCGGTGCCGGCGATCGGGTCCATGGCCCCGAACAGGATGAACGCGGCCGGCAGGTGTTCGGACCTCGGCTTGCACGATCGCGCCATCGAGCACGCGGGTGATGCCCTCGACGTCGCGACGCGACTCGAGTGGACCGAACGGATCGTCGACTCGAGTGCCTGCTCGCGCTCGGACGCACGCGCGAGGCGCGTCGGGCGTTCGCCCGCGCCTACGAGCTGTTGTCACGCGATCCCTGGTTTCCGCCGACCGAGACCGCGCGCCTCGAGCGGATCCGCAGGCTCGCCGGGGAGAAGCCCGGCCCCTACACTGGCATCTCGCCGCATGAGAACCGCGAAACTCCAGCCTAAAGGGAGACCGTGGCACATTCGGTCAACACGACGTGCTGCCCGGGTTCTATCCTGTCGGAGCTCTTTCTCTCTCGATCTCGGAGGCTGCCGTGCATGCGTTCCTCGTCTTGTCGTCGCTGCTGTTGAGCTCGACCGTAGCCCTCGCCCAGCAGTCACAGCACTTCGTCTACACGTCGCAGAGCAACACGAACGGGGACCAATTCGGGTTCGCGCTGTGTGCGGCCGGAGACGTCGACCGCGACGGACACACCGACATCTGCGTCGGTGCTTATGCAGACAACAACAACACGGGCTACATCGAGCTCCTGTCCGGGAGCTCGGGCAAAGTCGTGCGCCGGATCAGCGGCGCCGCCGCCGGTGACCGATTCGGATTCTCGGTTGCCGCGGCCGGCGACGTCAACGGCGACTCGTTCCCCGACGTGCTCGTCGGCGCTCCCGGCGTGCAGACGACCGGCCTCGGCTATGCGCACGTCGTGTCCGGGCTGTGGCTGTGGCGCGGCGCGGGCACTCAGTATCTCTACACGTTCAAGGGCGCGGCCGCTGGTGACATGTACGGTTTCGCGGTTGCGGGCGCCGGGGACGTCGACCAGGACGGGGTCGGCGACCTGTTGATCGGCGCGCGCCAACAGAAAGTCGGACTGGGCTACGCGCAGCTCATCTCGGGCAAGACCGGGAAGTTGATCCGCACATACACCGGCAGCACGTCCGGCCAGAATTTCGGACAGTCGCTCGCGAACGCCGGTGACATCAACAAGGACGGGGTCCCCGACGCGGCGATCGGCGGGGGCTACCTGTGGCGCGTGATGTCGGGCAAGGACGGAAAGCTGCTACACGAGTTCACGAACCTGGGCGGTCGGGTGGTCGCTGCCGCCGGTGACGTCAACAAGGACGGTTACCCCGACATCATCGTCTACCACGCAAACAGTGGTGTCCCCAAGAAGGTGTACGTCGTGTCCGGCAAGGACTGGACCGTGATCCACACACTCCAGGGCGGTGCGGGATCGCCGACGTTCCTCTCGGTCGCCGGTGCCGGCGACGTCAACGGCGACGGCTACGACGACCTGCTGACCAACAGCGGCAACGCGACGACATACCCGGTCAGGATCTACTCGGGCAAGGACGCAACCGTCCTGCTGAGCATGAATGGCGCCACCACGTTCGGGATCTCGGTGAGCGCGGGCGGAGACGTCAACGGCGACGGCCACCTCGACGTGCTCGTCGGCGAGCCCGGCACGGCGACGAGCGCCGGCGCCGTGCACGTCTACTCGGGCTCGCTGCTCGCGCTGGCCACCGATATCCGCGAGGTCTCACTCGCGAATGCCGGCGTCCAGACGATGAGCCTCGCGGCGGGGACACAGAACGCCGGCAAGATCTACCTGCTCCTCGGCTCTCTCAGCGGCACGACGCCGGGCCTGATGCTCGGCAGCCTCCGCCTGCCGCTCAATGTCGATGCGTACTTCTCGCTCCTGCTCACGGCCCCGAACACGCCACTCCTGTTCCCGTCGTTGGGCCAGCTCGACGCGTCCGGAAACGCTACCGCGAAGTTCACGGCGGTCCCGCAGATCCCGCCGTCACTCGTCGGCTCGACGTTCCAACACGCATACGTCGTGCTGTCGCAGACACCGTTCGATCTCGTCAGCAACCCGGCGCCGGTCACGCTCGAGAAGTAGGCGACGGCGGGCAGGGGTCAGGCGAGACTCACTCCCGGCTCGTTCATCGGCCCGGCTGGCGAGTCACGCGCGATCGTGACTCTCCCCGTACCCTCGTCAGGGATCGATCACCGTGGAGGTCGGTGTCGAGAGCTCGAGCCCCGACCCGGGGGCGAGCGTCAGCGACTGAAACGCGACGGGCTGGCCGCGGCGGAGATACGCCGGAAACGGCACGACGGTCGTGCGCTTGCCAGCGGCGTCGACGCTGCCGACGTCGAGCAAGAGCCACGGCTGGTTCGGATCGACCCACAAGACACCGAGCGGCACGACGGGCAACGGCCTCGCGGGCAGCCCGACGAGCAGCCCGGCGACCGCGCCGGGCTTCGTGAACAGGTCGAGCTGGACACGGCGGCCGGACAACGTCGACGACAAGAGCGCGGGCACGGCGCGCGTCGTAACCGTGCCGCCGGAGATCTTGGTCGTCGTGTTCGTCGGTACGACCGCGACGACCGGATCGATCGTCAGGCGCGACGACGACAAGGTGATCGCGGGAGTGCTGTTCGTGTTGCCCGGCGCGACGCCGCCGGCCGCGACATGTGTCCCGGGATCGCCGGTCAGCACGATGTCGCTGAGTCGCGCCTTGATTCCGGGAGCGGGCTGCGTCGGAACCATCACCGTGATCGCCCCGTAGCCTCCCGTGCAGCTGCCGCCGCTGATCACGACCCGACCCTCCTGGGCGCTCAGCGCCGGTGCCGCCTGTACGCACAGCGCGAACGAGCAGTAGCCCTGTGTTCCGACGAGCGTGGCGTTCGTGAAGTAGGCCACGCTCTTCAACACGAGCGCGCCACGGAAGCCATCGAACCGGCCACCGGTAACCGTGACCAGGTCACAGCTATCGATCAGGAGAGCCGGCTGCGGCACCCAGCTGAGGTATGTCGTCGAGGCGTCGATGTCGACGAGGTGAACGAGGCCGCGATTGTTGCGCAGCACGATGCCGGTTCCGAACAGCGAGCTCGTGAAGCCCTTGACAACCGTGGTCTTGTCGGCGGCGAGGTTCGTGATCTGCATGCCACTGACGGTGACCTTGCCCTCGGCGAACAGGTAGAGCCCCTTCGAGACCGACGGGACCTCCTGGTAGTCCGCGGCACGAACGACGACCGTGTCGCCGTGTTTCGCCGCATCGACTGCACCCTGGATCTTGCGGAAGTCGCCCTTGCCGGACGGGTCGACGATCCAGGTTCGCTGCGCCGACAGAGCTCCTGCGATCACGACGGTGGCGAGGGTGAGACGGGAGACGAGCTGCATCCGGGGCCTCCTTGCCGAAGCTGGCTTGCTGACTCCAGCTAACCCCCACGAGCAAGGTTGCGCAACCCGCGCGCGGGCAGTGTGGCTCGATCGCGGCGAGGCTCACTTGCCGGTGACCGGGATCAGGCGAACCGTGCGCAGGTCGATGAGCGCACCGCGCAGCGCGCCGACCGAACGAATCACGACGTCTTCGACGTCACCGTGGAGCTGGATCTCACCGACCGTCGTCCGCTTGTAGACGTCCCAAGTCCCGGTGCTCGCGACCCGGCCGGTCAGTCTCGAGCTGCCGACGACGACCTGGAACGCGTTGCCGGCGTCTCCCTTGGCACAGGCAAAGTCGAGCTCGACCCGGTAGCGCCCGGGCTCGAACGTCTCGATCGTCCACACGCCGCGGTCGTCCGCGTTCTGCCAGTAACCGAGGTTGCGATACCTCTGCTCGAAGACGATGCGAGGGCCGAAGATCGCGGCCTTCGCGGCGGGGAGCGTCAGGACGTCGGAGTCGTCCGGCAGGATCAGCTCGGGATGGTTGTTCGGAAACGACTTCGGCTTCGGTCCGAGTGTCCGCAGATAGTGGATCAGGTCGGCCATCCGATGCGGGTCGATGGCAGCGTCGAGACCTTCGGGCATCAACGAGCGGCCGGTCCCGGTCAGCTTCTTCAGGTCGCGTCGCAGGATCGTGGTCGCGGTCCCGTCGATTCCATGAAGCGTCACGCTCGTCCCGGTCTCGTCACCGATGACACCGGCGAGCGTGCGACCGTCCTTCAGCTCGGCGATGTAGTTGAGGTACTTGGACTCGACCGCGCGGTTGGGATCGAGCACCGCGACCAGCAGGGCGCGAGGAGAACGATCGGTGAGCGTCGCGATGTCGGGTCCGATCGCGTTGCCGATGCCGAGAAGTCGATGACACACCGCGCAGTTCTTGGCGAACACGGCCCGGCCCTTGGCGGAGTCGACGGACACGATCTTCTTCGTTGTCGCGAGATAGCGCTCGACGACCGCCTCGCGCGAGGACGTGGTCGCGTCACGCCAGAGCTGCTTGGCGCGGGTGGCGACAGCGGGGCTCGCGTGGGTCATCAGTCCCGCGCGCCGGGCCGGGTCGATCGAGCGCGCGAGCTCCGGCTTCCTGGCGATCGTGTCGAGCAGGCGCGACGCCCACGAAGCCCGTTGCGTGAGTGCGTCGAGGATCGCGTGCCGGACCCTCGGACTGTGACCCGACCACCCGGCCAACAGAAGCGCGGGACCATCGTCGGGCCCGATCCGGGCGATCGCGGTGATCGCCGCCAGCTGCAGCGAGATCGGCGTGGCCGGCCGCAGCAGGCTCGTGAGTCGACGTAGATCCGCGTCTGCACGGGAAGCCTCGCGTCCGAGCAGCGAGGCCGCTGCCACACGTTCGGTGATCGCGACGTCGTTCGCCGCGATTGCCGCGCGAGCGCTGGCGAACACGTCGGTGAACGCGCCCATGAGGTCGGCGGCCGGACCTTGGACCGCATCGAGGATCTGGCTGGCGGCCTCGAGTCGCCACTGCCGCGAACGATCCGAGCGGGTCACCGCGGCCGCGACGCGGCGGAGCAACACCGGATCGCGCGACGCCGCTGCGGTCGCGAGAAGACCTCCGATCATCGGATTGTCCGCCGTCGCCCCATCACCGAGCAGCACGAGCAACATCCGGTCACAGTGGGGCACGGCCGAGCTCATGATCGCGGCCCGCATGTAGGGATCCTTGCCGTCTCGCGCGGCGAGCTGTGCCAACGCCGTACCAGCCGCCGGTCCCTTCCACTGTCCCAGCGTGTAGGCCAACTGCATGCGGACGTGGGGATCGTCATCGGCCGTGAGCGCGACGAGCGCGTCGAGCAACGGCGCCGAGTCGACGAACCGCTCGCTCAGCACGATCGCGTGCCGGCGCACGCCGGGATGCGGATCGTGAAGCGCCGTGATGCCCTGCTCGGGCGTCAATGCGTCGAGCCCGGCGAGCGTGTACAGGGCGTGGAGCCGGGCGAGAGGATGCAACGAGGACCGCGCGAGCGCTTGCAGCGGCGCGACCGCAGCCCGGTCGTTGCGCCACACGAGCATCTCTTGGGCCATGTCCCGCAGCCAGCCGTTGCTGCTCTCGAGCACGGCGACGAGCTCCCTCGTCGTCAGGCGGTCGAGCCTCGGCAGCGGATGTCGTCCGATCGCCGGCGGACGAACCCGGTAGATGCGACCGCGGTCGTCGCCCGCGCGAATGTCGAGGATCTTCTGCCACCGCGGCGGGATCCACCTCGGGTGCTCGATGACGAACCGGTACATGTCCGCGATCCAGATCGCCCCGTCGGGCCCGGTTCGGACCATCGCCGGGCGAAACCAGTTGTCGCTCGATGTCAGGAACTCTCGCTCGCGCGCGAGCCGAGACGATTCGAACGTCACGCCCTTCGGCACGAGAGCCTGTCGGAGCACGAGGTTGTGGACAGGCTCACACACGAACCACGAAACCTCCGGACCGAGGCCTTCGTCACGGTAGAGCATCGGGCTGCACGCCGACGTGACCCGGTTGCGCATTCCGGGATCGTTGAACCGTTCGAGCGTTCGGCTCGTCGGAAACACGGCGATCGTGCCTGCGAGCACGTTGCGCGGAGACGGCGCGCGCACGTGGGGATTCCTGCGCAGGTAGTGGTCGGACAGGACGTAGTGCCAGATCGCGATCGAGTTGTTGCCGCCGAACCAGTTGCCCCAGTCGTCCCGCGCGGTGCCGTATTGGGTCTGACCCGACTGCGGGTCGAGCCGGCCGGTATCGACTTCGATGCGCAGATCACGCCCGCGAACATCGGCCGAGTCGCCGGTCGTCAGCGAACGGATCCGACCACCGCTGTCGCCGTTGGCGACCTGCAGCCAGTTGTCGAGCCGCGGGCGCAAGCCGTTGACGCGGTGT
>Ga0055451_10000895_pt1 | contig 12055 bp, 10 predicted proteins | sample China_Galinas_PW_3_FD_57745 | JGI IMG/M metagenome (GOLD analysis project Ga0055451, IMG submission 57745) | Wetland microbial communities from San Francisco Bay, California, USA, that impact long-term carbon sequestration - China_Galinas_PWB_D2 | ecosystem: Environmental > Aquatic > Marine >... | reverse complement strand
TGCGTGGCATTCCTGCCGGCCGCCGTGGTGCCGTTGTGGCACGACGCGCAGCTGCCGGTCACCGCCGAGTGGTCGAACTGCGCCGGTCTCCAGGCCGTGGTGGAGTGGCAGTCGCCGCAGGCGTTGCCGCTGCTGACGTGGGTCGGCGACTTGCCGGTCGCCGTCCGTCCGTCATGGCACGAGAAACAGGTTCCGGTTACGTTCGAATGGTCAAAGCGCGCCATGGTGAAGGTCGAGGTGTTATGGCAGTTCTCGCAGTTGTTGCCGGACGCGATGTGGTCGGGCGTCTTGCCGGCGGCCTTGCGGCCGTCGTGACAACTGACACAACTGCCGATCACCATGTCATGGTTCATGCGCACCACCGGCTTCCACTGCGAGGTCGAGTGGCATTCCTGGCAGCGGGGCGTGGTTCTGATGTGGTTCGGTGACATGACCTCGGCAGCCATGGTGCTGCCCGTGCCGTGACAGATACTGCACTGCCGCGGCGTCCCCTTGAACACGCCGCGCGCGTGGCAACCGGAACAGTCGGCGTCCTTGTGTGCCCCGTCCAGCTCAAAACCGGTGGACATGTGGTCAAACGGCACGCTCTGCGTACCTGCCGCCAGCGCAGCGGGACCTGCAAGCAGCACGCATGCCAGCATGACGGGCAGCAGGAACAGGGATTTCAGGACATCGCGCCGGCACGGGTTCCGCGCGCCGGAACGGCAACTGGTTCTATTCATGATACGTACCATCTCAGCAGGGTTACCTGATCTCGACCTGGTCGAAGGCCTTCGTGTTGTGGCAGCGGTCGCAGTAGCGGCCGAACCTGCCGTCGTGAACATCGTCCTTGCGGTGGCAGGAATCGCAGCTCGATGAAATCGTGAAAGTCCTGTGTACCGGCCGGGTGTGACACGACTCACACACGATGCCCGCATGGCCGCCAGCCAGCGGGAAACCGGTCCTGGCCTTGTGATCGAATACCCAGAGTGACCAGCCATTCGGGTTGTGGCACGTGGCGCACCGGTCGCCGAGACGCTCGTGGTGCGTATCATCCTTTCTGTGACAGTCGATGCATTCCCTGCCCGTATCCGTATACACCGCGGACAGGTGGCACTCCTCGCAGGGCACCACGGCATGCAACCCGATCAGCGGAAACCGCGTCAGGCCATGATCAAAGCGCACCTTCTGCGCCCAGCCACCCTCGTTATGACAGCGCCCGCACTTCTTCCCCTGCTTGCCCTCATGCACATCATCGGCGCGATGACAGTCGCTGCAGGCGGTCCCCAGCTTCTCGTGCGCGACCTCGCCGCGGTGACACGCCGTACAGGCAATCTTCCCGTGACGTCCGCGCAGCGGAAAACCGGTCTTCTGGTCGTGATCAAAGCGTGTTTTCTTCCAGCCGCCCGTTACGTGGCAGGATTCGCACTGCTTGCCATACGCGCCCTTGTGCTGGTCCACGTCACGGTGACATGAGTAACAGTTGCCGGGCAGTTTTTGCCTGAACGTGCTGCCCGTGTGACAACTTGCACAGGACGCGACACGATGCCTGCCCGTCAGTGGATAGCCGGTGTTCCGGTCATGATCAAAACTGATCTTCTTCCAGCCTTTCTCGTTATGGCATCCGGCGCATCCGGTGCCGAAACGGCCGGCATGCACATCGTTGAAGCGGTGGCAGTCATTGCAGCGTTTCGGCGTCCCCTTGTAGCGCTGTGCCTCATGGCAGCTGTCGCAGGCCACGCCGGCGTGCCTGCCATGCAGTGGAAAGTCGGTCTTGCCATGATCAAACCCGTTTTTCTTCCATGCCTTTTCAGCATGGCAATCGTCGCACTTCCTGCCCAGGTTGCCTTTGTGTACATCATCCATCCTGTGGCAACTCACGCATTCGTGGGGTGCATCGCGGAACTTTTTCCCGGCCTTGTGGCAACCCTTGCACTGCGCAAGGGCATGCGCTCCACGCAGCGGATAGTCTGTCTGTACATGATCGAATGTCTCGTGACTGAACTCCATGATATTGGCGTCGCGACCCAGATGGTCATCATGGCAACTGGTACATTTCTTCCTGCCCACGCCACTGCGCCCGTGAAAACCCCTGTTGCCACGCACGTCCTCATCGACCTTCCTGTGACAGTCCAGACACAGGCGGCTCTGGCCCTGCTTGCTGAAGGGCTGATGACACTTGCCGCACTGCGACTCGTACCTGGCGTGTCCCTGTACCAGCCTGCCCGGCATGACCATGGACTCAATCACGCCTGCCACCGCACCGGCAGCCGGATACAAGCCTGCTACGATCGCGATCACGCACAGCAGAATCCGGCTCATCACAGACACGGCGATAGTCGCGCTCAGTAGAAATGCACTGCGTAGACATGGATAAGCCCGGAGATCACGAGCATGACGAACAGGGGCAGGTGCAACACGTGCCATAACCCGAACAGCCGTTCATAGAAACTGAAACCGGCCACACGCCGGATCGTGGTCAGGTAGATTTCCAGGTATTCGAGACCGGAACTGCGCAACGCACGCATCAGCGCCCTGTCGCCGTCCTGGCTTGCGGCGATCCGGGCAGCGGCCTTGCGGATATGCCTGGAGGCGCGCATATCGACCCACCTCGACCTGCAGGAAATCTTCACCAGGTGCACCAGGCTGCCGACGAAGGTGTGAGGCAGGCGCAGCGTTTCCCGCTCCAGCCCGGTCAGCATTTCTCGCAGCCCGGGGGCATGCTCGAACAGCGTGAGCATGCCCTGGCGCAGCGCCGCCGCGTCACTCCCGAGGCGTTCCAGATCCGCCTTCCTGCCATACAGGCCGTAGTGGATACGCGTGTAGAGGTAGCGTCCGGCGAGGCCACTGGTGGATACCATCAGCATGCTGAACAATGCCACGTTACCGTTCAGCGAACCCAGCTGGAAGTTGCAGTGATACAGGATGCATACCGGCCCGATGATGCCCAGCATCATGTGCATGCGGAACCAGTGCCTGACCTGACCGAACCTGCGCATCCACCCGGCGTGCTTGCGCAACGGATACAGCAGCAACAGCAACATGAGGACCGCACCGGTGATACCGAGCGCATAGCCCGCGCCCGTGTCGGGCGACAGGTAAACATCCCCGCGTCGCAGCCAGCCGTAGGCGATGGCCAGGACCAGCAGGCTGTACAGGAGCAGGTCCTTCCAGCGTTTGGTTGCCAGCCCCCGCAGGCGCTCGGCGCGATCGCCGGCGGTGGCAGCCGCGGATTTCCTGTGCACCCCGCGCACGGTTGCCTCCGGCTTGCCTGCCACGGTTGGCTGCGCTGTCCGTGCCATCGTGCGCATGTCAGCCCGCCTCACCGGTAGCCGTGACCTCCCGCTCACCCCGGCGCTGGTATAGCAGCAGGGCGACCGCCGGTATCAGCACGACGACCAGCAGTGCGACATTTCGCAGGACACCCTGCATGCCGGATTCCCTGCAGCCCGACAGTACCGGGGCAATCACGCGCATCAACACGACGCGCAGAAGGGCGCCGGCAAGCCACTCATATCCGGACATGGTTCCAAAGTCTCCTGGCCCGCCAACGAAACGGGGCATGATCAGTCAATCCGGTCGCACACTCCGCCGGGCGTCCGTCGCGGCGTGCACTCCTTCGACAACCGGCCGCTGCGCCTGAACAGCGGGAGATCCTCTGCTGCATCCCCGCACCGCCCCGGGCAATGCACGGCAAGTGGCTGATTGACTATAAATATGAGCCGACAGTATCGATGTACCGCATCGACCATTCCGAGAAGAGGGTCATGGTTGTGCACGAAGAATTTGTGACGCGCTTCAATTTTTGGGAATAATATCCCAATTATTGTAGAATGCAACCACTGCTACCGGCCTGCGTTTTCGCCGGCCGTCAAATGGGGATTTAACCGAGTCATGACCGTGAACCCGGCGCTGTTTTACGCCTTGCTGACGGCTGTAATCTGGTCGATGTACCTGTACCTGCGGTATCGCAGGCAACGCCAGGCGCGCGCGCACCTGCAGGAATCCCGCGCCTCGGGCCTGATCCAGCCGGCCTCCCTGCACCCCGTGATCGACAGCAACCACTGCATCGGCTGCCGGTCCTGCATCAGTGCGTGCCCGGAGCAGAATGTGCTTGGCCTGATCCGCGACAAGGCAGAACTGGTCAATCCCTCCAACTGCATCGGGCATGGTGCGTGCAGGACCGCGTGCCCGATGCACGCCATCACCCTGGTTTTCGGCAGCGCCGAGCGCGGGGTGGACATCCCCCTGCTGACGCCGGACTTTGAAACCAGCATGCCGGGCATCTTCATCGCCGGGGAACTGGGAGGCATGGGGTTGATTCGCAATGCCGTCGAGCAGGGCCGCCAGGCCATCCAGGCGATCACACGTTGTGGCCGGAAGGGCCAGCTGATCGACGTCATGATCATCGGGGCCGGGCCGGCCGGTATCGCCGCCACGCTTGCGGCCAGCGAACTCGGTTTGCGCTACCTGACCATCGAGCAGGACTCCCTGGGCGGTACCGTCGCACATTTCCCGCGCGGCAAGGTCGTCATGACCGCACCGGTCAACCTGCCGGTCATCGGCAGGATGAATTTCAGGGAAGTTTCCAAGGAAGTACTGCTCGGCTTCTGGCAGGACGTGGTCGAGCGCAGCGGGATCACCATCAACTTCAACGAACGCATGGAAATCATCCAGCAGGCGGAGAATGCCCTGGCCGTCAGGACGAGCCGCGCAACCTATCTCGTGTCCAACGTCCTGCTGGCCATCGGCCGGCGTGGCACGCCGCGCAAGCTGGGAGTGCCCGGCGAGGATCTCGACAAGGTCGTGTACCGTCTGATCGATCCGCAACAGTACCAGGGCATGCACGTGCTGGTGGTCGGCGGTGGCGACAGCGCCATCGAGGCGGCCGCGGAACTGGCCGGACAATCCGGAACCCGCGTCACATTGTCGTACCGGGGTGACGCATTCTCGCGCGTCAAGCCAAAAAACCGCATCCGGATCGCTGAGCTGGCCGACAGCGGCCGGGTGGAGATCCTGCTGTCTTCCAACGTCAGCGAAATACGCGCACCTGACGTGGTCATCGCCTTGCAGGACAGGTCGATCAGGCTGCCGAACGACGCCGTCCTCATCTGTGCCGGCGGGGTACTACCCACTCCGTTCCTGAAATCGACCGGAATCGAGGTGGAAACGAAATATGGCAGCGCCTGACGCAAACGGCCGGACAACCCGGTTACGGCGGCGCAGCGGCGTGCCATCCCTGCTCGCCGTACTGGCCGGATTATCGCTGCTGTCCCTGCATGCACCCGTGGGCCGTTGCGCCACGGATCCGGCCCTGGCGCAATTCCAGGCCGCGGTACGTGTACATGACATGAAAAAGGCGCTGGCGGTCCTGGAACCCCTGGCGCAACAGGGCAACGCGGAGGCCTGTTATCAGCTGGCAGCCCTGTATCGTTCCGGTAACGGCGTACCTGCCGACCACAAGGCGGCCTTTTACTGGCTGGGCAAAGCCGCCGCCCGCGGGCACACACAGGCCATGTACAACCTGGGTGTGATGTACGAGAACGGCTGGGGCACCCCGGCAGATCCCGATGCCGCACGCAAGTGGTACCAGCGGGCGGCCGGCAAGGGATATGCCATGGCGGCCCGCAGGCTGGCACGGCTGCAGTCTTCGGCTGCGTCGGTCCCGGGTAACGACGCGACGGGCGAGCGGCTGCGGCATGCGGTCATCCGCAACGACGGCGCGGAAATCCGTCAGCTGCTGGCCAGGGGTGCCGGAGTCGACAACACGGACCACAATGGCAAATCGGTACTGATGGACGCCGCCGAGCAGGGGCAACTTGCAAGCCTGCAACTGCTGCTCGAAAACACACACGCGATCAATGCACAGAACCGCCATGGTGACACAGCACTGCATTTCGCGGTACGCGAAGATCATCGGGCAGCCGTTTCGGCCCTGCTGTCTGCCGGTGCCAACCCCGACCTGGCAGACCGTGACGGCAACACGCCGCTCCTGGCCGCGGCATCCCGCGATCAGAATGCAATCTGCAAAATGCTGATCGATGCCGGTGCAAGTGCCGGCGGCAGGAACCATGCTGGCTACAACGCTGCGGATATTGCGGCACGTAACGGCAACAGCGCGCTGCTGGAACTGCTCGCTGCCCGGGGCGTCAGGCCGTTACAGATCCGTGACAACTCGCGGGCTGCCAGTGCGGCCCGGATCGTGCGCAACGAGCAGCGCTCCGGCACGGGCCCGGGAGGCCGCGCAACGCACACGCCCGCCCTGATCGATGCGGCCACCAGGGGACAGCTCGACATCGTGCGAGTCCTGCTTGGCCAGGGCGAGTCGATCGAACAACGGGACAGGGAAGGTCACACCGCCCTGTCACGCGCTGCACTGAAGGGGCACGGAGATGTGGTGAGGTTGCTGCTGTCGGCGGGCGCCAGCACCCGGGTGTTGCTGCCGGACGGGGAAACCGTGCTCATGGCCGGGGTCCGCTCCGGCGACCTGCAAACGGTGCGGGAGTTACTGGCTGCCGGCGTGCCGGTCGATGCAAGCCGCACCGACGGCTGCAATGCTCTGAGCCTGGCGGTATCCGGCAACCGGACCGCAATCACCAAAGCACTGCTGCTGCACGGGGCCAACCCCGCGCAGACCGACCTGAAAGGCACGACCGTCGTCATGCGTGCGGCAGAGGTGAACAACCCGGTCCTGCTGGAAATGCTGCTTGCAAAATCCGTCCGGATCAACGCCACCGACAACCAGTCACACAGCGCACTGTGGCATGCCGTCCATGCCAGGCTGTCGAAGAACGTGGCCGTCCTGCTGAAACACGGCGCGAATCCGGAGACCAGGGATACCCGGGGTAACACGGCATTGACGCTTGCGGCCGGACTCGCCGATGCAGACAGTGTCGAGGTCCTGCTGCGCAACAGGGCTGCGCTGGAAAGCACCACAGGCGATGGTAATACCGCGCTGATGCTGGCCGCCGGCGCAGGCAGCCAGCAGATTGTCAGCGCGCTGATCCGGGCGGGCGCCGTGCTGGACACCCGCAACAAACTCGGGGACAGCGCACTGATCCTGGCCGCCGCCCGCGGCAACCGCACGATAATCAGGGCATTGCTGAGCGCAGGCGCAGATACCCGCATCCGCAACAACAAGCGCGAGACGGCCGCGCAGGTGGCTGCGACATTCGGCCACAGCCGGGCGCAGGAATACATCGAGCAGCACAGGACCACCAGCAAGTGGAAACCGGACTGGTTGTGATTTGACACAGATCAAGGTGAATTCACAGCCGCGCTGGCAGACTCTTTCCACGTTGTGGCGACAAGCCGGCAACATCTCCCACTTCACGCGGATCTAGTATCCGCGTTTTTTTGTGCCCGGCTGCCGACCGGCACGGAACAGCAACCCGCCCGGGCACCCCCCGCAGAAGAATTCGGGTACAGACTCCTAGCGCGCGCTGTTTACGTCGTGGAAGATGGAGCGCAGGTCGCTTTCCCAGCGCCTGAACAGCACCGGGTCGACGTCCTTCCCGGCAATGTCTGCATACACCTCCGGATTGAGGGTGACCAGTATGGTCTGCTCACCCTCCGCAAAGATCGAAATTTTCGGGGGCAGATAGGGAATCAGCTGCGGGGCATGCGCGGCGAGCATGCGGATTTCATCAATCTTGCCGGCGAACACGACCCGGTACTTGTCGGTCTTGTAGCCCTTGCCGGTCAGGCCCACGTCGACGCGCTGTACGCGTGACACGGTGTAGCCGTGCGCAGTGATCGAATCCTGCAACGCCAGCATGGCCTCCGGGAACGGCAGTACCGAGCGCGTCATGATGATGTCCTCGGCAAACACCGGCCGCATCCCGCACAGCAACAGGCATGCCAGTAACACTACGGCCTGCCGCAGCTTCACAGCGTGGCCTCCTCGAGGATGTCCCTGTACACGCCGTGCATGCGCTTGCAGTACTCGTTCAGCTCCGCGTTGTTGAACAACCGGCTCAGGTACTCGGGATTGATCGAGCTGATGGTTACCTTGCCGTTCCGCTCGGTCACCGTCACCCGGCACGGCAGGAACATCCCGACCCTGGGATCGACGGCCAGCGCCTGATACAGAAAGTGGAAGTTGCAGAAGTGCAGAATAACCTGGTGTGGATTTTCCTCACCCGGCTTTGCCAGTCCGTGCTCGAGCGTATCGGTACGGATCAGGATGAAATTCTGGCTGGTGATCGCCTGTTTGACATTCTCCACGGTGTCCTTGAGGGAGTACGGGGACTCGACGCTGAGTGTCGCCGACAATCTGGCTCCGCTTTTGTGAACGTCCGTACCGTGGCCATCGAAGCTGCGGATGAAACTGACCAGGTCATCGATATCCTTTTCGGACAGCCCCTGTTCCAGAAAGGAACGCATGGGCGTACCGGCACGGCCGTGTTGCAGTGTGTAGCGGATCATCCCGTCGCTCGCCGCACGCAGAAAACCACTGTTGTTCAGCCCGGGGGCGATAATCGGCAGGTCGCGATGCCTGGAAAAGGTGACCCCGGTACCCTTGCCACCCTCGCCATTGCTGCCATGACACGCCGCACAATGACTGGCAAACAATGCCCGCCCATGTGCCGCATCGCCCGTGACGGGTTTGGCGCTGTACGCGGGTGCCGGCTGGTGCACCCAGCCGCGGATGAAGGCAATGATGGCGCGGATCTGGGCATCACTGAGGGCATCGAATGCCGGCATCACCCGCCCCGGTCGCCCATCGCGGATGGTCGTGGCCAGGAACCGGTCGTCCACGCTGTCCAGGAAAGAGGGCAATGCCAGCGGCACACCGACCCCGCCGGTGCCCTTGTCGCCGTGGCAGGCGGCACAGTACCGACTGAACAACCCGGCACCGTCCGGTGCGGCCATGGCGGCCGGCAGCCAGCAGGAAAGTAAAAGGAATCCGCAAATCAGGCGCATGACTGGCCTATTGTCCCCGCGCGGGAGGTTTGATACAACAAATGGCGGGAGGTTCGATGTCCCAAAACCTTGGTGCTGGTAGTGATAATTACCTTATAAAATATAGAGACATGAATCTTTGTGCATCTTGATTCAAGTCAAAATTCTCGCTACGGTCATCCAGCACAATGAGTATCGTCTATAATTTTTTGACGCATGCATTGCACAGGAGGAAGTACCAAATGAAAGTTCTGAAAGTAACGCTCGCAGCTGCGGCCATTGCCGGCCTGTCTGCTCTGCCGCTGACCTCTGCCCAGGCCTGGTGGGGCGGTGGTCCGTGGAACAACGGCTGGGGTAACGGCTGGGGTAACGACTGGGGTCCATTCGACGGTGACGGCTGGGGTGACATGGACTTCAACATGAGCGCCGGCGGTCACGGCCATGGCTATGGCCGTGGTTATGGCTATGGCCGTGGTTATGGCTATGGCTATGGCGGCTATCCTTACTATGGCTATGGCCCGGGCTATGGCTATGGCGGTCCGTGGGGCGCGCCGGGGGGTTACGGCTACGCTCCGTACGGGTATGCCCCGGCTGCTCCGGCTGCTCCGGCTGCTCCGGCTACCGAGAAGTAAGTCAGGCGCTATCAGCCAGTGCATGCACCACCCGGTGCATGCACTGGCTTTTTGTTTTGTAATGCGGTAAAAAGCGGTCTTGCAGGTCAGGCCTGCAATCAATCAGGTTCCTCCACGTCCAACATATGAGGCCGCAATGAAAATTACCCGACTCGTCGTTCCTGTTTTGCTGATCCTCGCCGCTACCCAGACCACCCTTGCAGCACCCTACCCCCCCGGCTACCCCGCCCACTGGCGCACACCCAACGCGGACAAGATCGCATCCACCAGTCCTGCGGCCATCGTACGCGCCGGTGTGGAAAAGCTGACCCAGTTCATCAAGAGCGGTCGTGCACAGGACCGGGAACAAGCCCTGGCATTCATGACATCCGAGATTGAACCCTATTTTGACTTCAACTACATGACGCAGTGGGCGGCGGGAAGCGCCTGGCAGCGCATGTCACCACAGCAGCGCGCCATGATGGAGGAACAACTGAAGGATTCATTCATGGAGACGCTGGCATCGAAGCTGGTCAGCTATACCGACCAGCCGATCCGCTACTTCACGCCACGCGGCCAGGACAGCAACGACGTGCGGGTCAACGTCTGGATCATGGAGCCCAACGGGATTCCGACCCGGCTCGAGTTCCGGTTCTACCGCACCCATGGCGACTGGAAGATCTTTGACGTCAAGGCGGGGGGTAACAGCGCGGTGGTCTATTACCGCAACATGTTCCGCCACCTGATGTACTCGGACGCCCGCGGCTCGTACTAAGCACCATCCGTTTCCGCTGCTGTCTGGCCCGGGCCAGGCAGCAGCGCCCTTCACCGGCCGGGCAACCGCCCGCGGCGGCATACCCCTCATCGCTGTCCGCAACACGCCCCCGACACGACGGCAAGCTGCTGATTCCCCCGCGGGTCTGTGTTCTCCCTGCCTGAATCTAATAGATTTTCTGCAACGGCCGTTAAAGACCTGTGTGGTTCGTCTGTCCGGCCGGACGAGCGGTAACCGGGACCGATTCGCCAGTGGACACTACCGCCGCAACAGGGATTCCCCGTCAAAGGTAACCGTCGATGACTCCGTACACGAAAACACTGATTGGACACCTGACCAGCATCAGCACGGGTGCCATGACCGCGCGCATGGTGAATGACAACGAGGGCCGGCTGCCACGGATACGGGGCGGCAGTAACGATGACCTGTATGGCCAGCCCGGGTCCTATGTCGCGATCATCCAGGGGAATATCAAGCTGCTGGCAGTGATCACCTCGATCAACGAAATGCCCGACCCGTCCGGCGCGGGTCTCAGCCGGGTCGTGCACATGATCCCGCTCGGTGAAATCGTCCGTAGCGGCACCTTCCAGAACGGCGTCAAGAACTATCCGGTCACCGGTGCCGAGGTACACACCGTGAACAAGGAAGATGTGGAATCCATCTTCATCAAGTTCCGCGCCCAGGGGTTTGCCGTCGGCAACGCCTCCGCCGACAGCAGTATCGACGTCTGCCTGGACCCGGCCTCGCTGTTCGGACGGCATTTCGCCATTCTCGGCCAGTCCGGCGCCGGCAAGTCCTGGACGGTGGCCAACCTGCTGCAGCGTGCCGTGAAGACCATGCGCAATGCCCACATCGTCCTGCTCGACCTGCACGGTGAATACAGCTGGGAAGACAATGAGGGCAAGCGCCACTATGCCTTTGACAGCAGAACCACACGTTATCTGGATGCGCGTGACCTGGAAATTCCCTACTGGCTGATGACGTTCGCCGAACTGGTCGATCTGCTGATCGACCGCAACGATGCCTCTGCCTCGTCACAGATCGCGTTCCTGCGCGACAGCGTGCATGAACTGCGCAACAAATCGAACAAGGACCTGGGGATCGGGGATATCTCCATCGACTCCCCGGTCTATTTCTCGCTGCAGGAGCTATACGGCTATTTCGAAAACGCCAACAAAATGACCTCCAATTTCGGCAAGGACAGGGGGCCACTGGCCGGCCTGTTCGACCAGTTCCTGATGCGTCTGCAGAGCCGCATGAACGACGCGCGTTACGATTTCCTGCTCAAGCCGAAACAACGCACGTCCTCCGACTCGCTGCCCGCCCTGCTGCGTGACTTCGTCGGACTCGGCGAACCACGCGCGCAGATCACGATCGTCGATCTCAGCTCCGTGCCGTTCGACGTGCGGCCCGTGGTCACCGCCCAGGTCGGGCGTCTGGCATTCGAGTTCAACTACTGGAACCCGATGTTCAAGGAATTCCCGCTGCTGCTGGTTTGCGAGGAGGCACACGCGTATATCCCGCGCGAAGGCAACCTGCAGTACGAGGGGACGCGCCAGTCGATGCAGCGCATCTCCAAGGAAGGGCGCAAGTACGGCGTCGGCCTGGCTGTCGTTACCCAGCGCCCGCACGACCTGTCGGAAACGGTGCTGGCGCAGTGCAACACCTTCATCTGCCTGCGCCTGACCAACCCGGACGACCAGGAATACGTCAAGGATCTGGTACCGGAAGCCGAGCGGGACTTCGTCGACATCCTGTCCTCGCTGGGCCAGGGCGAAGCCCTGAT
>Ga0055451_10000893_pt1 | contig 12064 bp, 6 predicted proteins | sample China_Galinas_PW_3_FD_57745 | JGI IMG/M metagenome (GOLD analysis project Ga0055451, IMG submission 57745) | Wetland microbial communities from San Francisco Bay, California, USA, that impact long-term carbon sequestration - China_Galinas_PWB_D2 | ecosystem: Environmental > Aquatic > Marine >... | reverse complement strand
TGCAGAAAGTCGTCGCCGAAATCGAAGTGGTGGTGATGGCCTTCGATGGTGAGCGAAAGCTGCGGTTGGTGAACCTCCAGGGAGAACGATTGCTGAACCAGCCCACGGAGCGTTTGCTCGGACGGCGGGCCGTGGATTTGGGCGTCGATGCGTGCCTGCACGACGACGCGCCTCGGGTCATGGAGCTCTCGTTTCCGGGCGGTACGGGTCGCTGGGAGGTTCGCCGCAGCACGTTTCGTGAGGGTGGTTTGCCACACCAGTTGCTTGTTCTATCGGATCTGACGCAAACGCTACGTGACCAGGAGCGGCAGGCGTGGCAGCGATTGATTCAGGTCTTGCGCCACGAAATCAACAACTCTCTTGCGCCGATCGATTCGCTGGCCGGCAGCCTTGCGAGTCTGCTCGATCGCGACCCGCGACCCGACGAGTGGGAGTCGAGCCTGCACGAAGGGTTGGCCGTGATTCGTGATCGCTCCCAAGCGTTGAACCGATTCATGATGGCGTACTCCCGCCTCACTCATCTGCCCCGGCCGAAATCCGGATCTGTCGTCGTGTCCGACTGGGTGCAGCGGGTCGCCGGACTGGAGACGCGCCGCTCGGTGGCTGTCGTGCCCGGGCCCGATGTTTCCATACGGGCCGACGGCGATCAACTCGAACAGCTTCTGATCAATCTGATTCACAACGCCGTCGATGCCGTATTGGAAACTGACGGTGCAGTTCGCGTCGGGTGGGGGACGGCGGACTCCGGCGGCGCGTGGCTCGATGTGTGGGTCGAAGATGAAGGTCCGGGCCTGGCATCGACTGAGAACCTCTTTGTTCCCTTCTTCACAACGAAGCCCGACGGTGCCGGGATCGGCCTGGCGCTGAGCCGGCAAATCGCCGAAGCGCACAGTGGACGCCTCACACTCGATAATCGTGCCGACGGTCGTGGGTGTGTTGCCCGCCTTCGACTCCCGCTAATCTTGAATAGTTAATCTATTGAGTTTTCATAACCGCGTACCGGGGGCGCGTCTTTTGCTCGATTCCTCGGTTCACATTCAGTGATAGGGTCCTCCGTCTTTGTTGGTCCAGTGCGGCCGGCGCGACAACGCAACGAAGTGCTGGTCAGGCCGGGCGCGGGTCGGCTGCCGAAGCGGGAACCACCAACCCTGGAGCGGCCTTGGGCGCGATTGGCGGGTTGGAGCCACCGAGAGTGCATGATTCACGGCAAGAAAAAGCAATTTTCACTTGAATCGAGGGGCTCAAGATGATACGATGGCGGCCAGCGGTCAGTTAAGTACGGTAAGTTGTCTTTTTCGTTTGGCCAGCAGGGCGTATGTACGGCTGCGGTCCAATGATCCGTTGCCGACGATTGAAAGCGGACGCCAAGGTCGCGGTCGGTCTGCTCGGTCAATCGGCACCGGAGGACGGGTGGAAGAGGCGATACCTGTTCCAACTCCCAGCAGCAAACAGTTCGGATTGAAACCAGGCTCGGCTAGAACCGGTCAACTCTGTTGCCGTACCTACGGCGATAGAGGCCCGAGGAGAAAGGAAACCATGATGACTTGGAACAATCGTAGAGGCGGCGTGATCCGCGTGGCAGTGGTGGCTCTGTCCGTGCTTGCAGCCGGTGGCGAGGTCGAAGCATTGGAGGTGCCGCGCACTTGGGACGATGAAGGTCCCACTCACAACTGGACCGATGACGACAACTGGGATCCGAGCACTGCCGGTGGTCCGAGAAATGTCGGCACGTTGGACTTTATTGTCACGGTTCCAGCGGACTACGACTCCATCGTATTCAACGCTGCTTTCTGCGTCGGTGGAACTCAGGATGGTGAGCTATGTCTGGACGACTTGGGACGCCAAGCCTGCGTTGATGGTGGTGGAGACTGCCTGTCGCAGGTCGAAATCACCGATTTCTTCCTCGGTGACAATTCACGCCTCGCCCTGGACCCCGATACAAATCTCTTTGTTCTCCGGAATGCCGAGATCGCCGGGATCATCGACGCACAAGGCGGTAATTTCACAAGCGTTGCCGATGCGGCGTTCACGGGGTGCCGAGCGCGGGTTTACGCTTCGGATGGATCGCGGATTCAGATTGCGGCGCCCGATTATTGCTCTACAGGGCTTTGGAGGGTGGCGGCGCTTGGGGGCACCTTCGAATGGGATTTGTTTACAGCTGACGGAAGTGAAACGAGCTTGGACTTGTCTTCAATTTCCGTGTTCAACTGTGGATTTCAGGACGGCGCCAATGGAAGCCACAACTACCAACACGTACGAGTGAGCGGCGGCGCGACGATAGATCTATCGGGGGTGCACACGGTCACGGGGCCCGCTCGCCATGACGACTACTTGAAATTCACGGTGAACGGCTCCGGATCTGCCCTCGATTTTGGATCACTTATTGAGGTCGCCGCCAATGGGAGTGGCTGGACGGACCTCAATGTGACCGAGGCCAGTCTTTCGCTACCCCTACTGGAGAGCATTGATGGTGCGCACATTTCGGTTGTGAACGGGCAGCTGGATCTACCATTAGTTGAAGTCCTGAGCAACACCGCTCTGAACGCGTCGAACCTTGCGACAGTTACCGCGGCAGGTGCTAATCCAAGCACCTATTCCTGGCGACGATATCGTACGGCTGGGTTGGGTGGAACGTTCGAATGGGATCTCATTTCTGCTGATGGGAATGGGACAAGCGTGAATTTGTCTTCTATTTCAACGCTTGACTGTGAATTCGACGACGGAGCCTTTCCAAGCCACAACTATGTGCATGTGAGGGTGGGCGGTGGCGCCACAATCAATCTGTCTGGCGTGCAAGTGGTCAAGGGGCCGGCACGCCGTGACGATAAGCTGATGTTTGCGGTGGACGGTGCCGGTTCGGAATTGAACATGGCGGCACTTCAGACTATCTGGTCACACGAACGGGATGCAGTGAACGTGAGCATCGCCGATGGTGGGCATATGTGGATGGGAGATGTCAGTTTTCCTTTGCCTTCTATTGAACCGACCATCGCACTCGACATCAAATTGAACACCGATTCGGTGCTGAGTGTCGGCAGCCTAGAGGCATACAGACCAGTTGTCATTACGTTGGAAACAGCAACCGATATGCTGGAGGCTTTCGGATCCCTAAGGCTTGGAAGCGATATCAACATCACTGCTCCTGCCGGGGGAACGGTGCGCGTCGGAGGGGACTTTCTTTATGAGCACGAGGAGACAGCCAACCTCAGCCTGGGGCTGGCAACCCTGGAATTCGTCGGCGACCGACAATGGTTGGAAGTTGGTGGCACGGACATCGGCGAGTTTGTGCAGTTGCTCCCGGATAAGAACTTTGGCTACCAACAGTTAGTTATAGGTGGGCTCGACCACGCAAGTGTGGTTGGACTGGTTGATCGCCACGACAACTTGGAGCCAGGGGTACCTGACGCGCTTTACTTGTGGGGTGTCGAGGATAACGAAGGGGTCGGGGGAGTCGAGGGCTTGCGTATGCTCCACGGCTCAACGCTGGTGATCGGCTATCTGAACGTTTACGCACTTCTCGACCTCGATGGGGATGGTGTGATGGAGTGGAAGAGCATTCACGAGCTCTTCGACCCTGGCGCGACGAGATACCACTTCAACCACAATGGCAATGACGGATGGCTTGTTAGACCCGAGGTGATCCCTCCGATTGACGCCCGGCAGCCATTCAACCCGGACGGCTCAAACGAGACAGGTTGGACAGCAATCGATGTGGTCGCCCTTGGGGATCCACCACCGGTGCCCGGGACGGATGAATTCGAGATTGAGGTGACGGGCGGAACGGCGCCCACAATCGTAGGCACGCAGGCGGGGAGCTATAAGGTAACCGTGGAACTCGACCGTCCAATTCCAGTCGGCGAACGGACGAGGGTCACGCACGTGCCGAGCGGTTCAAAGACTTGCGTCGGTTATCTGCCTGGGGATGTTAACGGCGACAATCTAAGCAATGCCTCTGATATCAACAACCTGATTAATTGTCTCAACGATGTCGACCATTGCGGCATGTGGCAGGCAGATGTCAATCGCTCGGGCGTGGCAAACGCAAGCGATATTCTGCGTGTCATTGACCTGCTCAACGGCGCGGGTGAGTATGATGTTTGGCTAGCAGGCACGCTGCCGGGTTGTCCATAGCCGAGGGTCGCCGCGATCCTTCGGGCTGCTCGACTCGCCTATCACTGACGTCCGGAGTAGTATCAGGTCACCTTCCCGGTGCTGCCTGTTGCGCCCTTTCAGGGCTCCTGTCGCGTGCTGCTTGGGTTCCCAGGGCGTTGCCCTGGGCTACCATGTCGCTGCCCCTTTGAGGCGAACGTCGATTACACGTAATGAACAAGCCGAACAACGATTGATCGCAAACAACAAGGGCGAACGCGCACGGGGTGTAAGTTGTACGCGTTGTGAGGATCAATCGCATGCAGCTTGTGTAATCCAACGAGACACCGAGGCCTTGGGCCGCTGGCCCGCAGTGTTCGAAATCGGGATCGGTGATCCCGAAGGCGGACACTTGTTAGGCCTTCTGCACCTTTGTGGCTTGCTGCATATCGCGATTTTGCGTACCTCCGTGCGGGTTCTGTCGGAATATGTTTGGCGGATTAATCGGTACGGTATTTGCGAATACACCACCGTGCCATGGATGTTCCACGAGCCAATGTAGCGCGGCGCAAGCGACTGATTCGCAGTCTCATCGCCGTTGTGGTGATCGCGGCAGCGGCGGCTGTCACGGTGGGGCTGTCTCGACTCGAGCCGGCCGCCCCGACGGTTGATCGTTCGGGCATCTGGATCGACACGGTGAAGCGCGGGCCGATGCTTCGTGAAGTGCGCGGCACCGGTCGGCTTGTCCCCGAGATCGTCTGGTGGATACCGGCCGCGACCCGAGGGCGCGTCGAGCGTATCCTTGTGTTGCCCGGAACGATGGTGGAGGCGGATACCGTTCTTCTGGAATTGAGCAACGCCGAACTCGAATTGGAGTCGGTGAACGCCGAATGGACCTACAAGTCTGCGCAAGCCGAGTTGGATTCATTGGAGGTAAACCTCAACAACGACCTGCTCCAGTTGGAGGCTTCACTTGCCCGGGTCGAGGCGGACTACCAGGAGGCTCAGCTGCGAAAGGAGATCGACGAGGAGCTTCACGAGGACGGTTTAATCTCCGCGAGCAACTTGAAACTGTCGCGGGCAAGGGTCGGAGAGCTGGCCAAACTCCATGGGATCGAGAAGCGAAGACGCGAGAGCTGGGAACCATCACGGGAAGCGCGGTTGGCCGTACAACGTGCTCGGATGGAGCAGGCGAAGGCGATGTGGGAGCTCAAGCGTGCTCAGGTTGCGGCGCTCGAGGTTCGTGCCGGTACGGAGGGTGTACTCGAGCAGATGCCCATAGAAGTAGGGCAGCGCGTTGCGCCGGACACGGTGCTGGCGAAGGTCACAAATCCCAAGGCGCTCAAGGCCGTTGTACGGATCCCCGAGACGCAAGCCCGTGATGTGCTGCCGAATCTCCGGGCCTCAATTGATACGCGAAACGGGATCGTGGAAGGTCGCGTGGTGCGCATCGACCCGGCCGTTGCGGAAGGAACCGTGGCGGTCGACGTGGCGCTCGACGGGCCGCTGCCCAAAGGTGCCCGGCCGGACCTGACTGTCGTCGGTACGATCGAGATCGAACGGCTGGACGACGTGCTCCACGTGGGTCGTCCGGTGTACGCGCAGGCCAATAGCGTTTTGGGGCTGTTCAAAGTCACGCCCGACGGCGGATACGCGTTGCGGGCCCAAGTGGAAGTGGGGCGCACGTCGGTGGACATGATTGAGATCGTACGCGGTCTCGAGGTCGGTGACGAGATTATCTTGTCGGATATGTCACGGTGGGATGAGCACGATCGCGTGCGACTCCGTTAGCAGCGGACCTACTTGTGTGCGAGGCGAGTCTTGACATGAATGAAACATCGCAAGCATCAACGGATCTCAAGTTCGCAACAGAGACGGGCAAGACAACGAATTCCTCGAGGGAGGCATTGATCCGGCTCGATGCGCTCGGCAAGGTCTTCTACACCGATGAGGTGGAGACGCACGCTCTGTGTGAAGTCCACCTTGAGATCAAAGAAGGAGAATACGTGTCGATCGCGGGCCCATCGGGCTGTGGAAAATCGACGCTGCTCTCGATCCTCGGGCTGCTCGACTCGCCGACGACGGGATCGTATTCGCTAAACGGGCGCGGTGTGGCGGAGCTCTCCGTATCGGATCGCGCGCGCATTCGTAACCGGGAGGTGGGTTTCGTCTTCCAGAGCTTCAACCTGATCGGCGATCTGAATGTGTACGAGAACGTCGAGTTGCCGTTGACCTACCGGGGTATGCCGACGGCCGAGCGCAAGCTGAAGGTGACCGAGGCGCTCGAGAAGGTGGGCATGGGGCATCGCGTCAAACACTATCCGGCGCAGTTATCCGGTGGTCAGCAGCAGCGCGTGGCGGTGGCACGGGCGCTTGTCGGAGACCCGTTGATCCTGCTGGCGGACGAGCCGACGGGGAATCTCGACTCCCGCAACGGCGAGGCCGTCATGGATATGTTGGACGACCTCCATGAAAGCGGAGCGACCATCTGCATGGTTACACACGACGACCGTTATACCCGCCGTGCCGATCGCACCGTACACCTGTTTGACGGGCGCATCGTGGACGAGAGCACACAGGTGTCGGTATGAAGACGGTCATCCAGGATCTTCGCTTCGCCTGTCGCACGTTTGCGAAATCGCCGGGGTTCACGCTGGCTGTGGTGGTGACGCTGGCGCTGGGGATCGGCGGCAACACAATCGTGTTCAGTGCCGTCAGCGGCATGTGGATCAAGTCATTGGACTTTTCCGAAGCCAATCGATTGGTGTTGCTCTTCTCCTCGAACCCGGCACTGGCCTCTGCGAACCCGACTTACGGATGGGATCGTTCCAACGTGTCCGCCAACAACTTCTTCGATTGGCGGGCGCGCAGCAGTACTTTTGTCGACATGGGCATCTGCCGGTATGCGACGTACAACCTGACCGGCACGGACCGCCCCGAGCGTGTCATCATGGCCCGGGCTTCCGCGAGTCTTCTGCCTACGCTTGGCTACGATGCGATGCTCGGGCGTTTGTTCACCGAAGACGAGGACCGGCCCGGTAGCGACCGTGTACTTCTGCTTTCGGAACGTTACTGGAAGAGCCGGTTCGATGCGGACCCTGATATTGCCGGGAAGACCATCTCCCTGGATGACATTCCTTTTACCGTGATCGGCGTGCTGCCGCGCGAGTTGGAACTGGCCTGGGGACGCTTCCCGGGTGTGTGGGATTACTTCGACGTATGGGCGCCGTTTGCATTCAGCCCCTCTGAATTCGGCCGGGGGCATCGATCTTACCGAGCCATCGGCCGGCTCAAACCGGGTGTGACCATTGCTGCGGCACAGAGCGAAATGACGGGCATCGCGGCCCAGTTGGCGCAGGCCTATCCTCAAACCAATCGCGGCTACACCGTGAATGTCATGGGGATGGTGGATGGACTCCTGGGTCCGGAAAGCAAGTCCGCACTGGTGACGTTGTCGTTGGCCGTCGCATTCGTACTCTTGATTGCCTGTGTCAACGTGGCCAATTTGCTATTGGCGCGGGCTAACCTACGTGAACATGAGTTCGCGATTCGTTCTGCCCTTGGCGCGGGACGAGGAAGGCTGGCACGCCAACTACTTACGGAGGCCGCCGCACTCGCGGCAATCGGTGGCGTGGTGGGCTTGCTCTTGGCCTACTGGGGCATCGACCTTCTGGTCGCCGTGTTGCCGGACACGGTCCCTCGAAAGGATCAGATCGGTGTGGACGGAAGCGCGTTGCTTTTCACGACCGTCATATCGGTGTTGGTGGCTATCGCGATCGGGTTGGCTCCGGCGATGCGGTCGCCCAGCGCGGCGGAGACGCTGAAGAGCGGCGGTCGGGCCGTGTCGGCCGGTCGTTGGAAGCGACTCGGGCTGGACCTGTTAGTGGTTGGTCAGGTGTCGTTGGCGTTGGCGCTGGTTACCTGTGCCACGCTGATGATGAAGAGCTTCGTACATCTGCGCGACCTCGATCCCGGATTCAATGCGCAACATGTTCTCACGATGCGCACGAGCCTTCCCGAGCAACGGTATGCCACATCCGCGCAGCGGAGATTGTTCTTTGACAGTGTATTGGCGAACATGCGCGCTGCGGGTGAGGTGGATGAGGTGGCGGCCGTGTCAACGCTGCCGTGCGACGGGTTGGACACCTGGTCGCGCTGTACGGTCGAGGATCGCCCTGCGGTCGATACGCAGGAGACGCAACTGGTCGGAACCGTTGTCATCACGCCCGACTACTTCGAGGTTTTGGGCATGACCCTGTTACGGGGGCGAGGGTTCACCGAGGTCGACGGACCCGATTCGGAGCAAGTGGTCGTTGTTTCACAGAACCTGGCGCAGCATGACTGGCCCGGTACGGACCCGATCGGTAAACGGCTCAAGTACGGTGATCAGGATTCGAAAGCTCCATGGCTCACCGTGGTTGGCGTGGTGGCGCCGATCAAGCAGACGGGCTTCGGTCGCGAGGCGCGTATGGAGACGTATCGGCCCTATGCACAGGTTCCTCATCGGACCATGACCATCGTGGCCCGTACGACGACGGCGCCTCGGGCCGCATGGCTGCCAACACGTGCGGCGATTCGTAGCGTCGATCCGGACCAAGCGGTTTATCGCGTACGCACCATGGAGGAAGTTGTGCATCGCGAGGTCGCCCCATTGGGTGTGGTGGCCGGGCTGCTCGGCGGTTTTGCGTTTGTCGCGCTGACGCTGGCATCGGTCGGGTTGTATGGGTTGATGGCCTATACAGTCAGCGGTCGTACCCGAGAGATCGGCGTACGGATGGCACTCGGGGCGCAGTCTCGCGACGTGCTGCGGTTGATCCTCGGCAGGTCACTCCGGCTCACCTTGTACGGCGTTCTCGGCGGCGTGGCGGCGGGCCTTTTGCTCGGACGTGCGCTGGAGGTGTTAGTGTTCGATATTTCACCTTCCGACCCGGTGACATTTGTTCAGGCGACCGTCGTGCTTTCGCTCGTCGCACTGCTGGCGAGCTACATTCCGGCGCGGCGCGCAACCAAGGTCGATCCGATCATGGCATTAAGATGCGAGTAGGGGTTTGATCATGAGAGCCATCCTGCAGGACATTCGCTTTGCATTTCGCATGCTGGCGAAGAGACCCGGCACTACTACCGTCATCATTGTGACACTTGCTTTGGGAATTGGCGCCAATGTGGCTGTCTTCAGTGTCGTGGATGCCGTGCTTGTCAAGCCGATGCCAGTGGCCGACCCGGAAGGTCTCGTGCGCTTGTGGGCGACGAACACGCAACCGTCGTCGGAAGGTGTGTGCGCCGTGAGCGCGGTGAACTGCATGGACTGGCGCGACCAGTCAGAGAAGCTCGACGATCTCGCGGTGTTTCAAGAGGACGAGTACGACCTCACCGGCGGGGACCAGGCAGAGAAAGTCGGCGTCGTACGCGCCACGGCCAACCTTTTGCCGATGTTGGGGGTCGAAGCGAGTCTCGGTCGCTTGCACACTTCATCCGACGACACCTCCGGCGCGCAGCGTGTAGCGGTGTTGATGGATGGTCTGTGGCAGCGCAGCTTCGGAGGGATCCCGGATGCGATCGGTCAGACGATCGTGCTCAACGGGGAACCCTACACGATCATCGGTGTACTTCCGGCGGACCTGGACCGCGCTTGGGGCACGGAGGGAATCGATGTCTGGGTCCCACTCTGTATCGATCTATCGAGCACCAGTCGATCGTCTCGCTCATACGAATCGATAGCCAGGCTGAAAGCAGGCGCAACGCTTCAAGAGGCGCAAACCGAAATGAATACGATCGCTGCCCGTCTCGCCACGGCATATCCAAACAGCAACGCCGATCGCGGTGTGTGGGTGCAGCCGTTTTCGGAAAGCATGGTTAGCAGGGAAACTCGAATCGCGCTGAAGGTCCTATTGGCGGCGGTCGGCTTTGTATTGATGATAGCCTGCGCGAACATTGCCAACCTTCTGCTGGTCCAGTCGGCGTCGCGAAAGAAGGAACTGTCAATCCGCGTTGCGGTGGGTGCTTGCAGAATGCGTATTGCGCGCCAGCTTTTTACCGAGAACGCGATTCTAGCGGTGGTGGGTGGGTCATGTGGTCTGTTGGTGGGAATGTGGATGGTCGGTCTCCTCGCCGTCCTGCTTGCCGGCTTTCTGACGCATCCCGAGGAGATTCACGTCAACGGCCGCGTGCTGGCGTATTCATTGGCAGCATCTTGCGGCGCGGCCTTGCTTTTCGGACTTTATCCAGCGTTCAGTCGCGCTAACTCGAGTCTCGGTGAGGCGATCAAGGTGGGTGTCGGCAGAACAACTTCCGGCCCTTCGCGGTCCCGCATGCAGAGTGGCTTGATCGTTTCGGAGGTGTCGCTGGCACTACTACTTGTCGTATGCACGGGTCTCATGGCCAAGAGTCTGCTGGCCTTGCGATCTGTGGAACTCGGATTCGATCCGACCGGTCTGCTTACCATGCAAATCGACTTGCCGGCACAGCGCTATGCCAAGTCTTCGCAACGGGCCGGCTTTCTCGACAGCGCGTGCGAGGCCATCGCGGCGCTTCCCGGGGTCGAGGTCGCCGGTGCTGTAAGCGAGCTTCCGCTGGGCGGCGACGTCCGCGCCACGTACATCACAATCGAGGGCCGCGCGCCTGACGAAAGCGGCCATCGCGACATCACTAATCTCGTGGCTGCGACACCGGGGTACTTCGAGGCCATGAAGATACGCCTCCTCGGTGGGCGCCTGATTCAAGTGTCCGACGTTCGTGACTCAGCCGTCGCCGTCATCAACAAGGCCATGGCAGACAAGTTTTGGCCGAACGACGATGCGGTCGGAAAACGGCTTCGCATGGGATCCGTCAAGAAGCCCGGTCCATGGCGTACGGTAGTGGGTGTGGTCGACAATGTCCGGCACGTCCATATCAAAGGGCAGCCAGAATGGCAGATGTTCCTACCCTACACACAGTGGTCTCCATCGAGTATGGCACTGATCGTGCGAACGGTCGACACGCCGATGACCATGGTGGCGTCGGTACGTGATGTGCTCCGCCGGCTCGATCCCGATCAACCCGCCTATAGGATTCGACCGATGATTGATGTCGTTTCCAACTACACAGTTCGCAGCAGAGTGTGCACGGGATTGATGGGGGCGTTGGCCGCAATAGCACTATTACTTGCCAGTGTCGGCCTCTACGGCATCATGTCCTACGGCGTGTCGCAGCGAACACGTGAGATCGGCATTCGCATGGCGTTGGGAGCCGCACGTGTGACGGTGCTCCGCTTCGTACTCAAACGGTGCCTGGTACTCTGCTTGCTTGGTATTCTCGTCGGACTCCCACTTTCTATGCTAGCCACGCGAACGTTGACTTCTCTGCTATACGAGGTCAGTCCGGTCGATCCAACCACATACATAGGTGTCTCCATGCTCCTTCTCTCAGTGTCACTACTGGCCGGGTACCTCCCCGCACGACGCGCGACCAAGGTTGATCCGATGGTGGCCCTGAGGTGTGAATAGGAGATATCGGTGAATTCGATTCTGCAGGATACTCGAGTGGCGATTCGCATGATGGCGAAAAATCCGGGGTTTGCCGTGGTGGTGATCGTGACGCTCGGTCTGGGCATCGGTTTGAACACGGCGATCTTCAGCCTCATCAACGCCGTCCTGTTTCGCCCACTCCCATTTGACGATGTCGAGCAACTCGTCGAGTTGAACCGCGGCGATCTGGATGACTTCTTCTCCTACCCGGATTACCTGGAATATCGCGATCGAAGCGGGATCTTCAGCGAGCTTTCCGCGTGGAGCTACGCGCCGTTCAGCATCGGCACCGGGGACGCGACGGAGCTGCGTTTCGGGCAGATCGTTACCGGGAACTACTTTTCGGCACTGCAGGTAAGCGCACATCGCGGGCGTCTGCTGACGCCGGAGGATGACAAGGTCGCGGGGCGCCATCCGGTGGCCGTCATCAGTTACGGTTACTGGCAAGGCAACTACGGCGGTGATCCATCCTG
>Ga0055451_10000890_pt1 | contig 12079 bp, 11 predicted proteins | sample China_Galinas_PW_3_FD_57745 | JGI IMG/M metagenome (GOLD analysis project Ga0055451, IMG submission 57745) | Wetland microbial communities from San Francisco Bay, California, USA, that impact long-term carbon sequestration - China_Galinas_PWB_D2 | ecosystem: Environmental > Aquatic > Marine >... | reverse complement strand
GGACAGCTGCGAGTCCGCGACCTTCTCGGACTTCCACTCGACGATCGAGACGACCTCGCGTTCGCCTTCGATCTGCCGCAGCCCCGTGATCTCGAAACCCGGAGGCAGGATCTCGCCGAGACCGTCAAGAGCCGCTCGGAAAGCCTGCCGACCCTCGAGGACGTCGGTCTGCCCCGGCATGATGAACGTCATGCCCTCCACGTAATCGGCCACCAAGGTGTCGAAGTCTCCGGCACCGACCGCGTCCCAGCCTCGTTGTACGATGTCTGCCAAGCTCATTGGTCTCGTCCTTTCCGTTGCTGCGCCGTTCGCGCTATCAGCTGTCGCGGCATCGTATCGCCGCCGGACCGAGAGCGTACGAAGCACGGGGGAAGAGCCGCGTTGGCCTGCTAGCGCACGCTGAGCGAGATGGAACTCGCTATTGCAGCGCGATGACGGCCGGCGTCGAAAGCCGGTCGGTCCGACCGCGCACCAAGGCCTGCACCGCGAGCGGCAAGCCGCGTAGTGCCGGAAGGCTCGGCACCGGCACGGTGGTTCGGCGATGACGACCAGAGCCGAACGAGCCCGCATCGAGGACGAGTGCGCTCGTGGTATCGAGCCAGAGCTGCCCCCAAGGCGTAGCCGCAGGCACCGACGGCATCGCACCGAGCAGCACGAACGCGTGATAGACCGGATTGAACCCGTCGCGATCGCGGTTGCTGCCATAGAGGACGGCCTCCCACGACAGCGCGACCGCGCCACCCTGCATCGCCGCCCCGGCCATCGGCTCTTCGCTCATGAACTCCCGCTCTCTGCGATCCACGGACGAATCGGGATAGACATAGATCGACGTCCATCCGTCGTAGGCTTCGATGCCGAGGTTCAGGATCAGCAGACACGCCTGGAACGCGATCACGTAGCGCATGAGTTCGGTCAGCTCGCAGCCTCCAACGCCTTCGATCTGCTTCTCCGCGAGGAACAACAGCACAAGCTCGCGCAGGTGCGGTGGAAGCCGGGAGGGGAGCGCGCGGGGGCACTGGCCGGTGTGGAGCCGGACCCGAGCATCGCGCGAACACGCGAGGTTGCTCCGCTGGCTACCGGAGCTGCACGAAGTGCGCCTGCGTCGGCGGTGTCGTCGTCGTGCGGTCGCCGTGCGTGAACAGCATTCCGGGGACGCCGATCGGCGCCGCGCTGTACGGGCGCTCGATGCTCGTCAGCCAGTTCGGCAGCTTCGGGTCCGGTGTCGAGATCGGGGTCACGGCCCAGGTCTTGCCGCCGTCACGCGAGACCATCACGACGACTTCCTGGGACGGGTCGCCGAACCAGATCGAGTAGTTCGGGGCGATCGTCGATGCCGTGACGTAGAGCGTGCCGGCGGCGTCGAAGGTCACGGAGCCGCCGGCAAGGCGACTGTTCGGTTGTTCGGCCTGCAGGTGGGGAAGCAGGTTGATCGATGTCCATCGCTGGCCGTCGTGGTGCCACAGCAGCATCGAGGCGTTTTCGAGGTGCGCGACGAGGATCCATGGGTGACCGGACCGGTCGACGACGCAGTTGGTCACGCGCATGTCGAGCGTGCTGCCCTGCTCGACCATGCAGTTGGATGTCGGGTTGGCCGGGAGCTGGATCGCGACTCCGGCCGCGTTGGTCCAGCGCACTCCGTCGGTCGAGCGCAGGTAGCCGACCGAGTGCCCGCGGTTGTTACGCGGCTGGTCGTAGATCTGGAACGCGAGGTGCAGGGTTCCCTTCGAGTCGACCGCGAGCGAGTTGCCGAAGTGCGTGTAGCTGGCCGCATACCCCGCTTCGACGAGGATTCGCTCCTTGCTCCACGAGCCGTTCTTCGGCTTGTTGCGGTAGCACAGCCGCCACTGGCTCTTGTTCGACGGCTGGTCGGTCCCGCCGCGGTAGACGAGGTGCAGCGTGTCGGCGCCGTCGCAGACGAGGCTCGGGTACGTGTTCTTGCCCGCGATCGTCGTCGTGGTCGACCATACCGATGCGTCGTCGGGTTTCGTCGAGGAACGATATTGGAACGGCGCGTGGTGGGGGCCGAACACGACATGCAGCGTTCCGCGACTGTCGCGCGTCAATGCCGGTCCGCCGTGGTTGTCGGTTCCGATGCCGAGCAGGACGGACGTCGTCCATTGCTTCGTGCTGTGCGTGTAGGTCGCGATCCGCGCGTGCGCCGGCGCATCGAGCCAGCAGACGAAGCTCTTGTCACCCGAGCGGACGATCTTGTTGCTCATCCAATACGCGGTGGCGCGGGTCGATCCGGCCGTCGAGATGACGGCTCTGTCTGCGAGCGTGATCGCAGGACCGACGGTCGCCTTCCCGGCGTTGCTGACGATGAACGGCGGCGTCAGCGTCGAGTCGACGGCCAGCAGCTGGTGGAACACGGCTAGGCCGATCAGCCCGGACGAGGTCGGATTGCGATACGCGACCGCGAAGTCTCCGCGCGCCGAGCTCGCACCTGCGACCGGGATGTCGGGACTCGACCACAACGTGCAGCCCTTCATCCCGAGCGCGCCGAGATCGAACGGCAGGATCTTCCGTTGGAACCAGTGGGTATCGGAGAAGCCCATGTAGAGCACGGACGGCGTGCTCGGCGTCAGGTTGACGACTCGGACCTCGGTCGAGCCGCCGACCCGATGGTTACCGCTGCCGGTGAGCGCCGGCGTTCCGAACTTACCCGGGCAGCCGCGGCCGAAGGTCGTGTAGGTGCCCTGCGCGGGCGTGGCGATCGCGAGCGCGAGGATCGCGGCGGGCGTGACACGGACTACCGATATAGATCGCATGGGTCGGGACTCTCGTTGCATGTTCTGTCTCAGGGACGAAACATGCAACCAAGATGACCCTCGCCCCGACCGAGTTCGAGAAGAATGTCTCTGAGACTTTCTTCTGGATCAAGGCCCGACGGATGAATCCAATCGATGATGTCGCGACAGCGTGACCGGTACGATGCGATCGCGGAAGCCGGCATTCAAAGGCACGAGACCGGCGAAGGCGTGGCCGTGGCCAACCGTGGTATGCTGACCCGCGTGCTGATCAACCTCGCAGACAACGCGATCAACCTCAGCCCGAGTGGGGGCGAGGTCACGATTGCGGGCGAGTTGCACGGCGGTTCGTGCTTCATCGTGAGGTTGCCGTGAGCCCTCCGCTGCGCGTGACGCGACGTCGATTCCTCGCCGACTCGGTCGGCGTAGCAGTTTCGTACGGCACGATCCGTGACTACGGCGGTGACTACGGGCTCGGCATCACGATCCGGCGCGAGGTCCTGTGGAATGGCAGGGACGGCGGCTCGATCTGGTTCCATCCGCGGCCGTGCACGATGCCGGGACCCGGAAAGCCGTCGGTGTTGATGACGCTCCAGTCGATCTCCGGCTCGGACTACTTCGGCCCCGTGCACTGGACGCGGAGCGACGATCGCGGCCGCACGTGGCGGGATCCGGTGCCGGTCGCAGCGCTTGGTCGCCGCGCCGTCGAAGGTGGGAAGCAAGAGGGGGTCTGCGATGTCGTTCCGCAGTATCACGAGCCCACCGGGACCGTGCTCGCGATCGGTCACAACGTCTACTACCGCGCTGGCAAGCTGACGCAGAAGTCCCACAATCGGTTTCCGGTCTACGTCGTCGGCGACGGTGCCGGGAAGTGGTCGGAAAGGCGCAAGCTCGAGTGGGACCACGACGGGATTGACGGCATCTACACCTGCGGCTGCAGCGAGCGGCTGGTGTGCGACGACGGCGACGTGCTGATGGCCGTTTCGTACGGTCCGGCCAGCCGTCGCGATCGCGCCGTTTCGAGCTTGCGTTGCCGGTTCGATGGGGAGCGCCTGTCGGTCGCGAAAACCGGATCGGAGCTGCGGCTCGCCAAGGGCCGTGGCCTGCTCGAGCCGAGTCTCGTCCATCACGAAGGCCGCTTCTGGATGACGATTCGCGCCGAGGACGGACACGGCTACACGTCGGTGTCCGACGACGGGCTCTCGTGGGCGAAGATCACGCCGTGGGCGTGGGACGACGGCGAGCCGTTGACGATGTCGACGACGCAGCAACACTGGCTGCGGCTCGGCGAGGAACTGTGGCTCGTCTACACGCGCCGTACGGCGACCAACGCCAAGGTCATGCGCTATCGCGCTCCGCTGTTGATGGCGCGCGTCGACGTCGCGAAACGCCGCCTCGTGCGCGCGAGCGAGCGCGTCGTGATTCCGCTCGCCGGGGATCCGAAGGGTGCGCCCCAGCACGTCGCGCGTCTCGGCAACTTCCACACACTGCGCATCGACACGAGCGAGTCCTGGGTGACCGTCGGAGAGTCGCGGCCGACGCGGAAGTGGAAGGGCGATACGCTGCTCGCACGGATTCGGACCTGACCTGCAGCGCGCTGTGTCTCGCCGGGCACATCGCAGCGGCAAGTCACGATCCGCGCGCCAAGCGACTCGGCTTGCGAGGGCCTCACGAGTCCATTGCGAGTTCGAGAAGAATGTCTCTGAGACTCTCTTCTTGATCAAGGCCCCGACTGGTTCCGAGACCGCAGCGTTTACCCACTCGTGCCCGTCCGGGGGTCTCGTGTTCGGGGTTGCTCGTCCCCGCTAGCGTCTCGTGCAATGTCTCGCTCGAACAATCGGTACCGCCTGCGTCCGATGTCAGCATCATGTCCCATCGGTTACGCTGTACGTGCAGTCGCTCGTGGTCCACGGCCCAGCGCTCGCGAGTTGGAGGTTCTCGAACGTGCTCGCTGCGCGGCCCCTAAGCTCTGTCTGGCAAATGCCGTGAGGCATTTGTCAGACAGAGCCCCCGTGCCCGTGCCCGAGGCGGCCGTCAGGCGCGAGTTCGACCACCGGTGCCGGCTTGGGAAGCTCGAGGTCGATCGGTTGTCCTCCGATCGTGAACAGCCGGGCGGGAGTCTCGCCACCGAGCAGCAGCCTGTCGTCACCGACCCACGCCACGGAGGTGCAGTTCTTCCTCACGAAGTGAAGCGGCACGCGCCCGACCGGGTTTCCCTCGAGGTCCCAGCGCACGAAGCGCCCGTTGTTGCCGGCGGTGACGATCGTCGCCGGCAATCACCATGTCGCCGGCGCGGCTGATCCGCGCAACTCCGATCTGGATCCCGTCACCGACCTGAACGTGACCAAGCTGCTCGCGAGTGGCAGCATCGAAGAGGTAGAGGTCGCCGTGCTCGTGGCCTCAAACACCGCCTGCCGTCGGCCGAGAACCCTGCACTCGAGATCCATGCCCCAAGGTCATGACGCCACACTTCGCGGGCTGCGCGCCCCGCGGCGTCGACGCGGGGCGCGCTGTCCGCGTCGGAGCCCGAGCTTCCCTAGGATCGCGGCCCAACGAACCGCGGTGTTTGCGCTAGCCTCTGTCCTTCGCGCCGTTCCTCGATGGAGCCAGACGATGTTCGTTCCTGCCTGCGTGACCGTGCTCTGCGCCGGGTTCGCGTTCCAGACGCCCGACGCCGGTCGCCAGCGAATCCTCGGCGAGGTCCAAGGGCGTAACGGGAAGCCGTGGGTCGGAGCGGTCGTGACGCTCGTCGGGCACTCGAGTCTGACGCGCGCCGGACTCGCGCGCGACGATCGGATCGAGCTCAGGACCAATACGCGAGGTCGGTTTCGTGCGCGGATCCTGTCCGACCACGTCTACGAGGTGTGGGGCGCATCGAGCGCGGACACCGGCGCGCGAGTGACTCGCATGGCGACCGCCGTCGTGCCCGGCAAGCACATCGTGCTCGTCGAAGCCGATCCCCAGCCGACGGCGCTGACGCTCGAAGTGTACGGGCTCGCTGCGTGGAAGCCGCGCGGCATGCGGCTCGAGGTCGCGGGCCGAATCGTGCGACCCGACGCCGAAGGCAAGGTCGTGCTACCGCGGGGGCCCGGCCAGTATGTCTTGCTCGACGGTTGGGTCGGCGATCGGCGGATCTTCCGGCGTTCGATCACGCAGATGACCGAGCAGCGCAAGCTGATCGCGCAAAAAGCTGCCGAGCCGAGCGGTGAGCCGGTCGCCGGGCTGCCCGATGTCGCGAAGCTGCCCGCCGCCGCGGTCGACGTCGAGCGCGTGTTGGTCCCCCCGCCGCTCGAGGTCACGATCCGTGTCCTCGACAAGGCGAGCAAGAAGCCGGTCGCAGGCGCGCATGTCATCGGAACACGCCAAGGCGCCGAGGGCTGCGAGCTCGTGACCGGCGCCGACGGCGAGGCGCACGTCGTCATCGCGCACCCGATCGATGCGTTCGGACGGCACAACGAGAATGCGCGCAATGAGTACTTCGTCCAGGCCCCCGGGTACGCGCTTGCGCGGACCGGCTGGAAGATCTCGCGGTTCGTTCGCACGCCGCCGTTGCGCGAGGCCGACATCGAGGACGGGCGCGCTCCGGTGCTCGAAGTGGAGCTCGACAAGGGGTTCAAGTTCGATGGCAAGGTGTTGTTGCCCGAGGGCATGGCGGCGAACGGATTGCGTGTCATCTACGACCTGTACGCCGGCGAGACGCAGGGAAAGAACCGCTACCGCACGATCCATGTCGGTGTTCGCGAGGCCGAGGTCGGCGATGATGGGACGTGGCAGATTGCGGGGCTTGGCCCGCAGCGCACGAAGATCGAGGCGGAGCTCGTGCTGCCGGAGCCGTTGCTCGCGACGCTCTGCAAGGACCGGCCGCCGCTGCCGACCGTGAGCCAACTGCCGCTGGCGTTGCCGGGTCTCTATCGGAACAGCAAAGACTTCGAGAAGACCTACGACCTTCGCAGCCTGCATGCAGTCGATGTCTCGGTCGAGTTTCCGGACGGCCGGCCTGCCGAGCATGCCCTCGTCCGCGTGCGGCAGAAGAGCGACCAATCGTCGGGCACGTCGAGGATTGCCCAGGATCTGCGCTGTGACAGACGCGGGCGTTGCCGCGTGGTCACGGTGGCCAAGGAAACGCGGTTGTTCGTGCGCACGAGCACGCACTATGCCGTCGCTGTGCTCGGACAGGCGAGCTCCGCAACCGTTAGGGTCGAGCCGATGGCGTGGTTGCGCGGGCGCGTCGTCGACTCGAAGAACGAGCCGGTCTTCGGAGCAATGATCCGTGTCCATTCGGTAGGGGGCTGGGTCGGCAGCACGCTCGACTGGACGAGCTGGAACCTGCAAGCGCTGTCGGGGATCAGCGATTCGCAAGGGCGCTTCTCGCTGCGCTGGGTCCCGACCCCCGGGACGACCTACAAGCTCCGTGCTCATGTCAGGGTCGGTCGCAACCAACTGCAGAGCGCCGAGACGGTGCGGCTCGAGAAGAGCTCGGTCGACGATGCCGTGTTCACGATCGGCGCCGACGTGCAGGCGTTGCGCAAGCAGAAGTGACCGCCGAAGGCAGCGAGGACCGGGAGATTCCGGATCCTGAGTGCGTGGATGGCGCGGCACGCCGAGCGCCATGGCATCGCGTCGGGCCAGTCGGGCGCGATCTGTTTCGTGCAGAGGTTCGATTCATCGCGCTGATGATCGATCCGGCATCCAACGGCCTGCGCATGGTGTTCTCAGCGGATGGACCAGATCGATCGCAAGATCGTCCTCTATCACGGCCTCGAAGCGGTAGGAGCTCAGGGCCTGTTCGCACGGCTTGCGCGTGGCGGCGGCGTCCAGACCAGCGAGCAGCGCGGCGGCGCTCGATTCGTCTCGCGCAGAGTCTCCCGCAGACGGTCACCGTGGGGCGGGCAATGGGTAGCGGACTCGAGTTCGGCGAGCAGGTCCTGGCTGGCGGCATCGCCCATCGCCGCGAACGCGTCCGTCGCGCGCCACGCCGCGACCAGGTCCTCGCTCCAGAAGTCGGCCGCCCATCGCCTCGCCGACCGCAACCGATGACGCCTCGAACCGAACAGCCCCATGGCGAGCCTCACCCGAAGAAGCGCTGATCGCGCTACCGCGTGCCCGCGACCTCGCGCTCGAGCACGCGGGGGTCGACCTGCCACCAGAAGCCGGTCGAGTCGACGAAGCAGATCCGGTCGTGCTGCTTCGCGTACCACGCCGCCCAGTCGTCGTCCTTCGGATAGATGTCAGGGTGTACGTAGCGCTTCAAGCAGCGACGCGCGCGTTCCCGGTCTTCGCCTTTGCCTTCTCGCGCCAAGGCGATCCAGCGTTCCAGGCTCTTGCGTTCGTTGTTCGGCGTGCCGAGTGCTTGCGCGTCCCGGTCCACGTCGAACAGCCAGCCGTACTTCGCGTCCTTGGGCATGCCCGGCTTGCCGGCGTAGACATAGGGTAGGTTCGTCTTCACGAATTCATCCGCGGCTTCGAACGTGCGTTCGAACCCCTTGCGCAACGCCGGGACGAGGCTGCCCGGAAAGTGTTCCTGCACGCCGCGCAGGTACGGCTTGGGCCGGTGACGGCCTAGCCACGTGAACACCCGGAACTTCTCGCGCGTCACGCACACGAACGGCACCGTGCGGCTATCGCGCTTGCTGTGCATGTAGTAGAGCGTGTTGACGAGGCTCTGCTTGGCGCCGTCGGTCATGCGCGCCGGGTCGACCGAGTAGCCCCAGTAGAAGTAGCGGCCCTGGCGCGCCAGCGAGAGGCTGCCGAGCGCCTTGCCGCTGTGGGCTTCGGCGATGTTCTCGAACCCCGGGACGTCGGTGAAGAAGCCCTCGTGAGAGACGAGCGTCGGGTTCCACCCGTTCGGCTTCGTTTTCTCGAACTTCGCGAGGCGGTATCTCGCAGGCACTCCCTCCGGGTAGAGCGGTGACCGGAAGCCCTTGTAGTGCTCGGGGCGCTCCGCTTCCGTCCACTCGAACTTCGCTGGCTCGGGGTGCTGGAAGACCGCATGCTGCAGGGCCAACCCGTGGCCCAAGTGATCCATGCAGATTCATATGTAGCCCGACGTCATCGCGATGCCGTGACTCTCGATCAGTTGGGTGCCGAGGAAGCCGACGGCAACGATCGGCGCCTTCGTCTTCGGAAAGCTCCTGGCCTTGCGTCCGCCCTTGCCGTCCTCGCGGAACAGCTTGGACACGGCGAGCACGACGTCATGGCGGTCGCACGCCGCAGCATCCACCTCGTCGTACGTGGTCGGCGTGACCGCGAATCCCCGGTTTCGGAGGAACTTCGCGATCCGTTCCGCGTGCTCGTCAGCGCTCGAGGTAACGACCAGCACGCGCACTGGCGTGATCTTGCCGCGAATCGCCAACTCGATCGGAGGCAGGCACTGCAGCGGATCGCAAACCATCAAGTCCAGAGTGGCGGCGACCGTGTTCGCGTCCTTGCCGGGCCGGATCCACTGTTCGATACGCACGCGCCCGTGCAGCTCGCCGTCAATGTCGGGGGGCAGCCGCAGCTTCCCGACGGCGGCAATGCCGCAGTCCTTCGCGAGACGCAGTCGGATCGGCTCTCCGCCACCGACGTCTCGCGCGTACGCATGCCAGCTGCGGTCGAGCTCCAAGTCGACGACGAGGCGCGCGTGGTCGGCCCACGCGCTCACGGAGAACGGTGCATTGGGCGGCGCGCCGGTGACAGCGAGCTCGTGTTGGGCGCGCAGCAAACTCGCGATGAGGCACAAGAACAGCGGGAGCAGGCCTGACTTCCGCACGAACGATGCGACGACGATCATGCACGGAGTATAGCGGTCCGCGGCGTGTGCCGTTACGGCAACTGCCAGCGCACGGCGGCTACGGAAGAAATGCCCCGCTCTCAGCGAACGACTTCGATGACCGCATCGCGAATCGACTCACCTGTGATCTGCAGCGCATTGGGCAGCTGCACGTCAGCGCCGCGCTGGAGATTGTGATCTACCGAACGCGTCGACATGCGAGGACGACGTGTCCCGAAATGCCCCACGGAGCTGGTTCATGGGGCAGGGTTACCCGAGTCGGCGACGGCCTGCTAGGCCTTCTGGACGAGCCAGATCGTTGGCTTACCAACGACGCCGGAGCCCTCCATCACTTCCTTGAGCCGAGGCGACTGCGCGAACTTCTGGGCCGCGTCGAGTGTCTCGAAGTCGTGCCACACGGTCACGTCGTTCGGATCGCCTGCGGCCTGGAACACGGCATCACCCGTGACTCCCATACCCTTGCGCTCCTTGTCGAACGAGTCGTAGCCCTTCTTCCACTTGGAGAAGTCGTTGACGGGGTGGCGAGCAAACATGCGGATCATTCTCGTATCCTCCTTTCGCTTCCGTTGTGCGCTCGATGCGACAGCAGTCCAGCGGCTCACGGAACGGTCGGAGACTCTGCAACAAGCGGACCGGCTCCGTCAGCGCGTCGCTCGCAGCACGATCGCAAAGACGTTGGTGTGGTCTCGGACTCCGGCTGCTGGCATTTTCTCGGATCGCGATCTACTACGCGGCAACACAGGCTGACTCAGCATGGCTCGGAAGTGAGTGGCCCGACAGAGCTCGTCGCAGTCGAGGCGGGTTCTGTCCATTTCAAGGCTTGGCCAAGCCGGAACGATCTCATCAGGCAGGTCTACATGATCTGGCGCTATCCACGCTGCGATCGAAACCGCAGGAAAGTCTGCAGCGACCCGCCTCTCGGCAATTCGGTCCGGAACGCGGTCCGGAATGCCAGCGCGCCGGTGACAGTGCCGAAGCTCGCGGGGCTCCTCCTCGCCCTGCTCTCGGGCTGCGCCACGGGCCCGGATTTCCAGGCTCCGGAGGCCCCCAGGACGAAGCAGTACGGGCACGAGCCGACCCCCCGGTCCACGGCCTCGGCAGCGGGGGAGCACGGGGAGGCCCAGCAGTTGCTCGCCGGGCGCGACATCCCCCTCGAGTGGTGGTCGCTGTTCCACTCCAAGGAGCTGGATGGCCTCGTCCAGCAGGGTCTCGCCGGGAGCCCCACCCTCGGCGCGGCGGTGGCCGCCCTCCAGGCCGCCAACGAGAACTACAGCGCCGTGGCGGGGACGGCCTACTTTCCGCAGCTCGACGCCTCGTTCGAGGCGAGGCGGCAGAAGATCACGGGCGCGACCTTCGGCGGCCGGGCTTTCACCTTCAACCTCTTCACCGCATCGCTGGCCCTGTCCTACGACTTGGACGTGGCCGGTGGCCAGTCCCGTGAGGTGGAGGCCGCGGGAGCGGAGGTGGAGTACGAGCGCTTCCAGCTCGAGGCGGCCTACCTCTCGCTGACCTCGAACATCGCCGCCGTTGCGATCCAGGACGCATCGCTGCGGGCCTCGGTCGCCGCGACCAACGACATCCTGAAGACCGAGCAGGAGCAGCTGGACATCGTGCAGCGCCGCTTCGAGCTCGGAGCGCTCACCCAGGCGGACGTCCTCGCGCAACGCACGCGGGTCTCGCAGACGCGCGTGCTGCTGCCGCCGCTCGAGAAGGCCCTGGCGCAGAACCGCCACCTCCTGGCCATCCTGCTCGGCAAGCTGCCGAGCGAGGCCACCCTCCCGGAGTTCGACCTCGCGAAGCTCAAGCTCCCCGAGGAGCTGCCGGTCAGCCTTCCCTCGGTCCTGGCGAAGCAGCGGCCGGACATCCGCGCCGCCCAGGCCCTGCTCCATCAGGCCTGTGCCGGGGTCGGGGTGGCCACGGCCGATCTCTACCCCCGAATCACGCTCACCGGGGAGGTGGGTAGCCAGGCGTCGCTGCTCGACGATCTCTTCAAGAGCGCGAGCCTCATCTGGGGCATCGGCGCGGACGTGCTGCAGCCGATCTTTCATGGCGGCGAGCTGCGCGCCCGCCGGAGGGCCGCGATCGCGACCTTCAACGTGGCCAGCGCCCGGTACCGCAACACGGTCCTGCACGCCTTCCAGGAGGTGGCGGACGTCCTGCACGCCATCGAATCCGATGCATCGGCCCTCGACGCCCAGGCTCAGGCGGCGACCGATGCGCGCAATTCCCTCCAGCTGGCGCAGGAGCAGCTGCGAGTCGGCGCGGTCAGCTATCTCACGCTGCTGGATGCACAGCGGCAGTACGAGCAGACGCAGGTCGCTCTGGTCCAGGCCCGGGCCGCGCGTTTTCTGGACACCGTGGCTCTCTTCCAGGCACTTGGAGGGGGCTGGTGGAACCGCGTCCATCCTCTCGATTCGACGGACGGGAACTGAGTGCCGTCAGATCGTCGCCTGCAGGAAGCTCATGAAAGCACCATCACGAAACACGCTAGAGCAAGAAGGCTAGCCCAACTTGAACAGTTGGAAGGAAATCGAGGCCGTTTTCGAGGCTCGTTGGAGTG
>Ga0055451_10000887_pt1 | contig 12090 bp, 12 predicted proteins | sample China_Galinas_PW_3_FD_57745 | JGI IMG/M metagenome (GOLD analysis project Ga0055451, IMG submission 57745) | Wetland microbial communities from San Francisco Bay, California, USA, that impact long-term carbon sequestration - China_Galinas_PWB_D2 | ecosystem: Environmental > Aquatic > Marine >... | reverse complement strand
CGCCAGCGTTCAATCTGAGCCAGGATCAAACTCTTCACTTCAAGTTTGCTTGGTTGCTTTAAGGAGCAACCGGATCCTTGCTCGATGATTACTGTCGAATTGACGTCCGTTTCCGGACATCCGACGCTCTCATCGAAATTTGCTGCATATGCAACACATCGACGCAAGCGCCCACACAAATTACCTGATCGAATTTTTAAAGAACTTTTGCCGGGAACGGTGCCCGACAAGGAGCGCAGATTATACGCGTGAATCGAGGGCCGTCAACAACTGAAATCAGAAATTTATCCAGTATGGAACGGCCCGCTACAACCCCGCTTCCGACACTGCAGGCAGTCGCAGCCGGGCCGCCTATTATAGCGCGAATCGGAACCGGCCGGCGGCTTTTTTCCAGCGGTTTCAGGCGCGGTGCAGCCGGCAGGCAAACCGCCCGGAAATGCTATATGATACTGTAATACATTGTATTTTTCAGGGCCTAGCAGATGGTCACCCGCGCCACCCGGCGTTTGCCGACCTGGATGACGTGGGTATTACCCGCTTTCAGCTCCAGGTTGCGGTCCGCCACGCGTGATCCGTCACAGCGAACCGCACCCTGGGCAATCATGCGAAATGCCTCGGAGGTACTGCCCACCAGCCCGGCCGCCTTCATCAGGCTGGCGATGCCCAGCCGCCCGGATTCCCCCGGCAGCGTCAGCTCGGGCATGTTCGCGGGCAACGCCCCTTTCTGGAAGCGCGCGATAAACGCCGCCTGTGCCGCCTCGGCCGCGGCGCGGTCATGGAAGCGCGTAACGATTTCCCGTCCCAGCTCGAACTTGATGTCGCGTGGATTGGCGCCTTGTTCCACGCTCCTGCGCAGGGCGGCGATCTCATCCATGGGACGGAAACTCAGCAATTCGAAGTACCGCCACATCAGCCCGTCGGAAATCGACATCAGCTTGCCGAACATATCGTCCGGAGCCTCGTTGATGCCGATGTAGTTGTGCAGCGACTTCGACATCTTCTGCACGCCATCCAGTCCTTCCAGAATCGGCATGGTCAGGACGGTCTGGGGCCTTTGACCGTAGTGTTTCTGCAGTTCGCGCCCCACCAGCAGGTTGAACTTCTGGTCCGTGCCACCGAGTTCGACGTCGGCGCGCATGGCAACCGAGTCATACCCCTGTATCAGCGGATAGAGGAACTCGTGTACCGCGATCGGCTGGCTGGCGGCGTATCGCTTGCTGAAATCGTCACGCTCGAGCATGCGCGCAACCGTGTATTTTGCGGCCACCTGGATCAGCGCTGCGGCATCCATTTCCCCCATCCACTGGGAATTGAACAGTACCGTGGTCCGGGCCGGGTCGAGAATCTTGAAAATCTGGTGTTCGTAGGTCGTCGCGTTGGCAAGCACGTCTTCCCGGGTCAGCGGTTTGCGCGTGATGTTCTTGCCGGTCGGATCGCCGATCATGCCGGTGAAATCACCGATCAGGAACAGTACCTCGTGGCCGAGTTCCTGGAACTGGCGCAGCTTGTTGATCAGGACGGTGTGCCCCAGGTGCAGATCCGGCGCCGTCGGATCAAAACCGGCCTTGACCCGCAGTGGCGTGCCGGCCTGCAGCCGCTCCACCAGTTCGGCCTCGACCAGCAGTTCCTCGACACCGCGCCGGATCAGCGCCAGTTCATCGGACATCGGCATTTGTGACTCGCTCCCGGTTCCTGAAGAGGCATGAAGGTTATCATATACAGTCGTGCCTTCACCGCGGCGGAACCCGGCCGCCGCAATTAAAGCTGATCGCCCTGCCCGGCGATAAACGGCAGTACGGCTGTTGACCGGAACGCGGTCTGCGATTAACGTACACCAAATCGTTACAAGGGCTTATCGTGATGCGAATGTCCATCATCAACCGCGACATGAGGGTTCCGGGCACGGCAGGCAACCGGATCAGAAAATGGCTCAACCCGGCCTACCTGGCCAGCGTCGCAGCTGCCCTGCTCATCGGCCTGACGCTGCTGTCGTTCGATCCGGACACGGCGCAGGCAACACGGCATTCCGTGCTTGCGATCCCTGGCCAGGGCTCGAGCAGCCTCGGGACCGGCAGCGCGGAACCGGGTGGCGCCGGCAGTCATACGGTCGCGCTGGATCTCCCCGCACAGGCCACAGACGCTCCGACCCCGTCCCCGCAGGAGCCGTGGCAGAAAGTCACCGTCAAAAGCGGGGACAGCCTGGCAGCCATCTTCGACCGCCTGGGGATATCGCCGCAGGAGCTGCACAACCTGCTGGCGGAAGAGGGAGCGACCCGGAATCTCAGAAAAATCTTCCCCGGCGAGACCCTGCGCATCATCACCGGCCCGGACCACCATCTGGTCAAGCTGAAGTACCCGATTGACCGTCTCAACACCCTGAAAGTCGTGCGCGGCAGTGACGGCTTCGATGTCAGCACGGTCACGCGCACCCCGGAATTCCGCACCAGGGTCGCCAGTGGCAAGATCGACAGTTCGCTGTTCCTGGCCGGCAGCAAGGCCGGATTGCCGGACAGCATGATCATGGAACTCGCGAGCGTCTTCGGCTGGGATATCGATTTCGCACTGGATATCCGCGCAGGCGACCGTTTCACCGTGCTGTACCAGGAAATGTATCTGGACGGCGAGAACATCGGTAACGGCACCATCCTTGCGGCAGAATTCATCAACCAGGGCAAACGCTACCAGGCCATTCGCTACACCGATGCCGGCGGCAACACGGAGTACTACTCACCGGATGGCAAGAGCATGCGCAAGAAGTTCCTGCGCACCCCGGTGGCATTCACACGGATCAGCTCGGGCTTCAGCCTCGGTCGCTGGCACCCCATCCTGAACAAGATTCGCGCCCACAAGGGCGTTGACTACGCAGCGCCCACCGGGACACCGATCAAGGCGACCGGGGACGGAAAAATCGTCTTCCGGGGCCGGAAGGGCGGATATGGCAATGTCATCATCATCAAGCACGGAGCCAGATACAGCACCCTGTACGGGCACATGTCGAAATTCCGGGGTGGCCTGGCGGTCGGCAGCCGCGTCAAGCAGGGACAGGTCATCGGCTACGTCGGCATGACGGGCCTGGCAACCGGTCCGCACCTGCATTACGAATTCCGCATCAATGGCGTTCACCGCGACCCGCTCCGTGTCAAACTGCCGGGCGCCGACCCGCTGGCAGCGAAATATCGTTCCGATTTCAGGCACAAGGCCCAAGCATTACTGGCCAAGCTCGACCTGGTTCGAGACGTCCAGGTTGCCAGCACCGAGTAACCCGGCCACCACCGGCAAGCCGCTTCCCATACCGGCAGGCTCGCACCGAACAGTGACCCGTCATCCACACCCCGGCCGTACACCGTCCGGCAACGGGCTGTATATCGGTCTGATTTCGGGTACCAGCATGGACGGCATCGATGCCGCCCTGGTGGAGTGCAGCGATGCGCAAACCCGGCTGATCGCCACCCACGCCGAACAGTACCCCGCGGCAGTGCACGGGCGCCTGGTCGAGGCAACACGGATCGAAGATCCGCTGGCAGCGGACCTCTCCCGGCTGGATGCGGAAATCGGTCGCGCCTTTGCCGCCGCCGCCAATGCCCTGCTGGCAGCCGCCGCCATCCGTCCTGAAGCCGTCACCGCCATCGGCAGTCATGGACAAACGATTCGCCACGCACCGGATGCAGCTCTACCGTACACCCTGCAGATCGGTAACCCGCGGCTGATCAGCGCCTTGACCGGAATCGACGTGGTGGCCGATTTCCGCACGCCGGACATGCAGGCCGGCGGCCAGGGTGCGCCGCTGGTGCCCGCGTTTCACCACGCGGTATTCGCCGCGCAGGAGCCACGGGTCGTGCTGAATATCGGCGGTATTGCCAACATCACGATCCTGCCGGACAGACAGGCCGGGCGGGTGAGCGGATTCGATACCGGCCCCGGCAACACCCTCATGGATGCCTGGGCACGACGCTCGCTGCATGCCCCGCTGGACCGCAACGGAGACTTCGCCGCCGCCGGCACGGTCATCGATGCCCTGCTGGACAGCCTGCTGGATGACCCGTATTTCAACCGGAATCCTCCGAAGAGTACCGGGCCCGAACATTTCAACCTCGAATGGCTGCTGGCCCGGAGCGCCGTGTCCGGACTACGGCCTCAGGATGTCCAGGCGACCCTGTGCGAACTCACCGCCACCTCGATTGCCATGGCAATCCAGGGGCACGCCCCGGGGACCACGCGCGTACTGGTATGCGGCGGCGGCGCGTACAACCGCCGCCTGATGCAGCGCCTGGCCGCCCGTCTCGACGGCATTGCCGTGACCACCACGCGGGACTACGGTATTGCCCCGGACTGGGTGGAGGCCGCCGCCTTTGCCTGGCTGGCCCGCCAGCGCCTGACCGGGTTGCCGGGCAACCTGCCTGCAGTCACCGGTGCCCGCGAGCCCGTCCTGCTGGGCGAGATTTTTCGCCACCGCGGGGTTCCGGCGGCAGGATGATGTGGCCAGCGTGCCTCGAGCGGCCGGTAGTCGCGCGGGTCTGACCCGATACAGAGCCGGCTGGGCCGGAATACGCGGTTTTCGCCAACCTGTTCGCGTCAGTGCGCCAGCCAGCCCGCAGTACGCGCGATCGCAAACAGGGAAGTGAACTGGCCCGTGGGGAACCCCATTTCCCGGCACAGGATGCCGGAACAGTAATCGATGTTGGGATACACCCGCCTCGGCGCCAGCCTTTCCGCGCAGGCCCGCTCCAGTGCAATTGCGGTTTCCAGCATCGTACGGTCGTCCCCCCGGGATTCCGCCAGTTCCAGCAGCTTCTTCTGCAACAGTCTGACGCGCGCATCCTGGATCCTTGTTCGCCCCTGTACCGGCACGTTGTTTGGATAGAACAGGCCAAGACTCGCGACCGCCGCCTGCAGCATTTCCATGGGGTGTCCGGTAATCGGCAGCGACTTCATGGTGTCGTGCACGTTGTATTTCACACTGCGCTGCTCACGCAGCTGGGCGTCGAACCGGGCAAGCTGTGCCGCCGTGGACAACTGGCCGTCCAGCAACAGGCAGGTGGATTCCTCGAACGAACTGTGCTCCGCCAGGTCGGCAATCCGTTACCCGCGGCAGGTCAGGACGCCGCGCTTTCCTTCCAGACAGGAGCTTGCCGAACGGGTTGCCGGTGTCCACTCCTGGCCGGGTTGATAACCGGTCACAAGCCCCGCCCTGTATGCCGGACAGCGGGCAACCGGGCTGCATGGAGGTACAGCCGCCATGTACCCGTCACAGAATACGCCAGGGGGCCTGTGCCCCCTTTTGCCGGTTGACACCCGGTATACAGGTCAGATGGAGAAGGAAGAACCGCAGCCGCAGGTCGTGGTGGCGTTCGGGTTACGGACGACGAACTGCGCGCCCTCCAGACCCTCGGTGTAGTCAACTTCGGCACCGGTCAGGTACTGGTAGCTCATCGGGTCAACCACCAGCGCAACACCGGCGTTCTCGATGACCAGGTCCCCTTCGGTGACGTTTTCGTCAAACTGGAAACCGTACTGGAAGCCGGAGCAACCCCCGCCCGAGATATAAATCCTCAGTTTCAACGCGGGATTATGTTCTTCCTCGATCAAACGCTTGACCTTGCCGGCCGCGGCGTCCGTGAAGGTGATATCGACTGCGTCACTGGTGGCTGCCTGGGTCATGTCCGGTGTTGCCTCAAAACCATGGAAAACGGCCAGAGTATGGCATTACCCGACTAATTTGGTCAAGTATTGCCGCCGGTCGTGCTCCCTTCCGACCCTTCGCGTCCAAAGTTGACCACGGAAGACGCCTTCTGCTCGGTCTGATGCACCAGGTTGCCGTTCACGGCGGCACCCATCGCCATCTCGATCAGGTTGTAATATACGTCACCGTTGACCTGCGCCCTGGCCGCCAGTTCGATGCGTTCGTCCGAGCGAACATCTCCCATCACCGAACCGTTGAGGATAACGGTCGGTACGCTGACGTCCCCCTCGATGCAACCATGCTCGCTGACCGTGAGCACGGAATCCGAACCGCTCTCGGCGACGATATTGCCCTTGATATTGCCGTCGATATGCAGGCCACCGGTGAACAGGATATCTCCCTCGATCCGGGTTTGCTGGCCGATGATGGTATCGACGCGGGTACCACTGCTTTTCGGTTTCTTGCCTTCACCAAACATGGGTTACCTCCTGTTGGCCTGTCTGCTCAGGGCCAGTTGAATTTCTGTACGACCGGTGGCTGCGCACCCGACCCTTCCGGTGTGACGGTCAGCTCCACGTGATCCGCCACGAACCCTTGCGGCAACCTGACCTCTCCCGCCAGATCCTGGAAATAACGAAACCGGAACTTCAGCTTGGACACTGCCGGATCCGTCACACCGGCCAGGTCGAGTTCCGCCGGCTTGCCGTCACGCGTGCCGGATATTTTCCAGTCGACCCGGCCACTGACGAACCGGTCATTGCGTTTGAGCTGGGTCAGTACCAGGTCGTAGTGATATTTCCCGGCGGGGGCACCCGCCTTCAGCGCAAACCGGTGAATGCGCAAACCCGGGTTCACGTCACCGGGCGAGACTATACCACGGTAGAACTCGACCTCTTCCCGTGCCGCCTGCAACTCGTCCTCCAGTTGCCCCAGGTCCGACTTGACCGACTGCGCCGCTTCCCGGTCAATCTGGCTGGAGCGCTCGAGAATTGCAAGCTTCTCGCGCATCTTGCCGTTTTCATGCGACAGGGCCTGGTTTCTGCTCTTGAGCATGGCATTCTCGGTGCGCGTCGACGCCAGTTCGATCACACCGTTGAGCTTGCCGAAATCGTAGAGCTTCCAGCCACCTGCCAGCAGCGCCAGCAGCGCTGCCAGCAGGGCGGGATAGCGCCAACGCATGCTCAAGAAACCGGCTCCGGTCCAGTATGTTCCATCAGCTGTCTCACTCCGGGATAGCGTTCACAGAATCATCCTTTGCTCAGGGGAGCAGGGCGATGCCGGCGATCCCGGTCTGCTCGGGCAGTCCGAACATCACGTTCATGTTCTGTATCGCCTGACCGGCCGCACCCTTGACCAGGTTGTCGATTACCGCCAGCACCACGACCACGTCACCCTGCTGCGGGCGGTGGAGCGCGATCCGGCAGTGATTGGCACCGCGTACCGTGCGGGTCTCGGGGTGGGAACCGGGCGGCAGGACGTCCACAAACGGCTCATCCCCGTAACGCGCCTCGTACAGGGCCTGCAGGTCGCGTTCGGTATCCCGCAGGCGGGCATACAGCGTCGCGTGGATGCCGCGGATCATCGGTACCAGGTGAGGGACGAAGGTCAGCCCGACCGGCTGGCCGGCGGCCAGTTCCAGGCCCTGGCGGATTTCGGGCAGGTGGCGGTGTCCCGGCACCGCATAGGCCTTGAAATTCTCACCCGCCTCGCAAAACAGGAAGCCGGTGGCCGGCCTGCGGCCCGCACCACTGACCCCGGACTTGGCATCCGCCACCAGATGATCGACATCGACCAGGCCCTCCTCGAGCAACGGCAGGAAACCGAGCTGCACGGCAGTCGGATAACAGCCGGGGTTGGCCACCAGCCGCGCGCTCGCGACGGCTGCGCGGTTCACCTCGGTCAGACCGTAGACCGCCCGTTGCAGCAGCCCGGCACAGGCATGCGGCATCCCGTACCAGTGTTCCCACACCTGCGGATCCCGGAGGCGAAAATCCGCCGCCAGATCGATCACGCGCGTACCCGCTTCCAGCAATCCCGGCACCATCTGCATGGCCGTACCGTTGGGCGTGGCAAAGAACACCAGATCACAGCCCTCCAGTTCTCCGGCGCGCGGCTCGGTGAAGACCAGATCCGTGTGTCCGCGCAGATTCGGGAACAGATCAGACACCGCGCGCCCGGCCTCGGAGCGCGAGGTGATCACCTGCAGTTCCACATTCGGGTGCACTGCCAGCAACCGCAGCAACTCCACACCGGTATATCCGGTACCACCAACCACGCCTGCCCTGATGCTCATGTCTGTTTCCCGCGTCCCGCGTATCTGCCGGATCATTCGTACACCGGGCCACCGCCCGGATGTCCCGTATCAACTTGATGAATCGTAATTACTAGGCGTATCGTTCACAACCTGTTCAAACGATACCCCGTCATGTTCAGAAACCTTCGTTCGACCGGCCGTGACCTGCTTTCTGCGGACGCCTGGAAAACCCGGATCGTATTCTGGATCGGCGCCGTCGCAATGGGCCTGGTCTCGACCGCCTTTGCGCTGGCGTCGGAAGTCGCCAATCACAACTTCCACCGCCTGGCCCAACACTGGACCTACGCCCCGCTGGTGGCCTGCCCGCTGGGGCTGGCCGCCGTGGCCTGGCTGACACAGAAGGTATTTCCCGGCTCACAGGGCAGCGGGATCCCGCAGGCGATCGCCGCGCTGTCCATGACCGAACACAGTGTCCGCAGCCGGGTGCTCTCCCTGCGCATTGCCATCGGGAAGATCCTGCTGACCCTGATCGGGCTGCTGTCCGGGGCCTCCATCGGTCGCGAAGGCCCCACCGTGCACATCGGGGCATCGATTATGTTCTCGCTCGGCCGCTTTGCCAAATTCCCGATGCACTACATGGACCGCGGTCTCATCCTTGCCGGGGGTGCAGCGGGGATTGCAGCCGCGTTCAACACGCCGCTGGCCGGGATCCTGTTTGCCATCGAGGAAATGAACAAGAATTTCGAGGAACGCACCAGCGGCACGCTGCTGACAGCGGTTTTCCTGGCCGGCATGACCACGGTCGCCATCCTGGGCAACTACGTGTATTTCGGCGCCAGTTCCTCCACGCTCACGTCGCTGGAATCGATCAAGCCCATCCTCGTCTGTGGCGTCGGCGGCGGCCTGCTGGGCGGCCTGTTCAGCCAGTCCCTGATCTGGGGCACCCGGCGCCTTGCGCCACTGGCCAAACGGCAACCGGTCCTGCTTGCGGCCGGCTGCGGCACCGTGATTGCCCTGATCGGGTTGTACAGTGGCGGCCTCACGTTCGGTACCGGTTACCTGGAAGCCCGCATGGTGGTGAACGGACAGGGCATGCTGCCCGCCGACTACCCGCTGGTGAAGATGCTGGCCACCATCGCCTCCTATCTCAGCGGCATTCCCGGCGGGATCTTCTCCCCATCGCTGGCGACCGGCGCGGGCCTGGGCTACTCGATATCCACGCTGATGCCGGGCATCGCCCCGGGCGCAGTCATCATCCTCGGCATGGTGGGCTACTTTTCCGGTGTGGTGCAAACACCGATCACCGCCTTTGTGATCGTGATGGAAATGACCAGCGATCCCGGCCTGGTATTGCCGCTGATGGCAACCTCGTTCCTTGCCTACCTGACCTCGCGGCTGGTCTGCCCGGAATCGATCTATCCGGCGCTGGCGAAGGAATTTCTCTTTACCGGTGGCAAGCAGGCCGCAACCCCGCCCGAACCGGCCCGGGAAAAATCACCGGGCTGACCGCACGGCCTTTCAGCTCTTGACCAGCTTGAGGAACTCCGAGCGGGTCCGGTCATGGTTGCGGAACGAACCCAGCATCATCGATGTGGTCATCATGGAGTTCTGCTTCTCCACACCACGCATCATCATGCACAGGTGCTGTGCCTCGATGATCACACCGACCCCGGCCGGCTGAACCGCGTCCATCAGTGTGTCGGCAATCTGCTTGGTCAGGTTTTCCTGGATCTGCATGCGCCGTGCGAACATGTCCACGATGCGCGCAATCTTGGACAGACCGATGACCTTGCCGGTCGGAATGTAGGCTACATGGCACTTGCCGATGAACGGCAACAGATGGTGTTCACAGAGCGAATACAGCTCGATGTTCTTCACCACGATCATTTCCTCGTTGTCGGAATCGAAGATCGCGCCATTGACGACCTCGTCGACCGTCTGCCGGTAGCCCCGTGTCAGGTACTCCATCGCCCGGGCCGCGCGCTCCGGTGTTTTTTGCAGACCGTGACGCGCCGGGTCTTCCCCGACGTCGCGGATGATTTCCCTGTACAGGGTGTCCAGTTTTGCCGTCATCATCACCTCCCGCCCGCACGCTGCCAGGCAACATGCAGGGTTGATATTACCTGTCCCTGCTGACCCGGCCACGGCGTGCCGTGACGGGGCCCGGATCGGGCGCTACCGGTACAGTCTGCCATCCCTGCGAATCCAGCCACCGGCCCCGTGACCTTGCGGGTCGTGGTGAGTCCAGTGCATCACGCCACCCTTGTCATTCCATTCATAGCGTCCACGCAGTGTCAGCCGGTCGCCCGTGCTGACCGGGACACGTCCGGCCAGGTCGATGTTGTGCGCTACCAGCACCGTGACGCCGCCCGTATCCAGAATCATGCGCTGGTGCCGGGAACCGGCATTATCGTCCGGCAGGACGCGCAGCACCCTGCCGCCCGTTTCGAGCCAGACTCCCGATCGCCGTGCGGCATAGGCAGCCCGGACGGAATCCCCGTGCGCCGGCGCGCGGGATACTGCCGGACCGGATGTCGGCGTTGCCGGGTGGTAGTGCTGCCAGGCAAGCAACCCCAGCACCACCAGCACCGGCAACAGGTAGCGGAACCGTGCCGCTCTTGCGGTGGAGCCCAAGGCGGATGCAGCCCGTCAGCCCCGCAGGATGGAGCCGAGAATTCCACGCACGATACTGCGTCCGATCGAACTACCCGCCGAGCGTACCACGCTCTTGACCATCGCCTCGATCACTCCCTGGCGGTTACTGCGCGGCCTGGCGGTTTTCCCGGGAGCCGGATCCGCGCGGTGCGGGGTCTGCCGCTCTGCTGCGGCATCCGCAGTCCTGGCCGTACGCTCTTTCAGCATCTCGTAGGCGGAGTAGGAATCGACGGACCGGTCATAGCGCCTGCCCAGCAGGCTTTGTTCGATCATGGCGGCGCGCTCCGGGGCAGTTACCGGACCGAGACGTGAGGCCGGAGGGCGAATCAGTGCCCGCTCGACGACACCCGGTACTCCCTTGCCGCCCAGCATGGATACCAGCGCCTCGCCGACACCGAGCTCCGTAATGGCCGTCGCCGCATTGAAGGCGGGGTTGGGACGGAAGGTGTCCGCCGCCGCGCGCACGGCCTTCTGGTCACGCGGCGTGAACGCGCGCAGGGCGTGCTGGATCCGGTTGCCCAGCTGGCCGAGCACCGTATCCGGGATATCGAGCGGGTTCTGGGTAACGAAATACACGCCCACGCCCTTGGAACGGATCAGCCGCACTACCTGCTCCACCTTCTCCACCAGTGCCCTGGGCGCATCGTTGAACAGGAGGTGGGCCTCGTCGAAGAAGAACACCAGCCGTGGTTGCTCGGGATCACCGATCTCCGGCAGCTGCTCGAACAGTTCGGACAGCAGCCAGAGCAGGAACGTGGCGTACAGTCCCGGCGTCTGCATCAGCCGGTCGGCTGCCAGGATGTTGATATTGCCACGGCCGTTGCTGCCGTTGCGCATGAAATCGAGCAGGTCCAGCGCCGGCTCGCCCAGGAACATCTCCGCCCCCTGTTCCTCCAGCATCAGCAACCGCCGCTGGATGGCGCCGATCGTGGCGCCGGAAATATTGCCGTATTCGAGGCGCAGCCGGGCAGCGTTCTCGCCGGCGAAGACCAGCAGCGCGCGCAGGTCCTTCAGGTCGAGCAGCAACATCCCCTGGTCGTCGGCCAGCTTGAAGACCGCGTACAGGACGCCTTCCTGGGTGTCGTTGAGACCGAGCATGCGCGCCAGCAGGAGCGGCCCCATTTCCGAAACCGTGGCACGCACCCGGTGGCCCTGCTCCCCGAACAGGTCCCAGAACACCACCGGGAAACTCTCGTAGCGGTAATCGTCCAGGCCGATCATGGCCGCGCGTTCCCGGAATTTCGGATTCTCCGTGCCGGGCTGGCTGATCCCGGACAAATCACCCTTCACGTCCGCCATGAACACCGGTACGCCGCGCCGCGAGAAATCCTCGGCCAGGATCTGCAACGACACCGTCTTGCCGGTACCCGTGGCCCCGGCGATCAGGCCGTGCCGGTTGGCCAGCCGGGGCAGCAGGTACACCGGTTTTTCCCCCTTGCCGACGAATATTCCCGGGTCTGTTGGCATGTCCGGTACTCCAGCAGTGCTAGACAAAGGTGGT
>Ga0055451_10000886_pt1 | contig 12091 bp, 10 predicted proteins | sample China_Galinas_PW_3_FD_57745 | JGI IMG/M metagenome (GOLD analysis project Ga0055451, IMG submission 57745) | Wetland microbial communities from San Francisco Bay, California, USA, that impact long-term carbon sequestration - China_Galinas_PWB_D2 | ecosystem: Environmental > Aquatic > Marine >... | reverse complement strand
CGCAGGGTGTGTGATGATGCATATCCGACTACTCCCGCATTTATGACCTCAACATCGTTCTCGCCGTTTTTCCTTAAAATCACTCTCAGCTCTTCGGGATAATTGTCTTTGTGCAATCTCAACGAACGTCCGTACCATATTCCGAATGTCCCGGAATCGCCCATGCAGACTATCCTTATCACCCCGGGAGGTTTCCTGACAGAAAAATCCCGGCCCCTGAACCCGTAAGTATTTATACGAACTCCCTGCTCTTCGTAACCGGCTAGATTGGTCCATCCGAGTATCGGGTCGTTGACGATCCAGGGCCAAGTCTCACCAGCGTGATGTTGGAGGAATGTATTGGGAGTGGTCAGTCGTAACAGAGCTTCTGTTATAACAAGGGAGGCTATAACAGCCGCCAGAAAAATTGTAATTTTAAAAACACGGGTTTTCATTAGAAGGGTAATATCACACTATGCTTACTGAATGTTCGTATTATACCAAATTCATTTAAATTTATGGCGGGGCTGTCGATTGCCTCGAAAACTATGAATAAAATTATTGTGCATCATAAGAAAATTAATCTCTACTACTCTGACTGGATGCTTCCTTTATCGTGCACGATCTCATTGGTCAACAGACATTGATATGATAGAATAAACTTAGGTATACGAGAAGGTTCAAACTACTATTGAGGAGGAAAAAATTGAAACATTTGCTGATTGCGTTGGCCTTTCTCTCTTTATCTACCGTGAGTGGATACGCGGCTGTACAACCGATGGTAACAGTATCGGTGCCGACTCTTAGCGAGTGGGGATTGATAGCCTTGATTGTAGTTATTGGGATTGCGGGAGCGCTTGTTCTCAGAAAGCGCATTGCTTCGGCCCAGCCCGGTAAGTGACGCAAGAAATTCAGTTGCACAAGACTACAAGACTAACTAAGTGAGTCTGTTGAAAAACTACCCGCCGAATTGATTCGCTCTTCATAATTTTAAAAGGCTACTTCTGGGATTCACGCTAGGCATGTTGCTTTAATTCTATAAACCGGAAGTAAACCAGGCCGACGGGCCAGCCTGTCTATACCTTCTCAAGCGGCCCGCTACTTCATGATCAAATCAATACACCCATCCGAACGCCAGGTCTATACCGCTTTCCGTATCGAAGTCAGACGAGCCCAGCATTCTATATACGTAATTGAGCTTGACGAACACCGAGTTGACGAAGGTGTAGGATACCCCTCCTGTAAGAACCGTTCTCTCGTAGCGCGGATTGTCGAACAGCGACTCCCTCGGGTTGAAGAAGGTGTCGTAATAGTCAACCCTGACGAAAGGTTCGAGCCGGTGAAGATGATTGAGTCCTACGTAAGTGTTTATGTTGTATCCGATCTCTCCCCAGGACGAAAACGCTTTATCCGAGACGGCGGTTCTGGGTACGTCGAGGTTGTTTGATAGCCTCGCGTTTCGCTCGGATACTTCCTCCGCGTCCCACAGGTGTCCCCATATCACGTCCGCGCTCCCTCTCCATCTACCGTGTCTGAATATAGCATGCGCGTCCAGCATAAGTATCGGAGCGTCCACGTCCGGAAGGTCGTCCTTGGGCCTGTTGGCCGACGTGTCTATCCCATAGTACACGGACGTTCCTAACAGAAGGCCGTAGTCGATAAACTTGTAATCAAATCTCCCGACAAGGGCGAGGCCGGTTGCCCTTATTTCTTCGAATTTACCCTGATGTCCGTCTCTTACCCAGTTAAGCGAGCCGAAACCCGTGGAGTCGAGTCCGTTCACCACCTGGAAGGTCAGGTCGATGTTGTCATTGACATAGTATTCGAAACTCGCGCCTATCTCGTCCCATATGGCTGGTATTACGCTCGTCTCGGACTCAGGCCGGCGTGCGGCAAGGTAGTCCGTAGGTCTGTCAAGATAGGACATAAGACCGAAAGCCAGATAAAAGCGGCCTGCTTTCGCAAGTCCCCAATCGCCGAATCTTTTACTAAGATACAGCTCCTCTATGTTTATTTCGCCGCCTTTCTCGATCTCCTGTTCGTATTCTCCGAACTCCTCGTAATCTATTTCGAAAGTAGAGCCGGTGCCGCCGTGCTCGAATTCTATCTCGGCCTCGAACCCGAGTCCCGCGAACATCTCGCCTTCGAGCTCCAGCACAAACCGCGTCAGGTCGAACACGAGCCTGTTGTCCGAGCCCGATCCTCCGGGCCGGGTCTGATCCGGGCCGTAACCGTACCACGACATGAGGATGTCCGCGTAGCCTTCCCATTCGAGCTCAAACGGGCCTTCGTCCACCAGTTTTTTATACGGCTTGTCACCGGCGTTTATCCTTTCGAGAAAATCCTCTTCGTCTATATCCCTTTCATCCTCCTCCTCGGCGAATCGCTCATGTTCTTCTTCCTCTTCGCCTTCCACGAAGGTTTTAGACTGCTCCGCCGTAAGCTCGTCTATACGCCTCTCAAGCGACTGTATTTTTTCCGCATTCTCTTTTTTGAGCTTCTCGAGCTCCCTGTTTCTTTCCTCGTTTTCCTTTTTCAGCTCCTGAAACATTTGTTTTAATTCCTGAAGCTCGCTCTTATCCGGCTGGGATTGCGGATATGCTTTTGGCGCAGCTGTCAGAACGATGAAACATACCGTTAATATCGAAAGAATAAGTTTGTGTTTTTTCATTTCAATTTCCTTAAAGTGAGCTTAAAAATTTCAAGAGCTTATCCCGCTCTTCCTTGCTCAGGTTCATAAAGCCGTCTTTAACGTCTTCGGCCTCTCCGCCGTGCCACAAAATCGCCTCTTCCAGCGTTCTCGCTCTTCCGTCATGGAGATAATTCTGCAGGCCGAGAACTGTCGCTGTGAGTCCTATCCCCCATAGAGGCGCGGTTCTCCATTCCCGTCCCGTCGCCTCAAAATCCGGCCGGTTATCCGCAAGACCCTCTCCCATGTCGTGAAGCAGTAGATCGGTGAAGGGCTGTATTACCTGATTCCTCATCTCAGGCAGCTCGTAATCATCTCCGGTCTCGACAACCGAGAGGTGACAGAGATTGCACCCGAGGTCAAAGAAAATATTTTCGCCATCGGCCACGTCCGGGTCGTCCGTGTTCAGCCTGAGGGGGACGGCAAGGGTTTGTGTATAAAATGTTGTGATGTCGAGAGTTTCCTCGTCAATGTCGGGTTCGGCGTCCTCGCCCTGTATGTCCGGGCTGGAAACGCCCATATCCTCGAAATAGGCCGTTGCCGCCTGTTGTCTCAAGTTCGGCATTGATGCTTTGCGTCCGAATCTTCCGATTTCGGTCTCTAGAGTGACTATGTTCCAAACCATATTGGGCCTTCCGGATATACCGTCACCGTCCTCGTCATCCGGGTCGGCGATTGCGATAAGCGTTTCGTCCGGTATCGCTTCGAGAAGCCCGAGGCCTATAACAGGCGGAGGAAGCCTGACGGATGTCAGGTATTCACTTACTAGCGGCTCACCGTTGGCCAGTGTTACGCTAAGTATCGGGCGTCTGAGATTATACGAAGTGCCGTCAGGGTAATTTCCGATGATTTCCTCCCATTCGAGCGTCACGTCCGCTTCGGGCTCGAAGCCGAAAGTGGCGTGGTCCTGAATCTGATTGCCGAGGCCCTCAACCGGGGGGTTGCCTCCCGGTACTGTCGGCGTGCCGTTGGGATCTGATATACGCACGAGAGACAGACTCCTTAGTCCGGTATTACCGAATTCCGGCAGTCCTCTGCCGTTTTTGATATGGCACGCCTCGCACGATACGTTATTAAACAGCGGTCCCAGACCTGGGTTTCTCGGGGCGGGCGGTGTTACAAACACGTCACCGAAAGTGATGTCTCCCTCAAGGTGCTTGTCCAGGGATTCCTCGGACAGATTTGACGCAGGCGCTTCGAATGCGAATGATGTACGGTTATCCACACTTGTGTCTCCGCCGGCGCGAATCGGCTCGGCCTCCTCTCCGGATCCACCGCCGTCACAAGCGGTGAACACAAAGCTCATTGCTAAAAAAGCAGTCAAAATAAGAACATAGCGGACATAGTTATCCTCTGATCTTTTTTCTCCCTTATTAAACATTTGTTCCTCACCTATTCCTCGCAAAATAGCGCCCGCTCCGGACCATGCTCTGTCCGGAGCAGGCGCTTGGTTTTCAATTTATTACTGAATTATCGGCAATACTTCTTCGTTCAATGTATCGAAAGCCTGTCTGCATGCTTCCTGCGCGGCTTCGATTTCGTCGGCCGCATCCGGGTCGAGAATCGCATCGCGGAACGGCTGGGGAATCGCAAGGATCGCGGCGATGGCAGCATTTATTTCGTCTTCCAGTCTTTGAGCCAGTTCCGGATCCGATTCCGCTGCAAGCTCGTTAAGACCGGTACCGACGAGCCCCAAATCCGGCTGATCTCCGGTATACGAGTTCAGAACTCCGCGTATGTCGTCCGTAAAATCCTGGCGTGAGTTGAAGCTGAACTGACTTTCGACGGCTTCCACGTCCTGATTGTCGTACGGCTCGGCGATCTTACCGTTGGCAACCTCGTCCAGGATTATGGACATACCTTCTATTATCTGCTCTACGGCGCTTTCTTCCGAGGGAAACACGGAATTGGAGCCTGCGCCCTTCATGATGTCCCCGAACGGCTCCTCTCCTCCTACCCAGTCCGTATATAACTCCGCCGCCGTGGTTTCGATATCGCTTACGACGGATACCAGATAATCAAATTCCCTATCTCCGAGCTCTTCTATATCGAATGCGAATAAAAGGTATTCAGCAGTGTGGAATCCCTTGAGCGAAGGGTCCAGGTTTGCCACGAAATCCTCGGTAAGGTCGTTGCCGCTTTCGAGAACGGCATCCAGGTCGGTCCTGTTCACAGGCCACGTATCGAGAGCCGGGTCGTGCCCCTTGAAGTCAACCGGGCCGAAGAGCCATGACTCGCTTTGCTCCCACGGCACTCTGGCGTCGAACCACGCGTCCCGGGCCGCTTCCAGATTTTCTTGAGTCGGGTCGTCCCTGAGTACCTCAACAGCTACTCTCAGGGCGGTGGCTCTTTCGCTTAACAGCTCGTATGTCGGTATCACTACCTGATCAACGTAGTCGTTGATCACGGTTTGAATCAATTCATCGTTCGTACCGCCCCCATCACCGCTTCCGTCTGAATCATCTCCACCCCCTCCGCAGCTTACAACAAAGAGCACGGAAAAAATAAAAACTAATATCCTCTTCGTACTGAACATGGTAAATCCCTCCTCTAAGAATTATAGGAGACACACTCACTTCCTATAATATTGAAATTTATATTCAATATCATCTTAACGGTGATATTTTTAGTTGTCAAGAAAAAGTCAATAATTTAGGTTTGTTAGATGGGAATATTTATTAATTGATAATGATTGTCATATTTATTATCTTGATTGTGACTGCAAATGTTGTATCTGCAGTGCGTTCGAGCTCGTGAAAATCTTTACTGATTATGTATGGCCGAGCGGTTGGATTCGCTCTTTCGGATTTACGGTCCGGATGATGTTATCCGGCTTGCTATCGATCTGTTAAGGGAGTGAAATCTGATGTTCAGCTAAGTTATAGACCTTATCTGTATGGCGTCGATTCCGGAGCCCGCGATTATATCGGAAATGACCACAACCCGGTCTCCCGGCTCGAACCCTTCCCGTTTTTTCAAAATAACAAAGGCGTTCTGGATGGTTTTCTCGGGGTCTCTGCTGAAATCTATCCTGTGAGCTACCACGCCGCGGTTTATAAAGAGCTGCCTACGGGTTCTGGGATCGTTGGTGAAGGCATATATATATGATTTGCGGGGTCTGCAGTTCGTTAAAAACTGTGCCATTATACCGCGCCGTGTAATTACAACTATGCCTTTGGCGTTTATTGCGTCCGCGTGTCCCACGGCGGTCGCCGCCACGTGCTGCTTATCGTCGTTTTTTATCAAATTTTTGCTGAAATTAAGTCCCGGCAGCTTTTCAGACGCCCTGGCTATCCTGTCTATATGCTCTACGCAGCGTACCGGATACTTGCCGACCGCGGATTCGCCCGACAGCATCACGGCATCTACTTCCTCGTAAATGGCATTGGCTACGTCCGTTACCTCTGCGCGGGTGGGTATCGGGTTCTCGATCATTGATTCGAGAAGGTGCGTGGCCACGATGACGCGCTTTCCTCTTTCGGCGCATTTTCTGACAATGGTGCGCTGTACGTTCGGAAGCTCTTCGAGATTAATCTCGACTCCCAGGTCGCCGCGGGCGACCATGATAGCGTCAGAGACTTCGATAATCTCGTCCAGATTATTGACGCCCTGCCTGTCTTCGATCTTGGAGACGATCTTTATTTTGTTTTCCTTACTCCCGAGTAGCTCCTTTAGCTCCATTACGTCGCTCGCTTCCCGGACAAAAGACGGTGCAATAAAATCCACCTCCTGCTCAAGGCCGAAGAACACGTCTTTTTTGTCTTTCTCCGTAATCGACGGCAGGTTGACGCGGATGCCCGGCAGATTAACGTGTCGCTTACTCCCGAGCGTCCCTCCGTGGATTACCCTGCACTCCATCGTGCCCTGGGATTTCCGCAGGATCTCGAGATTAATGAGGCCGTTGTCAACGGTCAGCTTATCGCCTACGTTGACGGTATTGATGAGGTCTTCGTAGTTGATGCTGAATGACGAGGTTTCCACGTCATCCGGCCTTACCGATACCGTTATTATGTCGCCCTCCTGCAGCTTGAGGTCGCTCTGCAGATTCCCCGTCCGTATCTCGGGGCCCTGAAGGTCCATGAGTACGGGAATCGCGTCCTTAATTTTCTGGTTGATGGATTTGACGGCTTTGATGACCTTCATGTGCGCGTCGTGATCGCCGTGCGACATATTCAGGCGAACGACGTTCATCCCGGCCTGGTACATATGCATGAGCATATCGCGCGAGCTGGTCGAGGGGCCGACGGTACAGATAATCTTGGTCTTTCTCAAGTCGTTCTTCCTAGTGATGTATTAACTTTAAGTATGACGGGTATTTGATTAATGTAAAATTGCCTTTAAACGAAGGCAATGTCGCTTTATCGGAAAGCAAACTCAGATTCGTTACAAGCTTTATATCTTCGTACCGCCCTGAGCTGAAAAGATATAATTTGACTTAATTCTATTCCTCTAAAAGAAAGGAAACAGAATTGTAGAATTGAGGCCATAAATAGAGCTGATGTTTTCTATATCAACCCGCCCGGTATGACGTAGATTTTTATTGAATCCGTGGAGCGGAGTCCTCCGCTGTCTCTTGCTTCGACGGTTATCGTATGCCATGTGTCATGACCCGTGGTCGGAGGATTGCACATTTCCACGCGCTCACCACGCCCCAGGCTTCTTGTTCTCACACTCCCGCCTCGATGAATATTCAAACGCCGTACAAGATAAGTTTATCGCAGTCGCCGACACCAATATGGACGGCCAGATAAGCATGGATGAGGCTTTGGAATTTAATTTCGGGCCGAATCCCGGCGACGGCTAGAACCGATCTCATGTGGAGGACTGCAATGAAGTACATATATTTAGCATTACTTATAATATCCGTCCCGGCTCTCAGTACGGTTTCATCTCGGACAATGTGCATTTACAGCGAAGGTCCTGAAAGAGTCAATCCCGGAAATGGTGATACCCTGGACAGCCTGTATGTCAGTTTTGACCCCGGTTTTTTTCATCACCAATACAGCTGGCAAATGAGCATCGGCTCTTCCCATGACTACCACTGTGTTACTGCGGAAGGCGGGCGGGCCTGCGTATCATTGACTCTCAATCAGGCTATCGGGGGCGGCACTAACTGCTGTATCGTCGAGGCGCACGGATGTGTTTTTATAAACAAAGATTTTCCCGTTGATTGCCGCGATCCCGGAGAACCCTTCGGCGGTTTTAAAAACTGCCCCAGTATTAAGTGCATAACCCACGCAGAATGTAATTAAACGGGGGTTATTCCGGTTTAACGAACTACCAGTTTTTGAGCATGCAAAGCGGCCGGTAGCTCCGCGCAGTGGAATAAATCAGTTCACGCTTCTCATCTAAAACTGCGTCTTGAAGTACAGAAACGGCGGGATCACGACGCTCGTTGTTTTCCTGTCCGCGCTCGACATGACGAGCGGGAGGTCTTCGGCCTTAAGCGTAGGCGATTCGTACTTCAAACCGGGAGTTGTTTCGGATTTCAGGTCGTTAATGATCGCCAGATAAACATCTTTCGTGTCCTCACTCTGTTCCCTGGATACAGAATCAAATGGGTCTTTGCCTAGTTCCGATTTATAAACTGAATTTATATTCCGGCTTTGAGAGCTGAAGTAATTATTCCAATTCGGCTTATTGCCGCTAATCTTATATGCGCCGTACGTTCTTGTCGAAGCTTTTGCCAGGAGCTTCCCGTCCATCTTGTCACCGCTTTGAGCAAACGAGAAAGACGCCGCGGACATCATTATTAATAGGATCAGTATTAATGTCTTCACTTTTTTTCTCCCATTGCTTACTTTAGACACAGAAATATGCCAATTGGATGCAGGAAAATTTGATTGGTGGGGCATTACTATCATTGTTGATGTCAAGTGGTATATTGTTCGCAACAGGAGGTAGATAGAAACTGTGAATACATTCATAAAGCTGATAGGAATAGGAGTGTTGATTAGCATAGCACTCGGCGCGTGGGCGGTGTATGAGCTCACGTCCATGAAGACTGAGATAGCGTCCCTCAACAAGGACGTCACCGGAGTGTTGAAAGTGGTTAGGCAAATGAAGGCGCGTCCCGTGCATAAGGCTCCACCCGCGCAGCCTGAGGAGCCCGAGAACGTTGAGGTGAGCATCGACGACGACCCTATAAAAGGAGATAAAGACGCACCTATAACGATAATAGAGTTCAGCGATTTTCAGTGCCCTTACTGCAAGAGGTTCTACGACCAGGTTTCATCTCAAATCGACGAAGAATATGTGAGCAAGGGAAAGGTGAGAATGGTTTTCAGGGATTATCCACTGCCTTTCCACCAGAAGGCGCTCCCGGCCGCGGTAGCAGCGAACTGCGCAGGCGAGCAGGGTAAGTACTGGGAAGCGCACGACTTCTTTTTCGAGAATCCCGACAAGCTCGATACGGAAAGCTTTCTCGGCTCCGCACAGGAACTGGGCCTCGACAAGGCGAAGCTGGAGAAGTGTATAAACGAAACAGGCAAGGAGCAGGAAGCGGAGATTAACAAGGATATGGAGGAAGGACAGAAATACGGAGTCAGGGGAACGCCCAGCTTCTTCATAGGCAAGACCGACGACGAAGGCAACATGTCGGGTATATACGTCAGAGGCGCTCAGCCTTACAACGTATTCAAGCAGCACATCGACGAGCTGCTCGAAGAGAACAATTGACACGGACAGGCGTGCTTACCAGTTTCCTCGTCGCGCTTTTCTACGTCGCGTGTAGATTGAGAGTCGGAAAGTAAGACAGGGTTCGGTAAGTCACGCAATGCTTTAACGAAACGCCGGTATTACCTTGCTCGCGAACAATTCAAGGTGCGGCTGGACCCAGCTTGCCGGAAGACCGGGAGGGACGGTAAAGGAGTAGTAGTATGTGAGCGGCACTTCGTTAATATAAGAGCGAATCATCTCAATACAGGTATCCACATCCACGACGTTGAAAAGCCCCAGCTCCTTAAGATGCTCCCCGTCTCTTATATGAGGAAGCAGCGGCATCCCCGCCTTTTCAAACCATTCCGCGTAACCGTTTAACTGATAGAGCACATGCTCAACGGCTTCGTTCCATGTCTTTTCGGGGTCGTCAGAAGCGATGAGCCAGAAATAGCCTCCGCCGACAGTAGGATTTGTCGTCTTTTTGCCGAGGTCTTTGAGCTCGGCAACGTAGTGGTCGTATAGTTCCTTGATCGGCCCGGTCCCGAGAAATCCGTCACCGTATCTGGCGGCCCGGCGCACGCCTGCGGGGCTGAACCCTCCGACATAAAGGGGAGGCCGGGGTTTCTGAACCGGCTCGGGAGCGAGCCTGGCGTTATAGACACTGTAATACTTTCCCTCGAACGTGAGGGTTTCGCCTTCCCAGAGACGGCGTATTATTTCGAGACCTTCGTTGCTTCTCCCGCCCCTCTCTTTTCTCGAAATTCCGAAGCTTTCAAATTCCTCTACCACGTAGCCGTTACCGACTCCCAGCTGGAACCGGCCTTCCGACAATATGTCGATGGTCGCCCCGTCCTCAGCAACCCGGACGGGATTGTGAAGCGGTAAGAGCATGACGGCGGTGCCGATACGGATTGTTTTTGTACGCGCCGCTATGGCGGCCGCTATCGGAATAACCGACGATGAGAAGCCGTCTTCGTGAAAGTGGTGTTCCTGAAGCCACACGTCGTCGAAGCCGTTCTGCTCGGCCCAGACGATCTGGTCCAAGGTTTCGGCGTAGATTTCGGTGTAGGGACGCCTCCACCTGGGCGGATTGCGAAAATCGTACCAGAGACCGAAACGGAGCTTTGAGTTGTTGTTCATATTTATATCCCCCGGAAATATAGTCAGATGCGAGTTTGTGCCGCCTGTTACGTACAGCCTTTTATTCCCATTATTTCACGAACAGTGAGTTTTATCAAATAAAACTGATAACGGCTCAACTTTTACCAGGGTGTCTAAGACGAGAGTGGGCGGATTATATTATTAAGATATGAATCGGCGGTCTGTCGTTCACTGCTGTACGGTGCGGGTCAGCTTATTTTCATTATTTCTTCCGCGGGCCGTGCCAGAATAACTTTATTACCCTTACGGACAATCGGTCTCTGAAGGAGTTCCGGGTTCTTGACGAGGAGGTCTATGATTTCCGCATCGGTCAGCGCTTTCTTCGACAGTCCAAGCTCCTTATATTTTTTTTCGTTCTTTCGAAGGAGCTCTCTTGGGGGAATACCGAGCTTCTTGACGAACTCCGTGAGTTCCTTCTTGGTAAGGGACTTTTCGAAATAGTTCACCGCCTCGTAGTCCGTCCCGTTTTCATTTAGTATTTTAATTGCTTTTCTGCAGGTGGTGCAGGATGGTTTTATATAGATTTTGAGTTTTTCCCGGCTCATGGAGTGAAATTATACACAAAATCACGGACTCCGCGACGGTATGGCTGAAAGCGCGGGATTAGTTTTTATTGACATATAAATACAAATGCCCTAAACTTGAAGTAACTTATAAAGAGTACCACTGAAAATACAGAGCATAATGAAAGACCCCGACCCTTATTTGCGATGCTTTGATTCAGCTTTTCTTATCGTACCCGCCAACAAACTAGTTTTATATACCGGGAATATCCAACTGAATAAAATCGCGGCCGGACTTTAATCGAAATGATAAACGAATTGAGCGCTCTTCGCCTTATAGAGGAGCAGTTTGAAAACGCAGACGAGTGCGTCGAGGTCGGGATTGGCGACGACGCCGCCGCTGTCAACATCAAACCGGGCAGGCTGCTTCTTGCTACAACCGATTGTCAGGTGGAGGGGGTCCACTTCAAAAAATCACTAATCTCACCCAAGGCTCTTGCGCGCAAGGCGGTCGCCGTTTCCGTAAGCGACATAGGAGCCATGGGCGGCATCCCCAACTTCATACTTGCGTCGCTCGGTTTTTCGAAGGGCGAGGATGAAAGTCTGATAGACGAGCTGATTAAAGGGTTCAGGGCTTCTGAGGAAGAGTTCGGGGTAAGGCTGATCGGAGGGAATCTGAGCTCGTCCGACAAGCTGTTTCTGGATGTGACCGTGCTGGGTGAGGTCGAGCCCGAAAATGTACTAAGGAGGAGCGGGGCCGCACCGGGGGATATTATTTTCGTGAGCGGGACGCTCGGAGATTCGGCGCTTGGGATGAGCGCGCTCGGAAAGGGCGACGAATCCGAGGCGGGCGCGTATCTGATAAACAGACATATTACTCCCACGCCGCGACTTAAGCTCGGTAGACTCGTTGCGGAGAAGAAGCTCGCGACTTCGATGATAGACGTAAGCGACGGACTGCTGCTCGACCTTGAGCGTATCACGGTCCATCATGGTACGGGCGCGGAAATAGAGATAGAGAAAGTCCCGGTATCGCGCCAGTATAAAGACCTGGTAACCGCGTATTCCGAAGAGCGCTATGAGTACGCTCTTAGCGGCG
>Ga0055451_10000885_pt1 | contig 12106 bp, 14 predicted proteins | sample China_Galinas_PW_3_FD_57745 | JGI IMG/M metagenome (GOLD analysis project Ga0055451, IMG submission 57745) | Wetland microbial communities from San Francisco Bay, California, USA, that impact long-term carbon sequestration - China_Galinas_PWB_D2 | ecosystem: Environmental > Aquatic > Marine >... | reverse complement strand
TGCTGACGTCGCACTTCGGCCTGCGCACCGACCCGTTCACCGGCAAACCGGAACAGCACAAGGGTATCGACATTGCCGGCAAGGCCGGCTCCAACGTGCTGGCCGTCGCCGACGGTATCGTGATCTGGGCGGGCAAGCGCAGGGGCTACGGCAACCTGGTGGAAATCGATCACGGCAACGGGTATATCACCCGCTACGGGCACAACCGGAAAGTGCTGGTGCATACCGGAAACACGGTGCACAAGGGAGAACCGATTGCGCTGATGGGCTCGACCGGCCGCTCGACCGGCCCGCACGTGCACCTCGAGGTACTGCACAACGGCAAGGCGGTGAACCCGGCCAGATTCCTGCACACCCTGCAGCCCGGGACGGTCGCTGACCGGACACCCGGCCGGACGGATTCCGGCACGGCACCCGGCGGCTGAGCTGCGCACCCTTCCGTCCGGCGGACTCCCGGGTCCGCATCGATCCCCTTCCCCGCAGGTCTGTTTTATAATCGCCAGCCTTTGCATACTGGACGGACCCGATGCCGGAACAGCTGGAACCCATGCTGCAGGCTGTCGCTACTGACCCGAACCGGCTCTACCTGGCGGCCGGCCTGGTGCTTGGCGTGATCGTGGTTGCCGTGTTATTGCGCGGCCCGCTGACCAGCTGGCGCGAGAATCGCCAGATCGCGAAGGTCATCCGCCGTCTCGGCACCCGCCGCTTGCGCGGACTGAAGCTGGCGGACGGTACCGGCGGCGAGGTCACGCTGGATTACCTGCTGCTGGGCCGCGACCGCCTGGTAGTCGTCAGCCTCAAGCGCTACGGCGGTCTGATCTTCGGTGGGAAGAACATGGACCAGTGGACCCAGGTGATCAACCGCGTCAGTTACAAGTTTCCGAACCCGGATGAATACCTGCGGCGCCAGGTGAACGCGGTCCGCGCACTGGCACCGGGGGTGAAGGTTTCCGGTATTCATCTGTTCACGCATGGCGCACGCTTCCCGAAGGACAAGCCGGCCAACGTCGTCACCACCCGGGACCTGCGGCAACTGCCGGAGCGCCCGCGGCACAGGGACATCCCGGCCGGCCTGCAGCAGGCCTGGCAGGCGCTGGCGGACAACCTGCGCTGAGACCCGCCACCGGCTGCGGCCGCGCCCTCAGTTCTGCCACACCGCGATACCCTGCCGGCGCAACCATGCCGCCAGCGCGGCTTCCCGCTCCGTAGCCGGACGCTTCCTGTCGTCCTGGAATCCATCCAGCAATTCCTGCGCCAGTTCGACCCCGTAGCGGTGCGGGTACCTGCTGCTGCGGTAGCCCAGCATGTGTTGCTCGAAGCGGTCTCCGGGGTCGTGGATGGTCATGCCGACATACACACAGGGCATACCTTCCACGTAAGCCGGGTTCTGCTGGCGGAACTCCCGGTCCCACAACACCTCGGGGTCGAGCGTGATCACATAGAGATTGCGCCGCCGTTTGCCGGCGCGCCGTGCCTTTTCCTGCCAGCGCAGGATCTTCCGGTCCCGTTCCAGATCATCCATGCGGCGAGTGTACCCCCGGGTTAGAGGAAGAGGTACGGATTGCGCTATCATCCCGAACGCGCCGGACACCGGACCCGCCAGGCACACCATGCGTCACCGGTGCATTCCAACCCGCCCGACCACAGAGACCGAACATGCCAGATACACCCGAAGAGCTGCGCCGACGCTGGATGAACGAGGGTCTGTCCAGGGAATCCCTCGAGCCGAGCCCCTTGCATCAGTTCGAGCATTGGTTCAGGCAGGCCATCGAGTCCGGAATCCCCGAACCCAATGCCATGACACTGGCCACGGTGGATGCCACCGGGCAGCCACATGCACGCACCGTCCTGCTCAAGCTGTACGATACCCGGGGCTTCGTGTTCTTCACCAATTACGAAAGCGCAAAGGCCAAACAGCTTGCCGTCAATCCGAACGTTGCGCTGCTGTTCCCGTGGGTGGCGCTGGGCCGCCAGGTGCGCATCCAGGGCCACGCGGAAAAAATCCCGCTGCACGAATCGGCCAGCTACTTCGCCACCCGGCCGCGCGGCAGCCAGATCGGCGCCTGGGCCTCGCCGCAGAGCCGGGTGATCAGCACGCGTTCGGTGCTGGAAGCCAAGGTCGCGGAGATCCGGCAGAGGTTCGCGCACGGTGAAATCTCCCTGCCTTCCTTCTGGGGCGGATACCGGGTCACCCCGGAATCCATCGAGTTCTGGCAGGCGCGTGAAAACCGCCTGCACGACCGGTTTCTGTATACCCTCGACGGAGCGTCCTGGAGTATCGAGCGACGCGCGCCATAACCTCTGCCAGCAGCGACGGAACGGCAAACGAACGGGGCATCGGATCGCCACTTGAATCCCGCTGACGTCAGGCCGCGAGTGATGTCTTGCCTGCGCCGCGCATGAATCACCGGGCCGGCAGGCAATCAGCCGCCCGGTGTGTCCCTGAGGCACCTGCCTGCTATAGTGACCGTTAGTGCCGCCACGTTTCGCGGAATGGATGACCGGAGTCGCCCATGCACGAAGCCGCCCTTGTCGTCACCGACACCACCCATGCCGGCGCTGCCATCACCTTTGTGCAGCACAAGCTGGCGGGCTACGACCTGCGCCTGCTCGACTGGGTGCGGGTCAGCCCGATGACCCGGGCACAGCACGTCCCCGAGCCCGGCGGACAGATACCGCCGGTCACGCTCAGCACCTGCTGGAAGCCGCGCGACCGGCGCACGGACATCCCGTCCCCGCGCCCCGAACACATGTACCGGATCAAGGTGAATGTCTGGCAGGGTGCCGACTACCCGGCCGAGGAAATGCACTGGGGCCGCGTGCCGGCCTTTCCGATCCGGCGCCGTAACATCCCGGACCGGTACTCCACGCTGGGGCTGTGCCGCTGGCGCTACCCGGACCGCTTCGCCGCCACCGTGCACGCGCTGGCGCGCCCCCTGTTTCTCTACCTGGCGAGCACCACGCAGGTCCGGCAGGAACCCAGTGAAAGCAACGCCAGCGCCTGGGCGCATCGCTGGCTCGCGGAGTGGCTGGACAGCCACGGCCAGCGGCCGGAAGCCGAGGCACTCATCAGTCAGCTCATGCAGTGGACCCTGATCCAGAGCAAGGGGCTGTAGATACGCCCGTTGGGCTAGTACCGCCCGCCGGTCTTGGTGATGTAGTTGGAAAGCTGCTGCGTCACTTCGTTCATGCGCGTGAGATTCTGGTGCGTCAGCCGGAACAGGCCGCGCATGAACTTGTAGACGACACGCGGGTGGGTTTCCAGCAACGATTCGAAATCCTCCGGCTCGAGCGTGTAGACCACGGTGTCGCCCACTGCGGTCAGGGTCACGTGCCGGACGTCCATATCCACAAAGGCACGCGTCCCCGCGCACTCCCCGGGCACCATGGTGTAGAGGTGGGTCTGGTTGCCGCTGACCTGACTGTTTACGTCGATCTTGCCGGACACAAGCACAAACAGGGTCTTGCTCGTATCGCCCTCCCGGACCAGCACCTCCCCGTCCTGGAGCTGCCGCACACCCATGTGGGGTGTCAACACTTCGCAGTCCCCGGAGTCCATATCCTTGCCCAGTGCGGTATTGAGCAGCGACTGGCAGCTGACGTCCTGGCTCATAATCATATCCTTTCTGAATTTGGGTCGTGAGGGTTACAGTATAGAACCGGAGCGAGATCTTCTGCCAGTGACCGTGGCCAGATCACCCCGCTTCCCCCGGCATCCCTGCGCGCATCAACGGCTTCAACGCGGTCAGCAGGGATTTGAACAGTTGCCGGTTGCCCTCCTCCTCACCGGCCAGCAGTTCCTTCATGTGCTGGCGCTGCGTCGGCCTGGCAAAGCAGGCCGGGCAGGAATCCGGCACGACCGGCAGGGCGTTGCCGGCGGCGAAGTCGCGTGTCATGCGTTCGCGCACGTACACCAGCGGACGGATGATGCGCAGGTCGCCGTCAGCATTGACGTAGTGGGCCTTCATGGTACGCAGCTGCCCACCGTGAAACGACGACAGGAGAAAGCTCTCGGCGAGATCGTCGAGGTGCTGCGCCAGTGCCAGCACATTGAAACCGTGCTCGCGCGCGGTCTGGTACATGAGACCGCGCTTGAGGCGGGAACAGAACGCGCAATAGGATGGCCTGCCCATGTGTTCCTGCGCCAGCGCCAGGATCGGCCTGCGCACGTAGTGGTATTCCACACCGAGGGCCTCGAGGTAGGGAATCATCGGCGCAGGATCGAAGTCACCGGCCATCGGGTCCACGGTCATGGCACCGAGCTCAAAGTGGACCGGGGCACGGTGGCGGAAATGCTCCAGCAGATGCAGCAGCGTCAGCGAATCCTTGCCCCCGGACAGGCCCAGCAGGATGCGGTCGCCGGCGCGGATCATGGTGAAATCGGCGCACGCACGGCCGGCCAGCGCGGCCAGCGCCCGGGAGGGGCGGTGCCAGCGGGCAGTGACCGGTGGCGTGTCGGGCAGGGTCCGGGACAGCATGGGCACAAGATACCCGCATCCGCACCGGCACACCATCCGGAACCGGCGGCGCGGATGGCCGGCCGGCGCCGGACACCCGGGCAATCCCTACCCGAAATCGAGCCGCAGGTTCCCCGCGATCGCCTCCTGCCAGTGTCCGGGGACGCCCGCGGCGCCAGCGTATTCGGGCCAGCGCGCGAACACCGCCTGTACCTCGCCGAGGATGACCGCGGCCCGGCCGCGTTTCATGGAGACGGCCCGGGCCGCGGCCCGGAAATCCTCCAGGACGAACCCGTCGCGTTTGCCGTTCAGGCTCATCTGGTGACGACCCGTCCAGCGCCCCTGCGGATTGTAGCTGTAGGTCATGTCAAAGGCCGGCGACAGGGACCAGCGGCCGGCCTTGTCCATCAGGAAAGCGATGTTCTTGACGTGGTCGTCCTGGTTGCGGCCCACGATATTGAAGACCATGCGCCGGAACTGCTCCTCGACGGCGCTCATCGGCAGGCCCAGCTGCCGGATCACCTGCATGGCCTGCTCGTAGCTGTAGGCGCCGGCCAGATTGAAATCGAAATGCGCCAGCGCGCACAGCGATTGCATGTGCAGCTTTTCACCACCGGCCAGCCGGTCGAAACGCCGCATCATGAAGTGGCGCCGTCCGCTCTCCTCGAACAGACGGCAATCGTTGATGTCGATGCCGCAGTCGCGCGCCATCTGCGCATAGGCGTACTCGATGACGCCGTATCCCTGCGGGTCTTCCAGCTCCCTGTCGCGATTACCGCGCACGCCGTCGAACTTGAGCAGCCAGTACTCGAATCCCGCGCCGGCCGGCACCTGGCCGGAGCGCACTTCGTTGGTCAGCGGATTCCAGGCGATCACCGCCTTGGCGCGGGCGCCGCCGGCCGAGGTGCCCACGCGCAGGATATCGGTCAATGCCTGTGCCCGGCTTTCTCCGGCAAACGAAACCTGCAGTTCATTGCGATGCGACAGCACCTGCGAGGCCAGTTCGACCAGCCGGTCGATCTCGATGTGGCCGGCCGGCCGTGCAGCCGGCCCTGTCGCCGGTACGAATTCCAGTGCGCCCATGCCACGCGCCCCCGTATAGCAAAGCCGCTCGACTGCGCTGAAAGAGTCCGGCCGTCGGCCCTGGGTTGCCAGCCAGGCATCGATCAACGCATTGCCGAACCGGTCCGGCAGGGAATCGGCCAGCAGACCGGGCAAGCCGTGAAAGGTCAGGCGCGACAGTTCCGCAAACCGGTAGATACGCCGCGCCAGCGGCATGACCAGCGGCGCCACCTCGATGCCGCTGGCGGTAAATTCCGGGGCGTATTCAAATGCAGCCACGTCCTCGCCATCGTCCAGCGACACCGCACCGATGGTGCGCCCCCACATCCGGACCTCGGCCACTGTGCTCATGTGTCTTCATCCCAGGTCCACGGTTTGCCCGGCGCTGGCTCCGCCCGGCGCGCGGTGGCCCGCTGCCGGGCCTTGCCCTGGTGCCGCAGCAGCTCCATCGGCCCGGGCCCGGCCGTCGGCACCAGTTGCTCCAGCCCGGGCAACAACTCCAGTACACGCAACAGGCGAATGACGCTCGACATCTGCGCCGAGGCGCCGGACTCGATCCGTTCCACCGTGCGCTTAGCCACTCCCGCCTGGTCGGCCAGCGCGGCCTGGGTCAGTTGCAGGTCGATGCGGCGCCGCGCCAGCCGGGCACCGAGTTCGGCCAGTACGGCCTCGTCACTGAGTCCGCTGCTGATTCGTGTTGTCGTCATGTTCGACGCCTCCAGGTGAAAACCGGGATATCTCGCTACTAATGACGACTTATAGTCCAGAATTCTTGCAATGTCAAATCGTCATTAATGGCGACTTTAAATGCATTATTATTATATGTCGTTATTTTTGTCGATACATTATCCGCTTAGGTTCGCCGATCCGACACGAGGATCGGCGGGCCCCAGGCCCGCGGAAGCCCTAGAGGTCGTCCCGCAGGTGATCCCCCCACCGCCAGACCGGTCGGACAGCCTTGCCGGACAGCGGCAGCACCTGCACCTGCAGTTCCGGCAAGCGCAGGATCGCACAGGAATGATTGAACGCCGAGCTGCCCGGGTTCACGACCAGTTTGTCCCCGACCCGCTCGGCAAACACCTGGTGGGTATGACCAACCACCAGCACGTCGCAGTCCAGCGTCGCGAGCCGCCCGGCCCAGTGCACCACACGGTCCGCCTGCACTGCGCCGGTGCGGTCGCGCAGGCGAATGCCCCCGTGACAGGCAGCGGGCGGCTCGGCATGCACCAGGTAGACCCGCCTGCCCGCGATGACCGTGTCGAGGTATCCGGGCAACTGCCGGAAATAACGGGCCGCGGGATCGTCCGCCGCCGCCCCGTTGCGCAGATAGCCGATGTCATGGTTACCCAGCACGCTGCGGCAACCACTGGCCTGCAACAGCGCCACCGTCTCCTGCACTCCGTCACGGTAACCGGCGATATCACCCGCACAGAAAATTTCATCCACCTCCGCCGCACGAAACAAGGCCAGTGCCTCGGCCACCGCCGCGGGAGTCGAGTGCACATCACTGAGTAAACCAATCAAGGCCATCGTGGTTCCTGTTCATCAACCCCGTGCAACCGGCTGCAAACCCGGCACCTGCGACAATCGTGACAAAGAACGCGTGACAAATCCGTCAGTGCATGTCCAGTCTGTCGGTGTTAGTCCGATCCGGTGCAACAATCCCGTTCCGGCAGTATTACCGGCGATTCCAAACCGGGTATTCTAGGCCGTATGTCCAATGCCATGGAAAGCGGGTACCAGCTGGTTTCGGCACTGTTCCTGCGCCTGCTCGGTGCCATTTACCTGATCGCCTTTGCCTCGATCGGAGTACAGATCAAGGGCCTGGTCGGCAGTCAGGGCATTGAACCCGTCGCCCCCTGGCTGGAGCACCTTTCCCAGCAATACGGCATCGAGCGTTTCTTCCAGATGCCCACGCTGTTCTGGCTGAATGCCAGCGATGCCGCACTGACCTGTGCAGCCACGCTCGGCGCCCTCGCCTCTGTCCTGGTACTGCTCAACCTGCTGACCCGACCGGCCCTGGTCGTCGCCTTCGTGCTGTATCTGTCGCTGTTCACGATCACCCAGCCGTTCATGAACTTCCAGTGGGACTACATCCTGATGGAGGCCGGCTTCCTGGCCATCTTCCTGACACCACGCTCGCGCGTGATCATCTGGCTGTTCCGCTGGCTGCTGTTCCGCCTGCGCTTCGAGTCCGGCCTCTTCAAGCTGGTCAGCGGCGATCCCGCCTGGTCCGGGCTCACCGCGCTCAAAACCTATTTCGAGGTACAGCCGATCCCCAACCCGGTGGCCTGGTACGCGAACCAGTTACCGGACTGGCTGCTGAGGTTCGGCACCGGCGCCACCCTGTTCGTCGAACTGGTGGTGCCTTTCATGATCTTTCTGCCACGTCCGTGGCGCTTTACGGCCGCATGGTTGACCCTGCTCTGGCAGGCACTGATCCTGCTGACCAGCAATCACAACTGGTTCAATCTGATTACCATCGCCCTGTGCCTGTTCCTGTTCGACGACCGCGCGGTGCAGCGGGTACTACCGAAATCGCTGCACCAGCGCCTCAACTGGACGGAGGCCGCCCGGGCCGGCAGGGCGACCATGGATCAGCGGCTGGCCGTTGCCCTGCTGGGTATATTCATCGTCACCTCCAGCAGCCTGAAAGCCTGGGAACTGGCCAGTGGCAAGAAAATTCCGGGACTGACCGGAGATATTCTGCACTACAGCACGCCGTATCGCATCGCCAACGTCTACCACGTGTTTCCGACCATGACGACGCAGCGCATCGAACTGGAACTGTCGGGATCGATCGATGGCAAGGAGTGGAAAACGTACCACTTCCGCTTCAAGCCGGACCGGCTGAACAAGCGTCCGCAGGTCATCGTCCCGTACCAGCCGCGCCTCGACTGGCAGATGTGGTTTGTCACGCTCACCCCGCGTAACCTGGAGTGGTTCGGGGATTTCGTGGCCTCGCTGCTGGACAACTCTCCCACCGTGAAGGCCCTGCTGGCAAACGACCCGTTTCCGGACCAGGCGCCGCACTACATCCGCGTGGAAGCCTACCGCTACCAGTTCACCGATTTCGAGGAACGCGCACGCACCGGCAACTGGTGGAAACGCACCGCACTGGGGCCGTTCACGCCGCTGCCCGGGCTGGAACGAACCCCGCAGGGTGATATTGGCCCGCTTCAGCTGCCCGGGCTGGAACGACCCCCGCAGGGTGATTTTGGCCCGCCTCGGCTGCCCGGGCCGGAACGAACCCCGCAGGGTGATATTGTCCCGCCTCGGCTGCCCGGGCTGGAACGACCCCCGCAGGGCGGTGTGGGTCCGCTTCAGCCCTGATCCCGATCGGGCGGGTTTGCGCACCACGCCTGCCCCATGCGTATCGACCAATGCCGCGACAACGCACGAATGATGCGCCACCGTCCTGTGCGGACTGCGCGCATTGCCCGGTCGCAGGAGTCGCCCTGGCGGCGCTGCGCCATGGATCCATCGCACACCCCCCGTTCCGTGCTACGCCCCGGCCACCGCCTTCTGGATCAGCGGGACCAGTGGTTCCGGCAACCGGATGCCGCCGCTGAGCACAAACTGCTGCGCCGCGTCGGACATCTTCTTCCAGGTCTTGCGAATGATATCCAGCCACTTGTCCTCGTCATACTCGGAGTGCTTGCCGGCGAATTCGAGCATGTAATGCTCGATGAACACCAGGTCGGTCACGTCTTCCAGCAGCTGCGTGTCCGGATTTTCCTTGATCTGCAGCTTGGCCACCGCCTTGCGGACGCGACTGATGACCTCTTCCCCGTAGCCCGCCTGTTCCAGCAGGGACGCTGCGGTGTTCGCATGAAACTTGTACAGGTCCTTGCGCCACTGCAGGTAGCCGATCCGGTCCATGGAATAGTTCTCGCGCGGCGATTTCCAGCGCTGGATATGCTGTGCCCGCAGGGCGAGTTTCATGGCATCGTCCGCCTGCGGCGCGAATCGCGCCAGCATGTCGGACATGCGCTGTGAATACAGCAGTTCCTTCGGCCATTCCTTTCCGTCAACCATGACCCGGTTCGGGTCCTCGCGGTTGGCGTCATCGATCAGCGCCATGGCTGTTGCAAACATGTTCGGTTGCTCTGTCACGTATATCTCCTGCTGTCTGGAACCCGTCTCAAAATCGCACATCGGTCGCCAGGGCAAGGTGTGCCCCCGGCGTGGAATGCAGTGTACACAAATCTGCTGCCGTACAGCCCCGGATCGAAGCGGGGTTCACAATCCCGCGTTGGCGGCCGGGAGATATTGAGACCGGGTCTAGGTTGGCGAGGTATCACCCTCATGGTCGATACGTTCATATTCGGCGATCACCTGCGCACCCAGCAACAGGATTACGGCCGCAAACTCGAAGCTGAGCAATATGATAATCGCCGTAGCCAGAGAACCATAGATCACGCTCACGAAGGACAGCGTGGTGAAGTACCAGATCAGCACGTGACGCGTCAGTTCCCACAGCAGGGTCGCCGCAATGCCCCCGATCAGTGCGTGCGACCAGGCCAGATGCCCGCCCGGCATGACCAGGTAGACCGAAGTCAGCAGCAGCACCTCGCCGACCACCCCCAGCAGGTAAAGGATGGTCGCGGTGGTACCGCTCATGTCGATGTCCAGGCCCAGCAGCTTCAGCGTATCGACGCTGTGCTGGTTGAGCCAGCCGGCCATGAGACTGACGACCAGGAATCCCGCCGCCAGCAGCAGGATATACAGGTAGGGCAGCAATGCGGTGACCAGGTAGTGGCGTTGCCGGTTCACCCGGCGGTGAAAAAAGATCATCGACATGGCGTTCTCCAGCACTGCGAACGCCAGCGAACTGAAGAACAGCAGCAGCAGGACACCGACTGTCCCGATCACCTTCCAATGCGCCAGAAACGCTTCGAGCTGCAGCATCAGGACTTCGGAACGCACCGGGGTCACGAGGTCGAGAATGGCGGAGACCGCCCGCAACAGGATGTCGTGTTCGACAAAATGAGACAGCACGATCAGTACCAGGGCGAACACCGGCACGATCGACAGCAGGGTGTAATACGCCACGGCGCCTGCCAGCAACAGGCCCTGATTGTCCATGAAGCCACGCAGGACGGCGACCACGAAATGCCCCGGATGGCTGACCACATACGTGAAAGGAGCAGGTTTCGGTGTCATGGCGTCGCCGGCAACCGTAGCATGCAAATGTGACAACCGTACGCGCATGTGACGCGGTTGCCGGCTAGCGGGAGGATTCCTCCTTGCGGTCGGTCTGATCGGACAGCCTGCCCATGCGCCGTGCACAGTGCTGCCAGTCACCCATCAGGCACTGCTGCTCGTGACATTCGAACTCGCAGACCGAAACTTCCCGGGGTACCGAGACTACCAGCCGATGCAGCCACTGCTGCAGCCTGTCGAACATTGCGCCCCCCTCTGCCTTGCCGCGTCCCTGCGCCAGCGGTCAGACTGTTGTTCTTTACAGACGATTCTATTCCCAGTATGGCACACTTGTGAACAGCGAATTCACACCGGCCGGTACCGACTACTTCCCTGCAGTTTCACCTCCCGGCCGCTCGCCGGCAGTGGCGGTATCCCCGTCGCGCTCCTTGCGGCAGAGAATCCGTTTTCCGAGCAGGGTGGCTTCGAGATCGCCGTCCATGTTCATCGTGAACACGGTCGTCTGGTTGTTCGAGGTCACGAGGACCTTATTCTTGTCGACGGAAAACTCGCCGGCTGTCTCGCCCATCGAAACCCCGAACATCTTCAGAGTGATGTAGACCTTGCCATTGTCCCGGAAGGACAACCGGTCGTACAGACCACACTCCGGTCCGCCGTAGTCACCGGACGGCCCGGACGAACAGGCAGCCAGCAACAGGGATATACACAGCAACCCGAACCTGCCTGTACGCATGCAACGCTCTCCTCTCCTGGTTCCGACTGGCCGCAGTCGTCACTCGCACCAGGCAAGACAGTAACCCCGGCACACATGCCTGCGCAACGGCCCTGCCCGTCCGGGTCCGATCCGGCGGGTATGGAAGCGCCGGCCCCCGCATGGTCATCCGTAGGCCGGCAGGGTGGTCAGCCGTGCATCCTCCACGGCACCACCCACGGTGAAGTGATACAGGTCCTGGAATTCAGAATCGGGCAGTCCCAGCACCTCGTGCATCGGGTCGTCAAAGAAACAACCGATCCCCGTGGCGCGCAGGCCGGCCGCTTCCGCCTCCAGGTAAAGCAGCTGACCGATCATGCCTGCCTCCCAGTACAGGCGGGGATACATCCATGCGCCGTAGCGCTCGAGCGGTGCGCGGAATTCCGCCAGCATCGCCAGGCTGAAGCAGCCGTCGCTCGCGATCTCCTGGTGGCAGGCGATCGCCCGCGCGGCGGCGCGGGTGTCACGCTGCAGGAGACAGAACAGCGGCAGGGAATCCGGGCACTCCGCCGGCCGTTGCCACGGATCGGCCTGGGTGATGGCCCGCTCCAGCCGGGCGCGCTGCGCCGGATCACGCACCAGCAGATACAGCCCCGGTGGCACGCCATCGACCCGGTGTACCAGCAGTACGAGGTGCAGGGCTGGTTGCCACGCGAGCGCACTGAACGGT
>Ga0055451_10000881_pt1 | contig 12130 bp, 8 predicted proteins | sample China_Galinas_PW_3_FD_57745 | JGI IMG/M metagenome (GOLD analysis project Ga0055451, IMG submission 57745) | Wetland microbial communities from San Francisco Bay, California, USA, that impact long-term carbon sequestration - China_Galinas_PWB_D2 | ecosystem: Environmental > Aquatic > Marine >... | reverse complement strand
CCTCCACAACGGACCTTGTACAACGCAAGATTGGTCGGGCTGTCGACGCTCCGCCATGACTGGCCGTCATACCACCAGATCTCTCCCTCCCAGCCAACGGCGTAGAGCTCATCGCGGCCGAATCCATCGATGGACTCGAAGTTGGTCGTCATGACCTCATCGCCTTGCGGTCTGATGGCTTGGTCGATGCAGGTCCACCGATCCGTCCCCACTCGTTGATAGACTTGGCGCCCGATCCCGACCGCGTAGACGCTTTCGCCAGCTACGGCCCGAATCTCGCGTAGCTCGCCGCGACGCGCCGGCGATTCGTCGGAGGTTCCCCCAATGGGCGCTTCGATTTCGTAATCGCCACCGCCCACGCGGAGGATCTGTCCGCGGTTTCCCAGCACGAGCAGCCGGTCCACGTCGCGCGCGACCGTCATCGAGCATGCGAGCCAGTCGAGATTGGCGGCTCCCCATTGGCCGCGGTCGACGCTGAAGAAGCGGGAATGCGGGATCCCCTGCTTGACAAGGTCGCGCCGTGTTCCGACGAAATAGATCAAGTCATGGAATCGTACGGCACCCGTCGTGAATCCAAACCCGTTCGTGAGGTCTTCTTTCGGCACACCGGTCTCCTAGCTGAAGGTCATCGACCTGATGGTGATGGCCACGGAACATCCATGCTGGCCGCCGCCGCTTCTCGCCCTTCCGACGACATCTCCGAGATTGCGCGAATCGGCTTCTCGGGATCTTCGGACTTGGCCTTGTCGTGATAGGCGTCCAGCTGGGCCTTCAGACACTCCTCGTCACACTCGGAATCGGGGAAGGTCTTGGTCACAGCCTTGACACCGACGTCGGTTGCCTGTTGTCGGCTCCAGTTGCCGTTGGCGTCCTTCATGTTCTCCGAGCAGACGCCTTGGCGAAGGTGCATCTGGCCGTGGGTCGCCATGGCCTGGTTCTCACCTTCGACACAAACACAAGGTGCATCGGCATCCTTGTAGTTGCCCCAGCCGGGTATGGTCGTTCCGCCGCTGTCCCGAGTACCTGCCTCGAGAAACGAAGACGCTTCGATGACGTGGTGCGGTGTCTGGTTGGGACAGCACGATGGCGTACTTCCGGACCTCTTGTACGGAACGAACACGCAACGGAGCTTCTTCTGGCACTCGTTCTCATCCACCTGGTCGGCGAACTGCTCGAACGTGGCAACCACGACCTTCTTTCCTGCTTCGTGAGCGGGGCTCCTGTTTCCCCCAGAGGCCTTTGCCGCAGCACGGTGGTCCTTTGCTACCTTGACCGCCTTGTTGCTGGGACAAACCGCTTTCTCCTCCCAAGGGTCGCAGGCGCCAGTCCCATCCTCGTTGGAAATCTCGCGGCGCGTCTCGTCGCACTCCTTGACTACGGCCATTGCGATGCGGTCCAAGTACGTCCACGGAGGCGTGTCGCCGGGGTTCGACGCGTGGTTGTTGGTCGTCATGTCTAGGTGGCGCACCGCGTTCTCTCCCTCGATCTTGACGTCCGAGGACCAGGACTGGAAGTAGACCTTGCCTCTGTTCTTGCTGGTGATGACCCCTTTCTTCGCGGCGCAACCCGCCTCGTCTCCATAGCTCGTCTTGAAGTAGCTCTTGTTCTTGAGCCCGACTTCCTTCTTGGTGATCCTGACACTCTTGCTCCCCTTGGTCGTATCCGACGCCTTTCCTGTGTTTGGGTAGGGAAGCGGCACTCCAGGCGGCGTCGCCGGGTTCTCTGGCGGAGTGAAACAAGTGTCTGGCAGGGCCGCGATCGTCATCCCCGAAGCAGCCTTGCAAGCGATCTCGTTGTTGTTGGCGTAGACGTGATTGGTCATCAGGCAGCTCCCGGTGGTTGGCACAGAGCAGAGACCGAGCGCAGCACTAGGGCCGCCCGTGCAGCCCCATCGGAGCCGATGTGGCAGAGGACACCATCGCCCATGAAACGCCCCGGGGCATAGCCCTTCGACTCCGAGACACTCGCGACGGCGAGCAGCGTCGGAACCGTCGCCGCGCCTACTTCACCGATGCAGTCCGCCGGATGCTGAATGTCGAACTCGGGCTTCACGGGACGAACGACGCGGGTCATGGCCAGCGCGGATTCCTTGTAGCCGAATTGCTCGCCGGAATTATCTGTCAGTCGATAGGCGAGCTGATCGAAGCCGATGCCCGCTTCGCTCATCGCTTCTCGGATCGCCATGACCAAGCCGTCAGCACGTAGGGGCTTCCCGGAGTCGATCGGGGCTGGCTCTTCGCCGAGTCCGATCCCTGTGACCGCAATCGATGCGCGAGACTCCGAACGCAGGCGTCCGAGCAGGACGGCGCCCGCCGCTTCGCCCGGAATGAAGCCGTCTGAGTGACGCGCGGTCAACAGGCGTCTGCGCTTGTGGTAATGGTCGAGAGTCTTGGTGACCAGGAGCGTATCGACACCACAGACGAGAGTGTGTTCGATCTCTCGGTCCTGATCCATGATTTCGCGAGCCAGCATGAGGGCATGGACCCCGCCGATCCGTCCGTCGGGGATGACGGTCGACCGGGAGTGAAACGCGCACCCCAAGCACTCCGCGACCGAATCCAGAATCGTCGATTCCAAGCCAGAGAACCGGCCTGCTCGGCTCGTCTCGCTCACGCAGAGCAAGAGCGGGATGCGCTCGGTCTCGGCGTGCCCCGCGACAGCCGGCGCGAGCGCTTCATCGAGGGCCGTAGCGGCCATCTCGACGAGTTTGGACAGTCCGCGACATGGCGCGTCGAACGGCACTGGGCAGCCCTGGACGAACGCTCCGTCGTACATGAACTCCGTCTCGACGAAGCCGGAGATGCCCACGCGAATGGCGGCGCACGCCGCTGCGGTGGACCAGCCAACGCCGGTGACCATTCCCGAACTGAGGACCGCGAGCGGCGTCACCGTCCGACCCCTTTGGCGCGTTTCCTAGCGTCGACCAGGGCTCCGAGAGAGGAGTAGTGGGCCTTGCCCGAGCGCCGGGCGCGGTGCCAGCTCTTCGACATGTGACCGACGAGGCAGTGCCGCATCTCCAGCATGTTGCGTCTCAGAGGGTGCGAGGCGCGCCAGGTGAGTGTGAATCGGGCGAGATCCGGTTCGATCATGATCGTGTCGAGTACCGCCTGCCGCTCCGTGCGCTGACAGCTCACGTCGGTGAACTCGATCGGCAGATCGATCTCGGGCAGGTTGAATGCGGCATATCCCCTCGGAGTGAGGTTGGTCAGCACGACAGGCTCCCCGCCCACGGGATGCGCGAACTGTTGCTCAGGAGGCGCCGATTGATAATACCGAGAGTCGAAATCTGCCGGAAGGAACGGGAAGACGTTGTCCCGCCAGTTGTCGTCATAGGTCCCCGCAAAAGATGGACGCGGAGGAAAGACACGCCCGATGGGGCCGAAGGACATCGGTCTGAACTTGCCCTTCCGAACGTCGACGCGCTTCCCGGGCTCGCTCGTGTGCGGCAACGGCTTGCCGATCAAGGCCTTGCCGCTCGTGTACGGGTGGTAGCCAGTACCGATGGGGTTGGCCTTGTACGCCTTGGACCTCCCGGGTTTTTGCGGATGGGTGTCGGAACCACCGAAAGCGTAGTCGTAGCTGATCCGCTTCGAGACGAACGGTTTCGGCTCCGTGGGGTAAATGGACAGCAGCCCCTTTTCCCAAACTCGGTCGCCATGCACCTCGATTCGTTTGGTACGTCCCGCGAACGTCAGTTCGGCGATGACGCGCTTCGTGGGCCGGTTACTCGGCGCGTACGCGGAGCCGTTGAGCAGCACGTCGCAGAAGGGCTTCTCGAGAGCGAAATCGCATTCGTAGACGGATGCGGAGAATCCCGGCTCACCCGTGAACTCGTCGGCCAGGACGAGGTCGGCCTGCTCATCGGCGAGCCTCGGTTCGGAACCATCCTCAGGTAGCGTGAACGTGCCTTTGACGACTACGACAACGCTCTCGCGTCCCTCCGGGTCCATGCCGAGCGTGTACCCGGCGACCATCCCCGTGGCATTCGTCAGTTCCACGCCGTGGCTCCTGGGCTGTCAGTTGATCTGAACCGAACCGACCTTGATCAGCTTGACGGCGGACGATCGGCTCAGCAAGTCGACGAGCAGGCATGCCAGCTCTTCGACCGCAAGAAGCCGGCTGATCATTACACCACCTGCTCGCTTCGGCGTATTGCACGCCAGCTCGGCAGACTCCTGAGTAGACGTCACTTCCGCTCCCATGGCAACGTGTGGGCCGTTGGCTTGTCAGCTCAGTCGACCAGGCTGAACCCGACGAGTACCCGACCGAGCGGCTTCCGCACAGTATAGGGGAAAGCAATCCAGTACCGAACGCGGAGCTACCGCGTGCCTGTTCGTTCATCGGGACGGACGCCCGCGGTAGGCTGCCCAGCCGCGCGATCCGGCGATACTCCGCATCTTGGCTACGAACATCAGGTCCCAGTTTTCGTCCCCTTCATCAGCGCTTCGACTGCTCGGGTCACGCTGACCTCCGACGTCGGGCCGCCAGCTAGCAGACCGTCGCCACCGCGGCTCAGCCGGTCGACCGATGCTGCGACCGCCTGACCGCAATCATGCGCATCCCGACACTCAGCTCAACAAGGAACTCGCTTTGCAGCAGCTGCGGAGACAACTACTGACCGCCGCCGAAGAAGCTGCCAACGCCGTCTTGGAGCAGGCGAGGCGCCCCGGCGCTGAACGCCGCGCGGTTGGCCGGGCACAGCGAGCCAGTCGGCCACCACTCGTCGAAACAGGAATCGATGTTCGCCGTTCGGCCTCGAAGCGAATCGTTCGGAACTCTGCCGCGATGAGCCATGAGGCACTAGGATGTCCCCGATGCGGTGTGCTGCGAAGTGGGTGTTTCTGTCCTTGGTGGCCCTGGTCCTCACGGCGGGATCACCGGCACGCTGCCAGGCGCGACCGCAGGCACGGGTCACGGCGCTGCGCGCAGCGATCCGAGATCTGATCCGGGAGTTCGGTCCGGCATACCCCGGCGGCGAGGGGTTCCTGGCCGAGCTTCGCGGAATCGAGACGAAGCTCGCATCACCGGACGAGCACGCGAACGCTGCGCGAACGCTCGACGACCTCCGGCGCCGCGCGCTGGTCGCGAACCCGCTCGTCAGCGGGCAGCCGATCCTGTTCGTGGAGAGACGGCAGTATCCGAGCGACCACCACAACACCGGGAACATCTTTCAGACCGGCGAGATCAACACCGGCAAGTTCGCGCACATGGCCGGGGGCAAGCTCCAGACCATCGACCTCGCTACGGGTCGCGTGACGACGCTGCTCTCCAGTCCGAACGGGACTCCGCGCGATCCCGAGGTCCACTTCGACGGCAAGCGCATCGTCTTCTCCCTGCGCAACAGCGTCGACGACGACTACCACATCTACGAGATCGCGACGGACGGGACGAAGCTGCGCCAGCTGACCTCGATGCCGGGGGTCAGCGACATCGCTCCGTTCTATTTCGCCGATGACGACATCGCGTTCAGCTCGTCACGAGAGCCGAAGTACTGCACCTGCAACCGGCACATCATGGCCAACCTGTTTCGCATGGAGCCCGACGGTGCCAACATCCTGCAGATCGGCAAGAGCATCGAGTTCGAAGGGGACGGCATCCAGCTGCCCGATGGCCGCGTGCTCTACTTCCGTTGGGAATACGTCGATCGCAACTTCGGCGGAGCGCAGGGGCTGTGGGTGTGCAATCCCGACGGCACGAGCCACGCGATCTACTACGGGCAGAGCACTCCGCATCCCGTGTTGAACGCCCGGCCGATCCCCGGAAGCGACCGGCTCGTCTGCATCCTCTCGTCGTGTCACGACCGGCCCTGGGGCGCGCTCGCAATCCTCGACAGGAAGCTCGGAGTCGAGGGCAGCAAACCGATCGTCCGCATCTGGCCGGCGTCCGCGAGGAGGCTCATCGCCGGTGCCGGCAAGGGCTACGCGGGAAGCCGCGGGTTCGACAACTTCAAGCGCGTGACCCTGAAGTACGAGGACCCCTATCCCCTCAGCGACAAGCAGTTCCTCGTGTCGCGCGTCATCGCCAAGGGCAGCGACGAGACCGGCATCTTCCTGGTCGACACGTTCGGCAACGAAGTGCTCGTGCACCGCGCCGCTCCCGGGTTCGGCTGCTACGACCCGATGCCGATTCGCAAGACCCCGCGGCCCGTGCGCACGCCGATCCGCCGTGACTACAGCGAAGCCGAAGGGCGCTTCTACGTGGCCAACGTCTACGAGGGCACGCACATGAAGCGGGTCGCGCCCGGCTCGATCAAGTACCTGCGCGTGGTCGAGAACCCGCCGAAGCTGACCTGGACCCGGCCGTCCTGGGGCGGGCAGGGAACCGAGGCCCCGGCGATGAACTGGCACGACTTCGACAACAAGCGGATCCTCGGCACCGTGCCGGTCGAGGCCGACGGTTCGGCCTACTTCGCAGTGCCGTCGGAGAAGTTCGTCTACTTCCAGCTACTCGACGCGGACCACAAGATGGTCCAGTCCATGCGCAGCGGCGCGATCGTCCAGTCCGGCGAGACGAGCTCGTGCATCGGTTGCCACGAGAGCAGGAACGAAGCTCCCCCACCGCACGGAACCTCGTCCTTGGCGCTCGAGCGGGCCACGAGTCGACTCGGCGGCTGGTTCGGCAAAGCACGTGACTTCAGCTTCATGAGAGACGTGCAGCCGGTGTTCACGGCGAAGTGCGTCCGTTGCCACGACTACGGCCGGAAGGCCGGCGAAGTGCTCAACCTCGCGCCGGATCGCACGCTGGTGTTCAACACCGCCTACATGGAGCTGCACCGCAAGGGCTTCGTCAAGGTCGTCGGCGGCGGACCGAATCGCATCCTCGAGGCCTATTCCTGGGGATCCAACGCCAGCCGGCTCAGCGAGGTGCTCGACGAACGTCACTACGACGTCGAGCTCAGCGACGAGGACAAGGCCCGCATCAACACGTGGATCGACCTCAACGCGCCGTACTATCCGGTCTACGCGAGCGCGTACGCGAACGGCATCGCCGGCCGCGCACCGCTGACCAGAGCCGAGCTCGTGACCGTGCAGAAGCTGACCGGCACGAAGATCCGCATCAGCCATGGCGCTCGACCGATGATCAGCTTCGACCGGCCGGAGCTGAGCCCCGTGCTCGCAGGGCTTCGTCGCACGGATGCGAAGCGTTATCAGCAAGCACTCGCGCTCATCGAGACCGGCCGCGACAGGCTCGCGAAGCGACCGCGCGCCGACATGCCGGGCTTCGTTCCTTGCGCCACCGACCTCCGTCGCATGAACAAGTACGAACGCCTGTCCCGTTATCAGCTGCGCGTCCGCGAAGCGCTGCGGACCGGACACAAGCTCTACGATCGGGACGCCGACAAGTAGCCTTCAGAGCGAGCGCAGAAACGCGACGAGGTCGGCGATCTCCTGGGCGGTGAGATGCGAGGTCCTGCCGTGGCGATCGCGGGGGTTCCTGTCCACGAGGACTTCGCGCAGCGTCGCCGCCGATCCGTCGTGCAGGTACGGGCCCGTCCGGTAGACCTCGATCAAGCTCGGCGTGTCGAAGCGGTCGGAGCGGTCGAGCCGGTGGCGTGTACCGACGTCATGCCGCTTGCGATCCGTGAGGTAATCGCCGCTGTGACAGTGCGAGCACCGGGTCCGTTTGGCCTCGAAGATCGCGCGCCCGCGCGCCGCATCTGCCGCGAGCTTGCCGTCGTCGGTCAGATACGGGCTCGGCTGCGGCGTAAGCGAACGGATGTAGGCGCGCACCGCGGCCTCCTCGCCGGGTTCGGGCTGGCGCATGAGGAAGCGAAAGCCCTTGGTCACGCTGACCGCCAGGTTCGCGCGCACGCCGAGCCAATCCATCGGCGGCGTGTGCTGCGCGTAGAGCAGCGACTTGTTGTTCTTCGGATTCCCGATCCCGTCCTTGGGCAGGTCCCAGTCGAGCCCGTCCACACGGCCGTCGTTCGGGTGGCAGGTCGCGCAGCTCAGCCAGTGTTGGAAGCACTTCGTCGCGTCGTGGAAGATGATCTCCCCCGTGCGCACGTCGTCCGGCTTCGCGGCCTCCCCGAGCGGCACTTCCGCCGCAACGCGAGCGGTGCGCGTGTCGACCAACGCGATCAGACCTCCGAAGTACACCGCTACCGCGAGCCGCTCGCCGTCCGGAGACATCGCGAGGCCGCGCGGTCCCTTGCCCGGAATCGCCACGCGTTCGATGAGTCCGGCACGCGTCAGCGCGGCGAGGTCGTTGGTCAAGTCGCCGCGCTGCGAATCCGCGTCGCGGCGCGACAAGAACTCATGCAGCCGCCCGAGATCGATCCTCGCGAGCTCGTGGACGCCGCTCAACGCGATCCACAGCCTGCTGCCGTCGGGAGCGAGGGCGACGCCCCAGGGATCGGCGGCACCGCGCACGGGGTCGTCGAGCAGCACCGTGGCATAGCGTTTCCTGCGCTTCAGATCGATCACGCTCAGAGCATCGGTGTTGACCCAGCCGCGCTCGAGCTGAGTCGTCGGAACAGTCGTGCGACCGATGACGTGCACGACGTAGGCCCAACGTCCATCGTGGCTGATCGCCACGTGCCGCACATCCGTCGAACCGGGCGGCAGCCGGACGTCGCCGATGCGGCGCGCCCCCGCCACGTCGATCAGGCTGACCACCGCGGCCACGTCCGGCTCGTTGGCGCGACCGGCGGGAAGCAGGTTGGCGACGACGGCGATGCTCTCGTCGGGCGTCAGGGCGATCGCGTGCGGCTCCCGCGGCACTCGCAGACGTGCCCGCTCGTGGCCGCTCGCGAGGTCCAGGATCGACACGCTGTGAGTCGCGCTGTTGGCGACGAGCAAGAGCCTGTGCTTCGGGGCCACGGCAACCCCATCGGGATAGCGCCCGACCCGGAACCGGCTAGTGACTTCCCCGTTCGCGGCATTCACCTCGGCCACCGTCGAGGCTGCGTACTCGCTCACATACAGCCGCTTCCCGTGCTCTGCCCAAGCAACCCCGGCCGGCTGCCCGTGCACCGCCACGGACCGGAGCAACTCGCCGTCCTTGACCAACCACAGCTTGCCCCCGGTCCGATCACTCACTGCAAGAAGCCGCCCGCCGGGCGCGAACGCCACGTCGCATGGCGAGTGATAGGTAGGCCGGCCTCGGTTCCGGTCCGCGGACATGAGAGCACAAACGCAGAGCGCGCCGCCCGCGACGACACTCGCAACCCTGGCCCTCGTCCTGCTCATGTCGTCTCCCGAGTCCCTCGCATCGTTCAGAGCTCGAACTCAACCAACAGGATCACGCCGAAGTCCTGCGCCTCTTCGTTGAGGCCGATCGGCACGCCCAAGCCCAACGACACGTCGTCGAGCTCGTACTCCAGGCCCGGCACGAGGCTCGTCCCCGATTCTCCGCTCGGCTCCCACTCCACGTTCAGGCCCAGCATCGTGTACAGCGGGGCCTCGCCCGGGCGAAAGACAGCGGCGCCGTCCCACCCGTACCGCGGCGACTCGTGCCTCTGCACCTCGATCACGAAGTCCGTGACGAAGCTCCACCGATCGATGTCGCGCTGTAGTGCCACGAACATCGCGCCCCCGGGATCGCCCGCGCCGAGCCCGCGGTCCTCGTCGCCGGTCGGAACCGACAGCTCCGCGCCGACCGCGGAATGCAGATCTAGGGCTTCGAGGCGCGGGAACTGATACTTGAGCGCGAACGCGAGGTCGCCGAGCCCGGCATGGGACGGTTGCCCGTCCACGTCGATGGCGTTGAACGGGATCTCTGCTTCGGCCAGCAGCGAGTCGAGCAGCCCGAACTCCAGCTCGGTCACGAACTGGCCAACACGCGCCGTTCCGTAATCGAGGTAACTCGGCACCAACGCGACCTCGGTCCCACCGCGCTCGATCGTGTACGGCGTCATGATCCGCAGTTGCTGGATCCTGACCGAACGGTACGGGCCCTCGTGACCGCGCTCGGGTTCTTGCACGGAGACCGGCGCGTGTGCGTCACCCGCCGCGCGCGGCGGAGCCGAGCTCCGGTGCTCGAGCGGCAATGGAAGCTCGGCATGCGAAGACACACCCGCGCAGGCGACGAGAGAGAGCAGGAACGGAATGATGGCTGCGGGACGTTTCACGCCGGGATCCTCACCGACCGGGCAGCATCATTCCAGAGAGATCCTGCGCCGGCTCACTCCGGAAGCAGGCCCCGGCGGCCGAGCGCTTCGACGAGCAACGGCTCGATCTGCCTTCGAAGGTCGCGGTTCGCATACGCGATCCACGCGATATCGGTCTCGAGGTCGAGGGGAGCGTCGAGCTGCTCGCCGGACACGCCGCCGACCTCGACGCCGAGCTCGCGGGCGATGAGCTCCGTGCACAGGTCATACGGGTGCGCGCAGATCCCGAGCGTTTCGCCGCGCTTGGCCAGGACCTTCGTCATCAGCGGGCGGAGGTCGGCGACGAAACGGTCGTGTCCGGCCATGACCTCGTAGAGCTGGCCGGCGTTCGAGATGTACTGGTCTTCGAAGTACTGCGCCTTGCCGGCGGTCAGCGGCCCGAGCGCGCCTCGAGCGATCTCCTCGTCGATCGCCGCGAGGACATCACGTGCGCCGGGGAAGAACCGCGCGATCTGTGCGAAGCCGTGCTCGATCGTCGTCGCCGTCGAGGGCGCGAGGTGCAGCTCGCTCGCTTCGCCCGTCACGCGGTTGAACCGCTCGGCCCCAGCGCCGTCCCCGCGGATCGCCCACATCGCGTCCGACAGGTGCTGCTTGACCAGCGGGATCTCGGTCTGCACGGCCAGCACGATGTCGGACAGCCGCGTCGCAGGCCCGCGGTTCTCGGCGACCCCTGTCAGGATCCACGCGCTGCGCTTCTGGTACATCAGACCGCGCGTGCCGTCGATCGGATCGACGATGACCCGCCAGCGAGCCTCTTGCTCGGGCGTGCCCCGAGGCAACACGAGCGGCTCGTCGAGCCCCTCGGCGATCAGCACCAACGGCGCGATCTCGGCGAGCTCGGCCGAGCACAAGCTGACGAGCAGGTCCTCGCTGACCTTGTCGATCGCGTAGATCGTGTCACCGGCGCCGTCGCGCTCGACGCCGCTGAGAGTCGCGAGACTCGCGCGCTCGCACGCCGCGACGACGCCGTCACGGATGCGCTCGTGCACGCGCCGGACCGCGGGCAAGAGCTCGTGCACGCCGTCGATCACCCGAAGCTCGCAATGGCTTCGACGCTCGCGGCCGACCCGTCGCGCAGCCAGCCGTCGAGCTGCGCCGGGTCCTTGAGCTGCTGTCCGCGTTCGCGCGGGACGACGAAGTAGTCGAACGCGACCTCGGTCAGGTGCGTCATGTCGCCCCACAGCTTCTCGAACTGCGCGACCGGAAACACGTCCTCCTGCCCGTGGCCCCACCGCTTCTTGACGTCCTTGATCGTCACGTAGGTCGGCATGCGCTCGCTGACGCGCGTGACCGCGGCCGCGACACGCTTCTCGTCGCGTAGCTCGTCGCGCGCGAGGCCGAAGATCTCGAGCAGGCGATCGAGGTCGATCCAGGACGAGCCCGTGTTGTAGTAGCTGAGCCCGAACTCGGCCTCCTCGTCGGGCATCGCGAGCCCCTCGACGAGCCGCGCGCGCCCGTCGACCCGCGCGAGTCCCCCACCGACGTCGTCGATCCGGCGCGGCACGACTTCGAAGCTCATCGCTCGCCCGCGCTCGACGAACGCACCGAGCCGTCCCGGATCGGCCGTCGCGCCCACCGTGTCGATGTTGTGCGCGAACAGCCACCGCAGCGCGGGCCGCTGGTCGAGCAACTCGGCGAGCACGCCGTTCTTCAACAGGTTCGGGATCTCGTACCAGTGTCCGACCGGGTGCAGGCACTGCGTCGGCAGGTTGTCGGTGTAGTCGCTGCCTTCGCCGGTGTGCCGAGCCCACGCGATGAGCGCCGCGTGCAGGCTCTCGCGGACCTTCTGGGCCTGCTCGTCGAGCACCTGCTGGGCGGTCTCCTCCCACAGGAACCGGAGGTCGCGCTCCATCGGCACCATGCGCAGACCGACCGCGCGTCCCGGCGACAGCAAGAGCGGACCCTCGTAGCCGTAGTTGGCGACGCGCTCCAAGTGAGCGCGGATCGGCTCGTGCGTGAACAAGCTCGTCGTGAACACGTGCGGCAAAGGCACGCCACAGTCCTGCGCGAGCCGGCGGG
>Ga0055451_10000880_pt1 | contig 12137 bp, 5 predicted proteins | sample China_Galinas_PW_3_FD_57745 | JGI IMG/M metagenome (GOLD analysis project Ga0055451, IMG submission 57745) | Wetland microbial communities from San Francisco Bay, California, USA, that impact long-term carbon sequestration - China_Galinas_PWB_D2 | ecosystem: Environmental > Aquatic > Marine >... | reverse complement strand
GGTTGGCTTCGGCCTGCAGCTTCGGCGTGACGTTGTACTTGTTGTCCGCGAAGTAGTAGGTGTTGTAGTCCTCGGTCGTGCTGCGGTTGAGCCGGTAGCTCTCGAACGTGACGAAGTCGATGCTCGGTCGCGTTGTCACCTGGAAGTGCGGGCGGCTCGGATTGAAGAAGAACAGCCCGCGGTTCTGGCAGATCACGGCGTCCGGATAGGTTTCGCGCAGCTTCGCCAGAAACGCCGCGTAGCCGGGCGCCGTCCACTCGAACTCGGTCTGCACCGGGCTGTTCGAGTCCGTGAAGAAGTTCGGCGCGCACGTGTCGATGCCGCTGACGAAGATCCCGTCGCAACCGAAGCCGCGCCCGTAGTCGGTCGTCAGCGTCTCGCGGATGCCGGCGACCGCGATACCGACCGAGTCGTCGAGGAGCGTCGAGTCGAGGTAGTCGAACCACGACGGGGCGCCGGCGTTGACGAAGCACGCGCCGGTCGACGGGTTGCGGTCGGGCTTTCCGTCGCCGGCACCGGTGTTGTCCACCGAGTTGTCGTCGAGATAGAACGGCGCGTAGCCGCCCGAGACGGAAGGGCTGCCGAGCAGCGGCATGTCCTTGAGCGACTTGCCGTCGGCATCGGGCCCGCGCGGATCGACCCGCGGCCCGCTCGCGTCGCCGATGAACCGCGGGTCGAGCAGCATGTCGTCGTCGTTCGTGATGATCGTGCGCACGTCCTCGCCGATGAACACGTAGCCGAGCACGATCACGTCATCGGCGGGATCGTCGGGATCGACGCCGTTCTGGATCTCCGCGATGACGTCGCGCGTCACCGTCGGGTCGGTCTGGTTGAGAACGACGAGGTCGCACGTCTCGGCGATCGCGATCTTCTCGGCGTCGAACGGACCGAAGTAGATCAGGTGCGTCTCGACTCGGTCGGCGGCCGCGCCCAGGTTGTAGAGCTGCGTCGAGCCGGTCTTGCTGCCCTTGTTCGTGTTCGAGCTCGAGCTCTTGGCGGCCAGGGTCAGCAGCGCTCCTTCGGGCCGGAAGCCGACGTCCGCCAGCGAGTCCCAGGTCGTCGTGTAGTGGATGCCGTCGGGCGACGTCGACAGGCTCTTGAGCGCGTCGGGGTCCTTGACCGTGGCCTTGTGCCACGTCTGGCCCCCGTCGATCGAGTACATCAGCTCCGCGTCGGTCGGCTGCGACAGCGGATCGACCAGCGTGAATTCGACAGTGACGTCGCCGCTCGCCTTGGCCGGGACCGTCAGGCTGGAGACCGTCTCGTAATCGCGGTTGCAACCGGACGCGGCGCACACGAGGAGCGAGCATAGGGCGGCCCACAGCCCAGCCACTCGTGTGCGTAATCTCATGTTGTCATCTTCGACACGATACCGTGGGAACTTTAGACAGGTTCAGGGCGCTCCATGGCCGCCGGCACCTCCCCATGCAAAGGGTCGTTGGCGGGTGCCGACTCGGATTGGATGGACGCGGAGCTTTTCTGGGTTCCACCCACCTGCGATCATGTGGCCCGAGGGAGCACGAGGATGATGGAAAGCGAACACCAACCCGAGGTTCTCAGGGTCCTCCAGACCAGGGACGAGACCCGGTCGTACTACAACAAGATCGCCCGCGTCTACGACCTTCTCGCCGAGCGATCCGAGCGACCGATGCGCGAGGCGGGGCTGCGACTCTTGGCAGCCGCGGACGGCGAGCGGGTCCTCGAGATCGGCTTCGGAACCGGGCATTGCCTGATCGAGCTGGCCGGAGCCGTCGGTCCCAACGGCAAAGTGCTCGGGATCGACCTGTCCGAAGCGATGCGCGACCTGGCCGCGAAGCTGATCGCCGAGGAAGGCCTCGAGGACCGGGTCGAGCTGACATGCGGGGACGCCGAGAAGCTGCCCTACGAGTCCGGATCCCTCGACGCGATCTTCACGAGCTTCACCCTCGAGCTGTTCGACACGCCCGACATCCCGAAGGTCCTCGCCGAGTGCCGCCGCGTCCTGCGCCCCGGTGGCCGCATCAGCGTCGTCGCCGTGTCCAAGGAGGGCAGGCAGGGCGCCGTCATCAAGGCGTTCGAATGGACCCACAAGCACTTCCCGAACCTGATCGACTGCCGGCCGATCTACGTCGCGCGGGCGCTCGAGGACGCGGGCTTCGCGATCCAGAAGGTCGAGATCGAGCACATGTGGGTGCCGGTCGAGATCGTGCTGGCCACGGTCCCGCGAAGCTGACTCAGCGCAGTCTCAGCTCGACGAGCTCGTTCGTTCCGGCGCGCGGCGGGTCGAGCGTGCCGAGGTTCGTGTCGCCCTCGAGCGAAACCACGAACGGAACGCCGGGCGCGGGGTCGAGCTGCACGGTGCCGTTCTCGTCGAGCCGGTGGCTTCCGAGGAACGAGTCCTGGTCCGTGAACAACGCGACGACCTTCTTGGCCAGCGGCGACCCGTGCTGGTCGAGAACGCGAAGGCGCACGCGAAGTTGCGGCAGGTCGCGGGTCACGTCGATCCGGTCGCTGGACCGGAGCTCGATCCAGTTCGGATCGATGAACCTGCCCTGGCTCGTTCGCAGCCCGAGTCGGTAGCGACCGGCGGGCACGCGCTCGAACGTGAACCGGCCCTCGCCGGACACGCGCGGCTCGTCACTGAAATAGGCAGTGCCCTTGCCTGGATACAGGCGCGCGAACGCCGGACCGGCCGGCACGCGTCCGGCGACGAGCACGCGGCCGGTGAGCCGTGCGGGCACGTGTCGCTCCGCATCGAGCTCGACGGTCTTGGTCTGTCCTTCACGGAGCTCGACGGTCGCGAGCGCGGGCATCTCGACCTCGTCGCCGACTTGCAGAACGACCTGCCAGCGTCCGGGCGGCACGTGGTCGAAGTCGAAGCTGCCGTTCGCGCCGACGGGCAGGCGGCGCCAGCTCTCGACCGGCCAGCGCAGCTCGTCGGCACCTGCGAGCGCGAGTCCGACGCCCGGGCGGACCACGCTCGCCGGCACGAGCGTGCCACGCAGGTGCGCGCCTCTCGCGACGGTCAGTCGGATCCGCCTGCTGTTCGGGATCGCGACGTCGCGCACGAGCGCGGGCAGATGCCCGTTGCCCGCGACCCGGAACGCGACGCAGCCTGCCGGAGGGACGAACACCTCTCCCTTGCCCGACTCGTCGGTGCGGGTTCGATCATAGACCGCTTTCCAATCGCGATAGACGCTGTACTCCGTGAGGCTCTCGTCCGCGGCGATGGCGTCGACGACCGTGTCCGGGACCGGCTTGCCGTTCGGATCGACGACCTCGACCGCGACTCGGCGGGCTTCGGCCAGCTCGATGCGCAGCTTCGTGTCTTTCGCTTCGACCGCGAACCGGCGCGGCTCGCTCTTCACGTACCGGCTGGAACGCGGCAGGACCTGAATCCGGTTCCAGCCCGGCCACACGTGATCGACGCGACATCTACCGGCGGGATGTCGCCCGCGGGCACGCACGTCGCGGTTGCCGGCCGCGCGCTCGCGCTTGCCGAACGTGCGCAACGGCGTGCAGACGACGCTGTACTCCTCGATCGGCTCGCCGGATCCGGCGGCTACGACCTCGAGCTCGAGCGTGGTTGCCCGGCTCGCTCGGATCACGAGATCGTGATCACCCCACGCGGCGCGCACGGTCGCAGCGGGCGGGACCACGGGGCCGTTGCTCGTGAAGAAGAGCTCGGCGGTCGGCCGGCTCGGCGAGTTCTCGTAGCTGCGAACGACCAGGCGTCCGCAAGCGTCGCTGACACCTGTGCCGAGGTGCTCGCGCGTCCCGTCGGCATCCATCTCGGGGCCGAACGCGTCGACGACGAGGCCTGCCAGGGGACGGCCCGCATCGTCGGTCACGTGTCCTTCGATCGTCGGATGCTGCGCGAGGACGATCCGGACCTCGCTGGCGCGACCGGGCGTCAACACGAGCTCTTGGATCGGCTCGACCGTGTAGCCGTTCTTGTTCGCCGTGACCCAGCTGTTGCCGACGGCGACGGGCGAAGGGATCTCGAACCGACCTTCCGAGTCACTCGTCGCCCGGCTTCCGGGTCGGTCGGCTCCGAACGCCCGCAGCGATTGAGCGTGTTCGGCCATCGTGACCGTCACACCCGCCACGGGCTCGCCGCGCGTGTCGACCGTGATCCCGCGCACTCGTGTCCCGAGCGTCATCGCCACGTCGCCGAGCCGGATCGGACGATCGAGCTCGTATGCATCCCACGATCCCGAGCGATGGACACGGTCGTTCGCGCGTAGCGTCAACGTCATGTGGAAGCGCGGCGAGCCCGGCCGCTCGGCGACGATTCGGAACCTGCCGTCGGTGCCCGTCGTCACGGCGGCCGGCGAGCTGGGCACTGAGCCGCCGAACCGGTAGTCCAGCTCGGGCCTCTCCGATCCGACGCGCAGGCGGACCTCGATCCCGGCCAGCGGCGCGCCCGACTCGGCGGCGACGACCCGTCCCTCGAAACGAGCGAGCCGCGCGGCACGTCCGGCTCGCGCGCGAGTCTCGCCGCCACCTTCGCCGTCGCGGTCGGCCCGCGCCGCGCCATGCCCCATGGCCGGTGGCCCGAGCCGCTTCGCCTCGCTTGCCACGCCGAGATCCTCGCCGGCCGACGTAGCTTCTCCAGGGCCCAAGAGCCAGATCGCCAACAGCACGAGGCCGAGGGCGACGAGCACGGTCTTCTTCATCGCGAGCACCGTCGTCAGAAGGGCGGTGCCGCCCGTCGCTGCCGAGGTCCCGACCCCGAGCTCGGCGGCACGTTGCAACACGTTCTGTCGCACGACCTCGAGCCTCACTTGCCCGAGCACCGCCGACGCTCCGACGCTCGCCGCGAACCCCTCCGGCAACAGCACCCGCAGGCGCGCGAGCCCGCGGTGCAGCTGGGCGCGAACCGTGCCGCGATTGCGCCCGAGCCGCTCCGCGATCTGCTTGGCGTCCAGCTCACAGAGCAGGTGCAGCTCCAGCACTTCGCGGTACGGTTCTGCAACGTTCGCGAGCTCGCCGCGGATCGTGTCACCGAGCTCGGATGCGCGGGCCGCTTCTTCCGGACGCGGGACAGGAGAGCGCTGCCGGACCCGCTCCGGATCCAGCCGGCGCATGCGCTCCCTCCGCAGCTGCTGCCACTTGTGCGTCAGGATGCCGAGCATCCACGGCAGGAACGCTTCTCCCGCCCGGAATCGCTCGCGGCTCTCGAGCACAGCGACGAACGTCGCCTGCACGAGCTCTTCGACCTCCGCCGCATCGGAACACAGATGGCTCGCCATCCGCGCGAGCTTCGCGGCGGTGGCATCGAAGATCCGGGCCATCACGTCCGGGTCGCCGGTCGTAACGAACGTCAGGAACTCTTCCTCGAGGCTCTTGGCCATGCTGCCATTGGTTCCGCGGGCGGGCGGAGCTGTTGCGAGATTCTCGCGCTAGCGTTCGATGCGCAGCTGCTTCTTGTCGTGGAGCTTGCCCGCGAGCGGACCGCTGTCGAACTCTATGCGAAGCTCGAGCATATCCTGCTTGCACGTGGCCGGCACTCGGACCGAGGCCGGACAGAACGTCCCTCAGAGGAAACCCGAGCGGGCATCGTCGAGCTTTCCGCCACCAGGCTCGGCGAGCACGATGTCGGCGCCGGGCCCCGAGGAGCCAAACCCGATGTGCATGCCGCGCCAACACGAGTTGATCAGGAGCCCGTCGCCCGTGACGAGGCGCGGCCGCAGATTGACGGGTTGGCCCGGCTTCCCGGCCTCGTCCAGCAACCCGACGTCGAGCTCGAGCCCCGAGAACGGATCGACCTGCAGCTTCTTGTCCTTGGTGACCTCGTACCAACGCTTGGCCGCGCCTTCGGCCGAGAACACGAAGCCCCAAGCCGCTCCCCCGTCCGGGTCGGCCAGCTGGACATCGAGGTCGACGACGCGATACCTCCCGACGGGGGCCTCGACGGGCTTTGCGAGCGCATCGACGCCGACCGTGATCCCGTGCTCGCTCTGCAAGGTCACGGTGAGCGATTGCACGCGCTTCGAGAGGACCTCGCCTGCGGTCAGCTCGATCTGCCCGGTCCCTTCGAGTCTGACGAAGCTGACGCCGTCGTTGTCGGGCGTCTCGCGCACGATCCACCGGGCGCCGGCGATCGTCAGCACCGGTTGGTAGAGGAACACTTCGTCGAACGGGTCGAAGCGTCCGTCGCCGTTGTGGTCGACGAGCAGCCGGTCGCCGGGATCGCTGTAGCTCGCGTTGCCGTTGGCGTCGACACGGCGCACGAGCACGCTGCGATCGCCGAGCCGAGCGTGGCCTTCGAGGAAGCCGATCGGCGCGAACGCGATCGTGTGCGAGAAGAACTCCAGGTAGGCCGGGCGGGCGACGTACTCGACGTCGGACCCGGCCGCGCAGGCGAGCGCGAGCGCGAGCTTGCGGCTGCGGCCCGAACCCTCGATCCGGTCCTTGGCCGTGATCTTGCGATCGCGGTCGGCATCGACGTAGAGATCGATCGTGCCGTCCGCGAGCTCGTCGACGGCGATCGCGATTCGCGTCGTCCCGGGCGAGCCGTAGCGCAGCTGCGTGTAGCGGCGGCGCTCACCGCGATACTCGACGTTCTCCTCGACGCCGTCGGGGACTCGGGCAAGCAGCGACAGCGCGATCGCCGGCGCGTGCTCGTAGTCTGCGCCGGGTGCCGGCACGACGTAGTGCCAGTCCTGGCCTTGGATCAGCGACAACAAGCAGATCGCGAGGATCATTGGTCTTCCTCCAGCTCGGGCAGCGAGGTCAGGTGTCGGGTCCGATTCCGCAGCATCGCCGCGTTGCGACACGCCAGCGTCAGGGCCACGGTTTGGCGCATCCGCGGGCGTACCGGGTAGCCCTTCTGCGGGTGGTCGTCGGCTATCTCCTCGACGGCAGCGACGGCGAGCTTCGGGTCGATGACGGCCAAGGCGCCGAAGAACAGCTTCGGGTCGTACTTGTTGCGATCGGTCAAGAGGTAGCTGCGCGTCTCGACTGCCTCGTGCAGCACCAGGCGTGCGAGGTCGACGTCGTACAGAGCGAGACTCGAGGCGAGGGCACAGTCCTCCTCGAGCGGCTTGCGCCAGCCATCGCCAGGGTCGGTCGTCCGCGGGGTCCGCAACGCGATCGCGCGTGCGATTGCGTCGTCGAGCCGCTCGGGGGCGATGCGCGCCGCAATGTCGACGATCGCGCCGGCCACGATGCACGGGCCGGTTCGCCCGCGAGTCCCGTGCAAGGCCTCGAACGCGGCGTCCAGCAACTGCTCCGAACCGACAGCTTCGGCCATCGCCGCGAGCGCGAACCCGCGCAAGCCCGAGTCGCTGACCTTGTTGGCGAGACGCTGAGCGCGCGGGAGGTCCTTCGTCGCCATCCGCGCGCACACGCGTGCCGCTGCCCGGGCGTAGTGGAACGGATCGAGCTTTGCGAGGATCCTCTCACAGGCCTCGGGGTCGTCGGCGGCGATCTCGTGGGCGATGTTCGCGTAGTGGCGCTGTTGCGCGTTGCTGTTCATGCCGGAGACGATCTCGAGCGACCGGCCGAGGTCGATCACGGCCGTGTCGGTCGCGAAGCACGCCCGCGCGTATCCGGGCCACTCCTTGTTCGGCAGCTTTGCGACCAGCGGCTCGGCTTCTTCGAACACGCGCAGCGCCGTTGCCCGATCGCCGGCGTCGAGGAAGCCTTCGCCGATGCGAGACAGGACGCACAGGCGCATGTCGGGCCGGGCGATCCGCCGCGCGCTCCACAGCGCTTCGAACAGGATGCGTCTCGCCTGTGGGCCCCGACATCGCTTCGCGAGCTCTTGGAGGTTGAGCGCTTTGCGATCGGGCTCGGCGAGGGTCTCCGAGACCGCGAGCGCTTCGTCGAGGCTCTCGTGCGCGAGCGCGAGGATCAGCGAGCGTCGGACCGTGTCGTTGTACCAAGGCACCGCGAGCCCGCGCGTCTCGAGACGGGCCAGCGTGCCGGCTGGGTCCACCGATGCGAGCAGCTGCCAGAGCCGCAGGTCCGAGTCGAGCTTGCCGGTTGCCTCGAGCTTGTGGATGCTCGGTTTGATGACCTTCTCGGCGAGCACGAGTCGCTCCGCGAGCGGGACGAGCGGTGCCTGGCGGCGCTTGCGCGCGCGCGACAGGTCGATCGTCTGCCCGCCGGCAAACCGGTGGGCGCTGTAGCGGTCTCTGTTGCGCACGACGACGAGGGCATCGCCTGCGGGCAGGCCGACGAGCGCGAAGCTTCCGTCCGCTCGCGTCTTCGCTTCGATCCCACGTGACGGACACAGGACCGTGGCGCCCGCAACAGGACTGTTTCCAGCGACGACACGACCTTCGAGCGTCACGAGCTTCTTCAGCCGTGTCGTGAAGTCGATGCTCGTTCCGGCGAGCTTGCGCCACGCGCTGCCGGCCTCGGCAAATCCCCTCGCCTCGACGTGGATCCGGTACTCGAAGCCGCTCGGCACCTCTCGCGACCACCGGCCGTCCGCGCCGACCACGGCGACGAACGACTTGGCTTGCTTCGAGCTGCCGACGACCCGCCCGGTCGGAACGGTCTGCGTCTCCACCGTAACAGTCGCGTTCTCGATCGGCTCACCCGAGGTGCTCGTCACGATGCCGTTGGCGGTGAGCGCGGCGACAGACGTCAACCGGAGGACGGTGTCGTGGCCGTCGGGGCGTACCGGGCTCTCGGTCTTCGAGTCGAACGACCTCGCGGTCAACATCGGCGTGGCGTCGGGGCTGATGCCTTCGAGCCGGAACCGGCCGTCGGGGCCCGAGAACGCGGCCCGCCAGTAGTTTGCTTGTCCGAACCCGGTGTGCTTCGTCCACCGGCCGACGACGAACGCGCGCGCGATCGGCGCGCCGGCGGCGTCGACGACGCGGCCCGTGATCACGTTCCCGAGCTCGAGCTCGAACGGTTCGAGCTCGGTCACCCCTTTGGGAACCCTGCTCCCGAAGGAGCTGGACACCGACCGGTAGCGGGCCGGGAAGGTGACGACGGAGACACTGTTGTTCTCCCCGTAGACGCGGATCGCGAACTTGCCGTCGTCGTCGGTGCGGGTCGTACGGTGCGCGTTGATGCTCGTCGCCCACACGATAGCACCCGGGACACCACGCTTGGTCGCTGCATCGATGACCTGGCCGCGCAGGAGCCGGCTCTCGAGGAGGCCGCACTCGATCGGCTTCGAGTCCTTCGTGAGCGTGCGAGCCTTGCCCGGGAGAAAGAACCACGGAACGAGCTCGGCGTCATCGGCGCCGAGCAGTGAGAAGTGGAGATTGCCGGGCGCGATCGCCGGGCATCCGAGGCTGCCTTTGCCGTCGAATGCCGCTTCGGCGTACCCGAGCACCTGTTGCTCGCGGGAGGCGGATCCGTTCGCCGCGGTCGTCCAGATTCGGACCCGCATGCCTGCGATCGCCGCGGCCCGCTTCCCGGTCACGCGAATCGACAAAGACGTTGCCGGCTTTAGCCGGATGTCATCGAGCCCGAGGTCCCAGGCGCGCGTCGCGACCTGGCGCCCGAGCTTCGGGTCATCGACCTCGATCGCAGCCACACGGGACAGCTCGGCGAAGTCGACGTTTCCCGACGCATCCGACTTCGTGTCCTCGATCAGCTCGTCCGGCAGCAGCGCGATCCCGTCGCCAGAGACGAGGCCGATGCCTCGTACTCGCCGGCCGGCAGCCGGTTTTCCCGACGGCAGGGAGAGCTTGATCTTGCCCGAGCCGGCGGCGCGCGTCAGAACGACCTCGAACACGGGGCCGGCCGGCATGTTGTCGCGCTCGACCGCGACGCAGTGCACGCGAAAGGAGCGGGCGCGAACGAAGAACACGCTGCGCGGCGGCATGAACCGGCTCGTCGACGCGGCCGGCAGCTGGACGCGGCAGCGGCCGTTCGCGTCCGTGCGCGCGCGGCCGAGTACCTCGGGCAGCGGAAACTGATGGCCGTCGAGCAGCGACTCCGGGAGGTCTGCCATACGCCAGCTCTGCGTCCGGATCACCTCGGCGCCCGCGATCGGTTTGCCGGCGGAGTCGACGACGTGGATCTCGGCCGGTTGTTGTGCGGGCAGCAAGAGGCCCAGAGCGGCGAGGACGAGCGATCCTGACATGGTGGCGCTCCTCGAACGGGTTGTTCGCAATCTACCGCTCCAACGGCCTCGAGTGGCCCGGCATTTCTCCCCTCGCAGATCGCGAACGAGTTCCAGCGATTCGCTGTAAGGAACCGCCGGGCGGTGCATCTCCCCTCCTGGAACCCGACGTAGAATCACCGTTGCCAGGAGGCGAACATGTTCCCAGGTCTCTCCCGAGCCCTTCGAGTCCCCCTACTGCTCGCGATCGCGGCCGTGATCGCCGAGCCTGCCGTCGCCCAGCAAGGCCGGTCGCAGGCCGGCGACGCGCGGGCCCGGCGCCTCGCCGAACTCGGCCGGTTGCCGGAGGTCGGTGACGTGGTCGCGACCGACATCCTCAACTACCACCGGCACGGGATTCCGCTGCCGCACGCGGGCGAGGACGTCGCGCTCGATCTTCGCTGGGACGTGCCGGCTCACGCGCGGCATGGGCAAGCGGTGCTGCAGATCGGGATCGCGACTCCGCGATACCACGACACGAGTCACATCCGGCCGCTGAACCTCGGCATCGTCATCGACTGCTCGGGGTCGATGGCCGACGCCGACAAGATGTCTCGGGTCAAGCAGGGGCTGATGCGGCTGTTGCGCGGGCTGCGGCCGAGCGACCGGATTGCGCTGATCGTCTACAGCAACGAGGCCCGGGTGCTGCTTCCGTCGACGAGGCTCGGCGACGGTGAGGCTCACCGGTCGGCGATCCGTCGGCTCGAGCCCGGAGGCGCCACCAACCTGCACGACGGGTTGATGCTCGGCTACTCGCAAGTCAGCGAGCACCGGAGCTCGGAGGCGACCAACCGCGTGATCCTCCTGACCGACGGGATCGCTAACGTCGGCGTCACCGATCCCGGGCGCATCGCGCGCGAGTCGAAGCGCTGGAACTCGGAAGGCGTCGACCTGTCGACGATCGGCGTCGGGACGGACTTCAACCGCGAGCTGCTCGCGACGTTGGCCAAGAGCGGGCGCGGGATGTTCCACTTCGTCGCCGACGAGAAGGACATCGACAAGGTGTTCGTGCAAGAGCTCCAGAGCCTCGTCGCGCCGATCGCGCGCGATGTCGTGCTCGAGGTCCGGCATGGTCGCGGCGTCGTCATGAAGCGCGTGTTCGGCGCCGACATGCGCCGCGGAGAGCGCGGCTCGCGGGCGCGGATGGACGACTTCAACTACGGGCTCACGCAGGTCGTGCTCGCGAGGTTCCAGCAGGCGGGAGCGAGCGACGAGCTGTTCGGATGCGACATCGAAGTGTGCCTGTCGTACCGTCCCGAGGGGCGCAAGCGGCGCGTCACGGTCCGCAGGTCGACGAGCTTCCTCGACGCCGTCCGGGCCGCGCGCGCGACCGACTTCGACGTGCGCAAGAACTACACGATCGCGGTCATGGCCGACGCGCTCGAGAAGATGGCCGAGGATTGCCAGCGCTGCCAGTATCGTGACGCCGATCGGAGGCTGGCCCGCGCGCTCGAGCTCGTGCGTCACGAGTACCCGACGACGAAGGACAAGGACATCGTGCGAGTGCGATCGATGCTGAGCAAGTATCGCAAGACGTTGAGCGCCCACATCGAGCGGTTCCGGCGCCTATGACGCTTCGCTGCACGGCATGCAGGCAAGAAGCTCCGGATGAGCCGGCAGTGGGCGACGTGTGTCCCCATTGCCGGAGGCTCCTGTGCGCGCCCTCGCTGACTCGCTACGTCGACGTCGAGCTGATCGGGCGCGGCGGCATGGGGGCCGTCTATCGCGCCCGTGACGAAGCGCTCGGGACGACGGTCGCGATCAAGGTCGTCCGCGTGCAAGGCGCATCAAGCGGCATGTTCGAGCGGTTTCAGCGCGAAGCCCGGCTCGCGGCGCGGATCGCTCATCCCGGGGTCGTGCGCGTGTACGCGACCGACAGCGGCGAAGGAAGGTTGTTCCTCGTCATGGAGCACGTCGAGGGCGCGACGCTGCGGGCGAAGATCCAGCAAGGATCGCTCGATGTCCCGTGGTGCATCGACAAGGCCGTGCAGCTGTGCGACGTGCTGCACGCCGCGCACACGGCCGGGATCGTTCACCGTGACATCAAGCCCGAGAACGTGCTCATCGACACGACCGGGCG
>Ga0055451_10000876_pt1 | contig 12164 bp, 9 predicted proteins | sample China_Galinas_PW_3_FD_57745 | JGI IMG/M metagenome (GOLD analysis project Ga0055451, IMG submission 57745) | Wetland microbial communities from San Francisco Bay, California, USA, that impact long-term carbon sequestration - China_Galinas_PWB_D2 | ecosystem: Environmental > Aquatic > Marine >... | reverse complement strand
TACAAAGTACCAACAATAGAGATGTATATGCCAAGACAATCAGGTCTCTATACTTATAAAGACGATTGGTCTCTGCTCCATTGTGCTGCTCATTATTGTACCATCGATCTAATTGAGCCATTTGTACAGTCAGGCATTGCAGTTAACATAACTGATCATTCCGGCGTAACGCCATTGCATGTAGCATCATATCAATCTCGTCATGTAGAAATTATTGGTCAAAATTATTTAGATGCAATTCTTAGATGCATTCGCACACTACTCACTCTCGGTGCAGATCCAACTATTAAAGATTTGCAGGGAAAAACAGCTTTTGATTATGCTGGTTCTACTGAAGAAGTTAAAACATTGCTTGCAACGCATAAAAAGGAAAATTTATGAAAATTATATATAAGATTATTGTTTGCATCTTTGTTACCACACCTCTTGCCTATGGGATGGAAGATACAAAAAATCAAACTGAAGGCCCAATGCTAGGTTTACCTGATGATATGTTAGTAGAAATTTTTATGCATGCCGGGTTACAAGAAGCTGATCGGTTTGGTGGTCTAGAAAGTACAGATTTTGTATCAGCTGCCCATAAATTCCAGTATTTTGGCAAAGGAATAAAAAATTATGCATTAGTGTGCAAACAATTTGCCACCGTACATGATCAGTCACTCAGAAATTATATACAAAAGCATAACGATGAATTATCACTCATTTGGGTATACATCCTTGATTGGGTTAATGGCATGGGGTTAGAGTTAATCCCTATAATCACTTGCTACAACATACCACCACCGGAACCGGACATAAGGCTCAGAGCGGGTACATTAATTGCTTATAATTACACACTCCTGCATAGTGCAGCTTTCCGCAGCACATGGCACCCTGAAATACTTAGCTTGATCCCGCCACTTATAAGATCCGGCATTGATATTAATACACAAAATTACGCCGGAGAAACAGCTTTACATCTTGCTGCGTATGCTGATAATTGCCATCATGCTTTTTATCCGTATCACCATACTTACTTACAGAACTCGCTTGCATGCATACGCCTACTGCTCAACCTTGGGGCTGATCCTCATATTACTGCGAAATACAGAAAAACTCCCGGTGATTATGCTCATTCTGATGAAGTCAAAAGATTGCTGACCACATCACCATTAATTAATTTGCTGCCGGAAATGTGGCAAGAAACTATGCAATGGATGGATGATGGTTCACTTATGGGGCACATAAAAAATTTAGCACGTTTACGCACAACCAACAGATTGTTTTATAATCTATGTACCGTAGAACAAATGGGAATGGCTCTCAAACAATCCAGATACTCTCAACAAGAGGAACTAAATAATTGTTTGTTTAAAATTGTAAAACAAAATTATGAGGATGAGTTTTGGTTCCGTACCTTACAAGTTGCAGGAGCAAATATATACACAGAAAATCTCAGCGGTTTTAACCTATTACATTATGCCGCTTGGTTTGGTCATATTAATTTAGCGCGATTGCTACTTGAGCAACAGGTAGATAAAAATATATTTGTAGAAATCGACCGATTCATACCCTATCCCTATGCAAATGCAGAGGGGGTCGCAAGAATTGGTGGTCATCATGACCTTGCAGATATGATTGAACACTGGCCTGACACAACTTCATAAAGGTTTTATATGCATACCAAGTTAGTACTGCTTGCATCTATTTTAACCATATCCCACCTACAGAGCATGAAACGTGCGCTTGAAGGAGATATTACTCCAGACAATGCGCAAGAAAATCAAATAGAAACACCATCATTGTCTCAGGATATGTGGTCAGAAATTATACAGCAATTAAATAGTTCAACCATACAAAAACATATACAAACATTAGCACAACTCCGCGCAGTTAATAAAGAGCTTCATACATTTCTTTCATCAGATAAAATAGCTACCATTTTAAAAACATCCACCTATTCATCGCAAAGACGTTTTGAAACTCGGCAACAATTAAATAAATCCTTATTTAAAGTTTTAATAGATGAAAGATTTTTTTGGTTACAGACATTGTACCTTGCAGGAGCAAATATACATACACGGTCTTCAACAAAATACAATTATAACATTCCACTGCTTCAAGCTGCCTTTTATGGTCAGCCCACATGCCTTAATTTTTTATTGCAAAAGGGAGCCGATATCGATGCAAAAAATAATTTTGAAGAGACAGCCCTACATGCTGCAATTAATTCTCGCTATGGCAATACGTTGTGTATAGAGTTACTCATTGCAGCAGATGCCAACCCAAGTGCAAAGGACAATCGATTTGATAAAAGTACTCCATTACATAAGGCAGTAGAATATGACCGTGTAGAATGGGTAGAAAAATTGATTGCAGCCGGTGCAGATGTGGATGCAACAGACAAAGATGACTATACACCTTTATTTAAAGCAACGAATCCTACATGCAAGCAAGCATTGATACAAGCGGGAGCAACATTACAAATACCCATACGCAAATTTGACCACTTTATTTGGCAGCATTATATGAATATGAGCAAAAATCCTTATCAACCTTATATACTACTCAGTATGGATCCAGATACACTAAGTATATCACGTACATACAATGGGATCTAGATGAAATTGATACATATTATTCTCATTTCAATCATCAGCTTATGTGCCGGCATGCTTATGTTTGCATGGTTTAATGAACTCATTATTATACGCTCACCACTACACACCTACACCTACACGCCACCGGTACATGCTGCAAAAAAACAGGTTAACCTACATTATTGGCACCAACATGCGTGGCATATAGAAACCCGTGATATTATTTGGAAAAAAGATGTCGGTAGAAATCTTACACTACTTATTAATAATTGGTTAAACGTACTTGATGAAGAAAAAGTAATAGAAAAAAAGATAACCGTGCAAACAGCATTACTCTCACCATCAGGGCATGAAGCGTATATTTCATTCGACCGTAATCCATTGCACAAAGAAGTATCTATCTTTGAAAAATGGATGTTATTGGAAGGAATGTTAAAAACCATTCGTGCGAATCAGATACCGGTGCAACAAGTGCGCTTGTTAGTACACCATCAATTATTGCACGATACACATCTTGACTTTTCTAAGGCCTGGCCGGTTCATGGATTTGAGCAGGAAGCGTGAGTTGCAATAATTCTATAACACGATAGACTTCCTACCCTATAGGTAAAACATCACTTTGTCATGAGTAGTAATGGTATCGAAACATCGTCTGTTTACAATCTATTTCAGTTATCTTATTGCATGCCCATTGGCATTAATAAGCATACGCGAATTGCGCGTTGCAAGTTTTGATGAAAAAGTACCAAAGGGTCAATTTTCATTTTATGGCCTTGTCAGAAACACGAGCTATTGGGATTCACGCCAGGTAGTTGGCTTTTTTGATGATCTTGCACTAGCCTTTCCTGAACGCAAAGTATTTGACATCAAACATCGTGACATTAATGCAAAAGGCCAGTTTGATACCGTATTGCTAGAAACACGCACACACCTAGATTTTACCGGCCCAAACGTTGCGCATGCCAAAAGTTATATCGCGCTCGAAACAGACTTTCTTGGTACGCTTGATACTATTCGCCAACTTGAATTAGTTAATTTATTACGTCTGCGCTTGGCTGCAGCAAAATTAAAATGGGAACATTTCTCAATTATTTTTGGGCAATATTGGCACCCTATGCTCACACCTGAATGTTATGTTGATACTATTTCATATGATTCTGGCGGCCCTATAGATTTATATGTACGCAGTCCTCAAATACGACTTACATACTACAATAAACATCTCGAATTTTTTTGTGCAGCAACCACTGAGCTTACATCAGAAAGTGATGGTCCTATTGGTATCAGCAGTACCTATATGCGCAATGCTATTGTGCCCAATCTGCACGCACAAATACAAGGCAAATTTAAAAATCACTTTATAGGTTGGGGTATTGATTACAAACGTTTGGTACCAAGACTAAAAACCAACAAAGATATCAAAACAAGCACGGCACTTAATAGCTTTGCCACACTCATCTATGCTGCACTTAATTGGCCTTCATTTGCATTTAATGCCAAGTTAATCTATGGCGATAATCTGCTTGATTACAATGGGCTTGGCGGCTATGCCGTTAGCACCGTTAATCCGGCAACCGATAAACGCACCTATGCAAACTTACGTAACTTATCATTTTGGATAGACATGGCATTCAAAAGAAAAACCTATGAACCGGGCTTGTTTATAGGGGTAAATAAAAACTTGGGTGCAACCAAGCCAATTATACAAAGTATTACTAACTCTGATGGCATCGCAGAAGATACCTTATATTCTTTTGGTGCTAACATAAACACATTGTTCCGCATAAATCCACGCATGCGCTGGTTTATCAAAAATTTTACCATCGGCACAGAATTTGAATATACTCGCGCTGTTTTTGGTACTATCAACTGTATGGGACGCGTAGATAACACACAGCCCGTAGGCAATACACGGTTGTTATTTGTGCTTACCTATTTATTTTAATATACACTTTTTACTCGACACAAAAATTATTGCAATAACCAACAGATCGTATAAGGTACAATACAGAAGGCCACTAGAGATAACTGAAAGAAGATGAGTAATGAAACGAACTACCGTACTAATTATTGCGTGTGCCACCACATATATAGCATATACTCACACCAGTACAAATAATGTATACAAAGCATTAGATCTTTTTGAATTTTCCGGATCAGTACGTCATAGCTCATTTTGGGACACACGCCAAGTGGTTACCCAAGATATAGAAGGTTTTGGTATATTCTACCCCAAAGAAAAAGTTCCCGATATTTGTGGCAATGATATTAATGCCGCCGGACAATTTGATATGTTACCTATTCGTACACGCTTGCAAGTCAAAGTCCTCGGCCCACACATTAATACGGCAAAAAGTTGGGTATATATAGAAACAGATTTTTTTGGCAAATCAGACATTCCAAGTATTTTGCGATTACGTAAAGCATTTTTACAACTCGAATGGAATCGTATTCATCTGCGCGCCGGTCAAGATTGGCACCCACTCTATGTAGAAGATGCTGCTGCAAAAACGATCAGCATCACAAAAGGTTTTCCCATACAATGCCATGGTAGACAACCACAAGTGCTGGCAACCTTTTTTCTTGGCAATTGGCGCATTATAACGGCAATCACCACACAAATTGATGGCCTCAGTGACGGCCCACGTGGCCCGTCAAGTGAATATCTGCGCGATGCAATTGTGCCGGATCTGCATGGACAAATTAGATGGTATCTAGGCAAACATTTTTTTGGCATAGCAGCTGATTGGAAACGTCTTAAACCACAATTGAGCGCCATCAGCCCACAAACCGGCCAAGTGTTTAAAGTTAATGAATCAATAGATAGCACCACCGCAATTGCATATGCGGTATTAACTTTTGACAACTGGTATCTACGCAGTAAATTTATTTATAGCGAAAATCTCCGCGATCTTAAGCAAATTAGCGGTTATGCAGTGAAATCAAGAAATGAATGTACCGGTGAACAAGAATATACAAACACACGTGCACTATCCGGTTGGGTAGACATAGTGGGTACCAAGTGGGAAACATTACACCCCGGATTATTTGTCGGATATACCAAAAATATCGGTTCCAAAGATGTACTTTTTCGCGATGCGCAAGGCAATCCAATTATTTTTGCACGCACACCAAACTTAAAATATGAAGCTCGCATCGCGCCACGCATTCGTTGGGACATAAATTCATTGACTATCGGTGCAGAAATTGAATATGATCGCGCTGCATATGGCACCATTGGTCCTAAAGGCGAAATAGAGAACGCCGTGCCAGTTAGCAATACAGAATTGCATATCGCATTGTATTATTATTTCTAAAAAAAAGGAATATAGCTATGAAGTACATACTCAACCCGTTTGAGCAACTCAGCGACCAACACAAAGGCATTATAATTGCGGTTGCCGGCCTTGCACTCTTACTTGATAGAATAGGAATACCTATTCCGTTTTTTAATAGTATTGTACAAGTTGGTGCACTTTATATGATCGGCTACGGTATTTATCTTTCCGGTTATTACAAGATATTTTTTGGTAAAAAAAATCAATAATTATACTACTAAGCGTGGTGATCATGCGTATACACAAAATGTATGCAGTCATACATATCCTGTGGTATAGCTCATGTGCATGGAGCATGGTCACCATTATTCCGAGTGATACCAAAAACTTAATCGCGGTAAATAAAAATATAGCACATCAATCCCATGTTATTGCTGATGCTCAAGAAAAATTACGGGGACCCATACCACTTGCATTAACTGAGCAAACATGCCTTCGCATGGCTAAATTGTTAGCACATACTACAAGAGCACAATTACACCAATATCCAGCCAACTACCTTAAATCAATTTTATCAAAAAAAACAATCCACACTCTCCAAGAATGTATTATTACTGCAGATTTTCTTGATTGCCCGTTACTTCTTGAAGCTGCACTCAATACCTTTATTTACAAAATCACAACATCACCGCATACATTGTGGCAATGGCGCACAATTATGGATCAAGGCTTGCACAAATTTCCACCGAATATGATATACAAAATTGATGCCATACTCAGAAAAAATATTACCGATCAGTTAGCCGTACTTAATACGGAAAAGATAAAAAAAGCTGCACGGCAATACATTTCAAGCAACCCCATCAGCTGCATCGGCTTGAGTCCTGATAACAAAGTATTTGTAACTGGCACGATACATGGCTATATATATTTCTGGTCAGCACAAAGAAAAAAACGTCTTGGCATATCTCTAGATATTCATACAGAACCAATCACCTCGCTTCATTTTAATCGAGAAAGTACCATGATAGCTTCTACATCTGCGGCGGATAAAAAAATCCAATTATGGATATTTGATAATATCGATGAATTCACACCACTTGGAGAAACTTTTGAAGGTAAAATATGTGATTTAAGTCTAGATGGAAACAAATTGGCAATCCCACAAGATAATTATACCATCCATGTATATGGTACACAGTCACATCAACTTGTATGCTCATTACATGGGCACACTGATGATGTTAAATCAGTATGCTTTAATCGCAATAGTAGCATGCTCGCTTCATATGCAGATGATAATACGGTGTGCATATGGGATATACAAAATAATACATGTATTACCCATATACCTATCAGCTCTGCGCCCATTACCAAATTATATTTTGACAAAGAAAGCACTATGCTCATCTCTCAACATATAGATGACACGGTAAATACATGGGATGTACAAAAAGGAACATTATCAAGCCATACGTATACGCAACAAGCTAAATTATATAAAAATACTGCTGGTCACCCTACCAATATTTTTAATGACATTTATTCTCACAATATGCTGCCTATATCTACACCTATAACCGGAAAAATAAAAACATTACATGATGCCTATTATTGCATCAGTGCAGATCAAACGCAGATTGCTATAAGCTTACTTGATAATCATATGGTAATATTATGGAATTTATTTGATACGACTACTTTAGATACGCTCAATACCATCAAAACAACAAGTAATACTGATGAGTTGTTATTACTCTGTTCAGTTGCAAGATTTGCACGCACGACTACGCATATTGATTTGCGCAAATATACCGAATTACGCAGGCAATACAATCAACTGCCATCTGCCATCCACAAACTGTTAAAACAATGTGTAGAGATAAAACAATAACTATTCTTTCATCCCCTTGCCTTCTTCTACAGCGCCTGTAGGTTGCACCGATGCATCAGGTTTATTTGGGTTAACATAAACACGCACCGGCACGGCAAGCATAATGCCATTTTCTTTTAATTTTTTAACAATAGCAAGGCGCACTTCACTTGCAATATCCCATTGATCAAGTGTATATACATCACTTAGAAAACCACGTACCATAAATCGGTATCCATATTCTGCAAATTCATCTAACCGCACCAAAGGTCGTGGGTTTTTTAGTATTTTACTATGTGATTCAACCGCTTCGAACAATAACTGACGCACCCATACAGGATCTTCTGTATAATGAATAAGCACATAAATATCATTGAATGCAATGAATTTACGAATATAATTCCAATTGACTATCGAATGGTTCACTACATATGAGTTTGGTACCACAATGGTAGTACTGTTCTTTCTACGCAACACAACTGAGCGTGGGGTAATTTTTCTGACTACACCTACCGTATTGTCATCAATCTGAATAAAATCACCAATTTTAAGCGGACGTTGCACTAAAATAATAAAGTATGAAACAAAATCACTAATTGGTTCTTTTAAAATCCAACCAACACCAAGTGCCAAGGCACCAATAATCCATACAACAATATTACCAAGCCCTACATTCTGCAGACCAAGAAATACGGCTGTTACCACAATTAAATATCGTGTAATACTGTTTACCGTATGCTGTACCCCCATATCAATCAGGAGTAGATCAAATATTTTGTCGAGTACAAATCTATCAAGCGCATATGAAACCAAAAAACCAGAAAGAATAAAAGCTATAAGCTTAAAAAACGCAATAACATTTATTGGTGGCGTCATACCCGGAATAAGCGGCTCATTCAACCAACCTATCACCTCTTTTAAGGTAATAGGCCATCCCCAAATATGTGCACAAACTACTACACCAAAAATAGTAACCAATAAAAACAATGCTATAATTAAAAGACCAAACCATGTTTTGGCATGAGAAAAGCGCTCACGGACTACCTCATCTTCTCGTGCAAAAAATACGCGTGATGCAGTATTTTTAAACAATCCGTAAAGCCACACGAGTCCATATGCGAGCAGCCCAGTTAAAAATAATCCCTTAAGGACATACCAAACCAAACTTCCAAATCCAACATAAGGATTAATCATGACAATAATCGTAATCACCACAAGCAATAACAATGCATAATAGCGATCTACCTGTTCATGCAACCAATGGCCAAAAATATTCTTTTCCGGAATAATATTCAAAATTTGCTCTTTAGAAATTAAGAAAATCAGTCCAATTTGAAAAATAATATAATTTATGGCAAATAATATATTTGAAAGTTCAGATTTATAATTTTTTGTCCAACGAAACACTTCAAATGATTCACGGAAAAATGAAATTATAATCGTTGCATACAATAACGTAGAAAAAACCAACATAAACCTATGCTGAAATTCTTGACTTAATATGACATAGTTCTGTTGCTCATTAAAGTTGGTTATATAACGCACAAACCGATTTGCCAGTAAAAGGAGGTATGGAATAGAAACAAGATAAAATAAAATATAAATATAGGGATCCAATACAACAAATTGCACTACACTTGCGACAAAAAAGAGGCCCCATACCACGAGACTAATATAGTAGGTATATATAAAGCCCAAGATAGCTGCAAGCAATGCAAAAAACATGCGCACTACACCACCACGCTCACTATGTACACTCAATAATAAGTGCGTCGCCGTAGGCAAATAGATACGCAATATAAAAAGCACAAGCAATGCAATACATAATTGTAATAACGGCCAGATTAATACCATCGGCTGTTTGACCATGTCTTTGACCATGACAAAGATAGTATCGATATCCAATCGCTGTACATATGCTGCGACATCGGCAAAAAACACTTCGACATCGCCCACCATATTTTTAACTCCTTCCCACGATATAGCATATTCGGGGCGATACCAAATAGTAATGGCATTCAATTCAGAAACAATAAAATTTATTTGGCGTATCGTACGTTCAACAATCTCAATGCCCCGAGCATACGCATCATTCATTTGTTTGAACACATCCATGCGTTCTTTGACTGAGCGTTCTGCACGTGCAAACATCTCTATGCAAGTAAGGTATTCTTTCCCGGCATTTTTAAATAAACGTGCTTGCTTACTTTGAATATCTTGACGTAACTCGGCAATAGTATCCAATATTTTTTTCTGCGTCTCTATCCGCTCACCCACATTTTGCATTTCTGCTTTGAAAAGCGTAATATTCGCACGCGCTTCTGCTTTTGGTGCATCATATTTTTTTATTTCTTGCGCAATCGCATCTTCTGATCCAAATGCACGGCTTGCAATTTTATAGAATGATTCTTTTACCTGCACCTGTACGGCTTCATTATTCATTGCCACAGATTCTAAGGTACTCAACTCTTCCAGCAAGCGTCGCTTGGCCTCGAGTAATAAAATATATGCATTCAATGCACCAACTTGGCTTAATCCTACATAAGAAACTACGGTTTGTGGTGGCTCAACACGCCAGGTATCTAGATTTGCATCAAGGGAAATATTATACCGCTTGCTCAGTGTCTCAAGTGCTTTGCTTTGTTCCTGTTTTTCTGCCAATACCACACTAATGCGTTGACGGTATACATCTTGCATGCCAAGACGTTTTTTACGTTGATTCGCTAGTTCTTGTTTCGCATTCAGCACATCTGTTTCTGTAACTCGAATTGACGGCTTAATGCGGCGCAACTCATCTTTAAGTACACGCAACTGCCCTTCTGCAATAAATTTTCTTGTTTCAAGAAGGTTTATTTTTTCTTCGATCTCTTTTAAATGAAGCTCATCAAGCTTATTACGGTTATTAAAGAGCTGCTCTTCTAAATTGAGCAGTTCTATTGCATATTGCGTATCACCTTGGCCTTCTGATGCTTTAACAGCCGCTTCTCGCGCTTCTCTTTTTTGTGCAAAAACTTGCGCTGCAGCAGCAGAACTTTGTTTGCGATGCCCTAATTCTGTTTTTGCATTATTAATTTGCTCAGTCAATTGCACAACACGACGTTCTTGATCTAATATTTCTTGATATAATCTATGCAAATCATCAAATGAATAATAGATCAGGTAATCCTTAAATTTATGTTCTTTTTTGAATTTGCTGTGCGTACTATCTTCTATATATGACGTTAATAATTTGATATGCTCATCATACATTGCAACCAACTGCTCACGCGATTTTTGTATATCCTTAATTCCTTGATACAGCTCGTTAAGAATCGTAACTTTTTTATTAAGAAACTCATCTGCCGGCGTGCGACGTAGTGCCGCCTTGGTTGTTTCTATTTCTCTATCGACCTCAGCAAGTCGACTATTTGTATCAACTAAAAGTTTTTCATTCTCTTCTTCAAATTTTGCTTTCTCTTGTTGCAACTCGATACGTTTTTGTTTTTTTTCTTCGCCAACGTCAACAAATATTTTATCGCCTGCACTGCGGATTTTAGCCCCCGCTTGCATAAGTAAATCACCTGCATCGCTGCGTAGTGGAACAGATGTTAACAATACAAGAAATAGAGAAGTGATATATATAATTTTTTTCATGCCACCCTGCTTTTAATTAAAAATTGCATAGTCTTTAGCGCATCAATATTTGCATACTCAGACATACAATACAACAACCACGTATCTAATTTTTTTTCGCTTTCTAAATCTAATTGTTCGTAACCAATTGTGTCAATAGACATCAGTATCAACCGATCAAAGAGATCAACCGCATATACCTGTACCGATGCATGTATACCAAGTGTAGCCAACAATTTAAATAAAAAAATTTTTTTGCTCTGCGTAGAAAAATCTGATGCATACGGCATATACAAAACCTGCAATAATTCAAAAATTCCGTCCACACAGCTGCCTATCGGTATAAAATGATAACACAGTTCCAATACGTGGTGAACAAATAAAATATCAGTACGTGCAAGTGCTAAGGGTGCATCTTCTGTGCATATGCGCTGCACAAAATAGGCAGTATTTTTATGTTCTACTTCATAGCTAATTAAAGCACCAAGCATAGTAGTATCATAGCGTATAATGCCATCAATACGACCCAATACATTATCAAGTAATGCAATTTTATTTTTTTGAGGAAAAAAGCGATGTAATACTATGCCATAATGACGAGTCATGTGAGCCTTTTTTTATTTTTATTTAAAAAGGATAACATATATATTGTGTCAACAATATATATAAGTGAGTCTTGTGCAGACAACTGATAACATATTTTTGTTTTTGTAATAATGTGTTTTTCTTATTTACTTTTATTTTTTTATTATGTTTGCGCTTCCCGACGCGAGACAAATATATTGTGTCAACAATATATGAAATGATTCTTTAGCAGAATGC
>Ga0055451_10000875_pt1 | contig 12176 bp, 11 predicted proteins | sample China_Galinas_PW_3_FD_57745 | JGI IMG/M metagenome (GOLD analysis project Ga0055451, IMG submission 57745) | Wetland microbial communities from San Francisco Bay, California, USA, that impact long-term carbon sequestration - China_Galinas_PWB_D2 | ecosystem: Environmental > Aquatic > Marine >... | reverse complement strand
GCGATCGCCAACCACGAGGACCGCTTCGTGGTGCCGCCCGCGCACCGCGAGCTCGCCGGCAGGCTGGTCGAGGAACAGGGCGCCTGCGGCCTCGACTTTCCGGGCGGACCGGGCAGCTGCGAGCCAAACGACGATGCCACGGCATCGAACGGCAGCCCAAACGGCGTCGCGCTGACGATGTCGAAGGTCAACCCCCGCATCGACGCCTTCCGCCGCCGTCGCGCCAACGGCAAATCAAAGCGCAGGGAGGCGAAGAGATGACCCCCTGGCGGCTCCTCTCGGTGCTGCTCGACTATCCGGACGACGAGCTCCTTGCCTGCTCGGCGGAGCTCTCGGCGGCGGCCTGCGAACTGCCGGCGTCGCCGGCCCGCGAGGCGATCCTCGCGACCCTCGCGCGCCGCGAGGGCGTCGGACCCGCCGCCACCCAGCGCGAGTACGTGGAGACCTTCGACTTCGCCAAGCGCTGCACCCTCTATCTGAGCTTTCACGCCTACGGCGACCGCCGCCAGCGTGGAATGGCGATGCTGCAGCTGAAGCGCCGCTACCGCGATGCCGGCCTGGAGCTTGCCGGCAACGCCCTGCCCGACCACCTGCCTGCGATCCTCGAGTTCGCCGACCTCGTCCCCGAAAAGGGGATCGAGGTTCTGTGCGGCTTCCGCCCCGCGCTCGAGATCGTGCGCGCCGCCCTGCACGGCGAAGAAAGCGCCTACGCAGAGCTCCTCGACGCGGTCTGCGAGCTTCTCCCCGCCCTCTCGGAGGCCGAGCTGGAGGATGCCCGCAGGATTGCGGCGGCGGGGCCACCGACCGAGACGGTCGGTCTCGAGCCATTCGCCCCGCCCGAGGTGATGCCCGTCCCCTGTGGATCGCAGGCGCCGGCTCCCGCCGGGGAGCGCATCTCGGAGGCGGTCCTATGAGCGGCGGAACCCTGATGCTCTGGGTCGCCGTTCCATACGCCTGCCTGGCGGTCTTCGTGGTCGGCCACGTGTGGCGGGTGCGAGCCGGCAAGCTCACCTGGACGACGCGCTCCACGCAGCTGCTCGAGCGACGGCTGCTGCGGATCGGCAGCCCCCTCTTCCACGTCGGACTGCTGGCCGTGATCGGCGGCCACGTGTTGGGCATCCTCGTGCCGAAGGCGTTGACCGAGACCGCCGGCGTCTCCGAGCACACCTACCACGTGGTCTCTGTGGGCGCCGGCACCAGCGCCGGAATCGCGATGAGCGCCGGCTTCGCGATCCTCCTCTACCGACGCCTCAAGGTCCGCCGGGTGCGCCGGACGACGACCCGCGTCGACCGCCTCACCTATCTGCTGCTCGGTCTCGTGATCCTCAGCGGGATGTGGGCCACGATCGGCGTCAACCTGCTGGGCGGCGGCTACGACTACTGCGAGACGGTCGGGCCCTGGTTCCGCGGCCTGTTCACCCTTGCCCCCGACCCCGAACTGATGTCCGGCGCCCCGCTCGTCTACCAGCTGCACGCACTCGGAGCGCTGCTGCTCTTCGCGCTCTGGCCGTTCAGCCGCCTGGTCCACGCCTGGTCGGCTCCCGTCGCCTACCTGAGGCGAAGTCCCGTCCTCTATCGCCCAAGAGCAAAGGAGATCGTCACATGACAGCGCAGGACACCGTCTCGCGAGAGGAGGCGTCTGGAACAGCGGGCGCCGGTCGAAATCTCGCCCTGGCCACGGCGGCATTCGCGGTCTGCTTCTCGGCTTGGGGAATGCTGGCCCCCCTCGCGCCCAAGGTCCAGGACAAGCTCGACCTCTCCAACACGGAGACCGCCGTGATGATCGCGATCCCGGTCGTGCTCGGCTCCCTGCTGCGCATTCCGCTCGGCTGGGCGACCGACAAGCTGGGCGGCCGCGTCATCTTCACCGCGATGCTCGCCTACTCCGCGGCGGCAGCGCTCCTGGTGGGGTTCACGACCAGCTACGTGGCGCTGCTCGTGGCCGGCTTCCTGCTGGGCGTCGCCGGCGCCTCTTTCGCCATCGGCATCCCATTCGTCGCCGACTGGTACCCCCAGAAGCGCCAGGGCTTCGCGCTCGGCGTCTACGGTGTGGGCAACATCGGCACCGCTGTTGCCGCCTTCTCGATCCCGTTCCTCTACACGCGATTCGGCCAGTTCTCGGCGGGTATCGCCTTCGGAGGCGTGATCGGCGTCTTCACGCTGATCTGGCTGTCGGCCGCCCGCAACGCCCCGGTCGTCCGTCACTCGCGTCCCGACTACCGCGAGGTATTGCGCTCCGGCTGGCCTCTGTGGCAACTCGCTTTCTTCTACTTCGTCACCTTCGGCGGATTCGTGGCGATGGCGATCTTCCTGCCCAAGCTGCTCCACGACTGGTTCGACCTCTCGCTCACCGACGCCGGCCTGCGCGCCGCCGGGTTCACCGTCCTGGCCACCCTGGCGAGGCCGATCGGGGGTTGGCTGTCGGACCGACTCCACGCATCCACCGTCTTGACCCTCTGCTTCGCGGGGATCGGGCTCGACGCGGTCGGGCTCTCCTGGCAGGCAACCGACCCGGCGATCGTTCCCGTGACCGCCTTCTGCCTCAGCATGGCCGGCTTCCTCGGCATGGGCAACGGCGCCGTGTTCAAGCTGGTCCCCCACCAGTTCCCCCACTCGACCGGCTCGGTGACCGGCATCGTCGGCGCCGCCGGCGGCCTGGGCGGGTTCTTTCCCCCGCTCGTGCTGGGTATCGTCAAGGATGCCACCGGCACTTTCACCATGGCCTTCGTCTTTCTCGTCGCCTTCGCATGGATGTCGGCAGGGCTCGCCCTGTCGATGAGGGCTGGCCGATCCGCGCCGGACCCGGTGGCGGTTGAGCCCGGAGGAGCTGCGCGACTCGGGCCCACACCCTCCGCCGCAAACCGAGGGACACTCCGTGCGCGCGGCTGAACGCTCCCGCCGGGAAAGCGTCTGTGGGCGCGGTTGAGCGGCCCCGGGTCCTGATAGCGGGTGGGGGCGTCGCCGCGCTGGAGGCGGTGCTCTCGCTCGAGGAGATCGCGGAGGAGCCTCTGGAGCTGGTCCTGCTTGCGCCCAGCCCCCGTTTCGAATACCGGCCGCTGTCCGTCGCGGAGCCCTTCGGGCTGGGGCGGGCGCACCGTTTCGAGCTGACCGACCTGATGCGCGGGCGCGACGTGGAGACGATCGTCGACGCCTTCGAGGCCCTCGATGCGGAGCGCCGCGAGGTTCGCACCGCCGGCGGGCGTGTCCTCCGCTACGACTCACTGCTCCTCGCCACCGGCGCCACCCGCCGGGAGGCCCTTCCCGGCTCGGTCACCTTCTCGGGCTCCAGGGCGAGCGAGGACGTCCGCCGCCTGCTGCAGGAAGCCGAAGTGGGCCGGGTCCGGCGCCTCGTCGTGGCGGTGCCGGCGGGAGTCGTGTGGGAGCTGCCAGCCTACGAGCTTGCCCTGATGGCCAGCGCTCACTTCGACGAGCACGACGTCGCTGCCGAGGTGGCGCTGGTCACGCCCAACGAGAGACCGGTGAGTGCCTTCGACGAGCGGGCGGGCGAGGCGGTCGAGGAGCTGCTGCGGCTCCGTGGCGTCGCCTTCCACAGCGGCACTGTGCCGGTGCGAGCCGAGCCGGGGCGCCTCGTGGTCGAGGGCGGAGAGCCCATCCCCGCAGACGCGGTCCTTGCCCTGCCACAGGTTGTCGCCCCCGCCCTTGCGGGCCTCCCCGCCGACGAGCAGGGCTTCGTCCCCGTCGACTCGCACTGCCGGGTCGACGGCCTGCCGGGCGTCTACGCGGCGGGCGACATCACGAGCTTCCCGCTGAAGCAGGGTGGGCTCGCCGCCCAGCAGGCCGACGCCGCCGCGGAAGCAATGGTGGCCGATCTCGGCCTGGGCGGCGACCCACAGCCCTTCCGCCCCACCCTCCACGGCCTTCTCCTTGCCGGTCGCGCCCCTCGCTACCTGCGGTCCGAGGCCCTCCGCAACCCCGCGACCAGTTCCTCGGCCCGCGTCGACGGGACGGGCTGGGCGCCGACGAAGATCGCCGGGCGGCGCCTCGGCCACCTCCTCGCCCTGCACGGCGCCCCGGGCTGGCCTCCCCCCGACACCATCGCCCTGCAATTGGAGGCGGCAGATGCATGACTATGAAATAGCGCTCTTCTTCCACGTCCTGGGCGCGCTGCTGTTCGTCGCCGGCATCGTCCTTGCCGGCGTCGCCTTCGAAGTGGCCCGCCGGCGGGAACCGCCGGCTGAGGTCGCGCTCATGCTCGGCCTGACGCGGGTCGGCGTTCTGTTCGTCCTGCTCGGGGTGCTGCTCATCCTCGGCTTCGGTGTCTGGCTGGTCGACCTCACCGGGTTCGGCTTCGGCGCAGGCTGGATTACGTGGGCCCTGATCCTCTTTGGCGCCTCGGTGCTCCTGGGCGGCCTCGGGGGCCAGCGGCCGAAACAGGCCCGCCGGCTGGCGGCAAGGCTGGCGCGGGAAGGAAAGCCGGCGAGCGCCGAGCTGCGCGCCCTGCTCGACGACCGCCTCTCGCTTGCCGCGAACTACCTCTCCGCGGCGCTCGTGCTGGCGATTCTCGCGCTGATGGTCTTCAAGCCATAGAGCCCCCTTGTGGCAGCGCATCTGGGAATCGCGATACGGCGGTCGTGCCGATGATAATGTGGGTGGGCAGTCACCCACATTGCTAGTGCTCTCCAGGATCGCGCGATGCCCCGACTTACCGAACAGGCCAAGACCGAGAACCGCGGGCGCCTGCTGGCCGCCGCCGCGGACGAGTTCGCGCGCCGGGGCCTGGAGGAGGCCAACATCAACGAGATCTCGGTGGCGGCCGGCTTCGCCAAGGGAACCGTCTACAACCACTTCCCCTCCAAGGAGGCGCTCTTCCTGGCGGTCGTCGAGGAAGCCTGCGCGCTGGCCGCGACCGGTGTCGGCGACGTCTCCCGCGACGCACCGACGGGAGAGCGGCTCAGCGCCGTGCTCGCATCCGATGTCGAGTGGGCGCGCGCGCATGAGGCGTTCGCCAAGGTGCTCGTGCGCGAGGTGCTCACCCCCAACCCGCGCTTCTACCCGCGGGTGCTGGAGGCGGCCGCGCCCTTCATCACGCGCATCCGGGAGATCCTCGCCGACGGGGTGAGCAGAGGCGAGGTGCGAGGGGACGTTCCGGTCGAGGAGCTGGCGCTGGTCTTCGTCGGCTTCGGTGACCTGGCCCTGATCCAGCACTGGGGCTCGGACGGTGCCTGGCCGCCCCTCGAGCAGATACCCAAGCTGATGACCGACCTCTTTTTGCAGGGGGCGGCGCCCCGGCAGGGAGGCGAGGCCCGTGCCTGAGCCGCTCGTCAAGCTCGAGGGCGTCGGCAAGTCCTACGGCAGCGGGGCCGGGCGCCAGCCGGTGCTCGACCGCCTCTCGCTGGAGATGGAGGCGGGCGAGTTCGTCGTCGTCCTCGGCCCCTCCGGGTGCGGGAAGACGACGCTGCTGAACCTGATCGGCGGCCTCGACACGGCCGATTCCGGCAGGGTGCACGCCTGCGGGGTCGAGCTCACCGGCGCCGATCGCGCCGAGCTGACCGCCTACCGCGCCCGCTCGGTCGGCTTCGTCTTCCAGTTCTACAACCTCCTCCCCACCCTCACGGCCCAGGAGAACGTGGAGGCCGGCGTCCGGGTTGCCGGGGTTGACCGCGAGTCGGCCCGCGAGTCGGCGCGGTCGCTGCTGGCGCGAGTCGGGCTCGGCTCGATGGGCGGCAGGTTCCCGTCACAGCTCTCCGGCGGCGAGCAGCAACGCGTCGCCATCGCCCGGGCCCTGGCCAAGCAGCCACAGCTCCTGTTGGCCGACGAGCCAACCGGCAACCTCGATGAGGAGACGGCGGCCGGGGTCCTCGACCTGATGCAGGAGCTGAACAAGGCGACCGGGACGACCTTCGTCGTTGTCAGCCACAACCCGGTGCTCGCCGAGGAGGGCAAGCGGGCGGTCCATCTCTCACACGGGCGCCTCGCCGAGGTGTCGGCGATCTGATGCTCCTGCGCAAGGCCGTCCGGGACCTGCGCGCGATGGGAGTGCGAGCGCTCCTGATCGTCGTCGTGATCGGCACCGGCGTCGGCGCCTCGGCTGGAATCTCCCTGGCGCTCCACGACGTCGAACGCACCCGTGACTCCTTCTACGCCCAGCGGCAGCTGGCCGACCTCGACGTGCGGCTGCAGCGCCCCCTCTCACCGCGGACGCTGCGGCGGCGGGCGCAACTGGCCGCCGCGCGGCCGTCCGAGACGCGCCTGATTCTCTCCGGGACCGCGCTGGTGCCCGGCGGCGAGCAGCCGGCGGCCGAAGTGGTTGGCATGAGCCCAGCCGCACGGCTCAACACGCTCGCCGTGATCGCGGGCCGTGGGCTCAGCTCGAGCGCACCCCACGAAGCCCTGCTGGACCCGGACTTCGCCAAGCGCTTTGGCCTGCGCCTCGGCGACCGGCTCGGCCTGCGCCTCGGCGACCACCGGGTCAAGCTGCGCATCCGGGGGCTTGCCCGCAGCCCCGAGTACCTGCTCGCCACCGCCAATCCCGACTACCTCGTTCCCGCGCCGGGCTCACTGGCAGTCGTCTTCCTGCCGCGCGCGGCCCTGCAGCGGATGACCGGCCTGGCGCACCGCGTCAACGACCTCGCCGTCGACCTGCCCGGCAGCCGGTCGGAGCGTCGCAGCGAACGGCTGGTCGCCGGCCTGCCGGTGGCGCGGGTCACACCGCGATCGCAGCAGTACAGCCTGCGCCTCACCAACGCCGACATCCAAGCCTTCTCGACCTTCGCGCCTGTGATGGGCACCATCTTCGCCCTGGTCGGGCTGCTGCTGATCGTGCTCAGCCTGCACCGACTGGTCAACTCGCAGCGACGCGAGCTTGGAGCGTTGCTGGCGCTCGGCTACCCGTCACGCACGGTGGTCGCAACCGTGCTGCTTCCGGCCGCCTTTCTCGCCCTCACCGGAGGGCTGCTGGCGATGGCGGTCACGATCGGGGTTGGGCGCCTGGTCGCCGAGGAGTACTCGAACACGGTCGGCTTCCCGGCCACCTCGCACGCCCTGGCCTACGGACCCCTTGCGCTGGCCGCGGGGCTGGCGATCGGGGCCACGATGCTGGCCGCCGTTGTCCCCGCCTACCGCCTGTCGCGCCTTGAGCCGACCCAGGCGATGCGAGGTGAGCGACTCTCCAGCTTTGGGCTGCCGGCCTGGGTCCAGCGCGCCACGGCGCTCGGCCCCCCAGCCGTCGTCTACGCAACGCGAACCCTGCTTCGCCGGCCACTGCTGAGCGCCGCGACAGTGGTCAGCATCGGTGCGGCGATCGGCCTCGGAGCGGCCCTCAACATACTCGTGTCCTCCACGAACAGCGCGGTCGACGCCGAGTTCGCCCAGCAGAGTTGGAGCTACTCGGTCGACCTGGCGCGGCCGTTGCGGTCCTCGCGAGCGGTGGCGCTGGCGCGCCAGGCGGGGGCACGGCGGGTGGAGGCCACGATCAAGGGGCCGGCTCACCTGCGCAGCACCGCCGGGCGTGGCGCCGACGTTCAGCTTGCCGGCCTTCCCGGCCGTCCGGCGTTGCTGCGCCTCGACCTGACCGCCGGCTCGCCCCCGGCCCCGGGCAGGATCGTGATCAGCGAACAGGCCGCGCGCGACCTCCAGGTGGGGGTCGGCGACCGGCTGCGAATGAGCACGCCGGCGGCGCACGCCGGGCTGACGGTGGCCGGAATCGCCCGCACGCTGGCGACGCGCAGCACCTACCTGCCGCGGCGACAGGCGGGTGCGCTGCTCAGCTCGCCGGGAATCGCAACCAGCCTGCTGATCCAGGCCCGCTCGGCCGCCGCACGGCGCCTGCGCCGGCAGCCGGCCGTGGCACGCGTGACCTCGCGGGCATCGGCGCAGAGCGCCGAGCGAGAAATGATCAAGGAGCTGACCGGGCTGATCTCCGTGTTGCAGGCGATCAGCCTCGGCGTCGGCGCCCTCTTTCTCGTCTCCACGCTGGCCCTCTCCTTCCTCGACCGGCGCGGTGAGTTCGCGACGCTCGCCGCACTCGGCTACGGACGGGCGCAGATCGGGACGGCCGTGGCCGGTGAGGCCCTCACCCAGACCGTCGTCGCGGCGGCGCTCTCGATCCCGCTTGGAATCCTGATCGCCTCGCCGCTGTCCAACAGCATTGCCGAAGCCTGGTTCGAGATCGGCCTGCACCCCGAGCCACCGAGCTTCGTCTGGGTGATCGTCCCCGCCCTGGCCCTGGCCCTGCTGGCCGTCGCCCACGCGACTCGCCGCGCGCTGCGAATCGATATCGCGGCGACCGTCCGCGCCCGGTTGATCGACTGACTCCCGTAGCCGGGCGAGGGGACGGCCCGTCTGCCGCGTAGACGGGCCCACGAGGCCACCATGGGCAGCCGGGCGTGATTTCATGCCGGTGTGCTGACCGTTGCCGTCACGGGCCCAACCGGTGAGATAGGGAAGCCGTTGCTCGCCGCGCTCGAGCGAGCGCCCGAGGTGGAGCGAGTGATCGGCATGGCGCGCCGTCCGTTTCGGCTGGCGGGGCGCGACTGGGAGAAGGTCGAGTACCGCCGCGGCGACGTCCTCGACCGCCAGGCCGTCGACGCGCTGGTGGAGGAGGCGGACGTCGTCGTCCACCTCGCCTTCGTGATCGTCGCCGACGGCGGCGCGAGCCGTGAGATAAACGTGCGCGGCTCGCGCAACGTCTTCGACGCAGCGGCGGCCGCCGGGGCCAAGCGCCTCGTCTACACGTCGTCGGTCGCCGCCTACGGGTTCCACCCCGACGCGCCCCAGCCACTGACCGAGGACGCGCCCGTGCGGGGCACCGCCCGCCACCCCTACTCCGCTCACAAGGCGGCGGTGGAGGCCGAGCTGGTCGAGGCGCTGGACGGCTCCGACACCGCCGCTTACGTCTTCCGCCCCTGTATCGTCGCCGGCCCCGAAGCGACCCTGATGCTGGACCTGATCCCGCTGCTCGCCCTCGGTCAGAGACTTCCTTCGCCGGTGCGCTGGGCGCTCGGCAAGGTTCCCGAGCTGCGGCCGGTCCTCCCCGACCCGGGCGTTCCGTTCCAGCTGGTCCACCACGACGACGTGGCGGCGGCGCTCTGCGCGGCCGTGATCGGCGCCGGTGAGCCGGGCGTCTACAACCTGGCCGGCCCGGGAGAGCTGACCGTCTCCGAGCTTGCCCATGAGCTGGGCTGGCACGCGGTTCCCGCGCCGCAGCTCGCGGTCGGCGTGGCGGCCGAGGCGGTCGCGCGCATGCCGTTCCTCCCCGACCAGGCAAGCTGGATCGAGAGCATCCGCCGCCCGGTCTTGATGGACACGTCGCGGGCACGCGGGAAGCTGCACTGGATGCCCCATCACGATGCCCGCGAGACCCTGCGCCAAACAATCGCAGCGGTGCGATCGCGCTGAGTCCCCACTCCGTTAGCTGATACCCTCTGGGGGTATAAGAGGGCGGTCCCACACGTTCCCGGACGGCCCCAGGAAGACAAGGAGAAGCACGTGTCAGACACCGTTACCTACACCGTTTCCGGAATGACCTGCGGGCACTGCAAGGCCAGCGTGACCGAAGAGGTGAGCGCCGTGGCGGGCGTCGACTCGGTCGACGTCGACCTCGACACGAAGCTGGTCAAGGTGAGTGGCAACGCGCTGGACGACGCCGCCCTGCGGGCCGCGATCGCCGAGGCGGGCTACGAGGTGGGCTGATGGGAACGGTCGCGGAGAAGCCGGGCAGCGAGCCGGCGGCGGCCGCGAAGAGCGACCGGGTGGAGCTGGCGCTCGAAGGGATGAGCTGCGCCTCCTGCGCGGCGCGAATCGAGAAGCGCCTCAACAAGCTCGACGGCGTGGCCGCGACCGTCAACTTCGCGACCGAGCAGGCCTCGGTCGCGTACGACCCCGAGCAGGTGTCGGTCGACGAGATGATCGCCGCGGTCGAGGCCGCCGGCTACGGCGCGTCGCTTCCGCGCGAGGCGCTTGGCACCGAGGACCCGGTGCGCCCCTGGCGCGCCCGTCTGCTGCTCGCCGCCGCCTTCACCGTGCCGCTCATGGCCTTCGCCTGGCTGCCGCCGCTGCGCTTCCCCGGCTGGGAGTGGGTCTCGCTTGCCCTGGCGACTCCAGTCGTCTTCTGGAGCGGCTGGCCGTTTCACCGGGCAGCGGCGCTCAACGCCCGTCATCTCGTCGCCACGATGGACACCCTGGTCTCGGTTGGGACCCTGGCCGCCTGGACGTGGTCGACCGTCGTCCTGGCCGGTGGCATCGCGGCGGACCTCTACTTCGACGCCGCTGCGGCAATCACCGCGCTGATCCTGCTCGGCCGCTTCTTCGAGGCGCGCGCCAAGCGACGCTCTGGCGAGGCGATCCGCACGCTGATCGAGCTGGGCGCGAAGGAGGCGCGCCTGTTGCGCGACGGCGAGGAGCTGATGGTCCCGGTCGAGAGGCTGCGAGTGGGCGACCGTTTCGTGGTGCGTCCGGGCGAGAAGATCGCCGCCGACGGTGTCGTGGAGAGCGGCTCCTCGGCGGTCGATGCGTCGATGCTGACCGGCGAGTCGGTGCCGGTCGAGATCGCCCCCGGCGATGAGGTCGCCGGGGCGACGATCAATGCCTCGGGGCGCCTCGTCGTCCGCGCCACCAGGGTTGGGGCGGAGACGGCGCTCGCCCAGATCGCCCGGCTGGTCGCCGAGGCGCAGGCCGGCAAGGCGCAGGCACAGCGCCTCGCCGACCGCGTCTCGGGAATCTTCGTGCCGGTGGTGATCGGCCTCTCGCTGCTGACGCTCGCCGGATGGCTGCTCCTTGGCGAGGGCGCCGGCGCGGCCTTCACCGCGGCCGTGGCGGTGATCATCATCGCCTGCCCCTGCGCGCTCGGGTTGGCAACGCCAACCGCGCTGATGGTGGGCAGCGGTCGCGGCGCCCAGTTGGGGATCCTGATCAAGGGCCCCGAAACCCTCGAGCAGACGCGCAGCATCACGACAATCGTGCTCGACAAGACCGGAACGATCACCGAAGGACAGATGCGTGTCGCCGACCTCGAGCCGGCGGAGGGCGTCGACCCCGACCAGCTGCTGCGCCTTGCCGCAACGGCCGAGTCAGGGAGCGAGCACCCAATCGGCCGGGCGATCGCCGAGCGCGGTCGCGAGGGCCGCGGCGCGCTGCCCGAGCCGGAGAGCTTCTCCAACCGCGCCGGCCTCGGCGTCGAGGCGCTCGTCGAGGGGCACGACGTGCTGGTCGGTCGGCCGGCGTTCCTGGCCGAGTCGGAAGCGGGCCTCGACCCCGAGCTGAGCGCTGTCGCGGAGCGGCTGGAGAGCGCCGGCAAGACGGTCGTCGCGGTTGCCTGGGATGGCCGGGCGCGCGGCCTGATCGCCGTCGCAGACGGCCTCAAGCCGACCAGCTCCGTCGCCATCGCGGAGCTGAAGGCACTGGGGCTCACCCCGGTGCTGCTCACCGGTGACAACGAGCGGGTTGCGGCGACCGTCGCGAACGGGGTCGGCATCGACCGCGTGCTCGCCGGCGTGCTACCCGACGAGAAGGCGGCCGAGGTCCGTCGCCTGCAGGAGGCCGGGGAGGTCGTGGCGATGGTCGGCGACGGGGTCAACGACGCTCCGGCGCTGGCCCAGGCCGACCTTGGCCTTGCGATCGGCACCGGCACCGACGTCGCGATCGAGTCGAGCGACCTGACGCTCGTCTCCGGCGACCTGCGCGCCGCCGCCGACGCGATTCGCCTGGCGCGCCGCACCCTGCGCACGATCAAGGGGAACCTCTTCTGGGCCTTTGCCTACAACGTCGCCGCGATTCCGCTGGCGATCGCCGGCCTGCTCAATCCCATCGTCGCCGCCGCCGCGATGTCGTTCTCGAGCGTCTTCGTGGTGAGCAACTCGCTGAGGCTGCGGCGCTTCCGCAGCGAGCGCGAGCAGATCGCCGCCTGAGGCGATCGCCGGCGGGGGTGGAGTCCGGCTCGCTGGTTAGGGTGCCCTAACGATGCCGACGATCTCGCCCGATGGCCTCCGAACGGAGACCTCCGCGCCCGCCGCGTGGCTGGACGGCCTGGCCGCAGCCGCGTTGGAGGGCGTCCCACCCTCGCGAGAGGACGCCCTGCGCCTGCTGGGCACGGGCGACGAGCTGCTGCTCGACGTGGTTGCCGCCGGGGCCCGGGTGCGTCGCCACTTCTTCGGGGATCGCGTCAAGCTGAACTTCCTCATCAACATGAAGAGCGGCGCCTGCTCGGAGGACTGCTCGTA
>Ga0055451_10000874_pt1 | contig 12185 bp, 8 predicted proteins | sample China_Galinas_PW_3_FD_57745 | JGI IMG/M metagenome (GOLD analysis project Ga0055451, IMG submission 57745) | Wetland microbial communities from San Francisco Bay, California, USA, that impact long-term carbon sequestration - China_Galinas_PWB_D2 | ecosystem: Environmental > Aquatic > Marine >... | reverse complement strand
AGCGTCTTGGCCTCGCGTTCGAACCGCGTCACCCAGCCGTCGCTGAACGGGACGTCGCGCAAGAGCTTGACCGCGACGTCGCGGTCGAGATAGCTCTGCCGCCCGCGATACACGACTCCCTGGCCGCCGTGGCCGATCATGCGCTCGACCTCGACGCCGGGGATCTCGGGCAGCTCGTCGTCGGGCTGCTCGTTACCCAACAGCGCGAGCTGCGCGGCGACCTCGTGCTCGTGTCCGGGGAACATGGCCGCGTATTCCTCGGCCGACCGGGCCTTCCCGCGCTCGGCGTCCACGAGGTACGCGTGCAGGAACTCGTTGGCGAACCCGTCGCTGTTCATCACTGCGAGCCGAGATCTTCGACGGCTTCGAGCACCTCGGCGAGGGGCGGGCGATCCGCCTTGTTGGCGCCGACGTATGCGTAGCCGACGGTCCCGCGCCGGTCGAGCACCAGCGTCGTCGGCTCGGACAGGTTGCCTTCGACGACGACGCCGAGCGACTTGGACAGCGCGAGCCCCGGGTCGTAGACGACGTCGAACGGCGGCTCGCCGTCGGCATACTGCTCGCGGTAGCAGGCCATGAACGCGTCGAGCTTCTGCTTCGACCCCGGATACACGACGACGATCCGCGTGTCGCGCTTTGCGAACTTGGCCGACTCGCGAACGAGCGCGCGCAGCTGCTGCGGGCAGTACGGGCAGACGAGTCCACCGAAGCCGTACATTACGCACACGAGCACGCGCTTGCCGCGCAGCGCCGCGAGGTCGAACGCATGCCCGTCCCCGGTCTTGAACCTGGTCACCGGCACGGGCTTGCCGAGCCATGCCGACGACTTGCTCGGCTTGCCCCTGCCCGGTCGCTTGCTACCGGGCGGGGCGCCGTCGTAGTCCATGTCCGCCCACTTGGACACGGACTTCATGACGCCCGAGGCGTAGTACTCGACCCATCGCTTCCACGCCTCGATCTCGCGCTCGGTGAACGACGGCTGGCGTCGCACCGGCTCGCCGATGTCCTCGGGCGCGGGCAGCGGCAGCGTCGCGGCCTCGGTCGGAGCGGCGGCGCCGGGCTCGACGATCGCGCTGCGCGACACGGGCGTCTCGATCTCGCTGAGCCACCGGTCGACGACCGACAGCGCGGAAGCCGTCTTCCATTCGTCGCCCTTCGACCATTCGCCGGCGCGAGTCGTCGGCGCGCGGACCTCGAGCTCGGTGTCGACTTCTCGCGCGACGCCGTCGTCGTAGACGAGCCAGATCCCCGTCGGCCGGCCCTCGGTCACGAACCCGGTCGCGAGCACGGACCCGTCGGGGCGCCACGCGATCCACCTGCCCGTGCACCGGCCGTCGGCGAAGTCGCCCGTGAGCCGCCGGGTTCCGTTGGCGTGGCGGCTGACCCAGCGACCTGCCGGCCGGCCGTCGTGCAGGAAGCCCTCGCGCCGCGGCTTCCCGTCTTCGCCGAGCTCGCGGACGAGCTCCCAGCCGTCGGGGAGCGGGACCCAGCGCCTGTGCGCCGTGGCGCCGTCCCAGCGCGTCCACGGCCCACCGTGCGCGTCGCGGAGGAAGTAGCCGTCCTCGCGCAAGCGATCGTCGGGTTGCCACCAGGACCAGTGCAACGTCGCTCGGTCGGCTTCGAAGTCGCCGCGCTTGACGCGCTTGCCGGCTTCGTTCCAGAAGCACCAGGCTCCGGTCCGCAGGCCGTTCGTGTACCAGCCGTCGGCCTTCTCGTTGCCGTTGGCATACCAGAACCGCCACCGCCCGTGCTGGCGGCCCTTGTGATAGCGGCCCTCGGCCTGCTTGGTGCCGCTCGCGTACCAGTAGGTCCACGGGCCTTCGGGATGGTCGTCGTGGTACGCCCCGACGGCTTCCGTCTGTCCGTTGTCGTGGTAGTGGACCCAGGGCCCTTCGCGCCTTCCCCCGACGAGCTCGCCTTGGCGCGCGAGCTGGCCGTTCGGGTAGTTCAAGGCCACCTGCCGCGTCGAGGCGCAAGCGGCGAGTGCAGACAGGGCGATGGGAAGGACGAGGTTTCGCATGACGGTACGGACGATCCGAGCCGGAGTATAGCGCAGCCTGCTGGCGTTCGGGTCGAATCACCCGGTCGCGCAGCACGTGAGCTCGGAGAACAGCTCACCGGGCAGTCGCTCGCGCAGCTCGGACAGCGCGCGGCGATAGCGGACGGCGACCGTGTTGGGCGGAACGTCGAGCAGCTGCGCGATCTCCTGGTTGGACAGGCGCTCCATGAGCCGCAGCACGAGGACGTTGCGCTTGTCCTCGGCCAGTCCCGCGAGCCCTTTGGCGATCACGGACTGCAGCTCGCGATTGACGACGCGGCTGACGATGCCGATCGTCTCGGCCGGCAGCTGGTCGATCCCGCCCGGACCCGAGTCGTCGTCGGCCTGGCCGGAGACTCGGTGGATGCGCTTGCGGAGGAAGTTGTTGGTGACCTGCAGCGCCGTCGTGCCGAGGAACTTCACGAGCACCGGCGCGTGGCGTCCTTCTCGCGGGCGAAGGTCCCGGAGTCTGCGCAGGGTCACGAGCCAAACCTCGGACGCGATGTCCTCGACGTCCTGCTCGCTGCCGAGACCGCGCAGCCGCAGGCGGACTTGAGCTTCGATCAGCGGCTGGAAGTGCGAGACGATCCACTCGACGCTCTCGGCGTCGCCGCCGATCGCGCCTTGGACGTAGATCGAGGTCAGGTCTTGTTCCAATGGAGGGCTCGCAGTGTCGCTCGGACGTCGCGATCATAGCCGACGTCGCGCGACCCGCGGCCCTGCGAGTCGGTTATCGCCGGCTGGTGTCGCGATTCAGGATCTCGCCGGCGAGCCGGCGCAGCGCGGGATCGGGGTCGGAGTTGGCGATGCGCTGGAGCTTGGCGGTGATGCGAGGGTCGCTGCGCTTTGCGAGCAGCTCGACGGCGCGCGCGCGGACCGACGGTGCGGCGTCGCCGGCAGCCGACAGCAAGGCGTCGAGCGCGGGCTTCGATTCGACGCTGCGCAAGGCCGAGACGGCTGCCGAACGCACCTGGGCGTCGGGGTGCGTAAGGAACCGCAGGGCGGGCGCGACGACTCGCGGCGAGGACGCGTTGCCGAGCGCGTCGAGCCACGCGGGCACGGCGCCGAGGCGGTTCGCCACCTTCTCCAGCGCGAGCAGGCGATCGACGGCCGTGCGTCCGTCGGGCAGCGGCTGCGTCGCACGAGGCGCGAGCGCGGCGGCGGCGAGCAAGGCTTCCTGCTCCGAGCTGCCCCAGCGCGGCGCGCGCTCGAGGTCGCGCAGCAGACCCGACAGCAACTCCGGCGACGGCTCGGCCAGCTGGAACATCGCGTGCGTCGCCGCCGAGCGCAGGTCGCGGTCGAGACGCGGGTTGTTGCGGGCCCGTGCGAGCAGCTCCTGGGCCACGGCGTGGCGCGTCGCTCCGGCGGCAGTCAGCAGCATCGCGCCGAGGTCGCCACCGGCCTCGCCGGCGTTCAGCATGCGTTCGATCTCACCGACGAGCTCGGGTCGCGCTTCGAGCAGGTTCACGAGCTTGTTCCAGCGCGTGTAGAGATCGTCGGAGCCGGCCGCGATCGCGCCGCGCAGCGAAGCGAGGACGTCGGTCAGCCTCACGCCGCGCATCTCGTGGCGCAGGCGCTCGTCCTCGGACTCACGCGACTCGCCGATGTCTTCTTCGTTGCCCTCGGCCGCCTGCCAGCCACCGTCCCAGGACATGGGATCGGTCGCGACGCCGCTCTCGTTGGCGACCAGGCGCAGCGTGCCGTGAAACCGCATCGTGATGCTGAGCTCCATCATCTGCGTATCGAGCGAGAGGCTCTCGTCGACGCTCGCACTCTCGAGCCAGCCGAGGTCGTGCGAGAGCACGGCGCGCGCCGTGCCCGTGACACGGTGCTCCGGCGCTTCGCCGAGCGAGGCGGTCAGGGCGACGTAGCGCAGCTTCTCGCGGACTACTCGGACCCGCGCGCCCGCGTCACCGAGCAAGGAGTAGCGGGCCTCGAACCGGCCGGTCGCATCGCTTTCGGTGGCGAGCCACGTGCGCTGGACGGGCTGGGGAACGGTGAACGCGAACGCGGCATGGATGGCGCGGACGAAGTTGCGCTGGTTGCCGTCGAGCCGGTCGGCGAACCGGTATCCGAGGATCGTGCCCGCGTCCGTCATCCGGACCGCGAACGGCTCCTTGACCGCTGCCTCGTAGGCCGCGAGCTCCGGACTCGAACCGGCACCGTGTGGGACCGACAGTCGGAGGCCGGCGAGCTCGACCGCGCACAGCACTTGGTGCGGGCTACGGGCGACCACGTCGAGCACGAGCTTGCCGCGGAAGCCGACTCGGACTTCGGCGCTCCGGTCGGCCTTCGGGCTCCGCATCGCGTAGCTGGTCTCCCCCTCGAGCGCGTAGGTGAACCGCGATCCGGCCGGCGCCCGGTAGAGCGCCTCGGCGGCCGAAGTCGCTCGTTCGCGACGCAAGGCAGCCAGTTGCACTCCTGCGGTGACCGGCTTCGCGCGGGTGGTGTCGGCGACGATGCCGTCATTGCCGAAGTCGGTGCGGGACTGAAGGACGAACAACGTCGCGGCGACGGACGTCGCGGTGAGCAACAGGATCGAGAGCGAGCGGCGAGGTGACATCATCGGATCTCCTGAAAAGGCCGGCCCGGCCGGGCGGCCGGACCGGCAAGGGGTCGTCGGGGGCACGGGGCGGGGATCAGCGCCGGATCAGGACCTTCGTGTACTGGCTGCTCTTCCACGAGCAGAGCGTGCGCGAGAACTTCTTCCACAGGACCTTCACGAAGCTCTTGAGCTTGATCTCGAGCGCGCGGAACGACTGGGTGACCTCGCCGCGGAACAGCTGCGTCATCGAGAAGCTGGCGGCCGTCGTCGCGTTGCACACTCTGGCGTTGCACTCGACGCCGACACGCGCGCCGGGGATGCCGAACGCGGCGCTGGCCTTGCCGTCGGCCCACACCTTGCCGCGGCCGCTGATCGCGGCGAACGGAGCCGCGCGGCTGACCGTGGTTCCGGCCGAGGTCGAGAGGCCGGCGCCGGCGTTGCCCTTGATGTTGACCGAGAACGGACCGACCGGGATCGTGAGCCGAAGGTCGCGGGGAAACACCTTGAGGACGCGGCTGTAGCGAATCCAGGCGAGGTCGTTGCTGACGGTCTTCTTGATGATGTCCTTGCCGGCGAGGCCGAGCGTGTACTTGCTCTCGTAACGACGCGTGCTGCTCCGGTTCTGGTTGAGGGCCTGGATCCGGTACTTGAACATGTCGTTGGTGTGCTTGAGGAAGTAGAGCCGTGCGCGGACGTCGAGCTCGGCCCGGACCGAGTCGTTGGTGCGGATGGTCGTGAACCGCTGGCCCTTGACCCTGGCGTAGAGCCGAGCGCCGGCGTAGCTGTTGCCGAACCCCTTGCTGAAGTAGGTGTAGGCGTTCTGGGCGATGGCGGACGAGGTGGCGGTGGCGGCGAAAGCGAGGGCGAAGAGGGTGGTCTTGCTGGTCATTGGATTGCCTTTTCTGGTTGGGAACGAGCCGAGGTGCCCGTTTCGTGCCCCGGCCATGTGGCGGCCCCGAGAAAAGTGACAACGAACTCGCGGGATTTCCCACGCCCTCGAAGCCCGTGCCGGGCCCGGCGGGAAACGAGGCGTTACTTCCGAGTTGGGATCGCGTACGATGCGCCCGAAATGACGACGGAAACCCCGACTCTGGCCCCGTTCATGGAGTGGAAGGAGATGACCTCTCTGGTCGGCTCCTTGCGCACGCGTTCGCTCGTCTCGCGGCCCCACACGATCGAGGAGTGCCGGGAGACGCTCGCCTACTGCCGGGAGCACGGCATGACGGTGTGCGCGCGGGGAGCCGGGCGCGGTTACGGGGACCTGGCGCTCAACGACGGCCATGCGCTGATGGACATGAGCGAGATGAACCGGATCCTCGACTTCGACGAGGACAGCGGCCAGATCACGGTCGAGGCCGGCACACGACTCATCGACATCTACCGGCACGTGCACCACCGCCAGCTGACGCTGCCGTCGAGCCCGACCGAGTCCCATTCGAGCGTCGCCGGGGCAATCTGCGCCAACGTCAACGGCAAGGACGGCTGGCGCATGGGCAGCTTCGCGCACCAGGTCGTCCGGATGACGCTGCTGCTCGCCAACGGCGAGATCGTCGAAGTCGACCGCGAGCACGAGCTGTTCCCCGCCGTGATCGGCGGCATCGGGCTGCTCGGCATCATCCTCGACGCGACGCTCCAGCTGAAGCGGATCCCGTCGCCGTTCGTCGAGATCAACCGTATCCCGGTCACGAACGTCGACGCGCTCCTCGCGAAGATGGCCGAGATCGAGAAGTCGCATGACGCGGCAGTCGTCTGGGTCGACGCCTACGCGCGCGGCCGTCGCATCGGTCGTTCGGTCATCCACGGTGCGAAGTGGATCGAGCATCCCGACACCGAAGAGGACCGCAAGAAGTACCTGAACGCCGGCTATGAACGGCTCGAACGACACCGGCGCTTCGGGCTCGCGCTCCACGAGAAGTTCGGCCCCGTGCTCTCGCTCATGCTGCAGGCGCAGCGGCCGATGATGCACGTGTTCAACCGGCTCTACTACGCGCTCTGCCAGCTGGCCTACAAGACGGGGCGGTCCTCGAACTCCGAGCTGTTCCTCCGGTTCAGCTTCGAGGCGAGCTTCACGGTGCCCCCGGCCCACCTCGTGTGCGGACCGCACGGGTACACGGTGCAGCTGACCTTCCCGCGGTCGCAGGCCCGCGAAGCGATCGTCGAGCTGCTCGAGATCTGCCAGTCGTCACCGTGTCCCCCAGTCACGACGATCCTGCGAGCGCACAAGAAGGACGATTGCCTGATCTCGTTCTCCGAGGACGGCTACAGCCTGAACTTCGAGTTCCACCCCAAGAAGCGCCACGAAGCGGCCAGCCGCGCCGCCGTCGACCGACTTATCGACGCGACCGCGCGGCGGGGCGGCAAGATCCACCTGGCAAAGGACCAGGTGCTGCGTCCGGAGCAGTTCTACGAGGTCTTTCCCCGCTACACGGAGCTCTTGGCCATCAAGCAGCGACTCGATCCGGAGGGGATGTTCACATCCGACCTCGCGCGCCGCGTCGGCATCGACCCGGTGCTGATCAAGGAACGAACGCGGACGCAGCGCCGCACGGCGAACTAGCGGAGCTAGCGAACCCCGAAAAAATGTGTCAGACACATTTTTTCGGGGTTACGGGTTCGCCCACAATCACTGCGTCCGGTGCCGGAACAACCACCCCGCCGCCGCCAGCGTGACCGCAGCGATCGCCAAGAGCGGGAGCACGTAGCTCGACACCATGGACACGTTCGCGCCTTCGAGCATGACCGCGCGAGAGCCGGAGACGGCGTAGCGGGCCGGGTTGACCAGGGTCGCCGCCTGTAGCCAGTCGGGCATGTTCTCGATCGGCGTCGTGAAACCCGACAGCAGCACGGACGGCATCATCACGAGGAAGGCGCCGAGCAGGCCCTGCTGCATCGTCGACGCCAGCGACGATACGAACAGGCCGACGCCGAGCAGCGCGAGCGCGTAGACCGCCAGCACCAGCGCGAGCGCGACCAGCGTGCCCTCCATCGGTACGCTGAACCAGGCGACCGCGACACCCGACAGCAGCAGGCCGTCGATCAGACCCAGCACGAACGGCGGCACCGCCTTGCCGACCAGGATCTGCAGCGCGCTGATGGGCGCGACGAGGGTCTGGTCGAACGTGCCCTGCTCGCGCTCGCGCGCGACCGAAAGCGACGCCAGCAGCATGACCACGACGAGCGCGATCTGTGCCGGCAGGCCGCTGACGATGAACCAGCGGCTCTCGAGGGCCGGGTTGAACCACGCGCGCTGCACGACGGTTAGCGCCGACTCCGAATGCGGAAGCGGATGCGCGCGGCTCCACGCCGCAACGATCGACTGCACGTAGCCGAGCGCGATGCCCGACACGTTCGAGTTGCGGCCGTCGAGCAGCACTTGCATCTGCGCCGGCCGGCCGGAGTGGAGTCGTTCGGCGAAGTCCGGGCCGATGTGGAACACCAGCCGCACGTGCATCGAGTCGATCGGCTCCCGAATCGCCGCGGTGCTGTCCAGCTCGCCGGCCAGCGCGAAGTGCCCCGAACCGGAGAAGCGCGCCAGCAGGTCACGCGACTCTGGCGAGCGGTCCTCGTCGACCACGGCGTACGGCACGTCGGTGACGTCGAAGGTGGCGGCGTAGCCGAACACGAAGAACTGGATGATGGGCGGAGCGATGACGACGAAGCGGCTCTTCTTGTCCTTGAGGATCGTCAGGAACTCCTTCCACGCCAGCGCCAGCACCTGCCGCAACCACAGCATGCTCAACCCTCCAGGCGTGACGGTGTGCGCTTGCGCGCGAGACCGAGCAGCACGACGGCCATGAGCAACAACGCCAGCACGTCGTGCCACAGCACCGACCAAAGGTCCCCGGCGAGAAACAGCGTATGGCTGGCGCTGACGAACCAGCGCGCCGGCACGATGAAGCTGATCACCCGGATGGGCAGCGGCGTGCTGCCGAGATCGAACAGCAGCCCCGACAGGAAGAACGCAGGCAGGAAGCCGGCGACGATCGAGATCTGCGCGGCGACGAACTGCACGCGCACGGCCGACGAGATGAACAGGCCGAGCCCGAGCGAGGCCAGCAGGAACAGCGAGCTGCACACGAACAAGGCCGCCAGCGAGCCTTGCAGCGGCACGTCGAACAGCAGCACACCGAGCCCGACCGACAGCGCCATGCCGCCCATGCCGAGCAGGTAGTACGGGACCACTTTCGCGACCAGGAACTCGGTCGCCGTGAGCGGCGTGACCAGGATCGCCTCCATCGTGCCGCGCTCCCACTCGCGCGCGACCACGAGCGCGGTCAGCAAGGCTCCGGTCAGCGTCATGACCAGCGCGACGAGCCCCGGCACGAGGAAGTTGGTGCTGCGTAGCGACGGGTTGAACCAGGTGCGCGGCTCGAGCGCGACCGGCGGGACCGCCGCGGTTACGCCGCTCTGCGATCGCGACGCCGCCCACAGCCCGACCAACGCATCGAAGTAGCCGGAGATCAACCGCGCGCGGTTGCTGTCGACGCCGCGCAGGATCAGCTGGACCGGAGCGTTGCCGGTCGTCGTCAGCCGCGATTCCGCGTTCGGGCCGACGCGCACGATCGCCTCGACCTCGTGCGCTGTCATCAGCGCCTTGGCCTCCTCGTTCGACATGGCACGGCGCGGCGCGAAGTAGCGTGAGCCAAGGAGCCGCGCGTAGAGATCGCGTCCTGCTGCGCCGCCGTCGTCGAGCACGACCGCAACCGGAATGTGTTCGGCATCGAGCGAGACGCCGTAGCCGAACAAGAGGATCAGCACGACGGGCATCACGAGCGCCAGGGCAATGCTGCTCGGATCGCGCGCGATCTGCAGCAGCTCCTTGCGCAAGAACCCGGACAGACGGCGCATGGAGGCGCTCATGCCGGCACCTCCTGACGTTCCGCGAGCGTGATGAAGGCGTCCTCCATGCTCGGGTCGGGCTGCTGCTCGCTTACCGCCATGGTCCGGATCTCCGCCGGCGTGCCCAAAGCGAGCTCGGCGCCCTGCGACATGATCAGCATGCGGTCGCAGTATTCGGCTTCTTCGAGGAAGTGCGTGGTCACGACGACGGTCGTGCCGCGCAGCGCGACCGCGTTGATGCGGCGCCAGAACTCGCGCCGCGTGATGGGGTCGACGCCGGACGTCGGCTCGTCGAGGAACAGGATGTCGGGCTCGTGCAGCAGCGCCGCGGCCATGGCCAGGCGCTGCTTGTAGCCGCCGGGCAGCTCACCGGCCGGTTGTGCGCGCCGCGCGGTGAGGTCGAACTCGGCCAGCAGCGCATCGATCCCGCTCGACAACCGCCGGCCCCAGAGGCCGTAGGCAGTGCCGAAGAAGCGCAGGTTCTCGACGACGCTCAGCGCGCCGTAGAGCGAGAACTTCTGCGCCATGTACCCGAGCCGTGCACGCGCCCGCTTGCGGCTCTTGCGCAGGTCGGCGCCGGCGACGCTGGCCTCGCCGCCCGTGATCGTCAGCAGCCCGCACAGCATGCGAAAGGTCGTGCTCTTGCCTGCGCCGTTGGGGCCGAGCAGGCCGAAGATCTCGCCGCGGTGCACGTCGAACGACACGCCGCGCACCGCTTCGAACGTGCCGAACCGCTTGCGCAGGTCGCGCACCGACACGACGACCTCGTCCGCGGTGGCCGGCTCCACGCCGGCGGCCGCCGTGACCTGCACCTGTTCGCGTCGCGCCGCCAGCCGAGCCATGAATGCGTCCTCGAAGCTCGGTTTGGCGGCGGTCACGCTAAGAAGCCCTTCGCCGCAGCGTTCTCGCAGAGCGGCTTCGCCTCCGTCGGCGACGACGACGCGCACGCGGCCTTTGCGAACGCTGGCGTCGAGCACCTCGTCGGCGCAGCTCTCCTGCACCGCGCGCAGCGGCCGACCGGGCCCCGGCTCCAGCTCGAACACACGCCCTTGCATCGACGCCGCGAACGTCGCCGGCGTGCCGCGCTCGATCACCTCGCCGCCGTCGAGCAGCACGACCTCGTCACAGCGCTCGGCCTCGTCGAGATAGGCCGTGGATACCAACACGCCGATGCCGCGCTCGGATACCAGCTCGGCGACGATGCGCCACAGCTCGCGGCGTGACAACGGGTCGACCCCGACCGTCGGTTCGTCGAGCAGCAGGAAGTCTGGTTCTTTCAGCAGCGCGCAGGCGAGCCCGAGCTTCTGCTTCATTCCTCCCGACAGCTGGCCGGCCAAGCGGTCCAGGAACGGCGAGAGGCCGGTCATCTTCATCAGCCGCTGCACGCGTCGCTTCCGCTCTTCGCCGGCGACGCCTTGCAAGTCGGCGTGCAGGGTGAGGTTCTCGTTCACGGTCAGGTCCTCGTACAACCCGAACCGCTGCGGCATGTAGCCGATGCGGCGGCGCAGTTCGTGCACGTCGTGCAGCGGATCGAGGCCGAGGACGCGCAGCTCGCCGCGGTCGGCGAGCAGCAGGCCGGCGCACAGCCGTAGAAGAGTGGTCTTGCCGGCGCCGTCGGGTCCGACGAGCCCGGTCACGCTGCCGGCCCTGGCCGCGAAGTCGATGCCGCGCAGTGCCGCCGTGGCGCCGAAGGCCTTGTGCAGGCCCGTGACCTGCAAGCCGTCGTTCACCGTCGCTTCCCGGCGTGGCCGGTGCCGCCCTCGGTGTCGATGTCGACCGTCACCGGAGCGCCGAGCGGCAGGCTGTCGTCCGGATCGTGCACGTACACCCGCACCTCGTACACGAGGTCGGGTCGCAGCTCGACGGTCTCGACGACCTTGGGTGTGAACTCGGCCACCGGCGACACGAAGCCGACCCAGCCGTCGAAGCCCGCCGCGGCCGCGCCGTCTCCGGTCACGCGCGCGGCCATGCCGTACTTGACCGAGGCAAGCTGCGGTTCGGGCACGTAGGCGCGCACCCACTTGGGATCGGGGAGCGCCAGCGTGAGCACCGGGCGGTCCGGGGCCGCCATCTCGCCCGGCTCGAGGATGCGGTTTCGGATCACCCCCTTGGCCGGCGCGCGCAGCTCGCAGTCTTGAAGCTGTCGCTGCAGCAGGTCGCGGTCGCTGCTCAGGGCCGAGAGCGTCGCGCGCGCGGCGGCCTTGTCCTCTTCGCGCGGCCCGAGCACCGCGAGCTTCATCGCTTGCTTCTGCACCGCGAGCATCGCCGTGCTCGTGTCGAGCTCGGCCGTGGCGTCGTCGAGGGCCTGTTGGCTGGACGCGCCGGTCTTTGCCGTCTCCTGCAGGCGATCCAGCAGGCGCCGGGCGTTGTCGACTCGGGCCTGTGCCGCAGTGACGTTGGCGCGGGCCTGCTCGACCTCCTCCGGCCGCGTCCCGTGCTCGAGGCGATCGACGAGCGCCTGCTGCGCGGCGACGCGCGCGGTTGCCGCCGCGAGTTGCGCATCCAGCCGCTCATGATGAAGAGTCGCGAGCAGCTGGCCCGGCTCCACGCGGGCGCCCTCCTCGACCAGCAGCTTGTCGATGCGCTCCTGGTAGAAGAACGCCAGTTGCGCATCGCGCACGTCGACGTGGCCGAACAGGCGCAGCGTGCCCGACGACGCCGGCGCCGGGCGGGCCAGCCAGCGGCGGTAGCCGATCACGCCACCGGCGCCGCCCACGGCGAGCACCAGCAACAACAGCAGGACCTTCTTCATGTCTTGGACCC
>Ga0055451_10000873_pt1 | contig 12195 bp, 10 predicted proteins | sample China_Galinas_PW_3_FD_57745 | JGI IMG/M metagenome (GOLD analysis project Ga0055451, IMG submission 57745) | Wetland microbial communities from San Francisco Bay, California, USA, that impact long-term carbon sequestration - China_Galinas_PWB_D2 | ecosystem: Environmental > Aquatic > Marine >... | reverse complement strand
AAATTAAAAAATTATTCATTTACCGCCATTCCCCTACTTCAATCGCCGGGGTACCTAGGTGTATTAAGTTATAATTTGACATTAAAACAGCCATATTTTTGTCAAATTGTAGCAAATGTTTCTTACATTTGTGGTTTACGTTACAATTTGACACAAATGGCAGGAAAAACACTATTTGACAAGATCTGGGATGCACATGTTGTGGATGAGATTACCGGAGGCCCTTCGGTGCTTTATATTGACAAACATCTGATCCACGAAGTGACCAGTCCGCAGGCATTTTCAGGAATCGAAAAACGGGGAGTCAGCGTACTGCGTCCAGGGCGTACCGTCGCCACAGCCGATCACAATATTCCGACTGTTGATCAGCACCTTACCATCAGGGATGAGCTCTCCCGCTTCCAGGTTAACAGGCTGACTGAGAATTGTAAAAAGCATGGGATCACACTCTACGGCCTGAACCATCCCTACAATGGGATCGTCCATGTGATCGGACCCGAACTGGGTATCACTCAACCCGGCATGACCATGGTCTGTGGTGACAGTCACACTTCCACACACGGGGCTTTTGGCAGCGTGGCTTTTGGAATCGGCACCTCCGAGGTTGAGATGGTGCTGGCGACACAGTGCATTCTTCAGCCAAAGCCAAAAAAGATGCTGATCACCGTTGATGGAGAACTTTCAAAAGGTGTGACAGCTAAGGATGTGGTCCTCTACATCATTTCGAAGATCTCGGCAAGTGGAGGCACAGGATACTTTATTGAGTATGCAGGATCGGCCATCAGGAGCCTCTCCATGGAGGGACGCATGACCATTTGCAACATGAGCATTGAAAGCGGAGCCCGTGGCGGACTGATTGCCCCGGATAGAAAGACCTTCAACTATATAAAGGGAAGGGAATTTGCGCCGGCAGGTGCCGAATATGATCGGGCAGTTGAGGGGTGGAGACTTCTGAAAGGTGATGATGATGCCACTTTTGACAAGGTGCTTCACTTTGACGCTACTGATATAGAACCGATGATCACCTACGGCACCAATCCGGGTATGGGAGCAAAAATCGCTGATCATATTCCCTCTCTCGAGGAGGTTGACGAGGGAAACAGGGAGTCGTACCAGAAGTCGCTTGCGTATATGGGATTCGAAGCAGGGACACCCATTTCGGGCCGTAAGGTTGATTATGTTTTTGTAGGAAGCTGCACCAACGGGCGCATAGAGGACCTCAGAACAGTTGCCCGGTTTGTCCAGGGTAAAAAAAGAGCCGAACATGTCACAGCATGGTTCGTTCCCGGTTCCAAGCAGGTTGAAGAACAGGCAAGGAATGAAGGGATCACGGAAATACTGGAATCAGCCGGATTCAAACTGAGACAACCCGGATGTTCGGCATGTCTGGCCATGAATGACGATAAAGTACCGGAAGGAATGCTGGCTGTATCCACCTCAAACCGAAACTTTGAAGGACGCCAGGGACCCGGGGCGCGTACAATGCTGGCCAGCCCCCTTACGGCGGCCGCAGCTGCAGTTTCCGGAAAAGTTTTTGATCCAAGAGAACTGCTCTGATACAACTTTTTTACGTTTACATTGTAATACTATAAATCCAATCGAATGTCGACTGAAAAATTCATGACCATTGAATCCACCGCAGTACCCCTGCCAATTGAAAATGTGGATACGGACCAGATCATACCCGCGCGATTTCTAAAAGCAACCACCAGAGATGGGTTCGGGGAGAACCTGTTCCGGGACTGGAAGTACGGTAAGAATGGTGAGCCCAAAAAGGATTTTGTGCTGAACAATTCAACTTACGCAGGGACCATCCTGGTGGCAGGAAAGAATTTTGGGAGCGGATCCAGCCGGGAACATGCTGCATGGGCCATTCATGATTATGGCTTCAGCGTGGTGGTTTCCAGCTTTTTTGCAGATATTTTTAAAAACAACGCTCTCAATAACAGTCTCCTTCCGGTACAGGTATCCGAAACATTCCTCTCCGACCTGCTTACAGAGATCGAAAAAAATCCCGAAACGGTTATTAAAGTGGACCTGGTGAACCAGACCATTGCCATACCCGCCAGCGGGAAGTCTGAAAGCTTCGAAATCAATCCATATAAAAAAGAGTGTCTTCTGAATGGTTACGACGATATAGATTACCTGTTAAGCATCAAAGAGAAGATCACATCATTTGAAAATTCAAGGACCTAAATCAGTCAGGTTATGGAAATCACCATAATGGATACTACGCTCCGGGACGGCGAACAGACCTCCGGGGTATCCTTTACAGCCACAGAGAAACTCAACATTGCAAAAGTGCTGCTGGATGAGCTGAATGTGGACCGTATCGAAGTGGCCTCGGCAAGGGTCTCCGAGGGAGAATACCAGGGTGCCAGGAAGATCTTCACCTGGGCCAGGGAAAACGGGTACCTTGATCGAGTTGAAGTCCTGGGATTTATAGATGGTGAAGTATCACTTAAGTGGATCAAGGATGCAGGGGGCAAGGTGGACAACCTGCTGATGAAGGGATCGCTGAAGCATGTACAGAACCAGCTGAGGAAAACCCCGGAGCAGCACATTGCCGATGTAAAAGAGGTGCTCCGCCTGGCACGGGAAATGGGTATCAGGATGAATGTCTACTTCGAGGACTGGTCAAACGGTATGCGCAACTCGCCCGAATATGTCTATATGTTGCTGGATGCACTGAAGGATGAGACCATTGAAAGATTTATGCTTCCCGACACACTGGGTATCCTGAACCAGCAGGAGACCTTCGACTTCTGCGCGGATATGGTGACACGGTATCCCGAATTGAATTTTGATTTTCATGCACACAATGACTACGACCTGGCAACAGCAAACGTGTTCTCCGCCATCCGGGCCGGGATCTATGGCATTCATACCACCCTGAACGGGTTGGGAGAACGGGCCGGAAATGTTCCCCTCTCAAGTGTGATCGGTGTGGTCAAGGACCACTTTAAATATGACATGAATGTCAAAGAGGAGAATCTGTATCATGCCAGTAAAATACTGGAGTCCTTCTCCGGCATCAGGATCCCCGCCAACAAACCGCTGATCGGAGAGAATGTCTTTACACAGACCAGTGGTATACATGCTGATGGGGACCAGAAAGATGATCTCTATTTTAATGACCTGCTCCCCGAACGGTTTGGAAGAAAAAGGAGTTATGCCCTTGGAAAAATGTCCGGGAAAGCAAGCATCCTGAAGAACCTGGAGGAGATCGGGATCAGGCTGAGTAAAGAGGAAGCCAGGCTGGTCACGGAAAGGGTTATTGAACTTGGTGACAGGAAGGAGATCATCACCAAGGATGACCTCCCCTATATTATTTCGGACGTGCTCCGCGGAAAACGGGTTATGGAGCAGATCAAAATAATTAACTTCCAGCTATCGGTGGCACGCGGACTAAGGTCGGTGGCTACTGTAGCCATAGAGATCAATTGCAAGGTTTACGAAGAGACGGCCTCGGGGGACGGACAGTATGATGCATTTATGAAGGCCCTCTGGAAAATATACGACAAACTTAAGAAGAAGCACCCCTTGCTGACAGATTATGTGGTTACCATACCTCCCGGTGGTAAGACCGATGCACTTGTGGAGTGTATGATCACATGGAACTACGAAGGGAACATCATCAAAACCAGGGCCCTGGATCCGGACCAGACAGTTGCGGCCATCAAATGCACCACCAGAATGCTTAACATAATAGAACCCGACTAATGATGGAATACAACATTGCGGTATTGCCCGGAGACGGTATTGGACCTGAGATAGTGGAACAGGCGATCAAAGTACTGAAAGTCACAGGAGATAAAAACGGACACACTTTCAATTTTACTTTTGGTGCGGTTGGAGCAGCAGCCATCGACCAAACAGGTGATCCGTTCCCTGCCGAGACACTGCAGCTCTGTATGAAATCAGACGCTGTGCTGTTTGGGGCCATCGGTGATCCTAAATATGACAACGATCCAAAAGCCAGGGTGAGACCGGAACAGGGACTGCTGGCCATGAGAAAACAGCTGGGACTCTATGCCAATATCCGTCCGGTTACCACCTTCTCCTCCCTGATCCATAAATCCCCCCTGCGAAAAGACCTGGTGGAGGGTGCTGATTTTGTGGTAATTCGCGAGCTAACCGGTGGAATTTATTTTGGCGACAAGGGACGATCAGAAGATCTGAATACGGCTTTTGACAATTGTGTATACACCAGATCCGAAATAGAGCGTATCCTGGAATTGGGATTTGAATATGCAGCTAAAAGAAATAAGCGGCTCACGGTGGTTGATAAGGCCAATGTCCTGGCCACCTCCAGGTTATGGAGAGAAACCGCCCAGGATATGACCCCCTCTCATCCGGAGATAGAAGTGGATTATATGTTCGTTGATAATGCAGCCATGCAGATCATACAGTGGCCAAAGAAATTTGATGTGATGGTGACTGAAAATATGTTTGGAGATATCCTTTCGGACGAAGCAAGTGTGATCACAGGGTCACTGGGATTGCTTCCTTCTGCTTCGGTTGGGATCCATACCTCCGTTTTTGAACCCATTCATGGCTCTTATCCCCAGGCTGCAGGCAAGGACATAGCCAATCCCATTGCCACCATACTATCGGTAGCCATGATGCTGGAGATCGCACTGGACCTGACCGGTGAGGCACAGGCCATCAGGGATGTGGTGGAACGTTCCATGAGTGAAGGGATTGTTACCGAAGACATTGCTGAAGGTAAATCTTATAAGACCTCCGAGGTGGGTGACTGGCTGGCTGCCAACCTCTAGATTGCGCCATTATGGCTGCCTGGGTGGATAACCTTGCGTTCCAGGAACCAGACATCAATCCCGGCCTCTTTATCGTGCCACCTGTTGTACTCTGCAAATCCCACATACTTATAAAGTTTAAGCACCTTCTCAACGGTGGTCTCTATGAGAATCGGAATCTGATATTTTTCAGAAAGTCCAAACAGATGATCCCTGATATCGGCCAGGCCGCGCAGACTTTTGTTATTGGGAACACTTCCCAGGACCCAGACATAAATATAGTCATCATAATTGGGGCGCAGGCCGGCAATATATTTTTCCCGTTTCAGGGTTGGTAATAACTGCGAGTACCTGATGGTCGGCAGGATGATATGCTGCGGCAGGGATCATTTAACGGCAGGTGGCCTGAATCTTTCTCTGGACAAAATTCTTTGTTTCGGTCTCCTCGTAATAGCTGTCAATATATTCGATCATTTTCATCCTTTCATCTTCATCCATGTATTCAAAGTTACGGACCAGGTCAGTGATCTCATCCCTGTAAGATGCAAGCCACTGCACGGTTTCTTCATACTCTTCAGGTGTCCGGCAGGACCCTAAATAGTATCTTTCTCTCACAGAACTGATGCCAATGCTATTATCAGGAACTGCATAATTGGTATTCACCAGTCCTGTATAATCAAAATCATAGGGGACCGGGATTAAACCGGTCGTACTATACTCTTTCATTGAGAGTATCTTCAGGTTGTGCCGCCCTGTCACAGAATAATCGGCTTGCCCGATCATGTAGCAGAACAAAGCGACCTTGTCCATGATCTCCTGATTGACGGTACGGACAGATAGCCTATCGTTCTTAATGGGCATACAATTGTTCCTCTCGGCCATCATCTCCTCAGGCTCAATGATAAAACCCCAGTTGCTGCCCGTCCTGTTCTTCCGGCCGGTATCCACGAAGGTGAGCCTGGCCAGCCTAACATTGAACCCATATGGAGAGAGAATGTTCCAGATTTTGTAAACCAGGTACTCCCTTAGTACATAGGTGTCAAATACAGATGCAGGCTTGCAACGGGTGACTACCTTAAACTTGTTCACATCGGTCAGATCTTCAGCTGCAATCCCGGAATGCTTGATGTTCACCCAGAAGGGAGGCATCGAACAGTAAGCAAGTCTGAAAATCCCACGCGCCTTCACTCTTACCTCATTGGTTACGTAGAAACTATCACTGACATAGCAGGTCATCTCTGCAGGCTGGTACTCCTCTTTAATCTTCGACCTCGAAAACTGCTTGATATCGAATTCCAGGGTTAAATTAAGCGGTTCTGTTCTATCGAAGAGGTCCTCGTAAACCTGGAGCGTGTCTTCAAAAGTTGGCTGGTATACCTGTTGTGAATGGAGCTGGAGGGAAAAAAAGACAATTAAACCGGTCAAAATGAAAGTAAGCCGCATACCTAGAATCTTAAATAGTTATAACCAACAGCCTGTCTAAATGTTTCCATGAACTGGTACCAAAAGAGATAAAATTACAAAACAGGGGTATGAATAACAATTCGTAAACTTTCTTAAATTAGCAGGTCAGTAACATTTCTAATAGAAAACCATCCATGCAAAAAAATATCAACTAACTAAAAACATTTACTCATGCCTCGTCCAGTTACACTTTTTACCGGTCAGTGGGCCGACCTGCCACTTGAAACTCTTTGCAATAAAGCCAGATCCTTTGGCTATGACGGGCTTGAACTGGCCTGCTGGGGAGATCATTTTGAAGTGGATAAAGCCGATGAGCAATATTGCAATAAAAAACGTTCCCTGCTTGAAAAACATGGATTGGAACTCTTTGCAATTTCAACCCACCTGGTCGGACAGGCGGTTTCTGATCGAATCGATGAACGGCATAAAGGCATATTGCCCGGTTATGTATGGGGAGATGGTGACCCGGAAGGTGTCAACAAGCGTGCGGCAGAGGAGGTGATTAAGACCGGTGAAGCTGCAGCCCGACTGGGAGTGAAGGTGGTAAATGGTTTTACGGGAAGCCCCATCTGGCATATGCTCTATAGCTTCCCTCCCACGTCCGCCTCCCTGATCGATGAAGGATTTGAAAAATTTGCCAGGCAATGGAAGCCGGTCCTTGACAGGTACCAGGAGCTGGGTGTACGATACGCACTGGAGGTACACCCCACCGAAATAGCCTTTGACATTGCCTCTGCACGGAGAGCACTGGAAGCTCTGGACCACCACCCAGCCTTCGGGTTTAACTATGATCCGTCACATCTCGGATACCAGGGTGTCGATTACGTGGGATTTATCAGCACTTTCAATGAACAGATCTTTCACGTTCACATGAAGGATGTGGGATGGTCGGATGTGCCCGTGGAAACGGGAGTGTTTGGCGGGCACACAGAATTTGGTGCCCCTGAAAGGTATTGGGACTTCCGTTCCCTGGGACACGGGAAAATAAATTTTGAGGAGATCATCAGGGCCCTTAACCGAATCGGGTATAACGGACCCCTCTCTGTGGAATGGGAGGACAGTGGTATGGATCGTGAGCATGGTGCGAGTGAAGCGGCAGATTTTGTAAAAAGAGTCGATTTCCCACCATCAGCTATTGATTTTGACGCGGCATTTGAGGAGTCTAAATGACAGGAAGAGAGAACATTAGAAGGATTACCGCCTCGTTGATTGCCTGCATGCTGATCTCATCGGTAGTATGGCCTCAACAGCAGGGTTCCTGGACCCATTTACGCGGGTCCCGGCTGGATGGTATCTCCAGGGAAAAAGGATTCCCAACTACCTGGAACGACTCAACTCATATCGCATGGAAAATCCCTGAATCCGCAAAAGGATGGTCCTCCCCCGTAGTCCTTGACAACCAGATATGGTTTACAACTGCCAGCAGGGAGAGCAGGGAGATGCGCGCTATGTGCATAGACCTGGCTACGGGAAACATACTTCAAGACAGGGTTGTATTCCAGCCCGAAAAGCTTTACCGGATACATGCAATCAACAGCTATGCCACACCCACTCCGGCCATCGAAGAGGGTTATGTCTATGTCCATTTTGGCCGCTATGGCACTGCCTGTCTGAACACAAACACGGGAGAAAAAGTATGGGAGCGGACCGATTTACAGTGCGAACATATCCAGGGCCCCGGTTCCTCGTTGTTCATATACCATGACAAACTGATAGTCCACCTGGAAGGAACTGATGTGCAGCATATCCTGGCACTGGACAAACGAACAGGTAAAACCATCTGGATGGCAGAACGCCCCGCTGAGATCTATGCAAAAATGCCGGAGATAGGGAAGAAGGCTTACATAACCCCGATCGTGGTGAACGTAAAGGGACGAGACCTCTTGATCAGTAATGGATCCGGGGTTTGTATAGCTTATGATCCGGAGACCGGGAAAGAGGTGTGGCGTGTCATTCAGGGGGAAGACTCCACCATCTCCATGCCGGTGGAGGGTGACGGCCTGGTCTTTTTTTATACCAGCTTTGTAACAGGTGAAGACGGTGCGCAGTATGCCGAACTTTTTGCTGTTGATCCGGAAGGTACCGGCGATATTGGTGATACGAATATTCGCTGGCGGATGAAAGCCCCCACCCTTCAACTCTCTACTCCCCTGTATGTGGATGGACTGCTCTATACGGTGGATACAAAGAGTATCTTTTATTGTCTTGATGCAAAAACCGGCCATATCATCTGGTCAAATCGTTTAATAGGAAAATACAACTCTTCACCGGTCTATGCTGATGGGTTGATCTATGTGAGCTCCACACGGGGAGAGACCCTTGTATTCAGAGCAGGTCCTGAACCTGAGCTGATCGCAACAAACAGGCTTGAAGGAGAGATCTGGGCCACTCCTGCCCTGACTGGTGGTGCCATCCTGTTAAGGACCAGTAAATATCTCTATAAAATTACCGGGGATTGAAATTCGTGACCGGCTGCCGCAAAGAAAGAAAAAATGTTATAATCCCAGAAACTGCATTCCTGCACCTGCCGCCAGAATGATAAGTCCCGCAAACAGGTGCAACAGGTGCTCACGTCCTTCGAATCTGACCAGTGAGAGACCCTTGTAACCGAGCATTACAACCAGTATCATGGTCCCTATGGTTCCTGTTCCAAATACCAGTGCCACCAGGAATACTCCAATTCCATTATGGTTTGCGGCAGGATAGATAAGCATGGGGATCAGTACCTCGCAGGGTCCGAATACAAAAATAAGGAAAAGGATCCAGGGGGTGAGCCTGCCGGTTTTATCCTGTTCGATCTCATTGATATCGAGGTGCAGGTCTGCGTGCCGGATGGCTTTTGGGCGAAGGAAAGCAGGCAAATGCGTGTGGTGGCCCCGCCTGATGAATTTATATATGCCATATGTTGTATAGAGCACCCCGAATGCGATGAGCATCCAGCCAACCAGACTCCCCCTGTTTGCCTCAAATGCCTCAATCCTGCTCAGGCTGATACCCATTGCGATCCCCAGAATCCCGATGATAACGGATCCGGAAACGTGTCCCACACCTGAGATAAAGGTGATCCAGAGCGTCCTGGAGCGAGACCAGTTACGCGCCTTGCTCAAAACAATAAAAGGCAGGTAGTGGTCCGGACCCAGCAGGGTGTGAATCACACCCAGGGCCGCGGCCGACATCAGAAGTACCATCATTTCACTCATAGTCCGAATTCTATTACTGTATTATATGAATGTCATGTTCCGTAAAGGTCACAGGGGACCGGTCGCCGGATCTCATGTGCCTATCAAATGGGCCTGGCATGCAGCCCCGAATCCATTATCTATATTGACCACACTCACCCCGGCTGCACAGCTGTTTAACATGGCCAACAGTGCGGATACCCCCCCGAAATTGGCCCCGTATCCTGCACTGCAGGGTACAGCGATCACAGGCCTGGCAACAAGTCCCCCAACCACACTGGACAGTGCACCTTCCATTCCGGCTACCACGATCACAACCACTGCATTCCTGATCACCTCTATCCTGTTAAAGAGCCGGTGAATGCCGGCCACACCCACATCATAGATCCTCTCCACCCTGTTACCAAGGAACTCTGCCGTTACCGCCGCCTCTTCCGAAACCGGCATATCGGAGGTGCCTGCCGATACCACTGCGATGTATTTATCAGTAGGGAGGGGCTCTTCAGAACGATAGACTATGGCCCTGGCCAGGTCATGGTAGACAGCTCCTGGTACTTGCTCCAGCACCGCGTCATATTTTTCCCGGGTTGCTCTGGTGGCCAGTATGGGAAGCCCCCTTGTATGAAGACGACCGGCGATCTCCGCCATCTGCTCCGGTGTCTTCCCTTCAGAATATATCACTTCGGGGATACCGGTCCTGCTGTACCGCTCAGTATCGAGTGTGGCGAAGCCCAACTCCTCCAATCCTCCCAGTGAGAGTCGCTCTGCCGTCTCCTCCAGTTTTAATTCGCCCCTTCCGAATAGTTCGAGGAGCCGGATGATCTCAGATTTCTCCATTATATATTTTTATATACCTCTTTACGGATCTCCTCAAGGGTTACGCCATGCTCCCCTGCCAGTCTGCGGCACTGCTCAAATTCAGGCTTCTCGTTGACCACTTTACCACCGTAAAAACTGCGCTTCAGATCAATCACACCGTATTTGGTATGGACCTTCAGCACCTCCCTTCGCAACATACTTTTCTTTACTGTGTATGTTCGTAACCCGATACTGGTAGTCTCCCTGAAAAGTATCTCCTTCATTCGTCCGGCCAGTTCAATGCCACACAGCACGCTGAGCATGTGGCCGGGCCTGGACTTCTTCATCACAACAGGTGTCATGAAAACATCAGCTGCACCCGCATTAAAAAGGAGTTCGGTGACATGTGTATACCACTCCGGATTCATATCATCCAGGTTACACTCCAGTATGACTGCCCCCTCCTCTTCAACATCACCGGTACGACCACTGTTTTCCCCGGCCAGGTATACCCTGAGCACGTTGGGGATCTCACCGTCCCTCTGACCGATACCATAACCTGTCCTGTGAACCACCAGGTCCATGCCCGAGACAAATCGATCCACTGTGGCAGCCAGGATGGCCGCACCTGTCGGCGTGGTCGCTTCGTAATCGACAAGCCCTGTTTTTACAGGAATATTTGCCACAATCTCTGCCGTGGCGGGTGCGGGTACCGGCATCATTCCGTGAGCACATTTAACAAACCCGCCCCCCAGCTGTACCGGTGATGCCTGAATTTCATCGACCTCCAGGTACGCCTGGCAGATGGCAGCGCCTACAATGTCGGCAATGGAATCCAGTGCTCCCACCTCGTGGAAGTGCACCTCTTCCTTTGAAATATTGTGTACTCTGGCCTCGGCCTCAGCCACCCGGTTAAATATGGCCAGTGATGTTGTTCTGATCTTATCTGAAAGAGAGCTGGCGTTTATCAGTTGCTCAATATGACTGAGGTGCCGGTGCTTCTCATTTTCGGGATGATCCACCACAACGGTCACCTTTGTGCCGCTGATGCCTTTGCGCATATCGCGGCTAACTTCCAGCCTGAATCCCCGGATGTTCAATTTCTCAAGCTCCCTGTTCAGGTAGTCCGGATCGACTCCCAGGTCTACAAGGGCACCAAGGTTCATATCACCGCTGATCCCTGCAAAACAATCATAAAAGAGTATCTTTTTCATGTACCTCTTTCTAACATTCTATCTTTCTAACTTTCCCCTAACATTCTATCTTTCTAACTTTTCCCTAACATTCCTGTTCAACTTCCCGCTCACCAGTCCCTCTTCATCGATCACAACATCGGGAAAGCCAATCTCCCGTATTTTTTCCACCACAGAAGCTTTCATCCCGAGTAACCTGGGCAACTCCTCCCTCCGAACCTCGATTTTCCCATGATCGCCATAATGACGAACCCTCACATCCTCAAAACCGAAACTGTTAAGCAGGTTTTCAGCCTGCTCGATCTCCACCAGTTTTTTCTTTGTTATTGAGTGGGTGTAGGGTATCCTGGAACTCAGGCATGGACTGGCCGGTTTGTTCCAGTTGGGAAGCTTAAAATACCTGGCTATCTCACGTATCTCCTCCTTGGTGATTCCGCAATCCGCCAGCGGTGAACGCACTTCATATTTTACAGCGGCTTTCAGACCCGGACGGTAATCGCCGTAATCATCTGTATTGGTGCCGTTTAAAACCGGGAATCCCGGGTATTTTTCACTGATGCTCTGCAAATCGGTATAGAGGTGTTCCTTGCAGAAGTAGCAACGATCGACCGGGTTCTGGTTATACCTGTCATCTTCCAGTTCGTGTGTTTCAATGACCTCAAGGACGATATCAAACTGTTTACTGAATGAATGTGCCAGCTGGAGGTCCTTTCTTTTCAGGCTTTCTGAATCTGAAATCACTCCTATGGCAGATTTCCTCCCCTGCCATCTCCTGGCAAGGAAAAGGATCAATGAAGAATC
>Ga0055451_10000872_pt1 | contig 12197 bp, 11 predicted proteins | sample China_Galinas_PW_3_FD_57745 | JGI IMG/M metagenome (GOLD analysis project Ga0055451, IMG submission 57745) | Wetland microbial communities from San Francisco Bay, California, USA, that impact long-term carbon sequestration - China_Galinas_PWB_D2 | ecosystem: Environmental > Aquatic > Marine >... | reverse complement strand
GGAAATGACAAAGAGAATCTCATATTATATAATGGTGACACGAGCTTTATCATAATGAATCGTTATCCATATTCGAACGGGCATCTTATGGCAGTGCCTTATAAACATACGAACAAATTTTCCGAACTTACTCAGGATGAAACACTGGATCTGATGAACATGACGGTAAAATGCATGGATATACTTCAGGTCATAAAACCGGAAGGATTTAACGTGGGCATGAACCTCGGCAGAACCGGAGGAGCCGGTATAGACGACCATCTCCACTTTCACGTAGTCCCGAGATGGAACGGCGATACGAACTTCATGCCGGTTATCGGGGACGTAAGGGTGATGCCTGAATATCTGGAAGACACATACGAAACGCTCAGCCAGCAGGTAAAAAAATTGGAGAGGTGAAAAATGCGATTTATTAAAATAATATTCATAGTACTGGTGATTCTTCTGTTCGCCATAATCTATACTCAAAACCTGGACGTCTTTACCTATGAATTTACGCTTAAGCTGGACCTTAAAACTTATGAAATAGGCCCGTATAATACTAAAAATGTCGTTATAATCCTGGCCGGGTTTGTTGTTGGCGCCTTGGTTGCGGTAATTTTCGGCGCGCTCCAGTCACTTTCATCAAGCTCGGATTCGAGATATAAAAGCAGGAGAATAAACGAGCTCGAAGCCAGGGTAAAAGAGCTTTCGGCACAGAATAAGCGCGAAGAACCCGTAGTCGTATCCTCTTCCTCTTCCCCCGCCGCTTCATCTTCTTCGCCCTTCGACCCTCCAACGCAGGCGGACGAGAAGAAATCAGAAGAGGAGAATTAAACAGGCCGGCCTGTTCAACACAGTCTGATCGATTAAACTATTCATATGAGGAACACCGGTAAACCGAGGTGGATTAAGGCGCAGCTTCCACAGGGGCCTAATTACAATCACCTTAGAAACCTTATGAGAAAACTGAACCTCCACACAGTTTGTGAGGAGGCGAAGTGCCCCAACATCGGCGAATGCTGGGGAGCCGGGACGCTTACGTTCATGATACTCGGCGATACCTGCACGCGGAGCTGCGGATTCTGCCACGTAAAGACCGGCAGAGGCGGCCAGCTTGACCGGGACGAGCCAGAAAGGGTGGCGGAGGGTGTGAGAAAGCTTACCGAGAATAACGCCTATATCACCCATATAGTTATCACTTCCGTAAACAGGGACGACAAGAATTACGAGAGCGCCTGTATATTCGCCGAGACAATAAGGAGCGTAAGGAAGCAAAACCCGGAAGTAAAGATAGAGGTACTGATTCCGGACTTTAAGGGTGACCCGCTCGCGCTCTGGGAAGTCCTTGACGCGGACCCGGACGTACTCAACCACAACATAGAAACCGTGCCGAGGCTCTACCGTCACCCCCAGACAACAACGAGCGGAAGAAAGAGGTCCGTACGCCCCCAGGCGAATTACGACTGGTCGCTCAAGCTGCTCGAAGACGCCAAGCTCAGGGGACACGCCGGCATGCTCACTAAATCCGGCATCATGGTGGGACTCGGCGAAGAGATGGAAGAAATAATCCAGACGCTCAAGGACCTGAAGTCGGTCGGCTGCGATATCGTTACGATCGGCCAGTACCTTCAGCCCACGGTTGACCATCTTCCCGTGTCGAAATTCTATCATCCCACCGAATTTGACTCGCTTAAAACCTACGGAGAAAACGTGATAGGCATACCGCACATCGAGGCGGGCCCGCTCGTCAGAAGCTCCTACCACGCCGAAAAGCAGGTCGTGAAGATGTCCCACCGGCAGGCATCGTGAAACCTCTCCATACGTTTAAAAATCAAGGCATTCAAATCCAGTCTGTACTCGTTATACACACAGACCCGTCTTGATATATTCGCAAAAGCATTTAACATCTTAACCTCATGAAATACGTGATACTTCAGGGCGACGGAATGCCCGACCATCCCCTTCCCGAGCTTGAAGGAAAGACCCCGCTAGAGGCCGCCGACACGCCGAATCTCGACCGCATGGCAAAGGCGGCGATTAAATTCGGCATGGTCAAAACCATACCGGACAACCTGCCTCCGGGAAGCGACGTAGGCAACCTCACCGTACTCGGATACAACCCGAATATCTACTATACGGGGAGATCTCCGCTCGAAGCAGCGAGCATAGGTGTCCCGCTCGGAGAGAACGACGTTACGCTCAGATGCAACCTCGTCACACTGACTCGGGCGAACGGAGGCGAGGTAATGGAGGACTACAGCGCCGGGCATATCTCGACCGAAGAGGCGAGGGAGATAATACTCGACCTGAAGAAAGAGCTTGAGGAGGAAGGATTTACATTTCATCCCGGCGTCAGTTATAGGCATTTGCTGGTGTGGACGGGCGGAAACATGGATATACAAACCACTCCTCCGCACGATATATCGGGAAAAGAAATAGCTTCCTACATACCGTCAGGCAAAGGTACGGAAAAGCTGAACGAGTTAATAGAGAAATCGAAGCAAATACTGAAAAACCACCCGGTGAACAAAAAACGTATCGAAGAAGGGAAGAATCCCGCAACGAGCATATGGCTCTGGGGTCAGGGAGTCGCGCCATCTATGCCGTCTTTCCAGGAGCTCTACGGACTCACAGGGTCCGTTATATCAGCCGTGGATCTCGTAAAGGGCATCGGCCACTACGCTAAGCTGAACGTGATCGACGTGCCGGGAGCGACAGGGTATCTGGACACGAACTACGAGGGAAAGGTCGAGTATGCGCTTAACTCGCTCGACGAAGTCGATCTCACAATGATACACATAGAATCAACCGACGAGACGGGCCACGTCGGCAAGGCGGAGCTGAAGATACAGGCTATCGAGGACTTCGACAGCCGCGTCGTCGGGCCGGTGCTTGAAGGAATAAAGAGATTCGGAGATTATAAGATTCTGGTAATGTCGGACCACCCGACGCCCATAGACCTGAGGACGCACGTGAACGAGCCCGTCCCTTTCGCGATCTACAGCTCGGAGGACGAGAGCGTTAAAAACGACAAGTTCGTTTATACGGAAAATTCCGCGGCCACCTCCGATGTTTATATCCCCGAGGGATGGAGACTCATGGGGATGCTTGTAGGGAAGGAAATCTAAACGCTCTGCAATATCGCCACTCTGAACTCAGGCCTTTCGCACATCTGCTTGCAACAATACTCAGAGCCTTTTGTTCAATTGTAGAAGACCAAATGTATCTCTTCTTTTCCTGGATGAAAAGAAGCACACACTTTGAGTTCGATGAACAAATTACCCCCATCCTAACCTTCCCCCTACCAGGGGGAAGAGACTTAATCGAGTAGATTTTAATACCAATTCTGGATTGTCGGAAAGGGCTAAAGAGAAGAATTAGAAACTGAAACAAGCATGCGCTGAACCTGTTTCAGGGTTCAGGATGACAGCAGCAATAAAACACTCCGTTCTGATTTCTATTTTATTTTCCCTCCCGCTTTACCTCTTCCCATAGCTCGTCCATCTCTTCGAGCGTAAGCTCGGAAATATTTTTTCCCCGGGCCTCAGCCTTGTCCTCTATCTTACCGAACCTCTCGATGAACCCGCCTATGGCCTTATGAGCGGCTCCTTCGGAGTCTATCTTCAAATGCCTCCCCAGATTGACGAGTGAAAAAACGAGGTCTCCCCATTCCTTCTCGACGGCAGCCTCGTCGCCCCGCTTCATTTCTTCCTCAAGCTCCGCAAGCTCCTCCTTCACCTTGGAGATAACCTCCTCTGCGCTTTTCCAGTCGAACCCGACCTGAGCCGCTTTTTCGCCCACCCTCTGCGCTCTCATGAGTGAAGGCATCGTGCGCGGAATGTGGAGCAGGCGTCTCTTCCTGTTCTTTTCCTTGAGTTTCTGCGTATGCCACTTCTTTACGGCCTCTTCGGCGTTGGCCGCCTTTTCCTCTCCGAAAACGTGCGGATGTCTTCTCACGAGCTTGGTATGAAGCCGGTCGATGACCTCGTAAATGTCGAATTCCCCCTCCTCTTCCGCGATTCGGGAGGCGAAAAGGACTTCGTAAAACAGGTCGCCGAGCTCCTCTATCAATTCATCTCTGTCCCCTTCCTCAATCGCCTGAACCACCTCGTAGGCTTCCTCGATTATGTAGGGTCTCAGGGTTTTAAGTGTCTGCTCCCTGTCCCAGGGACAGCCGTCCGGCGCTCTTAAGCGTATGGACAGCTTAACCAGATCGTCGAAAGAATACTTCATAGCTTCTCCTGTATCTCAGTAAATAATCAGTGAAATGGAAATTAATGCGTGATAGTATTACACATATGAGGGGAATATAAAAAAATGTAAATAAGTCCGTTAATTTATTTATTGAGCGTTGAGCGGTATGGATACGAAAATAGGGAACGCAAAAGGCTCCGTTTTTATCAACGTCAAGGAATATATCCTGAACACACGGGGACAGGATGTATGGAACAGGATTTTGACGAACCTGCCTGAACCCGACAGGGAAACTCTGTATGGTAATCTCACCAAATCGGAATGGTATCCGGCTCCGCTGCTTAACCGTTTGATCAACACCTATGATCTGCTTGTAGGAGCGGGGGATTACAGGTCAGTTACACATGTAGCGGAGCATATAGCCACTAAAGACCTGAAGCCTCTTTTCGACGCGTTTTTGGACCTGAATAATCCCAACATCGTGCTGAATAATACGCCCGCACTGTGGGGGAGATATTTCGACAGCGGGCGTCTCGAGCTTGAAGCGCTCGATCTTGAGAATAATTTTTCCGTACTACACCTTTATGACGCCGCGGATGAAGACAGGGTTTCGGGTGTTGCGATATGCAATCACGCCGTACCGAAATGGCTTAAGATCGGCCTGCTACTCTGCGGCGCTTCCTCGGCTAATATCGAGCAAACCGATTGCCGTTACAAAGGGGCGGAATACTGCAGATACGAAGTCACATGGGAATGAGCGTGCATCCGTGCCCGCCTGGATCTAAACCTTTATTCTGAGTCGTTTCGGATACTTTGTAAGATTAGTGCAGCCGTCTTTCTCAACCAGAACAACGTCCTCGATCCTTACACCGCCCGTTTTTTCGTAGTAGAGTCCCGGCTCGACCGTTACAACATTTCCTTCTTTAAGGACCTCGTCGCCGAGACCGATGCGCGGGGGCTCGTGTATTTCAAGACCGAGCCCGTGTCCCGTGGAGTGAATAAAACCCTGTACCTTTCCTTTTAATTCGCCGGTCTCGAACCCGGACTCATCGAAGTATTCGACGATGGCGGAATGGATGTCCTTGACCCTGACGCCGTCTTTTATCATGTCGATCGCGAGCTTTTGCCCTCTCAAAACAGTATTGTACATCTTAACGAGGCGCTCGGACGGTTCGCCCCTGATTACGGTCCTTGTCATATCTCCGAAAAATCCGCTCTTCTGAGACCTTGGGAAAATGTCTATGATGACGGGTTTATCCGCGTAGACGGGGCCTTCCCCGGTATGGTGCGGCATTGAGGAGTGAATGCCGCTTGAGACGATAGTGTGCGACGCCGTATATCCCATTCTGGAAAGCTCGGCGTTTATTTCTCCTTTGATTCTTTCGGAGGTGAGCACCTGTCCGTCCCTGTAGAGCCTGTTCTTCCTGATTTCGGAAGATGCTATCATTTTGATAGCGAGGTCCATGGCGCGTGCGGTCTTCCTGAGTGCATCTTTGATCTGGCGCACTTCATCGGGCGTCTTTTTCAGCCTTTCGACGAAAAACGGGTCGCTCTCGTCGCAGGCAACCGTAAAGCCCCGTTTCCTGAGCTCGTCCGCGTACTTTAGCGGAAATATTCCCGGTACCGTGACTTTTTTTACCTTCATTTCCTTTAACACCTTATCAGCCACGTCTACAAGCCTTATTCTCTTGCGCTTTTCCGCCTGGAGCTTTTTCTGATATTCGGAGAGGGAAAGTACACGGTCCACGTCCGCTTCCTTTTTTCCCCGATCGATCTCCAGATCACTTAGGACGAGAGTCTTCTTCCCGTTATGCTCTATGTATATCACCGGGTCAGGCACAAAGAACCTCGTCCGGTAATAGAGGTCGGTGTTGTTCTCACTTTTGTCTATTATGAGTAAAGTTCCCTTTTTCATTGGAAAAAACTATACATTATTAATGATTTGAATAGCAAGGGAAACGAACTCTGTTTAGTTGTTTGGAAAATCATCCAAGACTGAAGATTCATATGAAGCTAACTGCGTGTTATAATTAACCGGGTTCGGGGACGTCTAAATTCCAATCGTAAAGAGGGCTAAATGAAGAGATACTCTTGGTTATCCGGTTTACTTATAGTTCTTGCAGTTTCCGTTTATTCAGGCTCGAGCACATTCTGTGCCGAGAATGGAGACTCTGCAAAATCGATTTCTATAGATCAGATTTGCGGGCTGTATATCGATTACCCGATGACGGCGGACGACCTCTATAAGGATAAATTAGTGAAGACCACCGTAGAGGTGTCGAGCGTCAAAAAAATCTTATCAGTCTGCTCGGAGGACGATCCGGAAGGGAGCTTTACTATGGAAATCACAAATAAGCAAGGGACAATCCTGGAATGCGTGTGTAACGATCCGGTATATAAAAGCGTCCTTCATAATACGCCCTCGGGAAGCAAGCTGACCGTAGAGGGAACCTATAGATCGATGACCGGCTCATACTCGGAAGGCGAAAGCAAGCAGTGCAAAGTCACGCTGGACGGCTGCAGTTTTAAATAACGATGCAGACAACTCTTAAATTCCTCTACATATTATCGATTTGTTTCTGGATAGGCAGCATATTCTTTTTTTCGTTTTTTGCCGCCCCCAGTATTTTCAAAGTATTGCCGAGAGAAACGGCGGGGAACGTGGTATCGGATATTTTCCCCAAATATTATCTCGTCGCCTATGTCTGCGGCTCTGTGGCGATCATTGCCACTCTTTTGCTCAGGTTCATGTACAATCACATGACCGGTATCACGTTCGGCTTGAGGGTCGGGATTCTGCTCGTAATGCTGGGATTAGCCGTCTACGCCGGAACCGTAATACGACCCAAAGCGCATGAAGCCAGGACGCAAATGAGGAGCGTCAGCGAAGAGTCGCCTAACTATCCGGAAATACACGATAAATTCAGGAGCTTACACAGGCAGTCGGCGATAATGAATTCCGCCGTGTTTTTGCTGGGAATTGCCATATTGTTCATCAATGCATATACTTATAGAGATTAACGATTACATTTTCTAAGGGAGGTAGTTATTAATGTTCACAGTAACTACAAAAGCGGCCGACGAGATAAAAAAACTGTTATCGGAAGAAAATATCCAGAACGCGTTTCTGCGGGTAAGGGTTGTACCCGGAGGATGCTCGGGATTTTCCTATGAGATGGGATTCGACGACGAGACCGAGGATTCAGATCAGCTATTTGAAAAAGAAGGCGTGAAAGTAGCCATAGACGAGCTCAGCTTACCTTATCTTCAGGGTGCCGTTCTCGACTACAAGGACGGTCTCAACGGAACAGGATTTTCAATAAACAACCCCAATGCGACCGGGTCGTGCGGCTGCGGTCAGTCATTTACAGCCTAAAAACCAAAACTCTAGATTCCATAACGGCCGATTCGGGAGTAGGAGCCCGGCTCGGCCGTTTTCTTTTTACTTCCTTATCATTTCCGAGCCTTTCAGGTTATAATAAAAAAAACTGCGCTCACCCGCGGTAATAAAATATTGAAATTGTTATGCAACCACAGGAGGTAAAGTTATGAAATTCGGAGTGGGATATTACAGTCTTCAATCGCCGCCGCATAATCCAAGGCGTCATAGCGAGCTCTACGCGGAGATGCTCGAGGAGATAAGCACCGCGGATCAGATGGGTTTTGACTCCGCATGGCTTACGGAGCATCATTTTCTTGCCGACGGATACTGTCCGTCTCTTCTCGTTACAGCCGCGGCCATCGCTGCCAGGACCAAGAATATTCGTATCGGAACCGGGGTTCTGCTCATGCCGCTTCACGACCCAGTCAGGGTTGCTGAAGACGCCGCTGTCGTCGATCTGATTTCGGGCGGCCGCTTCATACTGGGAATAGGGCTCGGATACCGCCAGGAGGAATTCGACGGGTTCGGCAGAAGTCTCAAGGAAAGAAAAGGGCGCATGGAGGAAAGTATCGAAATACTTAGAAAAAGCTGGGCTGATCAGAGTTTCAGCATTGACGGGAAATATTATAATATAAAGAACGCAAACGTAACGCCAAAGCCTGTCCAGAAACCGATTCCGATATGGATAGGTGCCTTTACGGAACCGGCAATTAGGAGAGCGGCCAGAATCGGGGCTCCGCTCTTTATACCGGCGATCGGAACCATCCCTATTGTTAAATACCTGTTTGATATGCACAGCTCGCTTCTTGAGGAATACGGCAAAAACCCGGATGATTTTGAAAAACCTCTCGTCAGAGAAATGTACATATCCGATAAAAAAAGCGACGTCATATGGGAAAATATTAAAGAACACGGGACTTATACCGCCAAAGGGTACGCGTCATGGGGGTCGATGGTCGACAGGGAAGGAAACCTGCTCACAGACCCGGAAGACCCGATACTGTACGACCTGGCAAGAGAACAGTCCATAATAGGCACCCCTGAGGAGTGTATAGAGACCATAAAGCAGTATCAGGAAGAGCTGCCAATCGATAATCTGATCTGTCGCTTTAAATTCCCGGGCATAAGCCACGAGGAAGCGATGAGATCCATGAAGCTGTTTGTCGAAAAGGTGCTGCCATCGGTGTCATAGACATCGATACATATGCCGATAATATTCCGCTCCGTATATAAAGGGACGGCCTCATCTTGTTCCTTTCCCACAGCCATATACACTAAAGAGCAGGAATGGTTATAATATTAACCCTTCCGCGCTCATGCGCGGACGAACAGATTTGGAACTACGGAGAAGAAAATAATGACCAAGCTGACATTGATTCATGAGCAATCGAGGTCATACGATAAAATCAAATCCGGAGAAATAGTCGATTCGCTCTACAAAGAATTCATCCCTTATGATGAAATACCGGATTTTCCCACGACAATTAAAGCCCCTTCAGGGCAACTTATTGAAATTGTTGACGATCCTGCAGTTCTTATCGGTACTGCGGTTTTCAAGAAATCCAATAAAAGAGTGGCAGTGATAGCACAGCAGATGCCGTCAAGCGAAGCTGAAAGAACGAGACTAAATTACGGTCTGGTGAAAGCGGACGGGTACGCGCTGGCGCTGAACATGATGGACTATGCCGAAAAAGAAGGTTTGATGCTTCACACCTACGTCGACACCATCGGCGGCGACCCCTTCGAATATTCGGCTTCCAAGCTCCAGTCATGGCTGATTTCAAACTGCCAGGCTAAGATGATTTCTCTCAAAACCAAGTCCATTTCTATTGTGCTTGGCAGCGGTGGCAGCGGTGGCGCGATAGCCTTTCAGCTCGCGCACAGGAGATATATGCTCTCAAGGGCGGAATATTCCGTGATAACGGCAGAGGGATGCTCCGCAATCTTATTCAGAAGCGCCGACCAGATCGAAGAAGCACTCGATGTGCTCCAGCCGACATCGGATCATATGCAAAAATACGGAATTGTGGACAAGATTATTAAAGAGCCCGCCATAAACTCCTCCGAATACAAGAAAAAGGTGCTTAACAATATAGAAAAAACTATACTCAGCGCCTCGGAAGAGCTCGAAAAAACCGACATCAAATACCTGCAGAAAAACCTGATCAAAAAAATACAGGAGTGCGGAGAAGTCGAAAGGGGTGAACACACATATCAGGCTATTACAAAGAAGATAAAAAGCTGGCTTCCGCACTATTCATTCGGCAGGACGCCAACGCCGGAGGTATCCCATATGCAGCTCGCTCTTTACGGAGCGGAGCCCCATTTCTGCAACGACGAAAAAGACGTTGAAGGCCAGATTGTCAGACCCGGATGCCGCAAGCACTATGCAAAAGAGGAGTTTCAGAAGAATTTCTACGCTTGCCCGTTCTGTGAAAAACCGAATCCTCTCGGCTCGCACGATTACCTGGATTTACTGCTTAATACGGATTCATTTCATGAGATCCATTCGGAGCTAAGCGTAGAAGACATAGACTCACGCTTTAACTTTTATGATTACAGCGAGACGCGAAAGAAAACAGCCAGCCGAACGGATTCGAAAGACTCATTTGTCGTAGGTTATGGAGATATATTCGACCTCCCCATCGCAATCGGTGTAAGCGAGTTCAGATTTATGGGAGGCTCGATGGGAGCCGTATTCGGTGAAAAGATGAAGCTCCTGGTCGATTACGCGATTAAGCAAAATCGCCCTCTTATAGTCGTAACGGCGTCGGGGGGAGCCAGGATGCAGGAGGGGACAATCGCTCTTTATCAGATGGCGAAGACCATCTCGGCAATATTGCAGCTGAAAGAGGCGGGACTGCCGTATATATCGGTTCTGGGACACCCCACTACGGGAGGCGCTCTCGCAAGTTACGCAGTACAGGGGGATTACATAATCGCTGAGAAAAAAGCTACTATTGCATTTGCGGGAGACAGGGTCGTTAAGCTTACGAGCGGCGGAAGGGGCGTGGACCCGACCACAATGACTTCTGAATTTTTTGCCAAGTCGGGAGGCATTCATCTGGTTACAGAAAGAAGCCAGTTAAAATCCAGCATTGCCGGACTGCTTAGGCTTACACCGTGGTATAAATCCATGACCTCGGTAGACGGGGATCTTTAATTTTAAGCTGGCGGACGGTTTAAACACGAAGCAGTCACACTTTCGCTGAGAGGGGAAAAAAGGCGTGATGATTCGGCTCGCAAAAAATGGTATCATCATATCCGGCATATGAAATGCTGTTAGAGAGCAACGGGGTCGGCTCCCGTTATACATCAAAGATTTGAGTCCTGCTACCAATTTTAATTCCGATGAAAGAAACACGTGAAGTTCAGAACAAAGATACGAATGAAAAAGTCGTTATAATCGGGGCTGGTCCTGCCGGCCTGACAGCGGCTTACGAGCTTTCAAAGGCGGGATTGCCGTCAACGGTCGTCGAAAAGGATAGAATAGTCGGCGGACTCGCCAGAACGGTTAACTACAACGGATACCGTTTCGATATAGGCGGCCATCGTTTTTTTACGAAGGTCTCGGCTGTGGAAAATATGTGGGAAGAAGTGCTGGGAGATGATTTTTTAACGCGTAAAAGACTCTCCCGTATATATTACAACAAGAGCTTCTTCTACTATCCGTTCCGACTACCTAACGCGGTTCTGAGGCTCGGCATCTGGAACAGCTTTCTTGTCGTTGCAAGCTACCTGAAGTCCCAATTTTTTCCGAAACTTCCTGAAGACACTTTCGACAAATGGGTTTCGAACCGGTTTGGAAACAGGCTCTACGAGCTTTTTTTCAAAACCTACACCGAGAAGGTGTGGGGAATTCCCTGCAGCGATATAAGCGCCGAATGGGCGGCACAGAGAATCAAGGGGCTTTCTCTCATGCAGGCGCTGAGAAACACCCTGCTGAAAGGTCAGGATTCGAATAAAGAAGCCGTTATAAAAACATTGATAGACAGCTTTCAATATCCCAGGCTGGGACCGGGTATGATGTGGGAAACGGTTGCCGATTCGGTCACAGAAAACGGCTCTGAGTTATTACTCAACTCGGACGTTCGGAAAATTCATATCAACAACGGCAGAGTGGAAAAAATAGAAATCGATCAGAACGGGGAGACGAAGGTACTCACGGGCTCACACTTCATAAGTAGCATGCCTGTGAGGGAGCTGGTGGAAAAGATAGAGCCGCCCGTCGCCGAAGAAGTTCTCCGGGCGGCAAATAGCCTCAAGTATCGAGATTTCCTGACCGTGTCTCTCATTATCGACGAACCCGACCTGTTTCCCGACAACTGGATTTACATCCACGACCCGGACGTAAAGCTGGGCAGGGTTCAGAACTTCAAGAACTGGAGCAAGGAAATGGTCCCGGAGAAGGGCAAAACCTGCCTTGGGCTCGAGTATTTCTGCTTCGAGGGGGACGGTCTCTGGAATATGAGCGACAGCGACTTGATCGAGCTGGGAAAAAAGGAGCTCGAGAAAATCGGCCTGGCCGACGCGTCGCTCGTTACAGACGGGACCGTCGTGCGTATGCCCAAGGCATACCCCGTCTACGACTCCCACTACAAGGACTCTCTCGCAACCATAAGGGGCTACCTTGAGGGCG
>Ga0055451_10000871_pt1 | contig 12210 bp, 10 predicted proteins | sample China_Galinas_PW_3_FD_57745 | JGI IMG/M metagenome (GOLD analysis project Ga0055451, IMG submission 57745) | Wetland microbial communities from San Francisco Bay, California, USA, that impact long-term carbon sequestration - China_Galinas_PWB_D2 | ecosystem: Environmental > Aquatic > Marine >... | reverse complement strand
TCCCGAGAAAGTCAAAGAACGGTATAAAAAGGATTTTGCCATGCTGGGGAAATCCACTAACCGTCTGAGAGACCTCGACATATACCTCATCAAGAGAAAGCAGTACGAGCAGATGCTTCCTCCCGAGCTGAGAGCGGGTCTGAATCCGCTATTTTCCATGCTCGAGAAGGAAAGACAGAGCGCACTTGATGAATTCGTTACATTTCTGAATTCTCCGGAATACGAGCGTATACTGCAGTCGTGGGGTAAGTTCCTAAAAGATACTAAAATACCTGAGGACGGTGCCGTCAATGCGCACACGCCTATACTAAAGCTCGCGAAGACGCATATAAGAAAGAGATATAAAAAGGCGCTTAAGCTCGGGAAGAAAATAGATGAAAACTCCCCCGACACGGACCTCCATGCGCTCCGTATAGAGTGCAAGAAGCTCAGATACTTTCTCGAATTTTTCGAATCGCTCTTTCCGGAAAAGCAGATCCGGCAGGCGGTAAAGCAATTAAAGGCGCTTCAGGACAACCTGGGGGACTTCAACGACCTGCACGTACAGCAGGAAAGTCTTAAAGATTACGTGTCGAAAATGAATTCCCGGACCAAGGAAGGTAAGGATAGCATTATTTCGGCGGGCGGTCTCATATCACAGCTTTACAGCAAGCAGCTGGACGTGAGATCGGAGTTTGAAAAGAGATTCGAAGAATTCAGCAACAAGGAAACCGAGGCGCTGTTTGAAAATCTTTTTTCCACCAATTAGATTATAGCTCACATGAAAACCTTGGCCCTCTACAGCATGAAGGGCGGCGTCGGTAAGACGGCGGCTGCGGTAAATCTGGCTTACGTCGCCGCCTCCGAAGGCTCACGCGCGCTCATATGCGACCTGGACCCGCAGGGGGCGACCTCGTACTATTTCAGAATCAGAGGGTCAAAGAACTTCAATACGAATAAATTCGTAAAGGGCGGGAGGATAATAGACGAGAACATAAAAGGCACGGATTTTCCCAACCTCGACGTGCTGCCGTCGAAGCTGTCGTTCAGGAACATGGATCTGGCGCTGGACGCGATGAAGAAGTCGAAGAAGCGCCTGCGCAAGGTCTTTAAAGAGGTCGAATACGAGTACGATTACCTCTTCCTCGACTGTCCTCCGGGCATATCGCTCATCTCGGAGAATATTTTCAACGCCGCTGATTTTATATTCGTCCCGATAATTCCGACCACTCTCTCCGTTCTCACCTACGATAAGCTGCTCGAGTTTTTCAAGAAGAAAGGGCTCAGCAAAAAAAAGCTGTATGCGTTCTTCTCAATGGTGGAGGCGAGAAAGACCCTTCATAATCAAACCATGGATGAAATGTCGGCAAACGGCAAGCATGTGCTTAACACCTCGATCCCCTACAGGTCGGACATCGAAAAGATGGGTGTGTACAGGGAGCCCGTGCCGGCGCATTTCCCGAAATCACCGTCGGCAATGACCTACGTAAAGCTCTGGATAGAAATAAAGGGCATTATCGACGGGCAGTAGCTAATTATCACGGTTTGATTTAAAATTGATTCTATGGCTCGGGAAATAGAGAGAAAATTTCTGTTGAGAGAGCTTCCGGACGACCTTGAAGAGCATGTCAGTCACGAGATAGTGCAGGGTTACGTGGCCGTGACGCCGGACGGGGTAGAAGTGAGGGTACGCAGGAAGGGAGAAAAATACTTCCTTACCGTAAAATCGGGAGAAGGGGCCATAAGGGACGAGGAAGAGTTCGAGATAGATAAGACTGAGTTCGATAGATTATGGCCCTTCACGAACGGCAAACGCATCGAAAAGACGCGATACGAGATTCCGCACAGGAATCACGTTATAGAGCTCGACGTATACTCGGGGTCATTGGCCGGCCTCACGGTAGCCGAGGTTGAATTCAAGACGGAAGAGGACAGCGCACAGTTCAAAGCGCCTCCATGGCTCGGCCGCGAGATTACGGAAGACGAGCGGTACAAGAATAAAAACCTCGCTTTGATGGGTATTCCCGTATAAAAACCCGATCTATAAATTACATTATAAATATATAGTAACCACCTAATATCGCTGCATAAAGTAGATGTGGATATATTGGCATTAAAGCGGTGAAGGTTAAATATGCAATTAGAGCAATATGATATACGAATTGTATAACTACCTTGTTTAGTTATGTAGTATAACCACCCCTGCATTACTTGTTATTTACTGGTTTAGAAGCTCAAAAGTACGACATATATTGAGATTGACTCAGAATGCTATTTCTTGCTGAAAGGGTCGTCCATTTCCGGGTGCCAGAGCTTGAAATGATCCCTGTGCATCTCGGTATAAGAGCCCTCCGAGTAGTATTTGTCGTAGAATTCGAGGTCGAGGTGGTGTGCCTGAAACACGAGCCTCGCGAACATCGGGTCTAAAAACGCAGGGAATCTGCCGTAATTCTCGTAAACGTATGTACAGAAATCCTTCACGATCTCTATCCTTACCTCGCTCGGGTGGTATTCGTCGGCGAGCACTCCCTCGGGGTTCTGATAAGGGTAGGGGTTGTCCTCCTCCCAAAACATCCCCCTCGCATCTAGGAATTTATCCACAGCCTCACCCATGTCCTTTACATACGGCGGGCAGAGTGCCTCGAAAACGCCGTCCCTTCCGACGGGCACCTGTGGGCTCGCGTGCCTGAGAGTCTTCTCGGGCGTCGTGAACCTGAACCCGAGCCCCTTGTATTCCGGGTTCACGCCCAGAGCGTAGTGCGGAAGCAGCCCCGTAAACGCCCATCCCCCTATGCCGAGCGTCTGTAGAGCGAGGTTCATATTCTGGCATATAAACGCCTGCTCTACGTTCAGTGTCGTGAGCACTCTCAGCTCAAGATCGAACAGCGAAAGCTCTACGTCCTTCCTTATGTATCCCTTTTCGATCCACTTGTCGAGTCCGCACGACCTGCCGCCGTTCAGCTCGTCGATGATGTTGAAGCCGTACTTGGCTCCGAAATAGATGAATAGCAGCACCATGTACTCGACGGTAGTATTCGTCACCGGGACGAAGAAAGTCGTACCGGGCTGGTTGCAGTTCCAGGCGTTGAAGTCGAAGAGTCCCGGCTCTCCCTTGGGCAGGTCTGCGCGTCCGTCCTGCAGTTTAATCACGCTCTTTCTGAAGAGTTCAATGACCTTTTCGAGCTTCTCCTCCTCCGACTTGCCGTGGAATATGGAGGTCTCCCCTTGCGCGGGCATGGCGTCGTGGAGCTTTACCATGTACACCCCGTCGTCGTTCGTGTAGAAGAGCTCCGTCGAGTGGGAGTTGCACGAGCAGGGCCAGCTCCGTCCCGTCCACTGGAACAGCCACGAGATGCCCGTCCTAGGAAGGTCGCCGAGAGAGAGTCCCGTCATCCCCGTCCCCGCCCATATGAGAAAAGCCTCCTCGAGCTCCGTAAGCGGCACGGGAGCGTGGCGGGATTTGTGGCTGAGCGTCCCCTCCTTTATCTCCATACCGAGACCGAACCGCCTGGAGCGCCTCGTGAATATCGCGTCCATGAATCCGAACTGAAACGCTCTGTCCAATCCTTCGGGGATGCTCATGTGTTTCTCCTTTTCTGCTTGATGCGAATAGGATTACACAATTATCTGTCAAATGAAAATGGATTAATTGATAACTGGAAAAGGTGGCAGAACGTCCTTCGATTGGCTCTCCTCGACGAGCAGGACGAACGGGATATGTTTATTCTCGACAAGAATATCTATATTTGCGGCTATGGGAATAATAATTGGATGTCAGGCAGAGATTAACTTTCCCGGCAGTCTTTGCAGACGCCGTTTAGGAGGATGGAGTAACCCTTGATGCTGTATTCGTTGAGGGTCATCTCAGATACGTCGAGGTTGGAAAGGGATTCGTCGTAGAAATCCTCTATCTTCTTGCACTCGGTGCATACGACGTGGTTGTGCGGTGTGAGGTTGGCGTCGTAACGCGCGGCGTTGTAGAGCACGTTGACGACGGAAATGAGACCGAGCTTCTCGAAAGTCTCGAGCGTCCTGTAAACAGTCGTCAGTGAGATATTCGGATAATAGTCCTGGATTTTTTTATAGATGGTTTCCGTGCTCGGATGCTGATCGGTTCCCGCAAGCTCCCTGTATATAGCGATCCTTTGAGGGGTAACCTTGAGGCCGAGCTCCTTACTTCTGTCGATGAACTCGGACACCCTCTCCTTCAGCATTTCTCCTTCTATGTGTCCCATATAGCTACCTCTTTTTAATTCTACACAATACGCAGGGAAATATCCAGAAACTTTATCGGCCTGGAAACGAAACGTCAATCAATGATTAAATAAAACATTATACGAAAAATCACTTGCAAGCAATATGTTACGTCAGTATGTTAATCGAAGTGAGCACTCTGGAGCTGATAAAAAAGCACAAGATATTCGCCGTAATCAGGGCCGGCAGCGCGGATGAGGCACTCGAGTTCGCAGAGGGATGTATTAACGGCGGGCTCAGGCTGATAGAGGTGACGTTCTCCTTTCCCGGCGCGGAAGCAGTGATTGCCGAGCTTTCGGGACGGGAAGGTATCGTCACGGGAGCCGGTACGGTGCTGGACACCGGGATGGCGGATAAAGCCCTTCGGGCCGGGGCGCGTTTTCTGGTGTCGCCTCATACGGACACGGAATTGATCGACTTCGGAAAGAAAAACGGACTTCCCGTGATACAGGGCGCGTTTACGTCTTCCGAGATAGTAAACGCCTGGAAATCGGGGGTTGATATGGTTAAGATTTTCCCCGTAAGCGCGGTCGGAGGACCCAGATACGTGAAGGCTGTAAAGGAGCCGCTGCCGTTCGTCGAGATTATGACGACGGGGGGAATCAACCTGGACAATCTGACGGATTTCATCGAAGCCGGAACGTCCGCGGTGGGCGTGTCGGGCGCTCTTCTCGGCCCCGGGGGCAAGATAGACGCCGGAGTTATTACGGAGAACGCCCGTAAATTCGTCCGCAAGCTGTCGGACGCGGGACATTCCTGATAGACTGTGACCGTGATGTATTGAAAAGATTGAAGAGAAGCCTTACCGAAGAACACCATGAACGTACTATTCGTAGCATCCGAAATGGAGCCCTTCGTCAAGATAGGTGGGCTCGCCGACGTAATCGGGACACTGCCCAGGAAGCTGGCCGGGCTCGGCTGCGACGTACGAGTCGTAATTCCGTATTACCGCGTCGTGAAAACCAATCTGGACAAGCTCGGAGTGGAGCCCGAGGATACGGGCGACGAGCTTATATTTTGCATGGACTGGCTTCCATACAGGGGACGCGTAAAGAAAGTCGAGCATCAGGGCGTCACCGTATATCTGCTCGAGAACCGCGAGCTTTTCGACAGGAGCTACATTTACTCGACTCCGAAAGGGGATTATCCGGATAACGACGTAAGGTTCGGATTTCTTTCACTCGGCGCGCTCGAGGCGGTAAAGTCGCTCGGTTACAAGCCTGACATCATCCACTGCCACGACTGGGAGACTTCGCTGATTCCTATCTGTCTCAAATGGAGAAAGCATTTAAAGGACGACGAGTTTTTCAATGACTCGAAAATAGTTTTTACGATTCACAACATCTCCTACCAGGGGCAGTACGACCGGGCGATGCTGGACAAATTCGGGCTTCCGGGATTTCTGTTCACCTCCCAGGGGCTGGAGCTTTACGGTAAGGCGAACCTGCTGAAGGGCGGTATCATCTACTCGGATCTCATTACAACCGTGAGCCAGACTTACGCCGAGGAGATCAAGAAGCGCGAATTCGGTTACGGACTCGACGCCGTGCTCAAATGGATATCGAGAAACCGCGACAACCTTATCGGCATATTGAACGGAATAGACTACGAGCTCTGGGACCCGGAGTCGGACGATTCGATCTATCAGAAATACGGACCGGGCGATGTAGACACGAAGGCGGAGAACAAGCACAGATTAAGGGAGGAGCTCGCACTCAATACGAGCGTTGACAAGCCTCTTCTCGGCATAGTCTCCAAGCTTACGGAACAGAAGGGAATAGACCTCGTGTGGGAATCGTTGTCCCAGATACTCGACCTTGGATATCAGGTCGTAATCGTAGGCGCGGGCGTGGAAAAATATGAGACGTCCCTCCGTAGAGCTGCCAGAAGATTCCGCAACAACCTCTCGGTTACGGTAGCCGTTAACGACGATGAGCTTGAGAGGAAGGTGTACGCCGCTTCGGACATGTTCCTTATGCCTCCCAGGTTCGAGCCCTGCGGCCTCGGCCAGCTTACCGCACTCAGGTACGGCAGTATCCCGGTGGTAAGGGGCACGGGAGGACTTCTCGACACGGTAAGGGATTATTCCTTCGATTCGGAAGACGGAAACGGCTTCGTTTTCGATGAATTCTCCACGGTCAGCATGCTTGATGCGCTTCTGAGAGCCATATCCCTCTATGAGAAGCGGGAGGAATGGAATAAGCTGATAGTAAGAGCGATGAGTGAGGATAACTCCTGGCGTAATTCCGGCAAAAAGTACATGAAGATTTATGAGAAGCTCCTGGGACGCAAATAGACCTCAGCTTTCTTCCGACGCGACTCTTTCCTGTTAATCAACTCAATATTAACGCTTCGGGCTGCAGCACGCATATACATGCATATTCCGTTTACAGCAACCGCTACGTCTCAGCCGCTGCTGAAACTTTCTGTGTGTTTGGCGGGTTTAATATGTTAGTGTTGTAAAAAGAGAGAGTGATAGACACAAGGGGATATAAGGAGCGATAAGATGAGGGCAAGAACGCTTATAGTAGGGTTAGTAATTACGGTATTTATTTTTGCGGATTTCGACGACCGTGCCGAGGCGCGCACGGCGGTAAGCTTTAATCTCTTTTACAATTCACTTTCTCCTTACGGTTCATGGATACCGGTCGCGGACTACGGCTATGCGTGGCAGCCAGTGGGCGTAGCGCCTACGTGGCAGCCGTACAGCGACGGCAGGTGGGAATGGTCCGACCAGGGCTGGGTCTGGATATCTTACGAGCCTTGGGGCTGGGCTACGTATCACTACGGCAGGTGGATATACGATAACTACAACGGATGGGTATGGGTTCCGGGAACTGTATGGGCGCCTGCCTGGGTATCGTGGTATCAGACTCCGGGTTATATAGGATGGTCTCCGCTGCCGCCCGATAACAACTTTTTGCTTGAGATTGGAATTAGTATTGGCGGTTACTACGGAGGGTATTACGGGGGTTATTACGGCGGATACTACAATCATTATCCCTACCGCAGGCACAAGAAGAGGCATTATCATGATAACCATTACTACCCGCCGCGCGACCACTGCGTCTACGTGCCCGAGAATAAGTTCGGACATAGAAATGTGGGTGTAGTCGCAGTCGAAGGCCCGCACGACCTGACCGTCGTGAGAAACGTTACGAACATAAAAGTCGAGAACAACAAGATAATCAATAACGGTCCCGATAAGGCGTACGTCGAGAAGGCGGGCAACAGGAAGCTAAATAAAGTCAGGCTCGTCGACCGCGACCTCACGGTGGTCAAAGGACGAAGAGATGTAAACAAGTTCGACGGCAACGAGTTTAAGGTGTACAGGCCGAAAGTCGAGAAGAGGGCGGGCGATGCGCCGTTCAACGAAAACAGGGTCATGAAAAGCAGAGGCGAAAACAGGGGTATATCAGCGGGTAATAACGTCAATCCGCGGGAGCAGAGAACGGTTCGTTCGAGGGGGTTGAACGAGACCCAAAATATAAGACGAGAATCAAACCTTGAAGTCAATAACCGGATTCAAACCCGCGAAAGGCCGAACTCGGTCAGGTCGACGAGAAGCAACAGAAACGCCGGGGAATACGGGATTATAAGAGGCAACGGCTACAGGTCCGATACGACAACGGTTAACCGTAACAACAGACAGCCGTCCGTTAACAGAAACATTCGTACGCAAAGCACGCAAAATATCAGGACGAGAGACACGGCGCCGACGAGAAACCAGACACGGACTGACAACAACCGGAACATCAACAGACGCACATATCAGAATACGGTGAGAAATAGAAGCAACACCGTGAATACCAGGAATAACAACACGGAGCGAAATGTGCGCCGCCCCGCAAATACGCAGGTCAGGACAAATAACAACAACCGAAATAAGAGTGTTAACGACAGATCCGTTAACCGTACGAATAAAAACACTTACAAGAGTCAGCAGTCCCCAGCTAGTTCATATAACCGGAACGTTAAATCTCAAAAATCCGTAAACCGCTCAAAAGCCAATACAAGCTCCCGGAAAAACAGTACGAACAGAAGCTACACGAATACTAATTCCACAAGCAAGAGTTATTCTGGCTCTCAGATAAACAGCCGCAGTTATTCGCGCCCTGTTAACAGAAGCACGAATAGCAGCAGGTCTTACAGAAGCTACAGCGGCGGGAACACCTACGGACGCAGATAACTCTCATAATTCAACTACACTCTCATAATTCTACAGGTACGGGGCGCGTGTGAAATCACGCGTCCCTTCGTATATCATAGTCTCATATGGATTCCATAGAGAACCGTGGTGATCGGATACATATTCCCGAGATAGACGAATACCTCGCCAAGGGGCTCATGGCGCTTAACGGCGAGGTAATGGAGCTGTCGATTTCCAGAAACGGAGAGGACGGCTTCGTCACCGTCTCGTATAAGAAGTCTAATGATTCACACCTGACGGAAGAGGGTATCGATTTCGAGCTATCATCGTGCGAGTGTTCGAGTCCGGAATTGACGGACGTAAAGGACTATCTGGGAAAGGCCGTACACACGAGCTCGGCTCTGGAGCTCTTCGATTTCGTCCTCGGCCACTTCTCCTCCCTGGACTGCGTGGTTCAGTTCACCGGCAACGCATGGAAGATAAAGATGATGGAAAGTTCGGCGGAATGAAGGCCGCGGTATATTTTTTTCTGAAGCGACTGATCGCAAGTAATTCCTGGGATATCAGAACCGGTTTAGAATGCGGTAGTAGGTATCTCTCTGTGCCGGCACGAAGCCCGCGGACTTTATCATGGTTATCAGCTCATCCACTGATGAGCGGTACTTATTGTCAGCGCAGTTGAGGACGTTTTCGTCAAAGAGCGTCCCGCCGAGATCGCTCGCGCCGTAGTGCATCGAGAGCGTACCGATCTTGTTCCCCTGCGTGAACCAGGATCCCTGAATGTGGACGAAGTTGTCCAGGTATATCCTCGATAAAGCGAGCACTCTCAGGTATCTGTCTCCCCCTGTTTCGTTGGGCAGCTTCCTTTCTAGGAATGTGTTTTTCGGCTTGAACGTCCACGGTATGAACGCGAGGAAGTTACCCGTTTCGTCCTGAAGCGTCCTTATTCTTTCGAGATGCTCGATTATGTCTTCGTCTTCCTCGAAATGGCCGAACATCATGGTCGCCGTAGTCTTGAACCCTATCAGATGCGCCTCTCTCGTAACTCTCATCCACTGGTCGGCGTCAATCTTGAGCGGGCTTATTTTTTTCCTCACGCGGTTTGACAGCACTTCTGCGCCGCCTCCGGGAATGGTCCTGAGCCCCGCGTCCCAGAACCTCTTCAGAACTTCCTCCGTGGGAAGGTCGGAATACTTCGCTATGGCGCTTATTTCGGGGGCGGAAAAGGCGTGCAGGTGTATGCCGGGGACTTCCTTCGTAGCCCTTTCTATTAGCTCTATATAGTAGTCGAGAGTAAGCTCCGGGTTGTGACCGCCTTGAAGCAGGACAGTCGTAGCGCCGTTATGGTACGAGGTCCTTATAATTTCGATCACCTTGTCCACGCTGTGCGTGTAAGCGTCCTGGACGCCCGGCGGACGCCAGAATGCGCAGAACAGGCACTCCGTATCGCAAACGTTCGTATAGTTGGGATTGGTATCCGCAACGAAGCTGACGACATTGTCCGGATGATACTTTCTCCTGACGGAGTCGGCGACGGACCCCATCTGCGTGGTGTCTCCGCTTTTAAGCAGAAACAAACCCTCTTCGGAGGTTATTCTCTCCCCCGCGAATACCTTCCCGAATATGTCTCGTGTTTCCATCCGATATTTAGTGAACCTAATACGGTCATTTGTGTCAATCTTATGTCTAGCGTAACTATAAGACAAGCTTGAGAAATACTGCCCTGCAAGGATGCTTAATTTTTATTGAGCGCGGGGGGAAAGACAGGTAGATTATTCCGTACGATATGCGTGAACGCATCGCTACAGGCTTTTTCCTTTTCCTACTCATTATCGTCTCCGTATTTCCCTCCGCCGCATCAGATTCAGCAGCACGAGAATCATGGCACTCCATCTATTCAGGCGGCGAGAGAATCGGTTACAGATACGGCTCAATAGCGGAATCGGACGGCTACATTGAAGTCATCGAGAAGGAGAAGATGAAGGTGAAGCTCCTGGACGCCGTACAGGAAATAGAAACCGATACCGGATACAGACTCAATGGCTACGAAATAGATTCGTTCACGTTCGATTTCAAATCCCCGGCCGGAGAAGTACATGGAACGGGGGCCAGGAAAGGGGATTCCCTGGAGATGAGAATTAAGACCGTATCCGGCGAAACCGCTGCCGTTTTCCCTGCGAAAGGCGAAATGATGCCTCCTTCGCTCGTGGCCGAATGGCTGTCGGAGAAAAATCTGGAGCCCGGGCAGGAGTACAGGGTCGTAGTCTTTGACCCGACCTACGTTGCTATGGGAGCCAAGCCCAACGACCTCGTATCCGTTCATAAGGTAATAGGCAGAGAAAAGGTGGATGTACCTTCACTCGGCCCCCTCGAAGCGTGGAGGATCGATTCCGATATGCTGGGCACGCGTTTTACTACATGGATGACTGACGACGGAGAGGTGCTGAAGCAGGAGATGCCTCCGGGGATAACCGTGCTTAAAGACACCAGAGAGAATGTTTTCGCAACGGATCTTTCGGATTGGGACGTAACTGAAGAAACTTCGATACCGGCAAATGTCGATCTCAAGGACCCGAGAGCGCTCAAATACATGAAGGTTGGCATAGAGGGTATCGGTCCGGCTGAAAGCTACGATCTGGACGACGGCTACAGACAGACCGTCCGGGGAGACACGGTTGAGATCAAGGCGGGAGGCACTTCCGATATCGAAACATATACGCTCCCTTATGCCGGTGACCGGTATAAACCCTATCTCACACCTGACAGCTCCTCCCAGAGCGGAGACGAGGAGATTATAGAGGCATCCCGGAAGATACTCGCCGGCGAAACCGATTCGCTTGAAGCCGCGTCTAAAATCAACAGATGGGTATTCGATAACCTTAAAAAAGAAGGTACCGCGAGCCTGCCTAACGCAAAGGACGTGCTTAAGACAAGGTCGGGGGATTGCAATGAGCATGCCGCTCTTTTTGCCGCTTTATCACGCGCAGCCGGCATACCGACGAAGATGGTGTCGGGTACAATATACATCGACGGCAGATTCTACTATCACGCGTGGAACGAGGTATACGTCGGTGAATGGATAGCGGTCGACCCTACTTTCGGCCAGGTTCCCGCAGACGCTTCACATATAAAGTTCGTTGACGGTGATTTTGCCGATAGCTCACGAATAATGAATCTAGTGGGTAAAATTAATCTAAAAATATTAGAAGCCTCTTGATATGAACCTTAATAAAAGATCGATGATCGTAGCCGCGGTGGCTATTATCTTGGTACTGCCTAACGTATATTCCTGCGCTCAGAAAAGCGTCAGATCCGCCGATTCTTCGACTGCGGATGCTCCCTTTGAGCCTGAAGCCGAATCGAACGCGGAGGCTTATTACCATTTCTCCCTCTCGAGGATGCTGTATCTGGACAACAGGTTCGCCGACTCTTTGGAAGAGCTTCAGAAGGCAGAGCAGCTGGATCCGGGATCGGGATATCTGAAATATAATCTCGCCCTGATGTATATATCAGCGGGACAGATGAATGAGGCGCTCGCAAAGCTCAAGGAGTCGATAGACGTCGATCCTGATTTCGCTCCGTCTTATACGCTTCTCGGCAAGGTATATGCTTCCTCTTCCAACCCCGACGACAGGGAGAAGTCGGTCTCTATACTGGAGCATGCCGTGGATCTAGATCCCGAGGACGCGGAGTCTCTCCTGTTCCTCGCAATCATGGATACCGAGAGGGGCGACTACGACGCCGCGGAGATAAAGTTTCAGAAGATAACGGAGCTTTATCCCGACAGTGAAAGGGCATATTTCTTCCTCGGAAAACTCTACTACGAA
>Ga0055451_10000870_pt1 | contig 12213 bp, 16 predicted proteins | sample China_Galinas_PW_3_FD_57745 | JGI IMG/M metagenome (GOLD analysis project Ga0055451, IMG submission 57745) | Wetland microbial communities from San Francisco Bay, California, USA, that impact long-term carbon sequestration - China_Galinas_PWB_D2 | ecosystem: Environmental > Aquatic > Marine >... | reverse complement strand
ACATTACCACTTTGAGGTATCCATCCTGGATGGTAGCCCTCGCCTCGGTTAAAAAGGGGGCGTCTATATCTTCTATATACTCTCCTATACTCCAGACATATGGTGCATGCCTCACCGGTACCGCTTCCCGCGGCGGTCTGGCTGTTCGGTTCCGGTCTGCCGGGAGTGCCTGGCACGGCACGGCGCAGCGTCGTGGCAAGCACGCTGATGTGAGTATTGTAACTCGAATACAGAGACCTCCATTATGAACATCAAAAAATCGCTGTTATCCCTGGCCGTGGCCACGGTGCTCGGTACGACCTCGATGCAGTCCGGTGCCACGATCTACTACGCGGATTTTTCCGGGTTGATGACCTTCCTGGGTCCATCGGGTAATCCTATTATAAATACCAGCTATCCTTACTACGGAGATCCGACCTGGGGGTATGGCTTGCGTACCCCGATCAGCGGCAGCCTGGTGCTGGATGATGTCAGTGGCACCGGTTCGGCCTCGATCGATTACTTTGATTTCTTTTCCAGCGGGACGCCGGTATTTCATGACATCGTCCTGCACGCGACCGGTGATGGCGCGGGAGGCCCTGGAACGTTGATCATTTTTTCCTCGCTCCTGGATTACAAGGGCAACAACAACATGGCAATGGAACTGGTCTGGGATGCCGCCGGACTGTACGGTGCTGCCCCCTACAGTGCAGGACAGGTGATTTCCGGTGTCGGTGCGCTGCCGGCCTCTGACGGCATACTCTCGGGCAACTATCCGATTGGCCCGGTGCCGCTGGCGACGACGACTTATGATACCGATGGCAGCGTGATCACGGGGAATGACGGCATCGGCGGATCTCCCTACGATAACGGGCCGTTCCCGGGGTTCAGCACCAATTTCGATCTGACCTCGATCACGATCACGGCCGTCGTGCCCCAGGTACCCGTCCCCGCAGCGGCCTGGTTGTTCGGTTCCGGTTTGCTGGGTCTGCTCGGAGTGGCGCAGCGCCGCAAATCACGCTAGCCGGTCATTACCAGGGAAGGGCGCTGCCTGTTGTCGATTTGCCGCGGCCAGAGCCCGCAAGCCCGTCCTTCCGGAAAAACCGGGTAATTCGTTGCGCTTGCCGCTGAGTCCTTGCGCCGTGCCGCGCTCGGTGGTTCAAGTCCACCCGGAGCCACCATCATCTTTAAAAAATCAAGCTGTTGTAATGGCTGCTGCACAGTCAGACTCTGAGCAGTATCAGATTTACGGGATTTTACGGGTCTTTTATTCGCTCACACTGCGTAAGGCACCAATGAGAATAGAAGCCCCCCGCCAGTCAACCTGTGATTTGCGCATCACCAGGGAACTACTCCGCCCATGCCATCACCTGCATCGAACCCGGCCTGAATCACGCATCATCTGCGAAAATCCGTACGCGGTATCGCCTTCACCTTGCTTAACCTGGCGATTGGAAAATCCCGGGTCTGTGTTGTAGCCTGGTATAAGCGGGTTCTCTCTCACCCGGAAGGCGAGCGCAGCGCCGTTCCAGCCCCCGGCGCGACCGTAAGAACACGGACACCCACCACCGCTGATACACGGGGAATCCGATGATGCGGTTCGCACTGACAGCACGTTTCTTATATAGTTTCTGCATGAACGGTCGGACGGCGGACGCCGGGTTGCAGCCCCGGGAGGTGTGGCGAAGCCACCAGGATACACATCGCCTGGAGCAGACGACTCCCCGGATCGGGCCTTGCACGCGCGACGATCGCTAGAACCGTCTGCCGTGCGCCGGGCTTCGAACGACCCGGGGAAATGCATCCGGCAACGTGCGCCCGTTCTGCTGTCGCTGGCGGTCGGTGTAATGCTGTGCCTGACCATGGCGCGAGCCGAACCGGTCTGCCCGGGCCAGTGGTCGCGGCTGGTGGTCTACGCCGGATCGTACGACGCGGATCGACTGCTCCACGACCCGGCGGTAGCGGCGGCCCTGACGGCCTTGCTGGGTTCCGAACTGCCGCATCTGCGCCGCAATCTGGATGTGCGCGGTGCGGTGGATCTGCGTTCCTGCGAACTCGTCATCGCAGGCAACGCCCCGCATGCCGGCGGTGAGGAAAACGCTATCCTGAGCATCAACCTCTACCGGGGCACCCTGGCGGCCGCCATCCTGAGCGGTGGTCAAATCACGATTTACCGGGAATCCGGAGACTATGCCTCGTTGCCGATCGGCATCAAGGACTGGGTGGCGGTTGCAGCGGCCGGGTTTGAGTATCGGCTCAAGCCACCGCCAAACGCGGTGCTGGCACCCTCGCAAGGCACCCGACTCCTGCAGAAGCGGTGACGCGCTGACCGGGCGCACGGTAGTGCGCAAGTACCTTTGAGGCGCGTGCCGGATTGATGGCGGGCTTGTCTCTCGTGTGTGCCGCGACCGCTGAGCCGAGAATGCCATCGTACCCTGAGATTCCTTGCCTGCGTATGCAAATGAATACCAGCCAATGCCAACGGTTCACAGAGTGATTCCCGGATGTTGCCTGTTGTTAGCTGTCTGCAGGGAAATCGATGCTTGTCACATCATGCCGGTACCGCATGTGGCATCAGGAAGCCGGATCGTGGTTAATCTGTGGAAGCACCATTGTGATGAACCGGGTGGTAGCAGCAGCGCCGTCGGCAAGCTCGTCATTCGTCTGCCGGATCATGCTTGAAAATAGTATCCAGTTGCCGGGTCCGCTCTTCTGTCAGCCGGGTCAGACAATGCATTTCGTAAATACTTGCATGTGACCCCGGGTAATGATTCAGGTAAACGATTTTGCAGGTGTCATCACGATACTTTTCCCAGGCGGTCATTGAGCTGGCGAGATATTTTCGTTGTTCGTCGTCCAGTTCGTACAGCAGTTTGTCCGGGTCGTTATCAGGAGGTAATCCATCGAGAGAACGTTTGAGTTCGTTGAGTTTGCTTTCAAGTTCTCGTTGTGCGATCCGGTATTGTTGCCGGGCACATGCCTTCATTTGCGATGTGAATGGCCCCTGCGGGTGCTGGATGCAGGGATCACCGTTCATGGCTGTCCCCGGTAGTGCTTCGAAGGAACCGGAGTCGGCCGCCAGCGTGTATTTATTGTCACTGCCCGGCCGTCGCTCCAGGTAGGCGCGAGCACGGTCACCCCGCTTCAGGATCCAGAGTACCGGCCTGAATCCTGTGCCGGGCATTCTGGTGCGTTGAAGCTCGGCATTATACCGACGATTATCTGCCGTGATATCCGTGTACTCGATGATGATCCTGTCGCCAATCCCTGTCTGCTGTGCTGAACGGATCACCTGGAGTACCGTGGCATGCGCAATGTAAAGGTCACCATCCCTTTCCGTACGGTCAACATGAATGTCGAAAACTTCGGGTGCCTGCCGCCTGTACCTGTCGATCTGTCCCTGGTGCTCCCTGTCTGCCTGTTCCCGAACCTCCGGAGCCAGCACGGCCAGGGCGCTTGCACAGACCATGAGAAGTGTCAGCCCAAGGGCTGAAAGTAGGCGGGCTTTACAGCGTCCGGTTCTGACATCATCTGCTCGCATTTCCTGGACTATACTCCTGTCTGGTATCGACACTAGCGGATAAGGGCGGCAGAACAGCATGGCAGTCATCAGCAGAGGTATTTCTGCCTGCCTGACGGCTACCCTGTTGCTTTGCAACATTTCAGGAACGCTGGCGGGCAGTCCGGCTCCGACGCGTGACCATGCGGTAAAATCCGGTGACGGGCGTTATGTGTTCGTCATGCTGGCGCCGGCAAACAGTTCTTGCCGGATATAACGCGAAACACGTACCGTCTGCCGGCTTTCCACTGGTGATTCGTGAAAGGCCATTCGTGCCGCTGTTCTCTCCAGGGTGGCATGAGGGTGCAAGATGCAGCCTCGATGCTCACCAGGCAAATAGCAATTATGGCTCCCCTGGTTGTCCGGGGAACGGCATTGCGTTTTCAGGTGGATGCATTTCAGAGCCCTGCATTGAATCTTCAGGTGGTTGCTTTTCGGGGCCCTGTGTTGAATCTTCAGTTGGATGAATTCCAAACCGCCAGAAACGCAAGCCGGCGATATCCAGCTGATTATTGTCCTTGCAGGTATAGATGTGGCGCCCGGTCGGGGCATACGGGCCGCGCTGACCCTTGTTCACTGTCGTTCTGGGCTGGTGGAGTGGTGGGGGCAACCCCAGGCTCTCCGCAACAGGATATCCCGGATTCGGCTTCGTCCGGGTGACGTCCTTCCTGGTCCACCGGATCGTCATGGCCCTGTCTTTTCCTGCGGCGCCACGCAGGCGCTCGCGAATCCGCTGACCGACGTCTGTGCCAATGCCCTCCGGGATAATGATGTCCAGCTTCCTTCCCCCGGGAAGAAGTTCAAACGGGCCCACATGCTCCCACTTTCCGGTCGTGGTGCCGTTATACGTAGAATTTATTATCTCGCTCGTGAAGGCCGTGAAATCGTAATAATCCACCTTCGCAACGCCGTTGCGGTATAACCAGAGATCCATGGCGCCACCAATATGTGTTTGAACCGCTCTGCTTTGAACCACTTTGTTCGTATGATCAATATCCAGACGCCAGGCGCCGACCGGACACTCGCCGCATGCCTCTTCGAACGGAACCTCGGAACCGGGCCCCTCGAATACCAGTCTGGAGTCGGAAACCGTATCGTCTTTTCCGTACACGGTGGACAGGAAAACGTAATCCTTCTTGTCGTCGCAGCCGCCCGTCAACAGGGCGCTTCCGGATAATGTCCGCCATGCATCAGCTCCCGATTCATGGCGAAGCCGGTAGGATGTGGTGCGGTCCGCGCCATTGTCACCTGCATTTACCAGCCGCACCCTGACCTGTTTGCCTTTCTCCACGGTGGCGATCACCGGCGCGAACCGGAACGGTGCGATATCGAGCGGAATCTCGGTACCGGGTGATGCCGTCACCGGTGTCGGGATACGCATGAAGCCAGTGACCTCTCCCGCGCACGGGATGTCGCCGTCTGTGTAGGCTTTGGCGAATTCGTGAAACTTCGCAGCGATATCGGGTTGCGCGGCAAGTGCGTCGTATTGCGCCTGAAACCCCGGGTTGGTTGCCATGCCCCCCATGAAATCGGCCAACGCGGAAAGATCGAAGCCGTGACTGTTCCTGAGGTGCATGTAAAACGTGACGACCGAATAAGGAAAATCCTGAAGGTTGATGCGCTCTTCCGGCTTGTAGGCCCTGGCGTGTCTGGCGGTTTCGTCGGCGCAGGGATACACCATGTCGGCAGCGAAATCCGCTGTCGCTTCCGTCCACCAGCCGTCCTCTTTCTCGTCAGTCGAGCCATTATTCTGTGCGGGATAATAGATTTGCTGGTAGCAGTGGAAGATTTCGTGAGCGATTGTAGATTGCAGGTCTCGTGGGGCAGCCGTACGTGTGCCGCCCTCTCCCAGGTTATTTAACAGTGCGTTAATGTAGAGTGAGACCCAACAGCCCCTGTAGCTCGAACCATTTGCTTCGGCCATGGTATTCCAGTCAAAGCTGTCGATGTCCGGGTCTTCACTGGTTTCAGGACTTTCGCGGACAACAGGGACATTCTGCAGCAACGCAATATTGATATCGAACGGTTCGAAGCGGGGCCGGAACGTCCGCAGCGTTTCCCCTACCGCCTCCGCTACCAGCGCTGCAGTGCCGGGTGGCGCATCGGGATGGGGATGCTCGTCGAACCCGACGGGCAGATAAATCCTTATGTCGACGCCGAATTCACCGGACAGGCCGGAACTGGCCGGTTCGTAAAGCTCGCACGGGGTTTCCGTGGTGACCGAACCGTCCATCGTCGTCCAGTCGCCCCAGTACCTTAATTGCGCCCGGCTCTTCTCATTGGCGCCCCACAACCGGTAACAATCCAGGACCTCGGCCTCGGCAGACGCGGCACCCAGTACGCCGATGATTAACGCCAGGATCCAGCCAATGATGACTAATTGGCGGTAGATAACGGCGCGGGCACATGAGTGCCGCCGTGGAACGGTCTTTCGATGGCAGTACGCGGTGCTGTTTGCAATATATTTCACGTTTCCAGCGCGCTGTCTCCGGCTCATCCTGATTGTAGGACATGCATGACGTGAATGCGAAGGCAGGTGCGTCGTTGTTCCGAAGAGGGTGCGGAATGACTGGTTTGAAAAGTCCATCAGATCAGTTGGTATTCTCCGGACAGATTACGGCAACCTACCGCCGTGACGCCCTGTTTACCGGCTGCTCCAGTGAACTTTATGCCTTTGTCGCAGCAGGAAAGGATCCGGTTCAATGGTATTTGCCACTATCCCGTTCATTTCAGGCATTCACCGGAAGGATTGAACCCGGCGCGGAAAGGGTGCGACTCAATGGATGAGCGCGACAGATGAAAATTCCCGGAGGCAGGAGCAATGAACAGGACAATTCTGACCAGCACGATATGCGCCTTGACCCTGGTGATTTCCCCGTTGCAATCACAGGCAGCCGCTCCCGCAGCAGGCCATCAGGGACAAGTCATGCATTACCGGCAATTGCGGGAGCGGGTTTCCTGACAAGAATACAGAGATCCCTGCTGCCGGGCCCGCCTGACGGCAATCACGGACGCAGAGGTCAACAAATGGCCGGGCGGGGGAAAAGCAAGCCGGATACAGGAGAATTTCATCCGGGATCGGATATCCGGGCCGGGCAACGAATTGAAAGCAGGCACGGCATGCAAATGCAACTTCCTGGCCGGTATCCGGCTGGTGTGCTGCATCCCTCTGGTACTCGCGGACAGGCCGGTCCCGGCGCATGACTACCGGGTCGAAACGGAAGATGGCCGTTATGTGTTTGTCATGCTGGCACCTCGTGATCGGCCAGCACGATGCGATCCGCAGCTGAGAAAACGGCACCGCCAGGCCGGTATGCACCGTAATGACGTCTCAAGTGAGCCGCTGCGGGCGGCAGGCTGGTACCAGCGGAGAGTGTGTAATAATCGCCATCATCCGCACTGGTGCTGAAATGTGCCGGGCAACAGCAGTAACCGGAACATGGTAAGGCAGGGAACTGATGAAGGTAGCAGCCAGTGCGGGATACCGGCACTCTGTGCGGACAACACCTGGCCTGAAATCCGGATGGGGGATGAGAAGATGAACGGACGAAAACATGCAAACACTGCATGGCCAGGTTGCGCGTTCATTCTGGTTTGCCTGGCTGCTATGACGGGATATGCCCAGGCAGGAAAAAATGCAGGTGATCTGTCGGCTGCGCATGCACTGCTGGAGAAGAACGGGATCAGTATCCGGGATAAATACAGGATATCCCGGTTCGTGCCCTACAGTAACGGTGGCGGCATGATATGGGTTGACCCGCTTTACAGGGGGGTGCCTGTTTTCCAGCATGAAAGGGCTTTTCATTTCAACAAGGGCGGTACCGTAAAGAGGGACCGAAGGGGAAATATCCTTATCGGAGGTGCTGAGCCGCTGGATGTTGCAAATATGGATATTGATGTTACCCCGCAGATCAGTGAACAGGAGGCAAAGCAAATCTTCAGTAAACGTGCTGAAACCATCCGCCTCCCGCATATGACCGGGGACCCGGCGAAGGCTGCTTTGATCAAGGGACCTGAATGTGCCGCCGAACCCGGGACACTGCAAGCCGAGCTGGGGATTTTCGATCTTGACGCTACTGGCCGTTATCAGGCGGGTTTCAGGGGTGTGCTTGCCTGGAGAGTTGCCTGTAATAAAGGATCCCCGCATGCATTTATCGGTGCCCGAAACGGATCGGTCCTGTATTTCGACTCCGGAATCCGGTCCTGAATCCAGGTTTCACACAACGCATGAATTCAATGCCGTACCCTTCGCGATCCGGTATTCCATCGTCCATGCCGTTTCCGGGTTCTGTGCACTAAGCCCGTGCAACGCACTATTATCAGTCCTCGGTGAATGGTTCGGAGCCAGGCTCCGGGTCAGCATATCGCAGTGTAAAATCGCCAATAAATAAATGTGATAAGCAATCCTGATTGCAGAGCGACTGTGTTTTTTACATGATTGGTGGCTGTGAACCATGTACAGAACCGACCGACCCACGCAGGATGGTTGCAGACAACAGGGCCACTGAATCAGTGCCGCCATTACCCGCCTCCAGGTGTGGAGACATAAACTATACTGATGAAGCAGGGCGTACAGGGAGGAGCCATGAAAACAATTCTTTCGAAGTTGTTGATGCGTATTGCGAGTGTATGTGTCGTGATCACGACCATGTCCATCGTAACGGGCCAGGCTACCGTGCAGGCCGCTGATGTGAAGGGAGCGAAGGACCATCCGATGATTTCGCGCTACGATGGCTCCGAAATCATCAATTACAAGCAGGATACCTTCAATGATTACGCGCTTTTCACGAAGAAGGCTGGAGCCAGTGGCGGCCTGGAAAACAACAAGGACTCCACGATTCCGCTTGAAGGACGCGTCACCTGGATTACATACCGGAATCCAGCGGATCGGACCACGCTGGAAGTCTTCAGAAATTATGAAGATGCCCTGTCAGATGCGGGTTTCGAGGTGCTGTTCAAGTGCAAGAACGCGGAATGCGGCGGGCGTAATTTCAGTCACTCCATGACCGATCGTGCAGGAAGCTATACCAGTATCGGCGAATCCTACAATGACATGCGCTACCTGGCAGCGAAGCTGCCCAGGGAGGAAGGCGACGTTTACGTGGCTTTGTATGTGGCCTATGCGGATGTGGGCGGAGGCCCGGACTTCAAGCGTGTACTCACTCAGCTACAGGTCATCGAGGCCGAGGCCATGCAGGAGAACATGGTCGTGGTGGATGCCGATGCCATGGCGAAAGGGATAGGCGAGGAAGGCCGGATCGCGTTGTATGGCATTCTGTTTGATTATGACTCGGCGAAAATCAAGCCAGCATCCAGGCCCACGCTGGAGCAGATTGCCGCACTGTTGAACAACAATCCGGAACTGGAGCTGGTTATCGTCGGCCATACCGACAACCAGGGTGGTCTCGAGTACAACATGGACCTGTCCAAACGCCGTGCAACGGCGGTCAGGGCAGCACTGGTCAGGGATTACGGGATTGCCGGAAAACGCCTCAGCGCCTGGGGGGTCGGCTACCTGTCGCCGGTGGCCTCCAACCGGAGCGATGCCGGACGGGCCAAGAACCGGCGGGTCGAACTGGTTGAGAAATAGGGCTTGAACCCGGCCAGTTGTGACGGAAGGATTCCGGGTACAGTATACCTGTTTGCCCGGTCTGCCCGGAGAATTCCAGTTGTTGCGTGTTGCGCAACAAGGCGCTGTATTCACGTTGTGATACGGAGCATTCGCCACAAGGGTCTGCGCCGCTTTTATGAAGCCGGCCGCACTGCGGGAATACGGTCCGTGCACGCAGGCAGGCTTCGTCTTCAGCTCGCCGCGCTGGATACCACGTACGCCGTCCAGGACAGGGCATCCCGGGGTTCATGCTGCATCCGCTGAAAGGCAAGCTGAAGGGACGCTGGGCCATTTGGGTGAGTTGCGACTGGCGCCTGACCCTTGAATTCAAGGCGGGTGATGTCTGCTTGCCTGATTATGAGGACTACCACTGATGAGCATGCATAATCCTCCACATCCCGGGGAGCTCGTTCGCGAGGTGTATCTGACACCTTATGGCCTGAGTGTCCGTTCGCTGGCCGAGAGCCTGGGTGTTTCGGCGTCCACCGTGACGCGCATTGTCAATGGCTACAGCGGGATCAGCCCGGAGATGGCGCTGCGCCTGTCCAAGGCGCTCGGGCGTTCCGCGGAGGGCTGGCTTGCCATGCAGCACAAGTACGACCTGTGGCAGACCAGGCAGACCACGGATCTTTCGGGTGTTACCCAAATCGAGTTTGCCGCCTGACGGTCCGGGAGAATCGACGCGATAGCCTCGATGGACTGGACCAGAAGCTGGCGGCAGGCAGGTACGATCCTGCTGTGCATTTCAAGACCGGCCAGTTCGAGAATCCGCAGGAACTGAGTTCGGGACTTTTACGGGACACGGTCCTGCGCGGTTATGCAGCGTTGTGTCATCGAGGCAACGGATGCCCTGTTTATTTACAACCAAGACAACGGAATACAAGCCAGGCAGGCTCCTCATAATGCTGGGGTCGGTGGTTCCAGTCCACCCGTAGCCACCATTTAGTAATAAATACAATGTGTTATTGACGTCACCCTGGGCCAGGAGCACAGCAGCCTCTGCTACTTCTGCTCTTCCAGGCATCGCTTCCGTTGATCTCAATCCGGCTCGACAATATTCGCTGTTGATGCGTTATGTAATCAGCGCCTCCCTGGAAGATAAGTACAAACTCAATTCAGGCGCATTGAGTTTATCCAGGACCTCATTTCATACGTTGGGTGATTTGCGCAGGTCTGCAGGTGATTGTACTGTTTGAGCCGGGTGCCGGAAGTAGACCGCGAGTCTGGATCAGGCCAATGTCAAGATCTTCCAGAATTATCCTCCTTGCTGTCAGCGGATTCGTTGTCCTCCTCATGTCTGTCGCGGTCGCCCTGGTTGTCTTTGTCGATACCAATGCCTGCAAGCCCCAACTGGAAGCGACCGCTACGGCGGCTTTGGGGATGGAAGTCAGGATCGACGGCCGGCTGGGGATCGGCTTTTTTCCGGGCCTGTTCCTCACGCTGCGGGACGTGCACATCCTCAACGGGGGGGCGGATATTGTCACAACCAGGGAGGCCAGGATCGGGGTTGGTTTCATCTCGCTGCTGCGAAAGAAAATCCGGATCAGGAACATCGCGTTGAAACAGCCCAGGATCACCATCGAACGGGGCAGCGACGACAGGTTCAATTTCGAGAAACCGGGTGCGTCCGGAGCAACTTTCCCCATGCTGGACCTGGCAGAGCTTTCCCTTTCAGACGCAACTTTTCGCTACGCCGACAAACAATCCGGGGATGCACTCGAGGCCATGGATTGCAGTATGGCTCTGTTCCGTCTGCATCTTGCACGCGGGCAGGGCCCGGGCATACTGAAGAACCTTGCCTTTACGGGGGAACTGGCCTGCGGAAAGATCCAGGCCGGTCGCTACGCGCTATCGGGTTTGCAGGTTACCGCCGCGGGAAAGCACGGGGTGTTCGACTTCAAGCCGGTCACGATGCGTGTCTTCGGCGCGCAAGGATCGGGGAGCATACACGCGGACTTCTCGGGCGCTACTCCGGTTTACGATGCCCACTTCGCGTTGCCAGGGTTCCAGATCAGGGAGGCATTCAAGATGCTGTCGCCAAAGCAGGCCGCGACAGGGACAATGGATTTCTCCGCGACCCTGTCGATGCGGGGGAAAACCGCGCACGGGATGAAACGGACCCTGGGAGGGCAGGTCTCGCTGCAGGGCGAGCATCTCACGCTCATCGGCATGGATCTCGATCAGTCATTCTCCCGGTTTGAGTCCAGCCAGAACTTCAACCTGGTGGATCTGGCCGCCTTTTTCTATGCCGGTCCGTTCGCCCTGGTGGTTACGAAGGGGTACAACTTTGCGAGTATCTTCCAGGGGTCAGGGGGGCGCAGCAGCATTCGCAAGGTGGTTTCCAACTGGAAGCTCAGGCGTGGTCAGGCGCAGGCCCGGGACGTAGCCATGGTGACGGACGAGAACCGCATCGCGCTCCAGGGAAAACTCGATTTCGTCAACGGGCGCTACGATGATGTGACCGTGGCACTGATCGATGCCATGGGTTGCGTCATAGCCAGGCAGGAAATGCACGGCAGCTTCCAGAATCCGGAGGTGGAGAAGCCAAGCATACTCCAGTCCCTGGCCGGGCCGGCGCTTGGGCTGCTCAAGCAGGGAAAGGATTTTCTGACCGGCGCGGAGTGCGACGTGTTCTACACCGGTTCAGTGGCACCGCCAAAATAGCCGGCTTGCAACGATACCGGCGTGCTGGCGCCACGGCCGGCTGGTCATGGAATCGTATGCCTTCGTCATGATCAAGAGCGAACGCTTCAACAGGATCCCACATCTGGCCGGTGCCACGCTGTTCGTGTTTTATTTGATACCACATTTGGTATTCACGCTTTATCACGGCCTGTTGTCGGGACACGCGAAACGCGTGTTTCGTGTCTTCGATCACCTGGCTATGTACCTGCTGATTGCCGGCAGCGACGCACCGTTCACGCTGGTGGCGCTCGCCGGTATTGTAGGCTGATGGCGGGTATTTTGTGTGATCTGGGGCATGGCGGTGCCGGGTCACGTGCTCGCTGCACCATCGCTGTGCGCTGCGCGGGTCCAGCTCTCTTGAAATACAACAGGGATTCAT
>Ga0055451_10000865_pt1 | contig 12258 bp, 10 predicted proteins | sample China_Galinas_PW_3_FD_57745 | JGI IMG/M metagenome (GOLD analysis project Ga0055451, IMG submission 57745) | Wetland microbial communities from San Francisco Bay, California, USA, that impact long-term carbon sequestration - China_Galinas_PWB_D2 | ecosystem: Environmental > Aquatic > Marine >... | reverse complement strand
GACCCACAAGTCCGGTTCTGTGAGAGCTGCGGGGGGGCAACCCCCCGCGGCTACTCGGCCATCGCGTGCGAAGAGATCGAGATCGTCCGACCGGCGATGCCCGGCGTAGTATCCAGCCAACGCCGTGCCCCCGACCAACATGCATCCGGCGATCCCTTGAGCGTAGACGTGTACGAGGGCCTCGTAGAGTGGTTCCGGCAGCGTCTTCGCTGCTAGGCCGCTGTCCGGTTGCGTCGCCACTCTACGAGCGTCTCCAGCTGTCGCCGCCGCGCGGGATGGATGAACCGTTTGAAGTCATCGAACTTCTTCCAGACCGAGGGACCGAGGATCCTCGCTGCCGCATACAGCCCGAAGACCTCGACGAGTCGGCCGACGGCCTTCGGCTCGAATCGACCCGCTGCGATCGCGAAGTCGACGAGGTCCGGGTAGAGCCCGTCCCAGAGCAACGCGATGCGTTCGGCTTCCGCCTCCTCACCCAGGGCCGGCAGCGGTTGGACGAGATCCTCGACGGAAACTGACAGGGCACGACTCACGCGGATCAGGTGCTCGCCGCGGACGCGAACCGTGCCGCCGGTCCGAAACCACAACGAGACCGCCTGCCGACTGACTCCGATGCGGCGCGCGAGCTCGGCTTGGGTCCACCCTCTCGCTTTGAGCAGGGCGGTCAGTGTCTCGACGTTCACAGGTACTCGCTTGATTTGCAGATAGTTACGTCCGCTTGCAGGATACTTCTCATCGACGATATGTCAAGTAGACTTGACACAGATCGACGCAGTGTCCGCTCAGGTTCGCAGGCGCAGGCAGAGGGCTGATGCCGATCAGCCGGCTGAACGAGTAGTGGTTGCAGAACCCGCGCCTGTTCCATGGCCAGCGTTTGCTGGACTTCGAGCGCTGCCCTGTGTGTCGATGATGAGCATGACTCGTCGGAGCTCGTCCTGCATCCTATCGAGTGCGACGTGATTCGCGCCCGCGCGTACTGTCGGATGATCGAAGGCCTCGGATGAAACCACACGTCCCGCGCTACACCGACCGCCCGTTCCCGCGATATCGGTTCCTACCGGGCACCGGGCAGCCGCATCCGATCACACACCCGGACGGCCACAGCTACGTTCCGCGGGAGGCCCGCGTGCCGAAGGTCGTGGCGCTGGAACCCGAAGAGTGGGACGCGTGCTCCGAGTGGCTCTGGGGCTGCGACCTCTACAACCACGGCTACTGGTGGGAGGCGCACGAGGCGTGGGAGGGACTCTGGCGCGGCCAGCCGAGCGGCTCGGCCGCGGAGATGCTGCTGCGCGGGCTGATCCAGGCGGCCGCGGTGCACATCAAGCTCCACACGCGGCAAGAGCTCGGCACAGGGAACCTGGCGGCTCGCAGCGAGAAGCTGCTGCGGGCCGCGGCGGACGCGACGAGCGACCGGCTGCTCGGGCTGGACGTGGGGCGGTTCGTCGAGGCGTTCACTGCATACGTGCGAGCGCCGGGAGCGGAGCGCTACCCGTATCTGGAGCTGGCTCCGTAGAATGCCGTCGATGTCATCGGGAGTCGTTCGTACGCAGCGTCTGCAGCACCCCGTAGACCTCGATGCGCGGCTCACCCTCCGCCTGGTAGGCCTCCGCGATCGTCGCGCGCAGCTCCGAGTTGCGATACTCGTCGAACGCTTCTTCCGACTCCCACAGGTACAGGCCGGCATACTCGCCGGTGTTCTTGTCCCGCAGGTAGTACTTCTGCTGCAGCCCGGCGAGCGCGCGAAACTCGGGCGCCCGCTCGTTCAGGATGGTCATCGCCTCATCGTGCGGAAGTCGAGATTTGAATCGCACGAGCAGGACCAGGGCGGGTTCGGCCATTGATCTACCTCCAGTCCGTGATGTTACCCGGGTACCCGTTGCCGGGCCTCACTCGTATTCTCCGAGGCTGATGCCGGCCGCCTGGATCTCCTCTCCCGTCGAGAGCGAGAACTCGCTGACCTGTTCGCAGTGCGGGCACTTGGCTTCGGTGGTGTTCCCGGCGTCGTGCGGCCAGTGCGCGTGCACGCTGAGGTCGCTCGGGTCGGGGAAGACGCTGCCCTCCTCGTCGCAGGCCAGGATGAGCCGCGAGCAGTTGCGGCACGTCAGGAACACGAGCGACGAACCCTGCTTGCAGACGGGGCAAGGGCGTTTCGATCGGAAGATCGGGGGTTCTACTCGCATGGCTCTACCTCCATCGCTCGATCGCCATGATCCCACCTCGGGCACCCGTTCGCCAGCTTAACGCAGGCCCGTCGCTATACTTCGGACCATGGGAGTCATGGGCGACGACTTCGACTACGGCATTTTCCTGCGAATGGTCGCAGTCGGCGTGGTGCTTGCATGCGTCGGCGGTTGCGCGGCGACGGACTCGCGCTCGCCGCCTGCGCTCGCGTGGATCCGGCCCAGCGACGATGGCACGCACTTCGTAGCCGCCGACTCCGGAGATCGATTCGTGGTCTGGGGAGTGAACTACGACCATGACGCGGGCGGTCGACTGCTCGAAGACTATTGGGAGGCCGAATGGCCCGCGGTGGCCGGCGACTTCGGCGAAATGGCTGCGCTCGGTGCCAACGTCGTGCGCATCCATCTCCAGCTCGGCAGGTTCATGAAGGACACCGAGCATCCGGATCCCGACCAACTCGCCAACCTCCGCCGGCTCGTGAGGCTCGCCGAGTCCACCGGGCTCTACCTCGATCTCACGGGTCTCGGGTGCTACCACGCAGACGACGTTCCCGGCTGGTACGACGCGCTCCCCGAAGCCGAGCGGTGGGCCGTCCAGGCCAGGTTCTGGTCGGCGGTGGCCGAAGTGTGTCGCGGGAGCCCGGCGGTGTTCTGCTACGACCTCATGAACGAGCCGATCCTCCCCGGTGCGAAGCCCGCTGGCGAGTGGCTGGCCGGCGAGTTCGGCGGAAGCCACTTCGTGCAACGGATCACGCTCGACCTGGCCGGGCGAACGCGACAAGAGGTCGCGCGCATGTGGGTCGAGAAGCTCGTCTCCGCGATTCGACGACACGACGACCGGCACATGATCACGGTCGGCGTCATTCCCTGGGCCCTGACGTTTCCGGGCGCCAAGCCGCTGTTCTACTCCGATGCCGTCGCGCAGCACCTGGACTTCGTCAGTGTTCACTTCTACCCGAAGCGGGGCGAAGTCGACGCTGCGCTGCGCGCGTTGCGCGTGTACGAGATCGGAAAGCCGTTGGTCGTCGAGGAGTGCTTTCCGCTGCGATGCGGTATCGACGAGCTGTGCGCCTTCATCGATCGTTCTCGCGAGTTCGTCGACGGATGGATGAGCTTCTACTGGGGGGAGGACGCGGCACACTACGAACGCGAAGGCAAAACGATCGGGGATGCGATCGTCGCCGGCTGGCTCCGCCGGTTCCAAGCGCTGTCACGAACCATGCGTGCCGACGAAAGCCGGTAGCCGGAATCAGCACATTCGCGGCGCGGAAACGAACGTCGACCGGCTGCCGTTGCGCCGGCCTCACCGAGGGGACCGGGGCATGCGGCGCTGCTCGGGCCGGGCCGACGAGTCCTCGGCTCAGGCCGGTTCGCCGGGCTGACGATAGAGTCACGATGCTCACCAGAACTCTCGGCTCGTTTCTCCGAGGCAAGGCCACGGCGTCACAGATCATCATTGCCGCAGTGCTCGGTGGTGTGTTCGGCTTCGTGCCAGCCGCGCTTTCGCCCTCTCTCTTCTGGCAGGCACCGGCGCTGGCTCTGTCCCTGCTGTGCCTCGTGCTCGTGCTCAACGCCAACCTCGCCGTGTTCGGCGGCGTCGCGGCGCTGGCCAAGGCCCTTTCGATGGTCTTGCTGCCGGTGTCCGTGGGAGTCGGACAGACGCTCTTGAGCGGACCGACCGCGCCGTTGTTTGCGACGTTGAGCAACGCGCCGGTTACTGCCTGGTTCGGCCTCGAGTACTACGCGACCACGGGCGGGATCCTGCTCGGGCTCGTGTTCGGAGCGTTCTCCGGAGCGCTCCTGTGGAAGCTGCTCTCGACGTTCCGCCGGCGCATGGCGGCGGCCGAGAAACACTCCGAGCTCTATCAGCGGCTGGCTCGCAAACCGCTGAACCGGCTCCTGATCTGGGTGTTCCTCGGCAAGAAGCCCGGCAAGATGAGCTACGAAGAGCTCGCCAACCAGGGCAAGCGTCGCCTGCCGATTCGCTACGCCGGAGTCGCGTTGGTCGGCGTGTTCCTCGTCAGCGTCGTGATCCTGCACGGCCTGCTGGGCTCGTCGATGGCGCGCAGCGCGATGCAGAGCGGCCTGGAGAAGTGGAACACCGCGACGGTCGACCTCGCAGGAGCCAGTCTGAACCTGGTCGCTGGCCAGGCGAGCCTCGAGGGTGTTGCCCTCGCCGACCCGAAGCAGCTCGATCACGACCTGTTCAGCGCTCGACAGTTGAAGCTCCGGGTCAACACGGGCGACCTGTTGGCGCGGCGGCTGGTCATCGAGAAATTGGTCTCGGCCGACGCCAAGGTCGGAGCGAAGCGCGCGTCGCCCGGACGCATGCTTCCCCGTCCGGCTGCGAAGGCGCCCCCGGCGAAACGTCCGGATACAGGCAAGCCGAAGACCACGGACAAGCCTGGAACCGAGAAGAGCGTTCAGAAACGCATCGACGAGTACTTGAAGGAAGCCAAGGTGTGGAAGAAGCGGCTCGCCCAGGCCTCGGTCTGGCTCGGGAAGCTCGCCGGTTCCGACGAGGACGCGGGGACGGACGCCGAGCGTGGGCCCGAGCCGGTCCGCCAAGCCGGCGGCGGGATCGATGCCCGCGTCTACGCGTTCGCGAGCAACCTGCGCACGAAGGCACCTGCTGTGCTGATCCGCAACTTGAAGCTCGAAGGCGTCGCAGCGACCTACCTGACGGGCGAGCAGCTCGACATCCACGCCAAGAACCTGTCGAGCCAACCGTGGCTCGTCAGCGAGCCGTTCGAGCTGACGGTGCGGGCCCGCAGCGGCAAGTTCGAGTTCCAACTCAAGCGGACCGGCGCCAAGGTCGAGACGAGCTTCCATTATCGTGGCGTGCCCGTCGACGACGCGATGGCGGCGATCACCTGGCCTGGCAAGGCACCGCTGTCGGGCGGCACCCTCGACCTCTCGCTCGGCGGCAGCATCGAGTGCCGGCGTGACACCGGAACGTATCTCGACCTCCCGCTCGACCTCGTGTTTCACGACACGACCGTGCACGTGGCCGGTGTGCCGGAGACCAAAGTCAAGAAGCTGTCGTTTCCGCTCGGCCTGCACGGACCGCTCGCATCCCCGAGCATCACGTTCCGTCCGGACGAGTTCACGAAGGCCGTCGTGGAGGCTGGAAAGCAGCAACTCGCAGATCAGCTGAAGGGGCGCGGCAAGAAGCTGCTCGAACAGCACGCGCCCGAAGCCGACAAGGCGCTGAAGGCCATCGAGAACAAGTCCACGAGCGAGCTCGACGCCGCCAAGAAGGCCGCCGAGGAGAAGGCGAAGCAGACGAGCAAGAAGGTCGAGGACGAGGCCAAGAAGTCGCTGCAGAAGGTCCTGCCGAAGGGGCTTTGGCCCACGAAGCCGCCCAAGTAATCGGATCGCATCGAGGGATGCGACACGGCGGCACGTGCGCCACAATGGCGGCGCTCCATTATCCGCCGCGTCGTGTCCACCGACAACCGATCCATGACCGAAGACCTGCCGCAGGCGGCAGTCCCCGAATCCGCGCCCGAGCGTGCCGCTCGGCGCTGGCCCGTCCGTCTTGCGTTGCGCGGCTTGCGGGTGCTCGGGTACACGCTGCTGGGTTCCCTGCTCGGAGCGATCGGGCTCTACGTCTACCTCGCGGAGAGTCGGCCCGATCTGAAGCCGTGGCACCTCGCCGACCTCGATGCCGAGTTCACGGCTAGCAAGCGCGGCCAAGTCAAGAGCTTCGCTGACTACCTCGAGCTCGAGAAGCGGCTGTTCGAGCAGCTCGAGAACGAGGTCTACAGCCGGACGCAGGCCGGTGAGCGGCAGGCCTTCAACCGCTACGACCACGGAAGCGAGGCAGATCCGACGCGGTTTGCGACCAACTGGAATCGCACGTTCGAGCTCGCTCGAGCCAATCCGAAGGCCGGGGCGCTCTTGTTGCACGGTCTGTCCGATTCGCCGTACAGCATGCGTGCATGTGCCGAGCTGTTGCACGCCAACGGCTACTACGTCGTCGGTTTGCGGATGCCGGGACACGGAACCGCGCCGTCCGGGCTGCTCACGACGCAGTGGCGCGACATCGCCGCTGCCGTCGAGATCGCGGTGCGGCATCTCGACGACAAGCTCGGTCGCGAGCGACCGCTGACGATCGTCGGCTACTCGATGGGGGCGGCGATGGCGGTCCGTTACTCGCTGAGCTCGCTGAGCGACGACAAGCTGCGGCGGCCATCATCGCTCGTGCTGCTGTCCCCGGCGATCGGCATCTCGGAGGTCGCTTCACTGGCGAAGTGGGCCTCGCGGCTCGCTTGGCTGACCGGGCTCGACAAGCTCGCTTGGACTTCGATTCTGCCCGAGTACGATCCCTACAAGTACCAGTCGTTCACGGTCAACGCCGGGATCCTGATGTACGACCTCACGGTCGAGATCAAGAGCCAGCTGACCGCGCTCGGACGAGACGGGACGCGCGAGTTCCCGCGTACGCTCGCGTTCCTGTCGGTGGCTGACGCGACCGTGCGCGCGGGAGCCGTCGTGGAAGAGCTTCTCGATCGCCTCGCCAACGACGGCAACCAGCTCGTGTTGTTCGACATCAATCGCGAGCGCGAGCTCGAGATGTTCCTGCAGTCCGATCCGAAGCCTGCGATCGATCGGTTGTTCGCGCGCGCCGAGCTCGGGTTCGATCTCACGCTCGTCACCAACAAGCATCCGGGCTCGCCCGAACTCGTGTCGCTGCGCCGGCGCCGAGGCAGCCGCACGGCGACTTCCGAGGACACGGAGCTGTCGTGGCCGCGCGGAGTCTACTCGCTTTCGCACGTTGCTCTGCCGTTTCGTCCGGACGATCCGATCTATGGGGCGCAGCCGGCTTCGGGCGAAGGGCCGCAGATCGGGCTGCTCAAAGCTCGCGGCGAGAAGGGCGTGATTCGCGTCGAGGCCAGCGACCTGTTGCGGCTACGCAGCAATCCGTTCTTCTCGCTCCAGCAGCAGCGAATCGAGGAGTTCCTGGCCAAATAGCGGGCTTTGGCCGTGCGTGGTCCGCTTGCGGGTTGACGCGTGGTCATGCTCGCAGACGATGGGGAGAATGAGTCACGAGCTCGGACACGGTGAAGGCTGCATCATCTGCCAGAGGGTGGAAGACGGTGCGCCGGTACTGTTGGGCATTCGAGACGAGCCGAATGACGAGCACGACAGTGGCTGGCAGTTCCTGTGCGGCGGGGATCACGAGGACGGGGACGACCCACCGATCCTGTCCTGCCTCGACTCCGTAATTCGATGCGAGCCGCATCTCGAGATGTTTCTCGCGCAGCCGATCGGCGCGGCGATCGAGCGACCGAGCGAGGTGCACGCGTTCGAGCGTACCGACGTGCCCGAGCCCGACGGGGAGTTCGTGTGCGGCAACTGCGAAGAGGTGCACCATGGGCTTCCGATGGATTGGCACATGTATCGTCCGGACTACTACCGCGAAGACGAGGCCGACCAGTGGACGCTCGACGAGGACACGGCCGTCTGGCGCAGCGACACCGACTCCCACTTCTTCTATCGCGCGATGTTGCAACTCCCCGTTGTCAATGGGCCGAAGGCGGTTCACTTCTCGGTCTGGGTGACGGTCAGCGGCCACAACTTCGCTGCGGTCCAGCATCTGCTGGCGCATGGGGCCGAGGGCGAGATCACAGCGCCGTTCTTCGGTTGGCTCTCGAACCAGCTGCCCGCGTATCCCGACACACTGAATCTCAAGACCAACGTGTTCTTCGTTCCGGGCGCGCCCTTCCCGATCGTCGAGCTCGAGCAGAGCGAGCATCCCCTCGCGATCGCGCAGCACAAGGGCATCGATCTCGCGCGCCTGCACGAGATCATCGCGGCGTCGGAGTGATCGGATCCGGGGCGGGATTCCCGATCGTGGTGGCGCCTGTCTCAGTCATCCTGTGCCAGTGCGCGAGGAGGCGAACATGATCGAACCGAGACTGGCGGCGCTGTCGGCGGCATGGCTGGTGACCGCGGGACCGGGACTTGCCCAGGAGCTTCCGGCGTTTCCAGCGGCGAAAGCCACCTGTCGGATCCGGGGACGCATTCGCGCCGACAAGCCGATCCCGATGTGGAAGTTCGAGCTGCCGAAGGGCGAGGCGGACAAGCTCACGGACGACGTCCTCGAAGAGTCGCGTCTGTGCCATCGCGAGACTCTCGCGCTGCCCAACGTCGTCGTGCACGTTCGCGCGCTCGAGGATCGATGGAAGTTCGAGGTCCCGAAACGAGTGACGAAGCTGTCGATTGTCCCCGGGCGGTTCGATCCCCACGTGGTTGCCTTGATGTCCGGACAGAAGCTCAGGATCGAGAACAAGCTGTCCGAGCTCGTCGCGGTAGTCGTCGGGTGCAAGACCTATTCCGACACCTGCGAGATCGAGTCGAACAGGGGCAGGGAGCTCCAAGTCCGCGGATCGACCAACGGTCGCGGTGCCGTCGTCGTTCCCGTGCGGCCGTGGCTGCTCGCGCGGCTGCACGTGTTCCTGCACCCGATCTTCGCGGTGTCGAGTCCGAGCGGAGCATTCCGGCTTCCGCCGCTGCCGCCCGGAGAATACGAGCTCGAAGCGCACCACGAGTTGCTCGGCACACAGCGCAAGCGGATCAAGGTCGAAGCCGGGCACCGAGCGAAAGTCGACTTCGTCTTCCAGGTCGACGGCCGCTACCTCGTGGCGAAGAAGCGCGGCAGACACAATCGGGGCTTCGCTTCGGCGATGCGCGCGGAGCTCGACGCAGTGACGCGTGTGATGGCGGCCCAGGTCGCGCAGCTGGCCGCACAAGGCAAGCCCGCCCAGGGCAAGCGCCAGCGCGAGGCGCTACGCCGGCGTGTCGCGATGCTTCGGACCCGATTGGTTCAGATCGTCGAACGAATCCGCGGGCAGATGCTCGTGCCGATCGAACGCTGAGGCGCTACTCCACGAGGCGGACGTCGGGCGGTGCGGCGATTGCCTGATACCGGGATTCGATCTCGGCGCGCGTCGTGTCGTGGGACGACGTGATCCACCAACGATAGGTCAGGTCGAGCGGGTGATCCTCTCGCAGGTCATACGGGATGTACTCGCCGAAACGCCCGTACAGGCGCTCGGAGCTCTGGGCGCCGTCGGGATTGGCAGGATGGCTCAGGTACGCGACCGTGAACGGGCTCTTGCCGACGTCGAACCGGATCGCGTCCCACGGCATGTCCTTGTGCTGCTTGTTGCCCGGGAAGTTGACTTCCTTGTCTTCGGGCAGGTCCTTCCATGCCGCAGGTCGAAGGTAGGTCGTGTTCTGCTTGTGCTCGGCCACGAACTGAGCGGCGCGGAATTGCACGCCGGCGTGTTGCGGATCGCCCCGCAGGTCGACCGGGCGACCGACCGTCTCGAGGTGGCTTTGCAGCTCGATCAACAGCGAGCCGGCGGATTGCCGGAACACGACGACTCGGCGCGTCTCCTTTGCGAACGGCTTGCCTGCGCGGTCGTTCCAGTCGATCCGAACCACGTGGCCGCCGAGCACCGGCCCTTCGATCTTGCGCAGCTCGGCGACGTGGACCTCGTGCTCGCCCTTTTGCGCGTGCCACGCGTCGTAGGTCTTACCGTCGACCTGGCACTTTCTGTAGCCGAAGAAGATGCCGCGATGGTGGGGGTAGAGGCCACCGTGGCCTTTCGTGATCAGCTTGCTCCCGTCCGGTGCGAACGCGTGGTGATACGGCTTCTTGGTCAGCTCCTTGTTGTCGAGCGCGAACTTCGTGTACATGTAGCGGAGGACGGAGCGGTCCCCCTGCATGAGCGTTTTGGAAGTCAGGCCGTTGCGCGACGATGGCACCCAATAAAGCGCCGCCTCTCGCGCGTCGTGCTCGCGCTTTCCGACCTCGAGCGTGAAGCGTCGTGTGTCACTGGCCGCGATCTCGTCGATGATCCACCAGATCCGCGACTTGCCGTTGCCGAGCTTCTCGATCTGGCCGGGTGTGTCATGTCCACGCGAGGACACGCGTACCGAGGATCCCGGCTCGGGTGCGAGATCTACGTCGACGTAGACCGGGGTCTCGACGAGCGCGGTCTTGTGGGACGTGACCTCGACGTGGAGCGTCTCGGACGATGCCCGCGAGGCCAGAGCCGCGCAGGCGGCCGACAAGAGACAGACGGGAAGGCGGTTCATGTGCTGGTCGTAGGGTAGGGCTTCATCGAAGCGAATCGCGGATGGCATACAGCCGCGTGGCGGTCGCGAGGTAGAGCGTCCCATCGTAGGCTGCCGGTGCAGCATAGAGCTGGGACGGGAACTCGACTTCGCGAACGACCTGTTTTCTGCGCGAAGCGCGGAGGATGGAGAGCACACCGTCCTCGTTGCCGACCAGCAACTCGTCGCCGAGGAGCAGGAACGTGCCCCAGACCGGCGCTCCGGTGTCGTGGGTCCACAGCGGTCGGCCGGTCGCGGCATCGAGGCAGTGCACGGTGCCGTTGAGCGTTGCGACGAACAGCAGGCCGTGGTCGGCGATCGGAGTCGTGATCGTGCGCCCGATGCGGCGGTTGCTCCAGATGCGTCGTGACGCCGTGACGTCGCCGTTGCCGCCGGGGTCGATCGCGTGGATGCTCGCGATGCCGCGCCCGTGCTGAGGATCCTGCCCGAGACCGAGGTAGACGACGCCTTCGTCGAACACGGGGCACGCGATGATGGAGTTGCGCCGGGCCACTCCCTCGGAGTCGCTGCCGGTCCTCCAGACCGCGTTCTTCGCGTTGCCGTCGAAGCGCCACACAACGCGTCCGGTCGCGGGCTCCAGCGCGTAGAGCCAGCCGTCGCCGCCGCCGAAGAACGCGAGCTCCCGGTCTCCGACGCGACCGAGCGCGGGGCTGCTCCACTGTCCGTGGAGAATGCCGTCGCCCGGACCGATGCAGCGCCAGAGAACACGACCCGTCCGCTTGTCGACGCCGATGAAGCTCGGAGCGCGTGGCGACGGAACGCGCGTGTGGGCCTCGTCGACGCCGTTGGACGTGCACACGAGCAGCACGTTGCCCGACGCGATCACCGAGCAGTTGGCGGCCTCGTGGGGAAAGACACCGAGCTCGGCCGGCATGTCGAGCTCCCAGATGCGATCCGCCGCCGTTGCACCTTTGTCCTTCTCTTCGACGAACGGACCGTCGTTGTCTCCGTCGCGGAACCCCTCGGCGTCGAGGCAGCGAAGCTGGCACTGGGCCGTCACGTAGTAGATGCGGTCGCCTTCGAGCAGCGGCGTGCTCGTCGTCGACGGCAGCAGCAGATCAGCCTGGCGGGCGAGGTTGTGCGCGTGGTCCTGCCACAAGAACGAGCCGTCGCTCGCGTCGAACGCGAGGAGCGTGCCGCAGCCCTCGGTCACGCTCGGACGATGGACGTGCTCGTTGCCGGCGCCGATGAACACGCGTCCGCCACCGACGATCGGGCCGGCGAACACCGACGTTCCGATCGGCACCGACCACGCCAGGTGGCGGCCGGACTCGATGTCCCAATCCTCGGGGATGCCTTCGCCGTCGGCGATCGCGTTGCGCGCCGGGGTGCCGCCGAGCATGCGCCAGCCCGTTCCGGGCTCGCCCGCGTCGGAGTCGGCGGCGAGGTCTGCCGGCTCGGCGTCCGTGGTCTCGGGCCGGTGCCCGGTGATGCGTTCGAGCGCCCACGTGACGTCGGGGGCCATGGCCGGGTCGGCCATCGCTTCGGTCAGAGGCTCGACGGCGGCCGACGCGCCGGGCCCGATCGTTCCGATCGCGCGCGCCGCGCTCATGCGCGTGTAGATGCAAGAATCGGTCAGGGCCTCGATCAGCCGCGGCAATGCCTTCACGTCGTCGAGTCCGATCGCGGCGAGCGCCTCGGCTGACGCGCGCCGGGTCGGGGCGTCGTCGTCGTCGAGGCGTGCGAGCAGCCGAGGTGCGGCCTTGCGCGCGGCCGGACCGATCGCGGCGAGCGCGCCGGCCGCCGTCGTACGGACCAGAGCGTCCCGGTTTGCCAACGCGGCGGCGAGGGCATCGACGGCCGGCGCGGCGTGTTCGCGGAGAGCGGCCAGCGCCCAGGCCGCCTCGTAGGCGATCCGGGCGTCGTCGTCAGCGAGGGCTTTCGCGAGCAGCTGCACGGCCTGCTTGGAGTCCGGCGCCAGGTCGCC
>Ga0055451_10000863_pt1 | contig 12265 bp, 7 predicted proteins | sample China_Galinas_PW_3_FD_57745 | JGI IMG/M metagenome (GOLD analysis project Ga0055451, IMG submission 57745) | Wetland microbial communities from San Francisco Bay, California, USA, that impact long-term carbon sequestration - China_Galinas_PWB_D2 | ecosystem: Environmental > Aquatic > Marine >... | reverse complement strand
AGAGCGCCTTCGCGTACATCATCCGCGCTGCATCCTCGCTGGGGCGTCCGGTCTCTTCCGCGATCTCCTTCCACGAGTAGTCCAGGTAGTTGCGCATGACGACCAGCTCACGGTAGTTCTCGGGTAGCCCGGCCACACATTCCTCGATGAGACGTGCCTCCTCCCTGGCTGCGGCGCCGGCTAGCGGATCGTTGCGCGTGGACGCCGCGATATGGGCGATGTCGCACTCGTCGGCATCGCTGGTAGCGGGGCGGCGCTTCTGAGCGAAGTGATAGTCGGCGGCGTTCGTGATCTGGTTCTCGACGAGCCGGGACAGCCAGCGGGCGAAGCTCGACTCGTCGCGCATCTCGAAGCGACCGATGCATTCTGCGGCCCGAAGGAAGGCGCTCTGGACAATGTCACCGGAATCGAGATGGACACGAAGGCGCTTGCCGAGCCTCCGGCGGACGATCTCGCGAACCCGGGGGTAGTAGCGCGCGAACAATCGGTCGAGGCACGGATCGTCGCCTCCCTGGGCGCGGGCGACGAGGTAGAGCGTGTCTTCGACCTCCGCTGATCCCGCCGCCGTTTCGGGCTGGCCCGATCGCGCGACCTGGAACTCGGGTTCCCCGAGCGGAACCGACAACGCGGCTGTCCGAAGCGCCTCGAGCAAGTCGCGACGGTCCGTGGGCCCAGCACGCTTGGCGAGTTCGAACATCTCTTCGTCGATCAGTGGGTTGTCTCGGCCAAGGAAGTCTGCAGACGGACTCATGACACCTCTCCCGTGTTGTCTCCAGTGTCTCTCCCACGGAATCTCCGGCGCAACCGCAGCAGCTCCTCGATTCCGGTGAGCATGTTGTTGCGGCGCGCGCGTGCTTTCGTGAGCTCGCGCCCGATGTTGCGTGTGAACCGCGTCAGGATCCGGACCATCTCCGCCTGCGTCACGTCGTAGTCTCGGTCTTCCTCCTTCGCGATGATGCGGAGCCATCCGATCTGGAGGATGTCGTCCGGATCGACCGGAAAGTGATCGAACTGCGGCCCAGGGATTCTGGATCGAAGCAACCACTCGACGGTTGGTCGGACTTCGGCGTTGATCTCCCGGAGGCAGGTGTTCGCAAGCTCACTCGGGCGTGGCATGAGTCCTCCGTGCGCAGGTTCGAGGGGGGCACCTTCCTAATGGCCTGAGACTCCCACCTCGCCGGCGCTTTTCGGGGCTTTCCTGCCAACCGGGAAGAAACGGCCACGGACAGCCCCCGATTGCGCTGTCCTACCGACGCTTGAGGGCGATTAGCCCTCGTCGTAGGCCAGCACCTTCTTGGCCCATGCGGCCGTGCGGTCGCGGTCGGTGCCGAGATGCAGGTGCTCGGCGAAGAACGTGTGGATCGGGCCGAGGTCGTTCGCGGGCTCGAGGATCGCCAGCGCGATCGCTGGCGCGCAGGTGACGTCGGCCGCACTGATTGCGTCGTCGACGAGGAAATCGCTCTCGGTCAGCCGCTGCTCGAGCCTGGCCGTCGCTGCATGGAGGTCGGCGCGCGCCTTTTCGGTGACCGACGTGTCGAGCTCGGGAGCCATCGCCTGTCCGAACATCGCGCGGATCGGCGGTGCGAGATCGGTTTTCACCCAGAACTCCCACTCCTCGATCTGCCCGTGCACGGCATAGTCGTCCCGGAACAGGCGCGGCGTATCGCGGAAGTTGGCGTCGAGATACCTGAGGATCGCCGAGGAGTCGAAGATCACCGTCTCGCCATGCTTGAGCACCGGCGTGCGCGGCTGGCCCGAGACCTCGATGAGCCCCGCGAGCGGTCGAACGGAAACTCGCCCTCGTTCATCGGCAGGTCCCACTTCGAGTATGCAAGCCGCTTGTAGCCGAGCGCGATGCGCGCCTTGACGTTGTTCGGCGAGCCACTGATCTGAAAGAGTTCGAGCTGAGTCATTTCGGTCTCCATGCGATTCGTCGCGATCATAGACCTTCTGCCCCTTAGGAATGTCTCTGACACATTCGTTAGGGGCAAGGGCACGGCCCTCGGTCAGCGACCGGGGCGCAGGCGCGGGCGTGCGGGTCCCAGCTTCTTGCGCAGCTTTTTGGCGAGCTCGGTCAACGCAGCGCGGTCCGCATCGGCCGCCGGGGCTTCGAAGTCGAGCAGCGGCGCGGCTTCGGTTAGCTCTTTTCGGGCCTGTTCGAGCCACGTAGCGCGATCGCGGTCGGAGCCCGACCCGGCGAGGCGTTGGAGCATGCGCTCGGCCCAGATCGTCGCGGACTGCGCGAGCGGGTGTCGGTTCTCCGGCGTGTCGCCGTGGCGAAGCGCGCGCCGCGCCGCTTCGATCGAGGCGCGCAGGTACGTGTCTCCGGCCGCGGTCGGCAAGCCCATCGGCATCCGGATCGGTTTCCCACCCGCGTCGACGGTCTCTCGTTCGATGCGCTCAGGGTTGCGGCCGTCGGCGCGGAGGGCCTCGCGGAGCTCGGCGTCGGAGACCGCGATCGCCCAGAACGGGTTGCCGGGATCGGCCGCTTCCAGCTCATCGAGCAGCTGGCTCGGGTCGACCGGGCTCGGCCCGCTCGCCCGCCACTCGAGGCACTGGTCGACGAGATCGACGGGCTCCCGGTCGAGGCCGTCGCGGGACTTAGCGATCGCCGGTGCGGACTCGACGGCCTTGACGAGGCATTCCGCGGCCTGCGTCCGCCGATCGGCGAGCAGGTGGGCCATGCCACGGCCGAACCACGACGACGCGATGTAGTAGTTGCAGCTCTTTGCGTAGCTCGGTCGCAGCTGCATCGCGCGACGAAACGCTGCTTCCGCGCTCGCATAGTCGGAGATCGCAGCGTCGGGCGCCTCGGTGCGGCGGTGGTTCTCGCCGGCGAGCAGATACGCGTACCCGAGGAACCAGGCCGCGTCCGCCGAATCGCTGTGGCGGCGGGCGATCGATGCCGCGACGGACGGCGCCAGGTCGATGCGACCGCGGCGCCACAGCCCGTCGTTGAGCGCCTTGCGCACCTCGCTGGCCGCGGGATCGCGATCGGCGGCGGCCACGAGGGTAGCGACGGCCTCGCGGCCGAGGCCCAGGGCATCGAGGAGTGACGAGAGGCTGAGCCAGTCGTTTGCGTCGCCGAACGGGCTGGCGGCGACGATGCCCAGCGCGCGCACGGCGTCGCGCATGCCCGTGGCTTCGCCGGCCGGGTCCGTTCCGGCGCGGGCCGCGAGCAGTCGCGCATCGCCGTCGCCGATCCAGCGCAGGGCCTCGACCGCGCGCGAGTCGCCGAACACCGCGAGTTCGGCGGGTTTGCGGCCCTTCGCCAGGGCCGCCGCGACGTCTGCTTCGCGTGGCAAGCCTGACTCGGCGCCGGTGCCGAGCGCGATGCGCAGCGCGCGCTCGCCGAACCGGACCTGCTCGGCGAACTTGCCTTGGAAGTAGGCCGTGCGCGCGGACTCGATCCACCAGTCGTAGTGCTCGCGCTGCTTTGCGAGCGCCTTGGCGAACGCGTCCGCGGCGTCCTCGAAGAACAACGGCGCCTGCTTGGACTTGGATTCGAGGCGCCGGCGTCCGAGATCGAGCGTCGCTTTGGCGAACGTGGCGAGTAGCTCGGGGTCCTCGGGCTTGGCGCGCAGCTTCGCGTCGAGGTCGTCGAGCTTCTTCTCGAGCACCGTGGCCTCGGGCATGTCGTCGGTGACCCGGCTCGGTCGCGGCAGCGTGCCGGGCGGCTCCGCGCTTCGGACCGACTCGGCGACGCGCAAGAGCTCGGGAATGGAGACGCGCCCGCCGTGATCGGTGACCGCTTGCACGATCGCTGCCGCCGGTCCCGGGCCGAATGCCTGCTCGAGCCCGCGCGGGTCGCCGGTGGCGGCGAACGCGAGGAGAACGGAGCGCGTCGCCTTCGAGCCGCCATCGAGACGCGCCAACAGCGGCAGCAGCGTGTCGTCCGCCGCGCGATCGAGGTCGATCGGAACGCCGTCGATCGCCGCGAGCCGCCCGCGCACCACCGCCGCGAGTGCCGTCGTGAGCTTGGTTGCGCTCGCTGCGGCCACGAGCCGGTCACGCTGCAGGGCGAGGATCCCGCCCTTACGTTCCATCACGACCAGCCGATGCAGCGCGACGCGCAGCGCATCGATCGACCCGGCGTCGCCCTCGGTGCGGACCGCATCCAGAACGGAGGCCAGCGTCGCTGGATCCTCGACGGCCGCGACCGCGTCCTCGAAGCGAGCACGTCCGGCCGCGTCGCGCGCTGACGCGAGCCGGCGCCACGCCGAGCGGGCGTCGAGGCCGGTGTCCTTGGCCGTGCTCGTCGTTGCGTTCTTGGTTCGCGCGTGCTCCTCGGCCGAGCGTGCGAGCAGCGCGTCGAGCTCGCGCAGGTCGAACATCAGCGAGTGGTCCCAGAGCTTCGTTCCGTCGGAACGGAACAGGGCGTGACGTGGCGCGACACGCTCGCCGTGGAGCAGCTTGTCGTAGAGGATCGGCTCGAGCGCGATGTGCTCGCCGCAAGTCACCACTCCGAGGCGGGGGCAGGGAATTCGGCGGCCGGCATCGTCATAGTCTCTGGGGTTGTGGCGAAACACGCTCGCGACCAGGCACACGCAGTGCCGCGTCGATTCGACGAAGCTCGGGTCGCGGTAGTTCTCGCGCACGATGCGCTCGCTCGCGCTCTCGCCGTCCATGTTGACGGCCACGAACAGCGGCCTGCCTTCGGCCTTGGCCAGCGCGAGCGCATCTTCCAGGCTGCGTTGCCAGTGGATCTGGTGCTCGTCCGCTCGCGACACAGCGACCGGAGCGGGCGGCCGGACGACCTTGACGGATCCGCAACCCGAAAGGGTCGCGAGCAGGATGGCAGGCACGAAAGCTCGACGCAGCGGACGGTAACGCATCAAGACATCCTAACCCCCCGCGCCGCTGCAAACGTCACCCTGCGCCAGAGCGGCCTCACGACGTCATCCGCCACTCCTCCTCGTAGCTCAGACCCAGGGTCAGAATCTTCTCCAGGAGCTGGGGGTAGCTCATGCCGACCGCCTCCGCCCCGATGCACATCTCCTCGCCTTCGGAGATATCGGCGTTCGGGTTGGCCTCGAGGACGTAGAGTTTCTCGTCCTCGGTGAGACGGAAGTCGATGCGGCCGTACCCGCTCAGGCTCAGAGCGCGGTAGATGCGCTTCGCCAGACGAACGATCCGGTTCTCGAGCTCGGACGGCAGGTTCTCGAGGACCGACACGTCGATCCCGTACTTCTCCTGGTAATCCCAGTCCCATTTCACCTTCGAGGTCGCGATCTGCGGGGCACCCTCGCGGAGGTTGCCGAAGACGAGCTCCATGACGGGAAGCGCCTGCAGGCGGCGGTTGCCCAGGATGGCGACGTAGATCTCTCTCCCTTCGATGAACTCCTCGGCGATCGCGTGCGTCTCGAGCTGCGTGTGGAGGTAGTCGACGCGTTCTCGGAGCTTCTCTTCGCTGTGGACGACCGATGCCTGCGAGATCCCGTAGGAGCCCTCCTCGATCAGAGACTTGACGAACAGCGGGAAGTTGAGGTTTCGGGGGAGCCGCACCTTCTTTCCGATCGGGAAGACGGCGAACTTCGGCACCCGGATCCGATGGTACGACAGGATCTTCTTGCTGAGGGCCTTGTCGTGCGCCAGCATCAGCCCGCGCGGGTTGCAACCGGTGTAGTGCTGCTTCATCAGCTCGAGATAGCTGATCACATGGTGGTCGTAGACCGCTACGCCGTGGAACTCCTCCAGCAGGTTGAACGCGATGTGCGGCTTCCACTCCTCGATCGCGGTGCGGATCACGCCGAGGTCGGCGTGCACGCCGAGCGGTCGGACGTCGTGCCCGCAGTCGCGCAGAGTGGTCACGACGTCGTACTCCGCCTTCCACGGGAGGACTTCCTTGTCGGTGTAACCCTCCAGGCTGTCGGGCGGGATGTGGTCTTCGTGCATGAGAACCAGCACGCGGAGCTTTCTCATAGCGGTATCCGAGGGCGGCTTCCCTGCACGTAGTTGACGCTTCCGACACTGAGGATGACCGCGGTCTGGAGCTTGACCAGCGGCTCGGGAGCCGTGACCTGCAGCTTGAGCTCACGACACCGCACGATCATCTCGTTGATCACTTGTTCGATCGTGTACGGATGCTGTCCCGTCCCCTGAGCCACGACTCTGCGCAGCTCCGCCCGCGCTCGGTTGAGGAACGCGGCGGCCGACCGTCGCGGGCCGCCGTTGGAGTCGGGTGAGAACACGCGACGCAGATCGCGGTCGTACAGGTCGTCGTAGTCGCCTTTGTAGTGACCCCGCTTGGCCCGGTAGTGCTCTCGCAGCGTCGTGCGATTGCCCGAGAGGGGCTTGATGTGCTTGCGCGTGCGAACCGGAGCTACCTTCCCGCCGAGCTTCCGCATCACCTCGTCGACATACTCCAGCTTCTTCAGCGCCGGCCACCCGCGATAGCGGCTGCGCCACACCGAGCCCGGCTTGAGCCAGACCGCGAAGGTCTCCGCGAAGTCCTCGACCGGATGGCTCTGCGCGTACCAACCTTCGAGGTGCAGCACGTAGTTCCTGCTCCGGGGATTGGGCCGGTATTGATCCGGGTACGGCTTCGACGGCTTGCCGAACAACTCCTGCCAGCGCTTCCTCCGTCGCAGCCGGTAGGCCGAGTCGATGGCGTGCCCGGTCTCGTGCCGGAGCAGGCGCATGCACCAGTCCTTGGCCGCGCCCTCGACCTCTAGCATCTGCCGGTATTCGAGCTTCATCAGCCGCGGGTGGGCCAGGTAGAACGGAATCGCGATCCCCGGCGAGTCGTCCGACGAGAACCACTCGTCCGACAGCCAGCAGTGCGGTCGGAACCTGAGCCCGCGCTGCTCGAGCTCGGCGTAGAGCATCTCGATCCGGTCCTCGAGGTACGTCCCGTCCAGCTTGACGCCGAGATCGCAGAACCGGAGATCGAGCAGCTCGTCGTCGGACAGCGTCACCCAGTACGGCTCGGACTGGCGAGACGTCCGGCGCGAGCGTCCGGATCGACGCGTGCGGCCACGCCGGGCCGAGCGGTCTCTTGCGATCCTGTTCCGCCGGGAGGAAGTCACGAGCGCTGGGGTTTGTTCTCCTCGGACGACTGTCCGTTGTGCCTCGGTATATCGGTGACTGAAGTCGCCGCGCTGGACCCGAAGTAAACACGCGCTGACAGAGAATACCCAAACGCCGCGAGGCTGTGAACCGTTGTTCGGGTTCGTCGGGCTCCGACAGCCCGCGATCAGGCCTGGTCGAGAACCGGTGCCGCCGCCGAGCTGCGCTCGGGCTTCGCGAACGCGTGGTGCAGGATGCTCATGCCCCAGACCGACAGGTCATCGAGCAGCGTGTACGCCAGCGGCACGACGAACGGCGTGAGGAACGTCGCGAAGAACAAGCCCGAGGCGACGACCGTCGACATGCCGGCGTACGACACGCCCTGGTTGGCCTGGACCTGCATCATCGTCATCGGCAACAGTCCGACGATCGTCGTCGACGCGGTCATGACGATCGGGCGGATGCGGTCGCGGACGCCTTCGAGGATCGCGTCGCGACGCGACATGTCGAACTCGCGGCGCAGGTAGACGATGTGGTCGAGCAGCACGATGCCGTTGTTGACGATGACGCCGGCGAGGATCATCAGGCCGAAGATGACCATCGGCTCGAACAGGCGCCCGAAGAGCGCCATGCCGGTCAGGCCGCCGAGGATCGCGAGGGGGACGGTGCCGATGACCGAGAACGGCAACACGACCGACTCGAAGAAGAAGCCCATGACGAGGAACACGAACACGACGCCGACCATCAGCGCGGACATCAGGTCCTTCTGCCAGTCCATGCGGTCGCGGAACCGGCCGCCGATCGTCCAGTTGTAGCCGCGCGGGAGCAGCTCCTTGGGCACGAGCTTGGCCAGCGCGGCGGAGAACTGGGGCATCGTGACGTTCTCGGGCCGCTCGCCGGCGACGGCCGTCGTCAGCACGCCGTTGCGTCGCCGCACCGAGCTGTAGCCCTCGGTGAAGTCGAACTTGGCGAGGCTGCCGAGCCGCTGGCCGCCGGTCGGCGTCCAGATGCGCATCTCCTTCAGGTCCTTGAGCTCCATGTCCTCCGTGTTGTCGAACTCGGCGATGATGCTGAGCTCGTGACCATCGGGCTGGCGGAAGCGGGAGACCTGCTGGCCGCTGAGCCCGTAGCTGACGATGCCGAACAACGTCCGCGGCTGCACGCCGAGCTCCTGCATGCGACCGCGATCGACGTTGATGCGGATCTCGTCTTGGTTGTTGGAGCGGCCGAGGTCGACGGTCTCCGCGAGGCCCGCGTCCAGCAGCTGCTGCTTGAGCTCGAGCGCCCAACGGCGGAGGTGCTCGGAGTCACGGCCTTCTAGCTCGATCATGAACCCGCGGTTGCCCTCTTGCGCTTCGTCGCCCTGCACGCCGTGCGAGTAGACTTCGGGTTTGATGCCGGGGATGGTCGGCATCTCGCCGCGCAGCTTCTTGACGACGCGCTCGAGGTCTTCCTGCGTCGATCCGCTCGGCAGCGAGATCCGCAGCCGGCCGCTCTTGCGATTGAAGCGGGCCGAGACCCGGCGAATGCCCCAGGACTTCTTGTTCTTCTCGATCCACTGCTCGTACTGGGCCGACGCGCGGCTGGCCATCGCGAGCGTCGTGCCCCTCGGGAACTCCCACATCATCTCGATGTTGTCGCCGCCGGACATCCGGACGTCGGACTTGAACGTCATTCTCAGCACGACCTGGAGACCGACCAGAAGAACGACGAGCATCGCGATGCTTGCTTTCCTGTGCGAGATCACCCAGTCGGTGAACCGGACCTGGTGCTCGATGAGCCCCGCGAACCGAGAGGGCTTCGCCGGTGCGCCGGCGAGCTCGTCTCCGGTCGCGGCCGGGACCGCCGTGTCGCGGCGGTTCAAGAACGCGACGCCTGCCGGCAGGAGGATCAGGGCGACGAACAAGGACCCGACCAGCGCGATGCACAGCGGCAGGCACATCGAGAACGCCTGGCGCTGCACGTTGGGGTTCGCCGAGAAGAACATCACCGGGACGAAGATCGCGATCGTCGTCGCCGTGGCCAAGGACACCGCGTTGCCGACCCCCTGCACGCCCTGCACGCACGCGTCGGGCCAGCTGAGCCCCTTGCGCCGCAGGCGATCGATGTTCTCGAGCACGACGACCGAGTTGTCGACGAGCATGCCGATCGCGAGCGTGATGCTCGTCATCGTGAACAGGTTGAGCGAGTCGCCCTGGAAGTACATCGACGTGATCGCGACGAGCAGGCTGATCGGCAACGACAGCGTCAGCATGAGCGTCGTGCGCAGCCGGCGCAGGAACAGGATCAGCACGCAGAACGCCAGCAAGCCGCCGTAGAACGCCGAGGTCTGGAGCGTGCCGACGGTGTTCTCGATGAACTTGCCCTTGTCGAAGTCCCACATCGGCTCGATGCCGGCGAACCGGGGCTCTTTGGTCAGGTCGTCGAAGAAGCTGCGAACCCGCCTCGCGGTCGCGACCGTGTTCGCGCCGGCCTGCTGGCGGATCATGCCGGTGACCGCGACCTTGCCGTCGACGCGCGACACGTTGTCACGATAGCTGCGCACGCGCTCGACGCGGGCGACGTCGCGGATCTTGAACCCGTTGCCGATCGGGAGGTCGCGGATCTGGTCGAGGTCGTGGTAGAGCAGGTCTGCGCGGACGATGTAGCGGCTCGCACCCTCCCGGATCTCGCCGATCGGCAGCGTCACGTTGTCGTCGGCCATGTTCTGCAGGAGCTGCTGGAAGTTGACGCGCAGCTGACTGAGCTTGTAGCGGTCGAAGAAGATCCGCACGGACTCGCCGACCATGCCGAAGATCGAGACCTCACCGACGCCCTCGATGCGCTCGAGCTTGGGCTGGACCTCGTTCTGGAGCAGGTCGTAGTACTTCTGGCTCGCGTCGGGGATGCCGATGTTGAAGAAGAACATCGGCAGCGTCTCGGCGGTTTCGCGCCACGTGTACCAGCGGTCGACCGACTGCGGCCACGACGCTCGTGCACGCTCGATGCGATCGCGGACCTCGGCGGCGGCGAGCTTGATATCGGTGGCGGACGCGATCCGTGCAAACACTCGGACGCTGTGTGACCTGCAGTAGCCGGTCGATTCAGTGATCCCGGGAATCGTCAAGAGCTGGCCTTCGAGCGGCGCGTAGACCTGCTCCTCGGCTTCCTGCGGCGTCAGGTTGCGCGTCGGGATCCAGATGTTGATCCGATTGCTTCCGACGAGTCCGTCGGGCAAGAGCGCCAGCGGAATCCGCGTGAGCGACATCACGCCCATGACGAGGATCGTCAAGGTCAGCATGAAGACCAGGATCGGGCGCTCGACGAACTGGCTCAGGAACTTCGACATCGCGGCACCCTATGCGTTCTCGGCCTCCGCCGGCGACGGGCGGTCGCGGACGACGAGCGAGTAGATGACTGGAATCACGACCAGGGTCAAGAGCGTCGAGAACGTCAGCCCCGTGATGACCGTGATCGCCATCGGCGCGCGGAGCTCGACGCCCTCGCCCTCGGCCCCGAGCAGCGGCAGCGACGGCAACAGCCCCGTGAGCGGCAGGAGCCCGAGCACTGTCGTCGCCGTCGTCATCAGCACGGGCCGGAACCGAACGCTCGCGCCGCCCACGATCGCTTCCAGAATCGGCTTGCCGGCCGCGCGGTCCTGGTTGATGCGGTCGAGCAGAACGATCGCGTTGTTGACGACGATGCCGGCCAGCATGATGCCGCCGATGAACACGACGACCGAGATCGGAATGTCGAACAGGTCGAGCGCGAGCACGACGCCGATCAGGCCGAGCGGCACCGAGAAGATGATGATCAACGGCTGCACGAGGCTCTCGAACTGTGCGGCCATCACGACGTAGACGAGGAAGACCGCGAGCAGAAGGGCCTCGATCATGCTGCCCTTGCTGCGCTCCATCTCCTCGCGTTGGCCACCGAGCCGGAGCTCGATGCCCTTGGGCAGCGTGATCCCCGACAGCGCCTTGTCGATCTGCTCTTGCACGTGCCCGAGGTCGAGCCCGGCGAGCGTCGCCTGGATCTCGGCGCCGCGCCGGCTGCCGAGGCGGCGGATCTCGCTCGGACCTTCTTGGTATTCGAGGTTCGCGACCGACTCGAGCAGGATCGCGGTGTTCCCGCCCTTCGCCATGTCCGTCAGGCGAAGCGACCGGACCGACGCCAGGCGCGAGGGGTCCAGGCGCACGCGCATGTCGACCTTCTTTTCCTGCTCGGGGAATCGCGTCGGGACCTCGCCCTGGACCATCGCCGCGAGCCGTCGCGTGGCTTCGCCGATGTCGAGCCCGAGCCTCGCGAGCCGCTCGCGGTCGAAGTGGACGACGACCTCGGTGTTGCCGCGGTTGAGCGTCGAGCGAATGTCGGTCAGGTTGGGCATCGCTTCGAGGCGCTTGGCGACGGCCTGGCTCGCTGTCATCAAGTCGTCCAGGTCGTGGCCGTAGACCTCGACCGAGACCGGGGTGCGAACGCTGAACAGCGTCGGCGTCTGGAACCGGAAGCTCTGGATCGCGGGTTCGTCGAGCAGCAGCTCGCGCACGGATTCACGGGTCTCCTGCTCGCGCCTGGCCATGTCCGGACCGCGCGCGAGCACGATGTGGATGCGAGCCGAGTGCCGGCCTTCCTCAGAGCTGCGTAGCTCGTCGCGCGCCGTGCCCGACATCAGGAACGTGCTCTCGACGTCGGGGAGCTTCCGGATCTTCTGCTCGAGCGGTGCGGTCACGTGGTCGGTGCGCTCGACGTCGACGTCCCGCGCGAGGAAGACGAGCGCCTCGAACTGGCCTTCGTGGACCTGAGGGATCACCTCGCTGCCGAGATGCGAGAACCGCGTCGCCGCCAGCGCGGACAGCGCGAGCACGATCACGAGGACCGCGAGTCGTGCCCGGAGCGCGAGGCGCAGCAGGCGGGGGTAGCCGGCCTCCAGCGGCGTGTAGACGACTTGGAACAGCCATGTGAACGGAATCAGCAGGAAGCCGACGGCGACTCGGATCCAGTGCGCGAGCGTCATCACGACGGTCGCACCGAGGCTGGTGAGTCGTGTCGCGAGGCGCGCTACCGCCGACGTCGCGCGATCGGTGCCCCGCGCTATCTTGCGCCAGATCCCGGTCGCCGACTCGTCGGGCAGCGGCGGTGGTGGCGGGGGCTCCGGGGCGGTGATGCGACCGCGGCTGGCCAGCATCGGCAGGAGGAACAGCGAGACGCCGAGTGATGCCAGCAGCGAGAACACGACCGCGAGCGCCTGATCGCGGAACAGCTGCCCGGCGACGCCTTC
>Ga0055451_10000862_pt1 | contig 12266 bp, 21 predicted proteins | sample China_Galinas_PW_3_FD_57745 | JGI IMG/M metagenome (GOLD analysis project Ga0055451, IMG submission 57745) | Wetland microbial communities from San Francisco Bay, California, USA, that impact long-term carbon sequestration - China_Galinas_PWB_D2 | ecosystem: Environmental > Aquatic > Marine >... | reverse complement strand
ACTCGGCGCGGATTGGGGCCAGATCATTTCGGGCGCGGTGCAGATCGGAGCGTCTCTCTTCTCCGGCGGGAGCAATCCCAGGAGCGGGGGCTCCGACCCTTGCTGCCCACCCGGATTCAACCCGCCCGCCCCATGGCCGGTCAACTCCGGGAAAGACGGAGCTCCTCCCGACTATCGCACTAAGGGCTCTCCGTTCGAGGACCCTTCACCGAGCGGTACCGGACGCAAGAAAGACGACTTCTGCGACTGTATCCCGTTCTCGTACAACGGCGCGTTTTGGATGGTTGGCACCGTGGACCCAAGCGGGGCCGTGAGGACGGGGCTCCCCACCACCGGGCGAGAGTCGGCCGTGTGGGTGGAGGTGAACCCGACAACGCATCAGGCGCTCAGCGTGCCCGGCGTGGGGAGCATCGTTGCCAGCTCCGGCGGCAACACCGGCGTCGTGACCGACCAGGGACAATCCACCCAGGGTGCGCCCTCGAGTACCGACTCGGTGAGCTCCGGCGGGTTCGACTGGCAGGCGTGGCTCCGCGGGGAGGTGTCGCAATTCAAGACCGACGCCGCGCAAGCCGCGTATGACCAGCTCTCGCCGCAGGAAAAGGCGCAGCTCACGGCCGGCGTGGCGAAGTCGTACGTGCCATGGGCCATCGGCGCGGCCGTGGCGCTCTTCGTTCTCCCGAAGCTCTGGAAATAGGGGGAGCCATGTACTCGGCATCGAAACAACTCGGTTGCTGGAAATGCGGAGGCGACGGCTCGATTCCGGCGCTCTCAGGGTTGCCTACCGATTGGCACGGGCTCGCGGTTGACCAGGGGCCCCGGATGCAATGGGTTGGCGTCATTCAGTCCATGTACGGGGTAGCCAACCGCATCGCCATTCAAGGCGTGAACACCACGGTTACCGGCAACATCACCGGGCTCCCGGTCGGGGGATGCGTGAAGGTTGTCGGGGTTCCCTACTACGACAAGCGGAACGGGGCCCCGCTGGTGTTTGATGTCGAGGCGTGGACGAACGCGGCCCCCTCGGACTACCTCACCGACAAGGACGGGACGCCATCCGGGATAACGCGTTGCTCCGCTCTCTCGGTCGGGTATCAGACCCTCGTGAGTGCGGAAACCTCGGGGGCCACTCCGGAAGAGGCCGCCATAGCTTCGGGCGACGTGCAGGTGCAGGTGCAGACCGCAATCGACACCGCCGCGAAGGCAGCGGGCGAGCTCGTCGGGACGGGCCCCGGGTTAGTAACCCCGGAGGTGCAGGCCCAGCTCGAGGAGTACAAGAAGGCCGCCGCGGAAGCCGAAGCCGCGGCCAACGCCGCAATCTCTTCCGGGGGGCTCCCGGAGGGTTTCGTGCCGGCGTCCGGTGAAGGTGGAGGCGCGGGGGCGAGCTCAGGAGCCGGCCCGGGATCTTCCGGTGTGGTACAAGCGGCGGGGATCCCGCTGCCCTACCTCCTGGCCGGCGGGGGACTCCTGGCGCTCCTCCTCCTGGGCCGGCCCGCGCGGAGGTGACACCATGACGGCCCAGGATGCGCTGCATTACGTGAAAGATCGGTGGGAGGACTTTGTGAATCTGTACCCGCAGATTCTAGACCTCCAACATCGGGCCGCCGTGCAGGCGTACAACGCGAAGGAGGCAGGCGACTTCGACACCTACAACGCCGCTCGAGAGAGCATCTCCGACCTTGCCGCGCTCGCCCAGCTCCACCAGAAAGCTCTGGCTGACTTCTCATACCTTCGTGCGTTCGTTCCCGGGCTCGGGCAGGTTGTTTCCCTGATATGGGCCGGGGCGGTGGTGGCGCTCGCCGGGCTGGTGGCGTTCATCTTCGCCCGGTTCGGTGCAGAGCAACACGTCGTCAACCTCCTCGAGCAAGGGAAGGTCACGCCGGAACAAGCTGCCGCGATCCTCGCTCAGACCGACCGGGGGGGCTCTCTTTCGGCTGTCAGCTCAACGGTGAAATGGGCGGTTGCCGGATTGCTGGGCTGGTGGGCTTTCTCAGGCTTCAAGCTCGGGCTGGAAAGGTGGTAAGGTGAGATACCGCCCGGCGGACCTCGAGAACCTCACCACCGCCCGGAAGCCGGCGGAGGTGGGCGACGTTGTGAAGGTTCCGAGCGGCCGGGTCGGCGTTGTCCGCAAGCTCGTAACCTCGGAAGGCGGCAAGGTGGTGCAGGTGCTAGTCAAGCTCGATCCGCTCATGACCCGGAAAACACGTGCAGCTCTCTCGGAAAAGGTGGGCGAGCTCCGGCGCGAAGGGATGGGAAAGGCCCAGGCGGTGCGGGTGGCGTATCAGGAGCTCCGCGCCGGAACGCTCTCGAGCTCGTCGCCCAGGAGCAAGAACCCCAGGGGGCGAACGCTCACCGTGGACGTGGACAGTCCGCACACCGTCACCGGCCCGCGCTCGCGGGCCCTCGAGGCGTACAAGCGTGACGGTGTGGCGCTCTGGCTCCGCGCGGACGGCTCGGCGCGGCTCTTCTATCGTGACCCAGGCTCGGGACGCATGAGGCAAGTTACCTGGGGAGCCACTACCCTCAAACGTCGGGACAACCCGGCGTTGCAGATTATCGGCAACCCTCGAGGATCCCGCCGCTTCTCAAAGCGGGTGCGGAGGCTCGAGTACCTTCACGAACACGGCCACCCGGGCGAGATCATGGTACATGACTTCGGGCCAGGGGTGGAAATGTTCGCGCTCGAGGACGGGAGTATAAGGCTCTCGCACCCTCGGAAACGACTCTGGGACACGTTCCCGGACTGACGCGGAGGAGCCGCGTGATTTACCTAGTCAACCCCGCGAGGAGGGGAACCATGGCAAAAGGAAAGCGGGACGCCCGGGGGCGGTTCGTCCGAAAGAGCCGGAGCCGGACCAGGCGCAAGGCGAGCAATCCGCGGAAGCGGCGGCGGGCGACGAGCTCGAGAGCTCGGACCACTACGCGCCGGAGGACGTACCGGCGGCGGCGGAACCCGCCCAAGGTGAAGATCCTGGGCCAGCTCATGGACGGCGTAAAGGACGCCGGCGGCATCATCATGGGGAAAGCGGCCGCACGGGCCATCCCTACGATGGCCAACCTCCCGAAGCAGGGCGCGCTCGGGCTCGCGGTGCAGGCAGGTGTCGCCCTGGCCGCCGGAATCGCCGCCCATCGCTTCGTTGGGCGCGACTTCGGCCGGATGGTTCTCGCCGGCGGCCTCACGGCTCCGCTCGAAACCGCCATCGTGGCCAACAACGTGCCGCTCCTCGGTCCGGCGCTCTCGCCGGCCACGGGAGCGACTCAGGTGGGGCTGTACTCTCTTCCGAGCCGGGGGATGGGGGTCTACTCGCTCCCGGCCATGAGCGGCGCGCGTCGGGTGGCGGGCTACGCCGGAGCTCGTGACACGGCTTCGGTTGCCGGAGTCGAAGAGGACTTCGACCACTCGCTGTACTAGGGATCCGGCCCCCAACATTTCGGCCCGGCGCCGGAATGTTGGGGAGCGGACGGAAGGACCGGCGCGGGCGGGGGTCAACCTGGGAGGGGAGCTCTGTAGCTCTCAACGGAACCGTGCCGGAGTAAACCGCCCGGCACACAACGAGAGGTGACACATGGCAAGAGTCAACATCGGGCAGCCCACACTCGCCCAGCTCCGGCAGGCGGTCGAACCAAAGACCGACCCGGGCGGCAACATGGAGTCGTACCACCACGTTCTCTACGACACCCAGACGTACGCGGCCGCGGGGACCACGACCCTCCTGAATTTCTTCCAGACCACCAGCCAGGACCGGACGCTCTCCAACATGGAGCAGGCGGGGACGCTCCCGGATCCGAAGTTCCTCACGCTCTGGTTCGTCTCGGTGGACATCCTGATCCCGCCGTCACTCGCCGCGCCGCCCATTGCGTGGCAGGACATGGCCACCATCCTCTGGACCGGCCGCCCCATCATCCGGCTGGTGATCTCGGACAAGGAGTACGGGCCGGTGCCGCTCTCGTTCTGCCATGCGTCGGGAGGCGTGACGGGGTTCGGTGTTTCCCTGGCCGACGCCACCGCGACGGGGCTGGCGTACGCCAACAACGGCGTGCCGGATGGCGGGTTCTACGTCGGGGGCGGGATCATCATCCCGCCGAAAGTGGGGTTCAACGTCGAAGTTCGTTGGGGCAACCCCGCGGCGGTGGACGCGGATACGCTGGTGAGGGTGAACCTCGACGGCGTGATGCACCGCCGGATCCTCTAAGGAGCTCCGGCTCTCGTGAGGTTGGGGCGGGGAGCTCCTCGAGCTCCTCGCCCCGGCCGCTCCTTCTTTCAAACGTGAGTGCGACCGATGCCCAGCACACAGACCGACAGAGCTCGCCCCGGCGTGGATTCATTCCCGGGGTTCTTGCAGCAAATGACCGGCCCCCAGGGGATGGCGTACGCCGCCCTCCTGCAGCGGTTCATCGTGGACCCGAACACCGGCCGGCCCCGCGCGGTGGACTTCTTCGTCTACTCGCAAACGTTCATCAACGTGGCGTCGGGAGCGACCGCGAGTCTCGACATCACGATTCAGGCGGATTCCGATTTTCTGGCGCTCGCGGCCGTGGCCACCATGCGTGACACGGCCACCCAGGCGGCCGACGCGGACCGGGAGGCGTTGGTGAACATCACCGACTCGGGAAGCGGCCGCGTGATCTTCGACCGGGCCCAGGACTTCGACAACTTCTTCGGTACCGCGCAACGGCCCGCGTGGCTTCCGGTGCCGAAGTTCCTCGCCCGCACGGCCGCGGCCACGGTGCAGGTGACGAACAACAACGCCGCGGCCCGGGACTTCCGGGTTGCGCTCTGGGGGATCAAGGTTTTCGGAACCACGATGGGTGCCTAAACCGCCCCGGGAGGCATCATGCAAAGACAGCACGGAGCAACCCCGCCACCTACGCCGCTCGACATTGACGCGGAGCTCGGGGCGACTCGAGGAGGGGGACACCCAGGAGCGGCCGCTGGCTATTTCGGGCCGGCAGCTCAGGCCGCGGCCATGGGTGCCCAGGGGGCCCCGGGAACCTCGAGGGTGGTCTTTCCGCCGGACTACTTTCCCCCTCGAGGCGCTCGCTACTTTCGAGTAGAGGGGACCCAGAACATCGCCGGGCCCGGTGCCGCCCAGCTCGGGCCGACGTTCGTTCTCCCGGGGAGCTCTATCGGGGCCATCCGGGACGTTGACGTGGGCATTGCGAATATGCTCGGCACCACCGTCGTACAATGGCAGATCCTCATCGACGGAGCTTCGGTGGAGGGGTGGACGTTCACGCTGGCGCCCAGGATCGCCGCCTACGTCTCGAAGAGCTTCCTTCCTCAAAGCACCCGGATCAAGGTTCCGACCGGCTCAACGTTGCAGGTTCGCGCCACTATCTCGGACGGCGGGACGTACGACGTGAGTGCGAGCGTGGCGGGCTGGTTCTATTCTGACGACACGGAGGCAGCCTACTATGGCGTTTGAGAGTCAGCTCCCGCTCCCTACCCCGGAATGGGTCTGGGATGTGGTCTGGCCCGTGACGTACACGAACCAGGCCACGACACATAGCGCACTTGCCGACGTGCGACGATGGGCGAAAGGGGGCAATCTCGTCCTGAACTCTAACTTCGGGTTCGCCGGTGTGACCAACGGGCCCGCAGATTGGGACGTGTACCGCGGCCGCGCGTGCGCTTTCAACAACGGCGCAAACGTTGCTATGATGACGTATTGCCCGGTGTGGCACCCGAATTACGGGCCGGCGTCGGGACTCAATCCCGGGGCCTATCAACCGGCTTTCGCGGCCGTGTACGTCTACGACATTTTCTTCGCTCTGGCGTCGGCCGCGGCCGTGTACACGCCGGACCTGACGGGATGGTGGTGGGTGCCCACCGTCACCGCGGCCGGAATCGCTCCGACCTTCCAAAACGTTCCCCCAGGAGGCCCGGCGCCAAGTGGCGGGTTCGGCCTGTGCGTCAATGACGACGGCGGCGGAAACGCCATCATGCAATTCATTTCGTTCCTGGGGGCCGCGATCCTTCAACGCACCCAGGTCCCCGCGGCTTGGACGCCGGATCTTACAAAGTGGAACGCGGCCCGGATCATCATCATTTCGGCCGACGCCGCCCAGGAGGCCCGGCTTTCCGTGCAGGTGAACGGAAACAAGCTCATTACGGACCAGCCCTTCGACGACGTGCTTCTAATGCGTCCGAACACCGTCGTCAATCGCACGCTCTCGTACGGCGTGGATTTTGTGGTGGGGGGGAGTGCGTCGAAAATCTATTACGGGTACCGGACCCGGCTCGGTAATTCCTTGCCGGACGGGACCCCGGTGCAGGTGGGTTAGAGCTCCATGGCTCCGGTCGAAGTCACCGGGCCCGCGGAGGCCGGCACCGTTCCCGGGGTGGCCACCGCGACCGCTACTCAACGCTCCTACCTCGAGCTCCTCCTCGAGCTCGTGGAATCCGCCCGGGTGGCGCTCGGGCTTCCGTTCGTGTGGGTGACGAGCTGGATAACGGGAGCTCACGATACCCAGGTACATTCGACCGGGGCGGCCCTCGACTTCGCGGGGCCCGACCGCGCCACCACCGCGGAGCTCTGGGTATGGCTCGGGCAGCATCGGCTCGCAAGCGTCGGGGAGCTCATCCTCGAGCCACCCGACACCGGCGCGACGGGACACGTACACGTGACGCTGCCCGGGTTCGGCGGAAACGGGCAATTCCTCTACAAGACCGAGGGTGGGGAGTACCTCCCCGTTGACCCTTTCTCCGTGGGCTCCTCCGGGCTCCCGCCGGTGGTGAACCTTCCGGGGCTGGTGGTGACGGTGGGCCCCTCGAGCTCGAGCTCGTGGCTCACCGTGGCGCTCGCGTTGTTGGGCGCTTTCCTCTTGTGGAAAGCTCGAGGCGGCGCACATAATGAATGAGGACCCCGGCCGGATGAAACGACTCGGCTGGCCGGGGCCCTCGACTCACGAACGGGGCGGAGGCTCTCGCCCCCTCACAACCTGGGAGGTTGTATGCCCAAAGTAACGCCTGGCACGGGACGGGCAAGAGCCGTGCCACTCGAAGCGATCCGCGATCGCGTCTGGCCCTCGCTCCGAGCGGCCGACGCCCACCGAGGCCGCCGGGCGGCGGGGGAGGTGGTCGCGTGAGAATCCTATACGATAGCCTCCTGCACTCGCTCACAACGTCGTCGCTCCCGCCGTTCTCCGTTGAAGAGATTCGGGTGAATGTGGGGCCCGGTGCCCAGCTAACGACTGCATACCGCTGGGCGGTGGCGCTCGCCAACCTCACCGAGGTTCCGGTTCGCTTTGTCTTCAATGGCCGGATATTCCGCGCGACTCCGAGCGAAGCGCCGCCGCTGGGCGACGCCGCTCTCGCCGCGCGCCGGCGGGGAGGCTCGGAATGAGCAGGGGACAAAGTCGCTGGACCTATTGCCCAGAATCCGAGCGGTGGGAACCCATGCGAGGCCACCGTACCCGGTGTGCCGCTTGCGGCTCGGACGTGGCCCAGGAGCCACCGCGGCCCTACCCAGGTGTCGAGCTCCGGGGCCCTCCTCACGTCGTCTACATCTTCGCGGAGCTCCCGCGCCGGACGCGCAGGGTGATTCTGGCCCAATACGGGGAGGCTGACCATGTGCGCTAGTCCATACCGGCCGGCCTGGGCGGTGGTGAGCTCGAGGTGGGCAGTCGAGCTAACACCGCCCGCGAAGGAGGTAGTAGCGGCTCACGCTGAGCTGGTTCTCAAGTGTGCCGGGTGCGGAAGGATCTCCGGGGAAGTCGCCCAGGACTTCGCTATCGAAACCTCCTGGGCGGACGCCCCGGGCTGGGCCGGGCTCTGCCCGGAGTGCGTGAGCGTGATTGCTCGAGCTGTCCGCTCGCGGGACCCAATCCAGCTCGAGGCGGCCGCCAACCGTTTAACGTCGGTTCTCTTGGAGGTGGGCCCGTGAGCGCCGGGAACCGGGCTCGAGCTCAGGTCGCCGCCCGGGAGGAGGAAGAGGCCCGGGTGCGAAGTCGCCACGTTGCGCGGCATCTCGAGGCCGCCCTCTTAGATGTCGGCTTCGCGCTCGAGGCGCTCGAGGCCCGGCGTGAGCTCAAAGACTCCCAGCTCTCGAGGACGCTTCGCCGGGCCCGCACGGAGCTCGTGGGGGCTCAGCGGATTGTGGACCTTTGGACCGACGCTCCGCAACGCGAGCTCCTCGAGGAGCTCGGGAATCCTTCTCAGGGACCCGACGCCGGTCCTTGGGAATCTTCCGACGTTTAACCGCCCTGGGAGGTGCAGAATGATAGCCTGGACGGAGAACCACCCCGAACCACCGAAAGAGGATCGCGTAAAGCGGCCCGGAGAGCGGCCGGGATGTATTGAGCTCCTCGCCCGGCCCGTCGTCAAGCTGGGGTCGATTAGCTCTCCGGTTGTGTGGATCCTCGCGGCCGCGACGTTCCTGGCTTCGATCTTTGCCGCTCCGGCGGTGGTGGTGTCGTTCCTCTTCGGTGGTCTGGTCGCCACCCTCACCGCGGAGCTCCTCCGGTGAGCGGGCCGGGGAAGGACGCGGCCGCGGAAGCAACCCGCGGCTCCGAGGAGGCGACGAGAAACCCTCTTCCGCTGGTTTCCCGGCTCGAGGAGCTCGAACGCCGCTCGGATGCGGTGGAGGCCAAGCTCGCGCGGTGTGCGTTGCTCCTGGCGGCCATCGCCGGCCGCAGGAGCGGAACACCATGACGGCCGCCAACCTGTCAGCTCTCGTCGCCGGATTCGCCCTGGGGATCATCGCCCGCGCCATCTACATCCGGCGGGCGCTCTCCGGGCTCGAGCTCGTGAAGCGGGAGGAGCTCCGCGAGCTATACGTCTCTTTCCTCTTTCGGATCCGGGCAGCGGTGGTACTGGTGCCCTCCGCGTACCGGCTCCTCGAGCAAGACGCTCGAGCGGCCTACATCCGTAGCTTCGGCTCCTCGCAAGAGGAGCTCGAGGCTCAGCTCGGGCCGGTGCCGGCGTCCGAGTACAAGAGCCAGGACTAGCGGGGGGCCATGGAAACCCCAGCGGCCCTGCAGCGGCTTTCCGTCGCCCTCGAGGAGCTCGGGGAGCTCCCGCCCTCGAGGTGGAGAGAGGAACGCCGCCGGCGTCGGGGCGAGTCTCGAGCTCGCCGCAAGAGAAAGCACGCGACCCGGGCCCGGCAACGTCTCGAGCTCGTAGCGTCCGGCGCGATCCAACCCCACCCGGCGGCAAGCCGTGACACGTTTCCGGCTTCGCTCGCTTACATCGAATCCCTTGCGGCTGATTCTCTCGAGCCGGCCCCGAAGGGATCCCGTGAGCTGGTGCAATGGAGCCGGGCCCAGGTGTGGAGAATCCGCGAGATACGGAACACCGCCCGGGCCTTGGGCGAGCTCGTCGCGTGGGAGGAAGGACAACGCGAGGAGCTCCTCCGCTCCGTTGCGGATTCTCTGCCACGTGGCCACGGCGAGGAGGACGCCCGGACTTGACCCACCGACGACCTAAGCCGTGGCTGGCTTCACGCGGCCGCGACATCGCCCCCCATCGTAGCGAACGGTGGGGGGCTTCGCTTTCGGTGCGTATGCCCAAGAATCATGCCTTAGAGCTTGAAGAGTCGAGCCGGCCCGTAGGGCCGGTGAGCTAACTATACACGCCGCAACGGTTTACCGTTGTGGCTCCGAAAGACAGGGACCCGAAGCAACCTCGACACCACGTAGAAAGGCCGGCCCCCAGGCGGGGGGCCCGATGGGGGAGCCGCGAGCGACCCGGCCGGGGGACGTTGGTACGCGAAGCTCGAGAGCCGGGAACCACCAGGGCAGAAGGGGTGCCGCGGGTTGTCCACATGGACATCCACAACGGCGTGGAAAGCGCCGGAGGGGCCCCGCCGTAGTGAGCTTCCCAACGGGGAAGCGAGCGAGGCGGGGGGGGGAGGGGGGGGGGTGTGTGCGGAAACTTCTGGACAACCTCCGGGGAACCTCCGTATCCTTCCGGGACGCCGGCCCGCAACGGGCCGGAGCTTCCCCAGGAGGTGGCCCATGTTGGAATGGAAAGAGCCGGCTGTCTTGCCCCTCGAGGTGGCAGGCCAACGCGTGGCGAAGGCCCTCGAGGCGATAGCGGAGGACGGCGCGAAGATCCGCGCGAGCCTTACCTCGCCCCTCGCCGGCACCGCCCCGGCCGCCATCATCTTCGAGGTTCTCGAGCTCGCTCCGGACTACGCTCGAGAGTATGCGCGATTCCCCAGGCTCGAGGAGGTGGCGGCCGCCGTCCACCAGCTCGGTGACCCCGGCTCCGGGTGGGCGCTCTTGTTCCGGTGCGGGGGGCCGGAGGCGAACGCGTCGGGATTGCTCCCGGCCGATGTATTGCCCGGGCTCTCTCTCGTTCGCATGAGGATCCAACCGGCCGCCCAGGCCGCTTTCGGCGGGAGGACACGATGACTGACGCTACCCAGGACGTGGGCGGGCTCGAGGGGCTCGCGGAGGCAACGGAGGAGGAGCTCGAGGGGCTCGCTCAGCAAGTCGCCGCCGAGCTCCCGCGGGTGCAGCTCTGGCGACGGGAAACGGGGTTCCATGGCCCCCTTGGGTATCTGGGCTCTCTCGGCACCGGAGAGCTCACGCTCGAGTATGTCGCGGAGACGTGGGGCGGTGGTGACTACTCAATTCGTTTCTGTGACGCGGCCGGCCATGTGAAACGGGCAATCCCGGTGAAGATCCTCGGGGCCCCCAGGTTCCTCAAGAAAGCCAGCAAGGAGGAGGAGGAGGGGGACGCCGCGCCGGCGTGGGCTCGAGAGCTCACGCGCCGACTCGAGCGGCTCGAGGGGAAAGGCAGCTCGAGCTCGAGCGAATTTCTGGCGCTCGCGGTGCAGATTGCGACCACCATGGCCACGGCGCAGAGCCAGCTCCTGACTCCCCTCCTCGAACGGCTCGGGAACGCCGGAGACGGGGGCGGGGGCGGGATGGGCGCGGCCGATGTCCTTTCACTGGCTCGTGAGCTGGTGGAATTCTCCCAGGACGCCGGCGGCCGCGACCGCGGAGGTGATTCCCTGATACGCGACCTCGGGGTGCCTATCGTGCAGACTCTTCGCAACCTCGCCGGCCAGGAGCCAACGGGGACAGTTGACGCCACATTGCAACCGGCCGCGGAGGTGGCCCCGATGCAAACGACCCTCGAGGACTCGCGGCCGGTTCCGGCCTGGGTTCGCACCCTCCGGCCCTATATGCCCCAGCTCTTGCAGCTCGCTCAATTCCGGGGCGACGTGTCCCACTGGTGTTCCGTGATCTTCGACCATGTGAGTGAGGCCCAGCTCGTGACGCTCGGGGAGGAGCTCGAGCGTGAGGACTTCATGCGCGACTTTCTGGCATGGTTCCCGGACGCGGCCGATCATCGGCGGTGGTTCGAGGACTTGTGGGCCGCGATCCTCGAGGAGCTCGAGGAGCGAGCCGCGGAAGGTGACGACGGGGAGGAAGGCTAGAAAACCCGGGGAGCCGGGGGGGCGGCCCCTTCGCGGTGTTTTCCTTGCCGCTCCGGGTCGCCGGGAAACTCCCCCTCCGGCTCCTACACTCAACCGTGTCGTCTGGGTTGGTATCAGGCGGCAAGGTAGGGGCCTAGCGCGGAGCGTCAAGAGGTTTCATTATGGGGACGAACGGGGACAAAGAGCTTTCACTCTTCGCCCCGGGGGTGGCCCCTCTTGTACGTGAGCCAGAACCCGGGGGGCCGCCGGCTGAGCGGCCCTCCGACGCTCGCCCGCCACCAGCTCCGAAGCATACCCGCCGGAGATTCCGGAATAGCCGTCACCATTGCCCATATGGCTCAGCTCGCCCGGGCCGCGCAAACCGATCTTCTGGTGTTGCGTACGGCCCAGCGGCTCGCCGGCTCCACTACCTCGTACGCTGGCCAAATTGCAGCGATCCGCGCGTTTTTGCGGGGCTACGTTCGCTTCGTTCGGGATCCCCTCGAGGTGGAAACGTTGAAGGCTCCTCGGGAGATGCTCCTCGAGGTGGCCAGGAGCGGGGAGACGTGGGGAGACTGTGACGACATCGCCACCCTCGGCGCGGCTCTCGGCATGAGCGTTGGCTTTCCGGCCCGGTTCGTTGTGCTTTCGTTCGGGGAGGCGGTAGACGGCCATGTGTACGCGGAGCTCCTCGAGCCGGACTCGCATACATGGCTCGAGCTCGACACATCTAAAGAGCTCCAAGGCTTGCCGGAGATCCCGGAAGCGCAACGTACAACGGTGTTCACACTCTGAAGGAGCCTGGCCGTGTACTCTTCGCCATCAAAAACCGTCTCTCGGCCCCGGCAACTCGGCGCGGATTGGGGCCAGATCATTTCGGGCGCGGTGCAGATCGGAGCG
>Ga0055451_10000860_pt1 | contig 12273 bp, 13 predicted proteins | sample China_Galinas_PW_3_FD_57745 | JGI IMG/M metagenome (GOLD analysis project Ga0055451, IMG submission 57745) | Wetland microbial communities from San Francisco Bay, California, USA, that impact long-term carbon sequestration - China_Galinas_PWB_D2 | ecosystem: Environmental > Aquatic > Marine >... | reverse complement strand
CGAAAACCGATGTCGTCGCCCGCTCCCAGAATCGAGCCTTCTCGAGTAACTCGGCGAGACCTTTGGTCTCGGGTCCGGTCAGTTTGTGTCGCCGTTCCTGGTATGCGAGCACGCCCGGATCGCCTTCTTCCTCGACATTGATCTCCCGGGGAAGCCGCTTCCAAACTACGAAGGAGTTGTCTCCTTGCAGGACTAGCCGCGCCGCCATGGGCGCCACGAACGCTGGCATCTCGAGCACGCGGTAGACGGTAGCCTCGGACCCGAAGGACAAGAGCGGCGCCTCATCCATCGCAGCGAGCGCGACGCTGTACTCGCGACGGCACCACTCGTCCATGAATGGCTGCCGTTCCAGGTCATGGAGGACCTGAACCTCGCCAGCTCGCGTCACTGTGTGCGACACCGGAACGAGCTCGAACGTGCCCGTGAACACGATGCTCGGCACACGCCGCGTTTTGTGAGCGGCGTTCTTCCTGTCGCGGCCACTGTGTTTTTGTGTCTCATGGGGATGCGTGTGCCAGGTCGCAACCATCTTCGCCCACTTCGTGAGGCCCCACACCTCTGACCGCTCCCACCGTGCGGTTCGCCCACCGATAATTCGCACCCGTTCCGGTGGCACCACGCTAGGATGCCGCGCCCCCGCGAACCCGGCTGAAGCGGGACCAACCCAACCCGAGAGGAGGACGAGGATGCGCACTCTCGACATGGTAGTACTGACGATGCTCGCAGGTACGTTGCACGCGCAGGGCGACGTATACATGGAAAAGCGTGACGTGAAGCCGCCCCGGCGCGAGTACTCGCCTTATGCGAACCGCGGCTTCCCGACCCGTGTCTACTTCGGCGACACGCACTTGCACACTGCACTCTCGCTCGACGCGGGCACGTTCGGCAACCGGCTCGGCTTGGAGGAGGCCTACCGTGCGGCGCGAGGCGACGAGGTCACGAGCTCGACAGGGTTTCGGTTCCGCCTGAGCCGACCGCTCGACTTCGTGGTGATCGCGGACCACTCCGACGGGATGGGCTGGTTCACGATGCTGCTCGACGGCGACCCGAGGCTCATGGACAAGGAGGAGGGGCGGCGTTGGCACAAGGCCATCAACCAAGGCGGGAAGGCCGCCGTCGACGCTGCGCTCGAGATGATCGGTCTGTTCTCGCAGGGCAAGGTACCCTGGGCGACCAACGACCCGAAGCTCATGCGCTCGGTCTGGGACGAGATGGTCAAGACCGCCGAGAAGTACAACGAGCCCGGCAAGTTCACGGCGTTCATCGGCTACGAGTGGACCTCGCTCGTGCGCGGCAACAATTTGCACCGCGTCGTGATCTACCGGGACGGTGCGGAACGGGCCGGCCGCCTGTTGCCGTTCACGCTTGCCGATAGCGCCGATCCCGAACAGCTGTGGCAGGCGCTCGCGAGGTACGAGAAGACGACGGGCGGCCAGGTCCTCGCGATCCCGCACAACGGCAACCTGAGCAACGGGCTCATGTTCGACGTCCAGACGCTCTCCGGCGGACCGCTGACACGCGAGTACTGCGAGCAGCGCCAGCGCTGGGAGCCGCTCTACGAGTCGACCCAGATCAAGGGCGATGGCGAGGCGCATCCGTTCCTGTCTCCCGATGACGAGTTCGCCGACTACGAGACTTGGGACCTCGGCAACCTCGACATGAGCCAGGCCAAGACAAAGGACATGCTGGCCGGTGAATACTTGCGATCAGGCCTCGAGCGCGGTCTCGAGTTCGCGGCGAGGCTCGGGGTCAACCCCTACAAGTACGGACAGGTCGGGAGCACGGATTCACACACGTCGCTGTCGGCAGTCGAAGAGGAGAACTTCTTCGGCAAGCACAGCGGCGTCGAGCCGGCGCCGGAGCGCATGGCTCACGTCGCTCTCGGCGGACCAGCGGGCAAGATCTACGGCTGGCAGCAGGCGTCCTCCGGTTACGCCGCCGTGTGGGCGACCGAGAACACGCGCGAAGCGCTGTGGGACGCGATGAAGCGCAGAGAGACCTACGCGACGACAGGCTCGCGCATGCTCGTCCGCTTCTTCGGCGGTTGGGACTTCGTTCCCGAGGACGGACTGAGCCGGCTTCCCGCAAAGGTCGGCTACACCAAGGGGGTCCCGATGGGCAGCGACCTTCGCGAGCGACCCGAGGGCAAGTCGCCGACGTTCCTCGTCGCCGCCATGAAGGACCCGTTGAGCGGCAACCTCGATCGCATCCAGATCATCAAGGGTTGGCTCGGGAGTGACGGCAAGGCAAAGGAGAGAGTCTACGACGTCGCGGTCTCCGACGGCCGGACGATCGACGCCGACGGCCGGTGCAGAACGCCCGTCGGGAACACCGTGGACGTCGCGAGGGCCATGTGGACCAACACGATCGGTGATCCCGAGCTCATCGCGGTGTGGCAAGACCCGGAGTTCGAGCCAGACGAGCGTGCGTTCTACTACGCTCGGGTCATCGAGATCCCGACGCCGCGTTGGACCGCGTACGACGCGGTGCGCTTCGGCGTCAAGATCCCCGAAGGCGCGGCGACTACGACACAGGAGCGCGCGTATACGTCGCCGATCTGGTTCACGCCGGGGCGCTAGGGCCCCGCATCTCATGTGGTGGGCCGTCATCCCATTGAGTGTCGCGAAGCCACGGGCCTCGACAACGGGTTGTCGCGCTAATGTCCTCACCCGACGCTCGGGGGCCTGCCTCCGGCTCGTGTTCTCGTAGATCTTCAGCGACGCCAGGTTCTCGGTCGACACCGCGGAACCGGATTCTGCGCCAGGAACTGGCAAATCGAAGAGGCGCGGCGGAGTGCCGATCGGAGCATTGCCCGGGACAGTCGTCGCAGCAAACGGGTACGATGACGCATCGGCACTTTCTCGGTATCGCCATGGGCAAGACCCTTGGCGGCCAAGGAGCCACGAGCCATGTTGTCGAAGTGGACTGGTTGCCTGGGGTGCTTGCTCGCCGCCATCTCGGCGGCGGCACAGCGCAACATCGGCATGGACGGCGAGCCGCACCTGGGGCCTGCGACCGCCTCCTACACCGAATCCTGTCCGGCGCGGCCGCAAGGCGCGACGCCGGTACACCAGCAGGCCGTCCTGACCAAGCTGATCCAACTCCTCCAGCGGAGGCAGGCAAGAGCAACGCGGCACGCCAGGCGTGCCGAAAGCCAGTTGAAGGAAGGCAAGCTTGTCGAAGCACGCGTTGCGCTTCGGTCGGCCCAGCACGACCTCGAGGAAGTGCAGCGTGGGGTTCGATGGCTCGAGAAGACGCTGCCGCGCTGGAACGACGACGCCAAGTACCTCTCTCTCATCAGGGCAAGGATCGTACGCGAACGAGCGCATATCGAGGCATTGAGCGAGGGGGCGTCTCCCCTGGTCCGGGCCTACGGGCGCTTCGTCGGCCGACTGTTCGAGGCCTACGGCCAAGACGTCGATGCGCGCATCCTCGAAGCACACGCCGTTGGGAGACGCTTTGACCCTCAGACGATCATGGGCAGGCTGTTCCCCTCTCGGAAGCGTCGTGACCTGGGTGCTGGTCAGGACGTACAACTCAACAACGTTCCAAAGGAGACTCACATCCGGCAACTGAACGAGGGGCAGGAGTACTGGCTCGTGATTACGCCCCCGCTCGCCATCGACGCTGTGCCGAGAGCAGTCGGAAGCTCGGGTCGGTCGAACGTCGTGTTCGCCCTGAGAGCGAGGAAGCGCCGCCGACTCTAATTCTGATGACGGAGTCTGCCCGCAGTACCGCTACGTCCGGCTACGCGTACGCGGTCGCCGAACCGGGTGACGGGAAGTCGCCGACCGGAGGGCCGAAGATGCCGGCAAACTCGACGCTGATGTCCTTGGCCGGGCACGCGGACGGGAGCCTCGGATCGGTAACGTCACCATAGAACGCCTGCCGCAGCTTTTCGTAGGCCTTGCGGGAGTGCCAGACGGCGTTCGGGGAATACGAGGTCCCGACCAGGACACAGCCCTTGATGTCGGACGGATAGTTGCCGATGTGGATCTGGACACCCGAGCGGTTCGGCACGCCTTGTAGCTGGATGCGCCAGCCGTCCGGCTTGTCGTAGCGAATGAAACCGGAGTAGGCCCCGCGCGGGATGCAGCTCACGTTCCTCTGGTTCCACCGCCACGGCAGCTCGAGCGTATAGCAGAGAAACGACCCGTTGACGTACATCTCGCCGATGATGCTCGCGGAGTACGCGTGCTTGCGACGGATCAACACGTAGAATCGGCTCATGTGTCGCCTCTGTCTGTGCGTTTGGATCGACAGATCATAGTCCCGGTCCCTCGGATAGGGGCGATCGGCCGGGAACCGAAGGACCGCGTTACTCCGCCTCCTCGCCGCCCGGCCGGCTCGTGACCGCGCGTGTGCGCTTCGGTGGCGGTTCTGAGCAACGCCAACTCGACGTCGGCATCGCGACAAGCCTTCTCCGCCGAAGCGAGCCTCCCGACGTACCGATATGTTCGGGATGGAACTGCCAAATGGACAGAAGGTCGAGCTCAGTCAGCGATCCAAGATCATCGCCGGCGCGATCGTTGTGCTCTTGGTCGTGCTGGGTGTCCTGGACCGCTTCGTTTTGATCGGGAAGTTCGTGGACTCGACGACGGTTGCGTTCCGCCAGCCCGTCCCCTCGACGTTGACGATCAAGGAAATCGGCAAGCGGCACCTCGTCGAGATCGACACGTCTCGGCTCGTCAGCCGGAGGGGAAAGAAGGACAAGCGGATGCGTTTGGCTGTGCACTTCGAAGATCCGAACGGCACCGAGATCTACGACTCGAGTGAGTGGATCCGACGCAAGAAGCGCTACTTCTCGTTCACTCCCAGTGTGGCCGGAGAGTACAAGATCAGGATCAAGCGCACCGGCGGGCTGATCGACGACCAACGAGGTACCGCGTTCGTCATGGTGCGCGTCGGCGACAAGCGCTTTCCCGGACTTCAGCGAGCGCTAACCCCGAAAAAATGTGCCTGACACATTTTTTCGGGGTTAGCGGCCAGCCTCAGCCCCCACACCTCGAGTGACGAGTACTCGTCAGCAAAAGTGCAGGAGGTCGTCACACGGAGCACCGCAGCTCGCTCGGACTGCGCGAATACGAGTGAGGGCGACCTACTTCAGCTCCCGGATCGCGCCTTCGATCCAGCGCTGGCTGTGCCAGCTCTTGAACTTGCGCATCAGGATCTCGAGCGTGGGCAGAGCTCTTGGACCGACTAGCTCGGCGGCATCCCGGATCGTGTGGATGCCCAAGGGCTTCGATTCGATCACGAGGCTCGCTGCGACGGCCTTGTCCCGGGAGTGAATCATCAGGCCGGCGAGGCCGAACACGCGATCGCGTTCTTCCTTCGACTCGACGAGATCTTCGAACAGCGGGATCGCGTTCTCGTCGGCGTACTTCAGGAAGATCCTGCCGAACCACTCGCCGGGGATCGACATACGCTGGTTCTCGAGCCGGGTGTAGCACAGCTTCACGAGCTCGGACTTCTGCGAACGGGACAACTTGTCGAGCTGGAGGCTGTTGCGAGAGTGCTTGTAGAAGCTCAGCGCGTTGGCCACGACTTGGTAGCTGTCACTGCGCAGCGCCTTCAGCCATTCGGACCGCGTCATCGCGGGGACCGGCCTTCGGTTGTCCGCTCGCAACTGCCCGATCGGGTCGCGCTGCCACGGCTTCAGCTCGGATCCAGTCGAGCTCGCGGGCTGCTCCGACATCGCGATGCGGGCCAACGCGCCCCGCACCGCGCCGTCGTACTTCTTGCCGGTGAGTCGGTTGAGCTTGGTCAACAGCGGCTTGGCCGCGCTGCCGTACTCCATCATGCCGATCACCACATGGTTGAACGTGTCGCGATCGTCGACCTGGGCACGGCCGAACTCGATGGCTCGTTCCGGCGCGGCATGGCAGAGGACCGTCACAACTGCGCGCAGGCGCTTGCCTGACGTGTTTCGGGCGAGCGTGAGAAGCTCGTACCCGTTCTGCTCGCTCACGACCTTGGCGAGCGCTGCCATGAGATCGCTGTACCTGCGATAGCCCTTGTCCAACCGGGCAAGCCGCAACAGGACGTTGGCGACCGTCGCTTTCCGTCGTGGTTGGTCGGGAACCACTTCGAGCTTCGCGAGTGCCTTGATCCCGACGGCCCGCACGTCCGAGTCGGGGTCGAGGATCGCCTCGCTCATGTCCGAGAAACTGGTCAGCAGGCGGACGAGCTCCGAAACCGGGGCGATGGGATAGGGCTTCCCGACCTTCGCCTTGCGGTGGAGGCTTTGCCGGCCGGAGCGCCCTCGCTGGGTGGGATACACGAGGCCGATGCTCGTCGGTCGCAGCGTGACCTCGACGGGGGCGTAATTGCGAGCCCTGAGGATTCGCACGAACTTGGCGCTCTGCTCTTCGGTCAAGAGGCCAGCGATGAACTCGCCGAGGTCCGTCAATCGCTCGAGCTGCGCGGCGGACGTGTTCATCGCCGCGACATCCGCTGCCGAATGGGTCTCGTCCGACACGAAGCGAACGGCCGTCCCCCCGAGCCGATACCTGCAGATCCTCACCTTCACACATTGAAGCGGGGACAGGCCAATCGCCTTCCACAGGCTCTTCTGGTGCACCAGATAGAAGTGATTCAACCAGTGCTGCTGCCGCTGCGACAGCTGCGTGGGCTCGACTCGCCCGTGGCCCTGGCCCGCGGTCGGGGAGCAGAAGAAGCCCAGCAGACAGACTGCAGACAGCGTGGTTGACGTTCGCATGAATCCCCCCTCGTCGAATCGCTCGTGCCGGCCGCACATCGGTCGCCACTGGCCGCGTCGTCGGTTTTTCGGACGAGCGGCCGGATCCGCTTGAGGCGGATCCTGTCCGGCTCCGGATACGGAAACTCGGTGACAGGAGCGACATCCCCGACATAGTCGTGGGCCATCTTCACGAGACCGCGCGCCTCCTTGCGCACTCGGGCATGCTCGCCGCCGCCGAGGATGCCGGTCCCCGACGACGTGTACAAATTGGCTGTGCCGGGCCTCTCGACTGACCGGTCTCCCGTCGCAATGATCGGCTCATGCCCGACCGACGCCCGCGCCGACCCGAATCACGCTCATGTCGTCGTCCCAAGCCTGGCCTTCGACGTGCTCGATCCCTCTTGGTCGAGCGCTGTTTCGATCGCGGCCCTTCGAAGCTCCCCGCACCAACACCCAGGGCTCCACTTCGAAAGCACGCGCGCCGGTTGGGGTCGAGAAGTCATCCGCGAAGATCCCCTCCAAACGATCGAGCTTCGGATCGAGATCGAAGTGGGACTCGATGTTTCCGTACTTCCAGATCGGCTCCCGCTTGACCCTTCTCGATGCACCACCGCGTGCATCCGGCGGCCGCAGACGCTCCTCGATCTGAGCTCGGGACATGCCGAGAGAAACATCTCCGAACCTGCCGGTAACCAGGAAGTTCCTGAGATTCACTTCCATCCCTACTGGTTCTCCATCGCGATCCAGGGGTCACGCAGCATCGCCGAGTCAACTCGACTGGGGAGCCCAGCGGACGGTATTGGAGACGGTGCGGCTTGTCGACTCTGCGTCGGTCGAGTCCAAGTCGAGCAGCTACTTGATGCCGAGCTTGTCCAGGATGCGGCCGAGCCGCTTGTCGTGCTTGCGGTAGCCGTAGAAGGCCGCCGCCACGCGCCCTTTGCGATCGATGACGTAGTTGAGTGGCACGCCGCTGCCGCGGTAGCCGTCGAAGTAGACCTTGCGGGCCGCCTTGGAAGCGTCCAGCACGTTGGGATAGGTGACCTCGCTCGCCCGCAGGAGCTCCTCGGCGATCTTCTTGTCGTCGGCGCAGTTGAAGCCCAGGACGACGAGGCCGTCTTCTTCATAGTCCTCGTGCATCTCTTGGAGATGGACCATCTCCTCGCGGCACGGCGGTCACCCGGATCGCCAGAAGATCAGCCACACGACCTTGCCGCGGTATCCGGAAAGCTTGATCTTGTCCCCGTCGCGAGCTGCGAGCTCGAAGTCCGGGGCCTGCGCGCCCGGTTTCAGGAGCCGGTCCTCCAGCGCGGGTAGCCACCACTGCTTCCATCCCTCGGGCGGACGCCAACGGAACAGCGAGTCGTCGAGCTCGACGTCGCGGCGGACGTTCGTCCAGCGTTCCTCCGTGACGATGTCGTAGCTGACGTGAACGACCTGCTTCAGGAAGCGGGGAAGCCCGTCCTTCTTGCTCAGCCACAGCTCCCAGGTCCGCTGTCCCTTCATGAAGCTCGCGAACAGGATCTCGCACTCCCCTTCCTGCCCGTGCTCGTCCTCGAGCCACACGGTTCCCTTGCTCGTGACTCCGTCGAGATAGGGCTGCAGCGAGTCCGTGTAGCCGTGGAAGGTGCTCGGATCGAGGATCGTCATCGACATGCCGGCGCCGAGCAGCGAGGTCTTGTGCGCGATCGAGTGGCGGCCGAGCGGAGTCCGCTCCCTCATGTAGTCCTTGTCGCGCGGCTCATGGTGTTTCTTCGGATCCTCGCTGCTGAAGAACGGACGCCCGTTGGGCCAGTGGATCCACAGATACCGGCCGTCGCCGACGAGGACGCCGCCCTTCTTGCCATCGGCGCGCTGCGTGTCGATGCGAAACTGGTTGGGCTTTCGCAGATAGCAGTGATAGGTGCAATGCCCGATCTCCTTGCCGCCTTCTCCGGACCAGCGATACCGGCTCTCGAACGCGAGCGAGCTCGCGCTGCGCATGGTCTGGATCATCTTGTCGTAGAGCGCGTGCGCCCGGGTGTCGTCGCGCGGCTTCTTGTCGTGCTGGGCGGGGACGGCCGTCGCCAGAGCGAGGGCCAGACACGCAGCGTCGAGGAGCAATGGGGAACGTGTCATCGGTAGCGCCTCCGTTGCGAACATTGTAGTCCGGGGCGCAACGGTCGGCGCCGGTCAAGAAGCAGCAATCCGGCGTCCGCGTTTCGTCGAACGAACGGACTCTACGGTCACGCATCGCCCGAGCGTCACTCGTCGATCGGATGGAAGCCGAACTTGAACCCGTTCTTCGTCACGATCACGACGCAGAACAGCCGCCCGGCGTGCGCAACCGGTGGCTGAATCGCCTGCTCGAAGTTGGGCAGCTGACCCGCCAGCAGCCGCACCAACGTGCCGCGATCCACGATCCCGGCAAACCCCATGTCCGGCGGCGAATCACCGAGCACCTGCTCGAACGCCTGCCGAAACCACACCTGCTCGCTCGCCCCCGGCGAGACGATCAAACCGAACGGCTCGGCATCGGAATGCTCCGCCAGGACCTTCTTCGCCTCCTCGACGAGCGAGACGACATGGGCCTCGGCGAGCGCATCGGCTTCGGCCGACTCCTGCTGGGGATCGGGTCCACCCGTTTGCACCCGGAACGAACGCAGCGTCAACAGCTCCCCGCCGGACAACAGCTCGAGCGTATACACCCCGGCCTTCGTAAATGCGACCTCGGGAAAGAGGAACACGTGCTGGAACAACCCCACCGGCGCCTTCGGAATCTCGCCACGCACGCCCTTGACGACCTCCCCTTCCTGGTCACGAATCACGAGCTCGACGACCGTGTCGCCCTGGAAGTCGCTCAACGCGACGTAGACCGACAGCTGCGGCAACATCACCGGCAGCTCGGGCGCGTGGACCGTGTCGAAGACACCGATGATGCACCACTTGTGGGTGCCGACCTGCTGGAAGGCCTGGTCGCACATCAGCAGGGCGACGAGTTGGGGCTTGGACATGGTTCGTGCGGCTTTCGGAGCATCACGGCGTCGTGGTCGGGAGTCCGCGATTTCTTCCGGCCTCTGTCGTCGACGGACTCCTCGCTGCCGTCGCGTTCGGCAAGGACGATGGACAGGGCAACGGCCCCCATGCCCATGCATCCTCGCTGAGAATAGCGTCGATCAGGGTCCGGGCCAAGGCGGTGGCGTCATCGTATCGAGATTGCCGAACGGGGAGTTGAGCGACTCGCAGGTGCGTCAACGGCATCTGTCCGTGGCTCGGTTTTCGAGCACGTTCAGCGTGAATTCCTGCGCACGTAGTCACTGGCGAGTATGAGCCCACTCCTCCTCTCGATCCGGGCATCCCGCCTCGGAGTCACTCTCCTGGCAGCGATCGTCGGCCCTTCGGCCGCGCCGCTTCAGCACCACGAACTCGATCGCTTCGCCGGAACAACCCATGAGGCGATCGCTGGAGAGCAACCGACGATCCAGTTCCGCAACCGCAGGCTCGCAGGGAATACAGTCTCGATCCGCGCACTCGATGGCCAAGGTCATCACATCACCCTGCACCTTCGACTCGACGAGCATGGTTTCGCGTCCCGCACGCTACCAGCACCGGACTGGAGCGCGATCTTCCTGACCCATCCGACAAGCATCGAGCACCGAATCGCGACGCTCCAACGAGCCCGGCCGATCTTCGACACGTGGACCGAGAGAATCAGCGCCAGCGGCCTGTACAAAGCGCTTTGCCCAATGCTCCCTCCACTCGGCTGTGGGCAAGGAAAAACAGGCCTGAGCCTGCCGCCGCTTCCAAATCGCTTCAGGGGCACGCCCGTGGCCGCCAGAAACGACGAAACGATCGAGATCAGGTTCACGCACCCCGGACTCCGCGTGAGCACGGTCTCCGTCGTTGCGAAGCATCCGACCAACCACTCGAGTGTGACATTGAGGATTCGACTCGACAGCAAGGGGCGTGGCTCGACGAAGTGGCGGATTCCTGCTGGCTGGCCGAGCGTCCTGCTCACACAACCGACGAGCGCCGATCACGGAGTCATCGTGATCCCATAGGGCCATGCGCTAGCATGGTTCCAGATTCCGCCCGCTCACTGCACCAAGCTGGGGCACGATCTCTCTGACGATTCGACGAGTGTCGAACGCGGGATCGTGTGCTCACGTCACCAAACGGTCAGTCCGAGCCACTTCAGTGCCGGCTTCCCGAGGCCAGCACTCCGCTCGAAAGGGCCCCGGGATTATGCGGATCGGTGGTGTCGCCGGCGGAATCACGGGAACCTCGCGAGGCACCTCGGGAGGAACCAGACTAGGCAGACGGCCAGATTCACCTATGATGTGACGCAAGTCAGTCACCTCCCTCTCCTTGGGGCACCCTCATGAGAGACTTGCTTGCTGTCGCTTGGCAAGAGCGCCGACGCTCGGACTCCAGCACATCACCCTCCCAGCCCGAACCACCCCGTGTTCCCAGGCGTCTCCGGCGAAGCGCAATCGGCATAGGCTTGGTATTTCTGCTGGGTGTGAGCCTCGGGTCGGCACCATTCCTTTTGAATTGGGATGGCAAAGGCACGCGAAAGCTCTCGCATGAACAAGTCATGCGTGAAGTGGGCACCACGACCAATGCGGAGAACTTGGCAACCTTGCTCAGTTTCTTGTCCGGTGACTGCAACCGCGCACTGGACGCCATCTTTCGGCTCGACGACCTCGGTGGGCTCGCATCGGAGAACGCGGGCAACGGGGTCGAGCGCATCAAGCACGTCTTGGCCAAGGGCCAGACCGATCGATCTTCGGCGCGAAGGTATCCAGCTTGGATCTCTTTCCAGGACGCGCTGGCCTCCCTCCGTACGGTCAACCAACCAACCGAGCTAACGTGGGACCAGCTCGAGGTGGCGGTCTACGCTATCGAGGAGTGTGTGCTGCGTTTCGTTGCCAAACAGGACTCGCAGTCTGAACCCATTCGTAGCGTCTCGAAAGCCGCCCTACTCCGCCTTACGAACACGGTCTCCGCCCGGTAGGCCCCATGCTGGCCTCACGGATCTCCGCCGGGATGCTCTGTTTGCTGGGCATTCCCCTATTGCTACCTGCCGTCAACGACCCGAATCGGTTTGCGGGCACGACGCGGGTCACTCAAGTCGGCGGCGACCTGGAGATTCACTTCACGAACAAGAATCTCGCCAATTCGACCGTGAGCATCATCGCGGCTGACAACGACGGGCACGAAGTCGTCGTGAAGATCAAGCTGGATGCCAATGGTAAGGGGAAACAGGTCTTTCACGTTCCGGACTGGCCGATGGTTGTGCTCGAACACCCGACTAGCTCAGACCACGGAATCGTGGTGCTGTAGAACCCGCTATCGGATCAGCACGCGCCCATAGTTGCTGGCCCGTAGCCCAAGTCCGCTCCTCGTGAGCTCCACCTGGAAGAACTGCACGTAGAACCGCTGGTTCTGTAGCACCGGACTGGCGGGAAGCGGGATCGGAACCTTCAGCCCGCCAGACGGATCTGCGGTCGCCGGCAGTGCGAGTCCGATTGATTGATACAGGCTACACTCCGGGAAACCTAACGGGACAGGGAACGGGGCTTTGTTGTCGAAGC
>Ga0055451_10000858_pt1 | contig 12284 bp, 15 predicted proteins | sample China_Galinas_PW_3_FD_57745 | JGI IMG/M metagenome (GOLD analysis project Ga0055451, IMG submission 57745) | Wetland microbial communities from San Francisco Bay, California, USA, that impact long-term carbon sequestration - China_Galinas_PWB_D2 | ecosystem: Environmental > Aquatic > Marine >... | reverse complement strand
CCGCCATTGCCGATGAACACATAGGCCCCCGGCACCGCGCGCGAGAAATAGGCGAAATCCTCGCCCGCCATGGTCGGCGCGTGGCCACGATGGACCGCCTCGTCGCCGAACACCTCGCGCATCACCGCCTCGGCGACGTCCGCCTGCGCCTTGTCATTGATCGTCGGCGGGTAGGCGACGGTGCCGCGGTCGATCTCGACCGCGACGGCAAAGGCCCCGGCGGTCTGGGCGCAGATCCTGTCCATCTCGGCGATGATCAGCGCCTTCACCCCCTCGTCGAAGGCGCGGATGGTGCCCTTCAGCACTGCCTCGCCCGGAATCACGTTGAAGGTCGAGCCGGCGTTGAAGGCGGTGACCGACAGCACCGCCGGCTGCTGCGGATCGACCACGCGGGCGACGATGCTCTGCAGGCCGGTGACCAGATGCGCCGCGGCTACGATCGGGTCGCGCGCCGCGTGCGGCTCGGCGCCGTGGCCGCCCTTGCCGGTGACGGTGACGGTGAACATGCCCGTCGCCGCCAGCACCGGCCCGTCCTTGACCGCGAACTCGCCCACCGGCAGCCCCGGCCAGTTGTGCATGCCGTAGACGGCGCGCGGGCGGTAGCGCTGCAAGAGGCCGTCGTCCAGCATCGCCTTGGCCCCGGCGCCGCCCTCCTCGGCCGGCTGGAAGCAGAAATAGACCGTGCCGTCGAAATTGCGGGTCGCCGCCAGGTGCTTGGCCGCGCCGAGCAGCATCGTGGTGTGGCCGTCATGGCCGCAGGCGTGCATCACCCCGGGATTGGTCGAGGCATAGTCGGCTCCGGTCGTCTCCATGATCGGCAGGGCATCCATGTCGGCGCGCAACAGGATCGCCGCGCCGCCGGGGCCGTTGCGTCCGTGCAGGACGCCGAGCACCCCGGTGCCGCCGATGCCGGTCTCGACCGCATCGAACCCGAAGGCACCCAGCCGCTCGGCCACCTTGGCCGCGGTTCGGTGCTCATTGTAGCCGAGCTCCGGGTGGCGGTGGAGATCCTGGCGCCATTCGGCGAGCTCCGCCGCCTGCGCAGCGATCGAATTCGGAATCGGTTTCATGGGGGTCCTTCCTTGAACTCCAACGCGGCGCCGCCGCGGAGGATCGCGGCCGCCTCGGGCGCGAAATCCTCCTCGTCACGAAGATGTACGGCACCGCTGTGGATCACAAGCGGCGAGCGCAGGCGGAACGGCGTCCGCGCGCCCTTGCGGGCACGCAGGACCACCCGCCCGGCATCGCGCCCGGCGCGCGGCACCAGGGGCAGCAGCTCGATCGCCCCAGCCCGGCCGTCGAGCAGCGCCAGAAGCTCCGGCACCCGCTCGGCCCGGTGAATGACCGTCAGCCAGCCCTTCGGCCTCAGCCGCGCCAGCGCGGCGGCGATCCAGTCGGCGAGGCTCGCCGTGCCCTCGCGATGGGCCTGATCGCGCCCGGATACCGGCGAGCCGACGGCGGTCTCGGCGTGATAGGGCGGGTTCAGCATCACGTGGTCGAAGGCGGTCTGGCGCAGCGCCCGTGGCATCTCGGCCACGTCACCGTGGTGCAAAGCGATTCCGACCCCGTTCAGCCGGGCATTCTCGGCGGCCAGGGCCAGATAGGCGGGCTGGATGTCGAGCCCGTGCAGCACGACCCCCGGTACCCGCGCGGCGAGGCAGAGCGCCGCCGCTCCGACGCCGCAGCCGAGATCGAGCACCGCCTCGCCGGCCGTTGCGGGCACAGCCGCGGCGAGGAACACCGGGTCGGTCGCGGCGCGGTAGCCCCTGAGCGGCTGAATCAGCCTGACCCGGCCGCCCAGCAGCCGGTCCTCGCGGGTCTCGTCAGGGGCGAAGGCGGCCGTCATGCACAGCACCGCGACACCGGCATGACCCCCAGCCCGGTCAAATCCAGCTCTCCCGCTCGTAGGGCTCGATCCCGTTCGCCCGCAGGATCGCCCGGGCGCGGTACAGGTCCTGGCGCAGCACCATCACCCGGCGCGGCAATATGCCGAGGCTGCCTTCCATGATGCTCATATTTACGTCGAACAGGAAGCAGTCTATACCCTCCGCGTCCAGCAGCGCCTGGGCGTAGGGGATCAGCGTCGGGTCGGTGGTGCGCAGGAGCTCTTCCATACCGATTCAGGATGTAAGCGATCGGGCGGCCGAGGTCGAGCCATCGCAAGGCCCGGGTGCCGCCGAGGAGTTCGTCGCCGGATGACTGCCAGTTCTGCCCAGCCGGCACGGGCCGCCGGGCCCTTCGAGCGCCTGCTGGCGCTCGTCGCCGACGACCTCGTCGCGGTCAACGCCCTGATTCGCGAGCGCATGTCGTCCGAGTACGCCCCCCGCATCCCGGAGATCTCGGCCCATCTGATCGAGGCCGGGGGCAAGCGGCTGCGGCCGGTCCTGACCCTGGCCGCCAGCCGGCTCTGCGGCTACGACGGCGGCGACCATGTCAAGCTGGCGGCGACGGTCGAGTTCATCCACACCGCGACGCTGCTGCATGACGACGTGGTCGACGAGAGCGCCAAGCGCCGCGGCCGCGCCACCGCCAATATCCTGTGGGACAACAAGTCGAGCGTGCTGGTCGGCGACTACCTGTTCTCCCGCGCCTTCCAGCTGATGGTCGAGACCCGCTCGCTGGAGGTGCTGCGCATCCTCTCCAGCGCCTCCGCCGTGATCGCCGAGGGTGAGGTGCTGCAGCTGACCACGGCGCACGACCTGACCACTGATCGCACCCGTTACGACCAGGTGATTCGCGGCAAGACCGCTGCGCTGTTCGCCGCCGCGACCGAGGTGGGCGGGGTGATCGCGGGCGTGGCGCCCCAGAAGGTGACGGCCCTGCGCATCTACGGCGACGGGCTGGGGATGGCGTTCCAGCTCGCCGACGACCTGCTGGACTATGGCGGCTCCTCCGCCGCGCTCGGCAAGAATACCGGCGATGACTTCCGCGAAGGCAAGGTGACCCTGCCGGTGATCCTGGCGTTCAGCCGCGGCGATGACACCGCCAAGGTGTTCTGGCGCCGCACCATTGCGCGGGGACAGCAGGAGGAGGGCGACCTCGCGCAGGCGATGGCCTATCTCGCCGGGACCGATGCGCTGGTCGATACCCAGGCTGCCGCCCGCGCCCATGCCGACCGGGCGCTGGTGGCGCTGGCCGGCTTCCCGGCGGGCGCGATGCGCACGGCACTGGAGGACGTCGTCGAGTTCGTCGTCGACCGGACGGTGTAATCCGCCGCGGCCCTTGACAGGCGGCGCCGGAGCGCGACCTCTAGCCTGAACAGAGAGGGCGCCATGCCGAAGATCGATATCGCGACGACACCGATCCGCTCTGGCTCGAGCTATCCGGAGCCCTATGCCAGCCAGATGAGCGGCCGATCGTTTCAGAGCCTCGGCGACATCGTCGGGCTGACCCAGTTCGGGGTGAACCTCTATACCATGCAGCCCGGCGCCACCTCGTCGTTGCGGCACTGGCACACCGGCGAGGACGAGTTCCTGTGGGTCATCGCCGGCGAGCTGGTGCTGGTAGAGGACGGCGGCGAGACCGTGCTTCACGCCGGCGACGCCGCCGGATTCAGGGCCGGCGACCCGAACGGGCACCACCTGCGGAACCGCACCGCCGAGACGGCGCGGTTCCTCACCGTCGGCACCCGCGCCACGCATGACATCTGCCGCTATTCGGATGTCGACCTGGTGAACCATACCGAAGGCGAGCGCTGCTGGTTCACCCGGCGCGACGGCACCTTCGTCAAGGACGCCTGATCACGGAGCCCGAAGCCATGCCCAAGATCGAGATCGATTCCGCCCCCGGCCGGACCGGCACCCGCTACCCGGAGCCGTTCCGCAGCCGGGTCGGCGCGATCTGCCGCTGCCAGCTCGGCGACGCCGCCGGGCTGACCCAGTTCGGGGTCAACCTGACGACGATCCCGCCGGGCGGGATCTCGGCCCTGCGCCACTGGCACGAGCAGGAGGACGAGCTGGTCTGGGTCGTCTCTGGCGCGCTGGTGCTGGTCGAGGAGGGCACCGAGACGCGGCTCGGCCCGGGCGATGCGGCCGGGTTCAAGGCCGGTGTCCCGAACGGCCACCACCTGGTGAACCGGTCCGGCGCACCGGCCACCATTCTTGAGATCGGCACGCGCCTCATGGACGAGCGCGGCCATTATCCGGACGACGACCTGGCGTTCGCGAAGGTGGCCGGTGCGGTGCGCTTCACCCGCAAGGACGGCTCGGCCCCGGATTGACCTGCGACGAGGAAACGGAATGAGCGCGATCTTCCATCGCATGACCGACACCGACGGCATCGCCACGATCACCTGGGACCTGCCGGGCGCCTCGATGAACGTGATGACCGCCGAGGGGTTTGGCCAGCTTGCCGCCCATGTCGACGCGGCGCTGGCGGACGACGGCGTGAAGGGGGTCATCATCACCTCGGCCAAGAGGGATTTTGCCGGCGGCATGGACCTCAACGTGATGGCGGGGCTGAAGGCAGAGGCTGAGGCCAATGGTGGCAACCCGGCCGAGACCCTGTTCGGCTTCGTGATGGAAGTGCATGCCCTCCTGCGCCGGATCGAGCGCGGCGGCGCCGACCTGAAGACCGGCGAGGGAGGCAAGCCCTTCGTCTGGGCCTGCCCCGGCACCGCGATGGGGATCGGGCTGGAGATCGGCCTCGCCTGCCACCGCCGCATCGCCGCCGACCGGCCGGGGGCCAAGATCGGCCTGCCGGAGATCCTGGTCGGCCTGTTCCCTGGCGCCGGAGGCACCACAAGGCTGGTGCGGATGCTGGGGGTGATGGGGGCGGCGCCATTCCTCCTGGAGGGCAAGACCCCCGATCCGCAGAAGGCGAGGGCCGCCGGGCTGGTCGACGAGGTGGTGCCGCCAGGTGAGCTCATGGCCGCCGCCCGCGCCTGGGCATTGCAGGCCGCCGAGGCGGACCTGGTCAAGCCCTGGGACCGCAAGGGCTTCAGGATCCCCGGCGGCGCGCCGTTCACCCGCGAGGGCTTCGATGTGTTCGCCGGTGGCATCGCCCTGACCCATGGCAGAAGCCAGGGCGCCTATCCGGCGCCGAAGGCGCTGCTCAGCGCCATCTATGAGGGCGCGCTGGTGCCCTTCGACACCGCGCTGAAGATCGAGGCGCGCTGGTTCACCCGGCTGATGATGGACCCCTCGCCCGAGGCGATGATCCGCTCGCTGTTCGTCAACAAGCAGGCGCTGGAGAAGGGTGCGGTGCGGCCGCAGGGCATCCCGGACCAGAGCGTCGCCAGGCTCGGCGTGATCGGCGCCGGCATGATGGGCGCCGGCATAGCCTATGTCGCGGCACGGGCCGGGATCGAGGTGGTGCTGATCGACCGCGACGAGGCCAGTGCGGCCAGGGGCAGCGCCACCGTCGAGGGGCTGCTCGACGGCGACGTCAAGAAGCGGCGCCTGACGACCGAGCAGAAGGACGAAACGCTCGCCCGGCTGCTCGCCACCGCCGACTACGCGGCGCTGGCCGAGGCCGACCTGGTGGTCGAGGCGGTGTTCGAGGACCCCGGCCTGAAGGCCAAGGTCCCCGTCCAGGCCGAGGCGGCGCTGGGCGAAGATGCTGTGTTCGCCTCCAACACCTCGACCCTGCCGATCAGCGAGCTGGCCAAGGCGAGCCGCGATCCGGCACGCTTCATCGGCATCCATTTCTTCTCGCCGGTGCACCGGATGCCGCTGGTCGAGATCATTCGCGGCCGCGAGACCGGCGATATGGCAGTGGCCAGGGCGCTCGACTTCGTGCGGCAGCTGCGCAAGGTGCCGATCGTGGTCAAGGATGCCCGGTTCTTCTACGCCAACCGCTGCATCATCCCCTATATCAACGAGGGGCTGACCATGGTCACCGAGGGCATCGCGCCGGCGCTGATCGAGAACGCGGCCAAGCAGCTCGGCTTCCCGGTGGGGCCGCTGCAGCTGGTCGACGAGACCTCGCTGGAGCTGGGGCTGAAGATCGCCCGCGCCACCGCCGAGGCGATGGGCGAGGCTTATGTCCGCACCGGCGCCGACGCGCTGATGGAGGTGATGGTCGAGACCCATGGCCGGCTGGGGCGCAAGTCGTCGGGCGGCATGTACGCCTATGACGAGGCGGGCCGGCGCGCCGGGCTCTGGCCGGGCCTGGCCGAAACCTGGCCCCCCGCCGAAAGGCAGCCGGCGCTGGAGGAGGTGCAGAACCGCCTGATGATGATCCAGGCGCTGGAGGCGGTGCGGGCGCTGGAGCAGGGCGTGCTGACCGACATCCGCGAGGGCGATGTGGGCGCGATCATGGGCTGGGGGTTTGCGCCGTGGTCGGGCGGGCCGCTGAGCTGGCTCGACATCATCGGCGCGGGCCGGGCGGTGACGATCTGCGACGACTTCGCCGCCCATCACGGCCCGCGATTCGCTGCTCCGGCGCTGCTGCGCGACCTCGCGGCGAGGGGCGAGAGCTTGTACGGTCGCTTCGGCACCGGGAGGCGGGCGGCATGACCGAGATCCTGCTCGTTCAGGTCAATTGCGCCTCGGGCGCCGAGGCTGCCGGCATCGCCCGGGCGGCGGTGGCGCGCCGGCTGGCGGCGGCGGGGAACATTCACCCCCCGATCGCCAGCCTCTATCGCTGGCAGGGGGCGATCGAGACCCGCACCGAGGTGCCGCTGGTGCTGAAGACCCGGCCCGAGCTGTTCGACGCGCTCGCCCGGCTCATCGTCGAGCTACATTCCGATGCAACCCCCTGCATCATCGGCGTCGAGGCGGACCAGGCGCATCAGCCCTATGCGGACTGGGTGGCGGCGGCGACGGCGCCGGAGGGCTGAGATGCCCAGGCTCCTGATCCTTGCCGGCATCGTCCTGATCGCCATCGGCCTGGCCTGGCTTGTCGGCCAGCGCCTGGGCCTCGGCCGCCTGCCCGGCGACTTCGTCTTCGAATGGGGCAACTTCCGGGTCTACCTGCCGATCGCGACCTCGATCCTGATCAGCGTCGTGTTGACCCTGGTCCTGCGGCTGATCGGGCGGTAGGGAAACCTGCCGGTGTAGGCCCCCACCCTGGCCCCCCCGCAGGCAGGCGCGGGTACGCCCGCTCCGCAGCGTGGGTTCGAGGTGGCTGGTGCCGTGCCGGTTCGAACACGGCGCCGACGCAACGAGAAAGGGCCCGGCGCTGCCGCCGGGCCCATTGCCTCTCGCGCGTTGCCGCGCCCCATCCCTGGCCCGGTTTCGGGCCCCTTCGGGGCTCAGTGAATCCGCGCTCCGACGCGCTTGATCGCGTCGTCGATCAGCGCATCGGCCTTGGCATCGCTGAGGCGCGAGGCCATGACCTCGGCCGCCGCCGCAACGGCGATCTGGATCGCCCGGTTGCGGACCTCACGAACCGCGTTGGCCTCGGCCATCGCAATCTGCTCGTCGGCGCCACGCAGGCGGCGCTTGATCGAGGCGGCCAGATCGGCCTTCGCGTTCTCGGCCGCCTGTTTTGCCTCCTGCCGGGCATGGGCGACGATCTCATCAGCCTGCTCGTGCACGTCGCGCTGCTTGCGCTCGAACTCGGCGAAAGTGGCCTGGGCCTCCTCGCGCAGCCGGCGCACCTCGTCGAGTTCGGCCCTGATCCGGTCGGCGCGGTCGTCCAACGCCTTGCCCAGCAGCCTGTGCACGCCGAGATAGACCAGCAGCCCGAGGAACAGGGCAAAGGCAACGCCGACAACAAAATGGCCGTCATAGAGCAGCGACATGTCCGATCCTCCTCAGCCCAGCCGCGCCGCCACCGCGGCTTTCACCGCGTCGGCGTCCATCACCTCCGGCATCACTGCCTCGACGATGGCGCCCGACGTGTCGTTGGCGACCTCGGCCACCGCAGCCTTGGCGGAATCGCGGATCTCGCGGATGCGCTGTTCTGACTCGGCGGTGCGCGCCGAGATCTCGGCATCGGCCCGGGCCATCGCCGCGTCGACGTCCTTCTGAATCTCCGCCCGCGCCTCGGCGACGATCGCCTGTGCCCGGGTGCGGGCGTCGGCCAGCGCTTGCTGGTAGGCCGCCTCGGCCTCGGCGGCCTTGCGCTTGAACTCCTCGGCCCGGTCGAGATCGTCGGCAATCGCGTCCGCCCGCTCCTCGAGTACGCTGGCGATGCGGGGCAGCGCGATCTTGTTCATCAGCTGGAACAGCACGAAGACGACCACCGCCAGCCAGAAGATCTGGCTGGGGTAGGTGGTGAAATCCAGCTGCGGCAGCCCACTGGAGCCATGCTCGGCTACGGCTTGGGCGGCACCCTGTGCCACGTCGTGTGCCACGTCGGCGGATGTCGCCATGTGACCCTCCAAACGATCCTGCGGCCGCGCGGCGGCGGCCGGTCAATGCCTCGGGCGGCGGCGCGCCAGCCGCCCGCGAGATACCCGCACGTCAGACGGCGAACATCAACAGCATCGCGATCAGGAAGCCGAAGATGCCCATGGCCTCGGCGAAGGCGATGCCCAGGAACAGCATCGCGGTCTGTTCCCTAGCGGCAGCGGGATTGCGCAGCGCGCCGCTGAGGTAGTTGCCGACCACGTGGCCGATACCGATGCCGGCACCGCCCATCGCGATCGCGGCAAGACCTGCGCCGACGTACTTCAGACCGTCGGTGAGGTACGGGCCCAGTGCATTTGCGGCTTCAACTTCCATCTTGGATACTCCTTTCGGGTGGACGTCTCGGGTTGTCTCGGTTGCGCCTTGTCAGTGAGCCGGATGCAGCGCGTCGTTCAGGTAGATGCAGGTCAGGATGGCAAAGATGTAAGCCTGCACACAGGCCACCAGCACTTCAAGCCCGGTGATCGCCACCATCAGCGCCAGCGGCAAGACGCCGAGGATGCTGAGCGCCGGGACGAAGGCGGCGAACACCTTGAGCACTGCGTGCCCCGCCATCATGTTGCCGCCAAGCCGGATCGAGTGGCTGACCGGGCGGACGAAGAACGAGATCACCTCGATCACTGCCATGATCGGCCGCAGCGCCAGCGGCGCCGCGTCGATCCAGAACAGCTTCAAGAACCCGACCCCGTGCTTGACGAACCCGAGCACGATCACCGTGAAGAATACCACCAGCGCCAAGGTCCCGGTCACGGCGACATGCGAGGTCACGGTGAACGCGTAGGGGATCAGCCCCATCACGTTCGCGAACAGGATGAAGACGAACAGGGTGAAGATGTAGGGGAAGAACTTGACCCCTTCCTCGCCGAGCACGTCGGTCACCATCTGGCGCACGAAGCCATAGAGCAGCTCGGCCGCCGACTGGGTCCGGGTCGGCACCAGAGCGCGCCCGCGCATGCCGAAGATCATCAGCGCCGAGACCGCAGCCAGAATCAGCGCCATCCACAGGGTCGAGTTGGTGATCGAGAAGAGCCTGAGCTCGTGGCCGCCGAACAGCGGGGTGACCGCGAACTGGTGCATCGGATCGATGCTGAGGCCGCCTTCGGTCGCTTCGCTCGCCGCCATGTCCGGTTCCCCGTCCTTGCCGCACGCCGCTCACTCGTCGGCCGGCGTGCCATCCTTCCCGTCGGCGGCGGTCGCCGCCTGCTGCTTGCGGAGCTCCTCGGCCGACCGCATCACGGTGCGGATCCCGGCGACAAAGCCCAACAATATGAACACGATGAGAAATAGCGGCAAGGTGCCGAACAGCTCGTCGAGTCCCCATCCCATCGCTGCGCCGACGACGCCGGCGACCACCAACTCCAGGGTCATCCGCCAGGCCATGTTGGCCATAGCGAACTTGTCCCCGGTCTTCCCCCGTTTCGGCTTCTGCGCCTCGCGCGCCGCCTTGATCCGCCGCTCCAGCTCGGCGAGCTTCGCGGACCTCTCCTCGGTCGCGCCCATCGGCGGTACCTCATGCCGGATCGCCGGGCTCAAAGACCCCGGCGGAAGACGAGGCGGACAATACGGAGCGCGCCCGGGGGTGTCAAGCCGCCTCGCGCAAGGCCAAGTTATTGATGTTACATGACTTTTTACGAGTGCGACCGCACGGCGCAGCGCTGAACGCTCGACCGGCCGATGGTTTCCGCCGCCGGGGCTCACCCGGACCGATGATATGGTTAACCATTGATTAACCGCTGCCGAACAGACTGTTAACACACATAGGATCGTCCCACTGCTTGCGGGGTCCGGAACGGGGTCTCGGTCCCGCCGGGCGGCGGCAGTTGCACCGAGGGATTTGGTATCATGGCAGTTGTGACGAAGACGCGGGTCGACGTGCTCCCGTTCGCGCCAGTTGCGCCGGTTGCGCCGGCGCCCTGGGTGCGGCTCGACTTCTCTCACCGGCCGGTCGACCTTGCCCGGCAACCGGCCATGGCGCGCCGGATCACCGTCATCGTCGGGCCCGCCGCCGCCCGGCCGGACCTTGCAAGCGATCGCTCTTTGCAACCGCAAACCGGTGCCGCCGCGCCCGGCGCCGTGGCTGCGTTCCTGGCGGACTGCGCCTACGATGCGGTGCCGCTCGCGACGCTGGCGCGGATGATCGGGCTGTGGGTGCTTGGCGGCGCGGCCACGTCAAGCCGGGCGGCCGATGTCGCCCTGTCGACCAGCCGCGGCGAGCGGACCCGGCTGCGCCTGGCGCCGCCGCGTTTCGAGACCGAGCACACCGATTTCGGCGCCGCCCATATCCTGCACGAGGACGACGTTCTCGGCCTCTATGTCCTCGAGATCGCACCGGGGCGCGCGATCCCGGCGCACTGCCACCGGGTGATGCGCGAATGGGAGCTGATCCTCGACGACGGGCTGCTGCAGCAGGGCCGGCCGGTCGCGCGCGGCGCCGCCTTTGCCTGGCCGCTCGGCCATGTCCATGCCTACCGAAACCCGACCTCGCGGCCGCTGCGCATTCTGTGCATCGACCGCCCCCGCTTCACCCGCACCGACGAGGTGCCCCTGATCCCTGCGCCGGCGCTTGCGCCCCTGGCCCCCTTCGCCGAATATCCCGTCTGAAGGAGGGCCGATGCCGTCGATCTTCGTCACCGGGGCCGGCAAGGGGATCGGCCGCGCCATAGCCGGGCGGTTTGCCGCGGCCGGGTGGGAGGTCAGCGGCGTCACCCGCTCGGCCGGGGACATCGAGGGCCTGAGCGACCTCGGCGGGCGGTTCTGGCAGGCCGATGCGGCGGACCAGGACGCGATCCGGGCCATCGCCGCCGGGTTCGGCGGCCTCGACCTTCTGGTCAACAATGCCGGACAGTTCCGCTACGGCAGCTTTCGCGACACCTCGGCCGAGACCCTCGGCGAGCTCTGGCGCGCCAATGTGCTCACCGCCTTCACCGTGACCCGGGCGTTCCTGCCGGCGCTGGTCCGGGCCCGCGGCCGGATCGCCAACATCGTCTCGATGGCGGCCCTGAAGCCGCTGCCCGGCAAGGCCGCCTACTCGGCCAGCAAGGCGGCCGAGGCGGCGCTGTTCCGCTGCCTGCGCGAGGAGATCGCGGCCGAGGGCGTCGGCGTCACCAACATTCACCCCGGGCTCACCCATACCAACTCGTTCGCCAGCGAGCCGGTCGACCCGGCAACGCTGATGGCCCCGGGGGACGTCGCCGAGGCGGTGTTCCGGGCGCTGACGGTGCCGGGCAATCTGGTGACGGAGGAGCTGGTACTGCAGCCGGCGCAGGGGGTCCGGCTCTGATGGCGGCGGCGCAGATGCTGGCGATCGTGACCGGCGGCGCCAAGGGGCTCGGCCGGCATCTCTGCCGCCGGCTGGCCCAGCGCGGCTGCGCGGTGCTGGTCAACTATCGCAGCTCGGCCGGGGCGGCCGAGGACCTGGCTGCCGAGATCGGCGCCGCGGGCGGGAGCGCCTGGACCTGCCGCGCCGACATTGGCGAGGCGGCGGGGGTGGCGGCGCTGTTCGAGGCCGCCGATGCGACCGGGCGCGCGCTGGGACTCACCGTCAACAATGTCGGCATCTACGACCCGCTGCCGTTGCGCCAGATCGGCCCGGAGCAATGGGAGCGGACCCTCGCGGTCAACCTCAACGGCGCCTTCCGGGTCTGCCGCGAGAGCCTGGCGCGGATGCGGCGGGGCGGCCAGATCGTCAATATCGGCGTCGCCGGCAACCAGCTGAACCAGGCCGAGGGCTTCGCCACCGACTACTATGTCAGCAAGGCGGCGCTGCTGCAGCTCACCCGCTCGCTGGCGGCGGAATACGCGGCCGAGGGGATCCGGCTCAACATGGTCTCGCCGGGCCAGCTCGTAAACTCGATCGGCGAGGTCGGCGGGGCGCCGGGCGTGGTCCCGATGGGGCGCGACGGCACATTCGAGGATATCTGGCGGGCAATCGCCTATCTGATCGACGCCGACTATGTGACGGGCGCCAATATCGAGGTCACCGGCGGG
>Ga0055451_10000856_pt1 | contig 12306 bp, 10 predicted proteins | sample China_Galinas_PW_3_FD_57745 | JGI IMG/M metagenome (GOLD analysis project Ga0055451, IMG submission 57745) | Wetland microbial communities from San Francisco Bay, California, USA, that impact long-term carbon sequestration - China_Galinas_PWB_D2 | ecosystem: Environmental > Aquatic > Marine >... | reverse complement strand
TCGTCGTCGTTGTCGCTCTGGAACACGTCGCCGAACGCATCGAGCGCCAGCTCGTAGGGATTGCGGAAGTTGTGTGCGAACACGCGAAGGCCCGTGCCGTCGGGCCGGATCCGGAGCGCGATTCCGCCGACCCACACACGGCCGTCGGAGCTCTTCATGCCCGGCGTGCCGCCGTTGACGCTGCCGGTCGAGAGCTGCCAGCCGCTCTTGTCGGTCACGACGTGCGGCCCGGCGTTGCCGGCGTTGAAGTAGAGCCGGCCGTCCGGCCCCGAGACGAACGAGTGCAGACCGTGGTCGTGATCGTGGCCGCCGAACCCGGTCAGAAACAGCTCGCGCTTGTCAGGGACGTCGTCGCCGTCGCTGTCCGTGTAGAGGATCGCGTGCGGCGAGCACGAAACCAGCACGCGGTCGCCGATCACGCAAATCCCGAGCGGCGCGACGAGCTCTTTCTCCTGCACGAACACCTTGGACGAATCACAACGCCCGTCGCCGTCGGTGTCCTCGAGGATGACGACGCGGTCGCCCTTCTCGTGCGTGAGCCCCTGGTTGCCGCGCCGCCACTTGCGGTAGTTGACGGCCTCGGTGACCCAGATCCGGCCGCGGGAATCGACGTCGATCGCGGTCGGGTTGTAGAGGTCGGGCGACTCGGCGAACAACCCGACGGTCAGACCCTCGGGCACCGCGAACTTGTCGCTGGGGTGGGGAAGCGGATCCTGCGCCCGCGCGGCCGAGACCAGCAGCACGAAGCACGCGAGCCACACGCACGGGCGGCGGAACACGGCGCTACTTGGCGTCGTACATCTTGACACCGGTCGCCATCACGAACGGGATCGTCGTCGGCTCGGTGATCTTCTTGGCTGCTTCGAGGTCCCCGGCGTCTTCGGCGTAGTGCCGGGCCTCCTCGACCGACAGCTCCTTGCGGGAGACCTTGCCCTCGAAGATCACGCGGCGGCCTTCGGCGCCGGTCTTCGGTACGAAGAACGCGTAGTCCTGGAATCGCACGAACACCTTGCGGTCGCCGGCATCACCGACCCACATCCAGCAGCCCATCTTCGGGCACGTGCTGTGGACCTTGGCCTCGACCTGCACGGTCTTGCCGGCCCAGTCGTCGAGGTTCGCGACGAGCTTCGTGGCCGACACCGGCGTCTGTGCGGACACGAGCGGTGCGCCGAACCTCTCGTAGCGCCCGCCCTCGTCGGTTGCGGTCACCGGCTTCGGTGCCGGCCGGCTCGCTGGGTGGCTCGTTGGCTGGTTGGAAGGTTCGGGCTGGTTCTGCATCGGAGAGCAGGCTGCGACCACGAACACGGCGATCAGCGGGGCGCGGAACATCGGCAATCGACCTCGTTGGATGATGAGGGGGGGACGAGCTTGGTTGTGCAGTCTAGCGACAGGCAGAACTCCTGGAATCGGTGAGTCGGAATCTCTAAGCCCAACGACGGCGCGGCGCCGAAACACACGACGTGGAGAAGCTCAGTACCGAATCCGTCGCCCCCTCGACACCGGCGGTAGCTCAGCAGGGCCCGTCCGCTCCCGCCGCGAGCCCCGCGGCGCCCCCGCCCGAAGAGGAGAAGCTCGCGTCCGAGATGCCGCGCACGCATCACGGCGTCGCGCCGTCGATTCGACAGCGGCTCAAGACGCTCGAAGAGCACCTGCAGGACGAGAACCCCGTCCTCGTCGGCGCCGTGCAGAGCTTCCGCGTGCTCGACCGCATTGCCTATCGCATGGGTCTCCTGCCGCGCGACCGGTCGTTCGCCTCGCAGATTCCGTGGTGGCCGCTGGTTTCGATCCTGGGCACGTTCTCGGCCGGCAAGTCGAGCTTCGTCAATCACTACCTGGGCTATGATCTGCAGCGCACCGGCAACCAGGCCGTGGACGACAAGTTCACGGTCGTGTGCTACAGCCGCGACAACCACGTGCGCGTCCTGCCGGGGCTCGCGCTCAACACCGACGTGCGGTTCCCGTTCTTCGGGATGAGCGACGAGATCGAGAAGGTCGCGCCGGGTGAAGGCAAGCGCATCGACACCTACCTGCAGCTCAAGACCTGCCCGAGTGAGCGGTTGAAGGGCAAGATCCTGATCGACTCGCCCGGCTTCGACGCCGATGCGCAGCGCACGTCGACGCTCAGGATCTGCAATCACATGATCCGTCTGTCGGATCTCGTGATCGTGTTCTTCGACGCCCGCCACCCCGAGCCGGGGGCGATGCGCGACACGCTCGAGCACCTCGTCGCGCGCACGCGCGGTCTACCCGATTCGACCAAGATCCTCTACGTCCTCAACCAGATCGACACGACGCTCCACGAGGACAACGCCGAGGAAGTCGTTGCTGCATGGCAGCGGGCGATGGCCGAGAAAGGGCTCACCGCGGGCCGGTTCTACTGCATCTCCAACCCCGACATTCCGGTGCGAATCGAGAACCCCGAGCTCAAGCGCCGGTTCGAGGCCAAGCGCGACGCCGATCTCGACGAGATCAAGCAGCGCATCGAGCAGGTCGAGGTCGGACGCTCCTACCGCGTCGTCGGCGTCCTCGACCACAACGCCCGGCACATCGCCGAGACGGTCGTCCCGCAGTTGAACGAAGCACTCGACCACTGGCGGCGGCTCGTCATCTGGTCGAGCTCGTCGGTGTTCGGGGTCGCGTCCTTGATCGCCTTGGTGAGCACGATCCGCGCGGGATGGTGGAAGGGAATCAAGTTCTCACCGCCGTGGTGGGAAGCCTTCATGGGCAGCTCGTTCCTCTTCTGGTTCGTGACGCTCGTCATCGTCGGCCTCGGCTCGTTCGTGCACTGGAAGATCCGCCGGCTGTGCGCGAACCACGTTCGCGACGGTCTCAACCGCGATCTCGGGCCGGACCCGTACCACTGCGCGGTGGCGCTCGCGTTCGAACACAGCACCGCATGGTGGCGCAGCATCTTCGCCAAGCATCCGGCCGGCTGGAGCACGGCCGCGGCCGCAAAGGTCGAGGGTGTCACCGGAAGCGCGGAAGAATACGTGCAGACGCTCAACAACCACTTCGCGAGCCCGAGCGGCTGAGGCGACACGCCGTCAACCGAGCACTACGAGCACGTAGACGGTCGCGAGCCCGATTTGCACGAGAGCGTACGGGATCGCCTTCACGACGAAGGCGGCGAACGACAGCTTGATCTCGTACTTGTGGATGATCGTCACGGCGACGAGCGTCGAGGCCGAACCGATCGGGGTGATGTTGCCGCCGAGATTCGCGCCGAAGATGACCGACCACCACAGGGGATCGGAGCCGGTGCGCACCGCGCCTTCGGGGCCGGGGAGGCCCGAGATGATCTTGGCCAGCATCGCGGACAACGGGATGTTGTCCGTAACCGAGCTGAACCCGGCCGCGGACACGAGAACCGCGCCGGTGCCGAGCGTCGGGCCGAGATCGATGACCCAGGTCAGGCCGTTGCCGATGAGGGCGAGCACTCTGGCGTGCTCCATGACGTTGATGATCATGAACAGCCCGGCGAAGAACGCGAGCAGATCCCAGTCGATGCCCTGGTAGAAGCCATCGACCGTGGCCTTGTAGCGAATCAGGATGAACGTCGCGAAGCTCAACGCGACGAAGCCCATCCCTAGCTGGCTGATGTGCGGGATGACCGAGGTCGTCGCGATGATCAGAATGAACAGCGTCAGCGCGACCGCGCTCAGCCAGAAGAACGCCACGCTCTCGATCCCGTCGTTCTCGTCGAAGCCGGCGACGAGGCGCGCGGCCTCTGCTTTCTCCTCGTCGGTGACGAGGCGCTTGATCCCGAACAGCCACGCACCCATGACGATCGTCACGACCGTCGCGATGACGACGAACGGGGCGGCCTTGATGAAGAACGCCATGAAGCTGATCTTGGCCGTCGTGCCGACGATGATATTCGGCACAGAGCTGATCAGGGTCAGCAGGCCGCCCACGTTGGTCAGCAGTCCTTCGATCAGCAGGAATCCGAGCAGCTTGTCCTTGCTGCCGAGCTTGCCGAGTGACACGCCGGTCAGGGACCCGACGATGATCATCGCTGTCACGTTGTTGAGCACAGCCGAGAACGCGACCGTCATGACTCCGTAGAACCACAGCAGCCGGACCGGGTCTCCGCGGCTGACCTTGGTGAGACGCACGGCGATCCACGTGAACAGTCCCGACCTCGACACGACGTCGATGAACAGGCTGGCACCCAAGATGATCGCGATCACGCTCCAGTCGATCGTCGTGATGTACTCGGGGATCGGGATCAGGTGATCGCCGATCTTGTAGGGTCCGAACGGCAGATCGAGCATGATCGAGCCGAGGAACAGGCAGATCGAAGCGAACACGGCGACGATCAGTGACTTCTTCGCGTGTAGCTTCTCTTCGAGCGCGAGGCACACGATGACCGCCACGAGGATCGCGGCGAAGAACAGCGTCGTGGCGATCGGAACGTCGGGAGGAGCGAGCTCGGCGTCGTGGGTCTGCGACAGCAGGAGAAGGGTCGAGATCATGGAGTCCGGACTACAGCATCAAGAGCGGCGTGTCGCGTAGCTCGACGGCGAGCGGGTAGGCGAGGCCGTGCATTGCGGACTGCCCGTGATCTTTGGTGTTGAAGACGAGGAGGTCGACGTCGTGGGTCGCGATCAGCTGCTCGTACTCGTGCAAGTGGTCGCCGAGTCCGACGACCGGCTCGATGCGAATCGGCAGGTTCGCGTTCTGCAGTGCGTCGCGGCACGAGGCGATGTAGTCGCGGGGCTCCTTGAGCAGCTGCTGCAGGATCGCTTCGCGGGCCGGCTCGGTCTCGATGGTCGGGATCTTCGAGATCGTGTCCATGTAGCGCTCGAATGCCGTCTCGTCCTCGATGTGGGTCAGAAACAGGGTCCCGTCGGGCTGCGTCATCTCGACGGCGTAGTTGACCAGCCGGTCGTCTCCGGTCATGTGGTCGGTCATCGCCATGACCGTGTCCGTCTCGAGCTTCGGATCGCACGTCGGACACTTCGGGTGGGGCAGCACCAGCACGGGCACGATCGTCGTCTGGGTCAGGACGTCGAGGTACTCGCCCAGGGTATACGACCACTCGAACTCGTCCGAGTCGAGGCAGCGATGCGTGGCGATCAGGTCGGGCTTGCGGGCCTCGACGATCGCGAGCAGCTTGCCGATCGAATCATAGTCGTCCGGCGATACGATCCCCCAGTCGAGCGCGGTCTTGTCGGGTTGCGAGCTCTCGACGAGCGTCTTGACCTGGCTGCTGAACGCCTGATCCGTCGAATACCGGTCGGTCACGATCAGCGCGCGCTCGAGCACGATCGGCTGATACGTGAAAACCTGCTTGGCGGCCGAGCGAAACGCACTCTCGAATTGGTCGACCTTGCTCATCGGCACCTGGCAACCGGGGGGACGGTTCCTTATACCGCTGTGTGTGGGGGCGGAGTAGATCAATCCACAGGTGATAGGATCACGACGCCATGACTGCTGACCGTTGCATCCTCCACGCTGACATGGATGCGTTCTACGCAGCCGTCGAGCAGCGCGATCATCCCGAACTGCGCGGCAAGCCCGTGATCGTCGGCGGCCTCGGACGGCGCGGTGTCGTCTCGACGGCTTCCTACGAGGCGCGTGTGTTCGGTGTGCACTCCGCGATGCCGACCGCGCGAGCCAAGCGCCTGTGTCCCGAAGGCATCTATCTCCGCCCGCGAATCGGCGAATACGTACGCGTGGCCAAGCAGATCCGCGCGGTCTTCGACGACTACTCGCCGCTCGTGGAGCCGCTGTCGCTCGACGAGGCGTTCCTCGACGTATCGGGCAGCGGCTTGCTGTTCGGGTCTGGAGTCGACATCGCCAAGGAGATCAAGCGGCGCGTGTTCGAGACCACACAACTGCGCGTGTCGGTCGGAGTCGCGGCGACCAAGTTCGTCGCCAAAGTCGCGTCGGATCTCGACAAGCCCGATGGTCTCGTTGTCGTGCCTGCCGGACAGGAGGTCGAGTTCCTCGCGCCGCTGCCGGTGCGGAGGCTGTGGGGCGCGGGCAAGCGCGCGCAGCAGCGGTTCGCGGAGCTCGGCTGGTCGACGATCGGCGACGTGCAAGCCGCGAGCGAGGCGGCTCTCGTCGACGCGTTCGGGGACGCGACCGGGCGCCACTTCCATCGCATCTGTCGCGGGCTCGATGCGCGGGCCGTCGAGTCGGGCCGCGGCGCGAGGTCGATCAGCCACGAGGTGACCTTCGACCAGGATCTGATCCTGGCTGCGGACTGCCATCGCACGCTCTTGCGGTTGAGCGAACAGGTCGGACGCCGCCTGCGCAGGAGCGATCTCTACGGCAACACGGTCAAGCTCAAGCTCCGGTTTCCGCCGTTCGTGACGTTGAGTCGTCAGAAGCACGTCGAACGCGCTACGCAGGACGACCTCGAGATCTATCGCGTCGCCAAACAACTGTTCGACGCTGCCCGCGAACCCGGCCGCCCGGTGCGCCTCCTCGGTGTGGGCGTCAGCGAGCTGACCTCCGAGCCGTCCCGGCGGCAAGGCGCCCTGTTCGAGGAGCCGACCGAGCACGAGGGAAAGAGCCAGCGCCTGCTCGACGCGCTCGACGAGATCCAGGACAAGTTCGGCGACGGCGCGATCGGCCACGGCGGCTGATTGCACCATTCGTCCCCGAGACGATTGGTGCCACTTGGGTTGTTGGTGGCACCATTTGTCCCCGAGACGTTTCTTCCACTTGCTACGCGGGGTATGCGTCCGGATCGACGAGCGGCGTGAGCCTCTTGCGCCAGGACTCGGGCAACTCGCGTTTGGCCATCGTGTCCATGTCGACGGCGACCGTCGTGATCCGGGCGCGACACATCACGCGACCCTCGTTCTCCATCCAGATCCCGAACTGCACCGACGTGGTCCCGAGCTTGACGATCGTCAGGCAGATCTCGGGCTCGTCGCCGTAGCGCACCGGCGACAAGAAGTCGACGTCGAGATTGACGGCTGGGAATCCCAGCTTCTCTTCGTGCAGGACCGTCGGATAGGGCGTTCCGAGCGCGTCCGACCACCAGTCCTCGAAGCAGCAGTGGAAGTAGTGGAGCAGCGTCGGGTAATACCCGATGCCGGCATCGTCGATGTCTCCGAACCTGTAGCGGACGGACTTGCGGAACACCATTCCGCTACGGTAGCGACGTGTAGACTCCTGTGAAACCGTCTTGCAGGACACGGGTTCGCGAGCCAAAGTCGCGGGCATGGCAAACACCAAGGTCATGGTCGTCGGGGCCAGTCGCGGGCTCGGACTCGAGTTCACACGCCAGTGGCTGCACGCCGGTTGTGAGGTCCATGCGCTGGCTCGAGATCCACGCCGCGCCGAGGAACTGCACCGGCTCTCCGAGGAGTCACCGAGCCTCGTGGTCGACGCCTGCGACGTCACCGACGACGAGAGCGTCGAGGCCGCCCTCAGCCGGTTTCGCGATCGCTGGGCGTCGCTCGACATCCTGATCAACAACGCCGGCACCGCGGGCCCTACTGACGAGCGGCTCGCGAACCTCGACCTCGAAGAGACGATCAAGGTGTTCGACACGAACGTCCTCGGGCCGATTCGGATGCTTCGCGGGCTCGCCAAAGTCCTCGAGCAGGGCACGAACCCACGAGCCGTGCAGATCACCTCGCGCATGGGCTCGATCGCCGACAACGAGTCGGGTGCGTGGTGGGCGTACCGCATGAGCAAGGCGGCACTCAACATGGCGACCAAGAACGCCGCGATCGAGCTCGGAGCGCGCGGGATCACCTGTGTCGTGCTCCACCCCGGCTGGGTCCGAACGGACATGGGCGGGCCCAACGCGACCCTGTCGGTCCAGGACTCGGTGGCAGCGATGATTCGGATCATCCAGCGCCTCGGGCCGAGCGACAACGGGTGCTTCTTCGGAATCGACGGCGAACCCCTGCCGTGGTAATCGTCCGTAACCAGCGTTCATATAAGTGGTTACCGTGGCGTCGAAGATCCTGGTCAGTTTGCCGTCCCCCAGGTCGGCGTGGCGGAAACAGGGTTTGTCCAAGGTGACAGCCCAGGCGCCAGCTCCATGTCCTTTCGCATCGCCCGAGTGCTTCCGAAAGCCGCCCCCCAGGTCCTCCGGCTCGCTACCCTGAGCGCCGCCGCCCTGTCCGTGTTCGGCAGTCCGCTCGCGGCCCAGTGCATCGGCGCGAGCACCGCGAGCTGGCCCCGCAAGCACAGCGCGCGAGCTCGGTTGCTGATCGATTGGCAGACTCCGCACGTCGTGTCGCTCGAGGCGGATCAACGGCCGAAGTCAGAGCGAGAGCTGTCCGTGGACGCGGTACTGAAGAAGCTGCGTGGCCGCGATCCGCGGCCGCTGCTGGTGTTCCGCGATCATCGCGGGATCAAGGACCGAAAGCTCGCGAGCCTGATCGACCGCCTGCTGAAGAGCGAGCGCTTCCGACTCGCGTCGCGCTGGTTCCACTGCATTCGGCTGCCGCGCGATGCCAATCAGCCCGGGCATACGTTCGCAAAGCTGTTCGGGGGCACGAGAGCTGCGCATCTGCTGCTGCTCAGCACGTCGGGGAAGAAGCGCGTCAAGCTGCTCCAGACGTCCAAGGCCAAGGCGTCGTGGAGTGTGGTCGCGAGCGTGCTGCGCGAGGACTACTCGCAAGACCCGACGACACGGATCCGCGAGTATCAAATGCTGCTCAATCAGTTCGATGCGTGTGACTCGCGCATCGCCGAGCTCGAGGAACGGATCGAGGGGCTGCGCGAGCGCGCGGTCACCCACGAGGTCGATGCCCGCAAGGTCCGCCGGCTCGAAGCTCGGCTCGCCGACGCGTTTCGCGAGCGCGAGCAGCTCGTCAAGCTCGAATGCAAGGTCTCCGATCTCGGGCTCGGCAAGGGCGAAGGGGCGCTGCCAATGCGCCGTCGCCGCCACGACCGCCGCCGGCCGCGCTAGCTCCGGGTTCTGACCGGCCGCTGCGACTATCATGGGTCGCAGTGCCCGAGTATCCCGACCTTCATCTCTACCTGGAGAGCCTGCGCCCGCGGGTCCTCGACCACGTGCTCGAGTCCGTCAACCTGCGCAGCCCGTTCGTCCTACGCTCGGTCGAGCCGGCGATCACGGACACGTTCGGCCGGCGCGTCGTCGACCTGCACCGAATCGGCAAGCGCATCGTGTTCGAGCTCGAGGACGAGCGGTTCCTCGTTCTGCACCTGATGATCGCCGGCCGGCTCCAATGGCGCGACGAAGACCCGAAGCCGACCGGCAAGCTTCCGCCGAAGCGAGAGCTCGCGCTGTTCCGGTTCGATTCGGGCACGCTCGTCCTGACCGAGGCCGGGCCCAAGAAGCGAGCTTCCCTCTACGTCGTTCGCGGCCGGTCCGGGCTCGACGAGTTCGACCGAGGTGGACTCGAGTTGATCGGGTGCTCGCTCGAAGACTTCGCGTCCGTGCTGCAGCGGGAGAACCGCACGCTCAAGCGCTGCCTGACCGACCCGGCGGTGTTCTCCGGAATCGGCAATGCCTACTCCGACGAGATCCTGCATGCCGCGCGGCTGTCACCCGTGATGCTGAGCAAGAAGCTCGGAGCCGACGAGGTGGCCCGCCTGTACGCAGCCGTGCAGGCCGTGTTGACGGAATGGGCCGAGCGCCTCGTCACCGAGGCCGCCGGCGAATGGCCCAAGAAGGTCACAGCGTTTCGCAAGGGCATGGCCGTGCACGGCCGCTATCGCAAACCCTGTCCGGTGTGCAAGACCGAGGTGCAACGGATCCGCTATGCCGACAACGAGTGCAACTACTGCCCGACGTGTCAGACCGACGGCAAGCTGCTCGCCGACCGTGGGCTGTCGGCGCTGCTCGGCAAGGACTGGCCCAAGACGCTCGAGGAGCTCGAGGAGCGTCGGCGCTAGCAAGGCCTTCAGCCACCGCGCTTGTGCATCTCGAGATGGGGGTTGTCGACGAGACCCGAACGATTCATCAGCGCCGAACGCTGATGGACGACGAGGCGCTCCTCGGCACCGCGGTCGTTGCGTTCGCGCCAGGTCGAATCGATGAACTCACGAAGCTCGTCGTCGCCGGCCCCGCCGCGCAGGAGCGACTTCAGGTCGTGACCCGAAGCCGCATACAGGCACAGATACCACTGCCCATCGGCTGTCAGCCGACTCCGGTCGCAGCTCCCGCAGAACGGCGCGGTCGTCGACGAGATCACGCCGAAACGCGTGCCGTCTTCGAGCTCGAACCGGTCGGCCGGCGCGGTGTCCGTCTTCGGCAGCGCCCGAACCGGACCGTAGTGTTCCGCGATCGCCGCCAGCATCTCCTGGCGAGTCATGACGTGGTCCATCGACCACCGGGTCGCGCCGCCGACGTCCATGTACTCGATGAACCGGACCTCCGCGGCGACCTTGCGTCCGTACTCGAGCAGGTCGATCAGCTCGTCGTCGTTGACGCCGCGCATGACGACCGTGTCGATCTTGGTGTGCTCGAATCCGGCCGCCCGCGCTGCCTCGATCCCGTCGAGCACGCGGTCGAGCGAGTGACGCCGCGTGATCGACGCGAACCGATCCGGCTTCAAGCTGTCGAGGCTGACCGTCAAGCGGTGCAGGCCGGCGTTTCGCAATGCCTCGGCGTGCTCGACGAGCCGGATCCCGTTGGTCGTCAGCGCAAGGTCTTCGAGCGGTTTGCCGGCGAGCAGCCGGATCAGCGTGGGCAGGTCTCGGCGCAGCAGCGGCTCGCCGCCGGTCAGCCGGACCTTGTCGACCCCGAGCGAGACGAACACGTCGACGACGCGGCTGATCTCCTCGAAAGTCAGGATCTCCTTGCGCTCGAACCACGTGTAGTTCTCCTCCGGCATGCAGTACGAGCAGCGCAGGTTGCAGCGGTCGGTGACCGAGACCCGGAGGTTTCGCAGCGGTCGGTCGTGGCGGTCGAGATGTGGACTCATGGAAGCTCGGCTCCAGGCTACTCGCGCGGGCAGCGCAAAGGAAGGGACGCCGGTTGCGTCCGTCGACACGGGTTGGTCGAATGACCCGGAAGAACCAATGTCGCCGATGACACAATCCCTGGTCGCCGACCATCTCTACCGTCCCGGCGGTTGGGCGAGTCCGGGTTACATGACCGTTTCCGAGCAGGGCGTCATCGACACGATCGGCGCCGCGCCACCTCGGGGTTGGTCGGAGGACGGTGCCGTCCGGGTCCATGGCTTCGTCGTGCCCGGTGTGCCCAACCTCCACTCGCACGCCTTCCAGCGCGTGATCGCCGGGAGGACCGAGATCGCCGGCTCGACCGAGGGCTCGTTCTGGACCTGGCGCACCAAGATGTACGAGCTCGCGGCCCGCATCTCTCCCGAGGACCTGGAAGCGGTCGCGGCGTGGCTCTACGTCGAGATGCTGAAGTCCGGAATGACGGCGGTCGGTGAGTTCCACTACCTGCACCACCCGCCCGAGGGCGGTCGCTACAACGACGTCGCGGAGCTCAGCGCGCGGATCCTCGCTGCGGGTCGCAGTGCCGGGATCGCCGTGACGCTGTTACCGGTGCTCTATCTCCACGGTGGATTCGGCGAGCGGGTCGAGGGCCAGCAACAGCGGTTCTCGTTCGACTCGGTCGCCGAGTACCTGGCGTTTCACGACAAGGTCCGAGCGCACGCGTCCGGCAGCGAGGGCTCACGCGTGGGGGTCGCCCCGCACAGCCTCCGTGCCGTGTCGGTGCCCGAGCTCCAGGAGCTCCTGAGCGGCGCTGCCGGGCTCGCCAACTGCCCGGTCCACGTGCACATCGCCGAGCAGAAGGCCGAGGTCGAGGACTGCGTTGCGCACACCCGGCGAAGGCCGGTCGAGCATCTGTTCGACGGCGTTCCTGTCGACCAGTCGTGGTGCCTCGTCCACGCCACGCACACGCTCGAGTCCGAGCTCTCGCAGATCGCCGCGAGCGGGGCGGTCGTCGGGCTGTGTCCGATCACCGAGGCGGATCTCGGCGACGGTGTGTTTCCGGCCGGGCGGTTCCTGGAGCTCGGCGGCAGGCTCGGCATCGGCAGCGACAGCAACGTCGTTGTCGACGCGGCGCAGGAGCTCCGTCTGCTCGAGTACGGCCAGCGGCTCACGAGCGAGCGGCGCAACGTGCTCGCCGGCGATTCCGAGCTCGATCGTCACGTCGGGCGGCATCTGTTCCGGCGAGCACTGGCCGGCGGCGCGCAAGCCCTGGCCCAGCCGATCGGGGAACTCGAAGTCGGCCAGCGGGCGGACTTCTGTGTGCTCGATCCCGAAGCTCTGATCGGACACGGGCCGGAGACGGCGATCGACAGCTGGGTGTTCGCTTCGTCGCGAACTCCAGTCCGTGACGTCGCGGTCGGCGGACGGTTCGTCGTTCGCGACTACCGGCACTTCGAC